>Ga0256830_1002849_pt1 | contig 11124 bp, 10 predicted proteins | sample 128326metaG_FD_190537 | JGI IMG/M metagenome (GOLD analysis project Ga0256830, IMG submission 190537) | Hydrothermal vent microbial communities from Lau Basin, Pacific Ocean - 128-326 | ecosystem: Environmental > Aquatic > Marine > Hydrothermal vents | place: Pacific Ocean: Lau Basin | collected...
GAGCCTGGCGCCGCGCGTGTCCTGCCAGCCGATGGCGGGCGAAAGGGGGGCGCCGTCTTCCCGCCAGGCCAGCACCGTGGAACGCTGGGTGGCCAGGCCGCAGGCGCGAATGTTGCGGCGCTCGGCGGGCGCCAGGGCCTCGACGGCCCGGGCGACCACCTCCCGCACCGAATCGAGGATTTCAGCGGCATCCTGCTCGGCGCGATGCGGCCGCGGCCGCTCGAGCCGCACCGGCAACCGGTGACCGGCGACGCGCCGGCCATGGCCATCGAACAGCAAGGCCCGGCTGGCATGGGTCCCCTGGTCGATGGCAAGCAGATAGTCCATGGCCCAACCATACCGCCAAAGGATCGGAGGCAGAAGGGATTGCGACGAGCCGGCAGCCAGTGCCGCGTAATCGGGACCTGGACATACTGACCGTGGGCTGCCCTTGGATTTGAAAACGCGAGACGGTTAAGCGGGTCTGCCAGGCAATGCCGTGCCGCCGAGCGCTCGGTGAAGGGGATGCCGGTTCAAGAACCGTGTAATGTGGTGAGGTAGGACTGAAACCGCTTGGGGATCGTGTCGGTTTCTGAGGGTTACGGCGAGGAATTTCGCGGAATAGCGTAATTGGCGGAGAGGGTGGGATTCGAACCCACGGAAGGTTGCCCTTCAACGGTTTTCAAGACCGCCGCTTTCGACCACTCAGCCACCTCTCCGGCGCTTTCCCGCCCGCCGGGGCCACGCTTGAAACGTGGCTCGGCAGGCACTATTTCCCTGCCCGGCAGGCAGGTTAAAAGCGGGCCGCAATGATACCCGAAGCCGGTCACGTATTGCCAACCGTTTTATCGGCCTATTTGACCCGCATATGGGCGGAACTTATACTCGCGACCCTGTCTAATGCCTCAGCACGTCGCCGTATTCAAACAACCACACCAAACGGAGATCATTGACAAATGAACCAGTATCCCAATGCTGTAACCAGTATTCCTAGCTCAGCACTGGCCACCAACAAGCTGATCCGCAACACCTATATGTTGCTGTCGATGACCTTGCTGTTCAGTGCCGCAGCGGCAGCCGTCGGCGTGTTCATGCACGTCTCCCAGGGCGTCGCCCTCATCTCCAACATTGCGGCCATCGCCCTGCTGTGGTTCGTGCTGCCACGCACCGCCAATTCCGCCACCGGCATCCCGGTGCTGTTCGGCATCACCGGCCTGTTCGGCCTGGGTCTGGGGCCGATCCTGAATTTCTACCTGTCGGTCAATCCCAGCATCGTGATGACGGCCATGGGCGGCACCGGCGCCATCTTCCTCGGCCTCTCCGCCTATGCCCTGACCACCCGCAAGGACTTCAGCTTCCTGGCCGGGTTCCTGATGGTGGGCATGTTCGTGGTCCTCGGCGCGGCCCTGTTGAACATCTTCTTCGCCATCCCCGCGCTGTTCCTGGCGGTGAACGTGGCGGTGATCATGATCATGAGCGGCTTCATCCTGTTCCAGACCTCGGCCATCATCAACGGTGGCGAGACCAACTACATCATGGCGACGGCGGGCCTGTTCCTGTCCATCCTCAACCTGTTCACGGCCCTGCTGCAGCTGCTGGGCGCCTTCAGCGGCGACGATTGATCGCTTTCGCTAACAGGTAGCAACGAAAAGCCCCGTCATCGCGGGGCTTTTTCTTTCAGACTCTCGGTAGGTGATTGATGGACTGGCTAAAGATTGGCTCGGCACTCTTCCTCGGCGCCATGCTGGTGTACCTGTTTCCACGCATGCGTCAGGCCGTTAAGCATGCCCCCAAGGGCAGCAACAAGGACTGGCTGAACTTCGCGATGATCATCGCGGTAGTCGCCCTGTTCGTGCTGTTGCTGATCTCAATGGTCTGACTTCACGCCCAGCACGTCCCGTACCACCGGCCGTATCTTCTCGGCCATCTCCGGCGCCTCGATGTCCATCACCTGCTCCACCACCCACTTGTTGTCGCCACTGGCCATGACCTCGGCCACCTTCTGGCCCAGGTAGCGGTTGAAGTCGTAGCCGGGGCCGTCGTCGTCGAAGCTGCACTCGGCATAGTTGCCGAGGCGGTCGTTGAGGCGGTCGATGAATTCGGCCCGGTAGTCGCCCGGCCCCAGCAGGTCCACCTTGTTGGCGACGAGGGTCTCCACCAGGTGTCCGGCGATGGCGTTGATCAACGGGCCGCGCTCCTCCTCGGGCAGCCTGCCGTAGATCATGCGGTCGATGATGTGCAGCAGGTAGACGGAGAATTCCGAGATCACGTCGATGGCCTGGCTGTCTCCGGGGAAGGTGAACTCTTCCTTCTCCATGTGCAGGAAGCTGTCCTTGGCCAGTTTCCAGATGTTGATCGCCGCGGCGCTGGCCAGGCTGTCCAGCGTCTTCGGCTTGCCGGAGCCCTCGCGGTTGCGCTGCGAGCGCTTCGAACGGTGCCAGCGTGTCCTGAGTCGTACCGCCATTCTGTTCTCCCGAAATCTTGAGACCCCATTGTAGCCCCCCGCCTGGCAGAGGGAATATCGATATCGGAATAGACATACCCCCACCAAATGCACGTTTGCAGTCTTGCCCCGGGTGTTTACACTCGGGCCAAGGAGCACCCATGTTCGATGCAGAGACACTCGCGGAGACCGTGCAGGAAAACTGTCACATCTCCGATGCCCGGTTCGCGGGAAATTACACCCTGTGTATCTTTCTGCTGAAGATGCGCGAGTACTTTCGCTGGGAACGGGGCATCCCGCTATCGAAGCCCCTGCCGCACGCTGAACTCGGCAAGTGGCTGGTGGCCCGCGAGGAGGCCTGGGAAGAACTCGAAGCCCGGGACTTCCTCCCCCTCAGCATCGGCGGCCATCGATTCGATCCCTTCGACAGCGCCGCCATCAATCGCCGCATCAATGCCGAGGGCTATGTCTACAGCGCCGGTTACGGGCTGTTCCACAAGCCCAGCTTTTTCCTCGCCAGGCTGCACCGGAAGGAACACCGCGACGGCATCACCCTGTATCTCTCCCACGAGGAGCTGGCGCGCGATCTCGCCGCGCCACCGGCCATGCTGCAGGGAAACGAGGTCTTCATCCGCCGCGAATCCCTGCGCCGTTTCATCTGGGAAAAAATAGAGGAACTGGGACATCACAGGAATGCGCAGAGCCCCATGTCCCGCGCCCTGGCCTGCTACCCGGACGGCGACCTGGAGGCGACCCTCGACAACATGACGGAAAACGAGATCGGCACGCTCATCCTGCACGAGAGCGGCGAGGCCATGGCCCACGAGCGCCTGGGCCATGACTGGGAGGAACTGTTGTCGTCGCTGCCGCGCTCACGCACGGAGTTCCTGCTTCGCGCGGTACGCGACAATCTTGCCGACTGCCTCTCCACCCTGCCCACGCTGATCGAGCAGGACAACGCCGCGGCCCTGCATTTCTACTTCGCCAACTTCACGGGTATGCGCAAAGAGATATTTCCCTCGGCCGTGACCGCATATCATGATTGGCTCGAATCGGGCAGCCTCGCGCCCCTGCGCGCCAGCAGCGAAGCGGGGCGGGAACACTGGCACAGGGTTTCGCAACGCATCCTTGAAACCTGGCGCTCGCAGGACAAGCCGCAGGCAGCCGACATCGAAACCCTCTGCCTGCCACTCTGAATCCGGGAGAATACATGCAAGACAACGACAACATGGCCCTGCAAAGCGGCATTTCCGCCTTCGAGGCCAAGGACTTCACCCTCGCCCTGCGCCTGCTCTCGCCGCTCGCCGAGGCCGGCAACAGCGAGGCCCAGTACCGCCTGGCGATGATGTTCCACAACGGCCTCGGCCGGGTGCAGAACGATGAGGCCGGCTTCAAGTGGATGTGCGCCGCCGCCGAGCAGGGTCACGTCTTCGCCCAGCATGGACTGGGCATCATGTACCTTTACGGGGAATGCACCGAGAAAAACGAAGCGGCAGCGGCCGAATGGTTCCGGCGCGCGGCGGAACAGGGGCTCGCCGGTTCGCAGATGACCCTGGGCATGATGTACGAAAATGGCCAGGGCGTGGAAAAGGACGAACAGGAGGCGCGTCGCTGGTACAAGCTCGCCGAGGAAAACAGCCAGTAAGCCCACATTCCCGGGGCCCGGCATCGCTCACCGACCAGCACACTCCCGCCAAGGACTCGCGCCGCACATCCCCAAAGGCGCAGGCGGCCCTCGGCGCGCCAATACATCAACCCATGGTCGCGCGCAGCCGCTTGCGCAGGCTGGACAGGCGGGCGGTATTGAGCACGTCGTCCCTTTCCAGCCAGCCGCGGCGCGCCTGGTTGATGCCGTAGACGAGATTGCCGAAGCCATCGGGGCCGTGACTGTCGCTGTCGATGCTGAGCGGAACGCCGCGCTCGCGGGCCAGCCGGCAGTGGCTGTCGTTCAGGTCCAGGCGCAGCGGCTGGGCGTTGAGTTCGAGGAAGCAGCCACGCTCGCGCGCCGCCTCGACGATGCGCGGCATGTCCACGGCATAGGCCTCCCGCGCCATCAGCAGCCGCCCCGAGGGGTGGGCGAGGATGGTGAAGTACTTGTGATCCATGGCGCGCAGGATTCGCTCGGTCTGCTTCTTCTCCGACAGGCCGAAGTGATCGTGCACGGCGGCCACCACCAGGTCCAGGCGTGAAAGCACGTCGTCCGGCAGGTCCAGGCTGCCGTCTTCGAGGATGTCCACCTCGATGCCCTTGAGCAGGGTGATGCCGCGCAGCCTTTCGTTGAGGGCATCGATCTCTTCCATCTGCCGCAGCAGCCGCCGTTCGTCCAGGCCGTGGGCGACGGTGAGGTGGCGGGAATGATCGGTGATGGCCAGGTATTCGAGGCCGGCGTCGCGCGCCGCGCGGGCCATGGTGTGCAGGTCGGCATGGCCGTCGCTGGCACGGGTGTGGCAGTGCAGGTCGCCGCGCAGGTCGGCGCGCTCCACCAGCCGGGGCAGGCGGTGTTCGCGGGCGGCCTCGATCTCGCCACGGTTCTCGCGCAACTCGGGAGGAATATAGGGCAGCCCCACGGCCGCGAACACCGAGGCCTCCGTCTCCCCGGCGACCCGCCGTTCGCCCTTGAAGACGCCGTATTCGTTGATCTTCAGTCCGCGCTGCTGGCCCAGGCGGCGGATGTGGATGTTGTGCGCCTTGCTGCCGGTGAAATAGTGCAGCGCCGCGCCCAGGCTGTCCGTCGCCACCACGCGCAGGTCCACCTGCAAACCACAGCGCAGGAACACGGTGGCGCGGGTGCTGCCGCTGGAGACGACCTCGGCCACCTCCTCGTAGCCGGTAAAGCGCGCCATCACCGGGCTGTCGGCCGCGGCGGTGACCAGGATGTCCAGGTCTCCCACCGTCTCCCGTCCGCGCCGGTAACTGCCGGCGATCACCACCGTGTCCACGCCGGGAGAGCCGCGCAGCCAGGCCGCCAGGGGCTCGGCGTACTGGCGCGCGACGCTGAAGAGGTAGCGCCGCTCCCCGCTGCGGTGAGCGGCCAGGGCATCGAGGATGCGCTGCTCGGTCCTGGCGCCGAAGCCCGGCAAGCTCCGCAGGCGGCCGGCCTCGGCGGCCCTGGCCAGTTGTTCGAGGGTCTCGATGCCCAACTCGTCGTACATCAGCCTGACCCGCTTGGGGCCGAGGCCGGGGATGTGCAGCAGGTCCTCGAGGGTGGGCGGCAGCTTGCGGTGCAGTTTCTCCAGGGCATGGGCCTTGCCGGTGCGCACGATCTCGGTAATCTTCGCCGCCAGGTCCTTGCCGATGCCCGGCAGTTGCGTCAGGTCCTCCCCCTCGGCCACCATCTCGGCAAGTTCCCGCCCCAGGCTGCGCACGCTGCGCGCCGCATTGCGGTAGGCGCGCACGCGGAAGGGATTGGCGTCCTCGATCTCCAGCAGGTCGGCCATCTCGTCGAAGATGATGGCGACGTCTTCGTTGTGCACCGGCATGCCCCACTCCTTGCCTTTGCCTCCCACCCCGAAAAGTATAGGGCACTTCGGCAGCGGTTGGCGTTGCCGGAAGGGGATGCCATGGGAAGAAAAGGGGGAAGCTTGGTTGGTGCCCGGGGCCGGAATCGAACCGGCACGGCCGCGAGGCCGAGAGATTTTAAGTCTCTTGTGTCTACCAGTTTCACCACCCGGGCGGAGAGCGGTTTCAACAGCGCTAACTATTGCAGAATTCGCCCACGACAGGAAGCGTGGCGGGGCAAGTCATTCATTGGAGGAGATGACGGGTGTGGCAGGGGATAATGGAGGCGACGCCCGGAGTCGAACCGAGGTACACGGATTTGCAGTCCGCTGCATAGCCACTCTGCCACGTCGCCGGCTATCGATATTGCAAGACGCTCTAACTGAAAAAACCCCGACCGCTGCGACCGAGGCTTTCGTCAAGTTCGAGAATTTGGAGCGGGAAACGAGATTCGAACTCGCGACCCCAACCTTGGCAAGGTTGTGCTCTACCAGCTGAGCTATTCCCGCGTCGCGTCTTCAAGAGCGGTGTATTTTACAGTCAGCACCTGCACTGTCAAGCCCCGGCACTGCCGGATATTTCGCCTGCCCCACTGCCACCAGCCACGACAAGCATAGTGGAAGTCCCCTCGGATTTGGCGCGCCCGGCAGGATTCGAACCTGCTACCCTCGGCTTAGAAGGCCGATGCTCTATCCACATGAGCTACGAGCGCAGAGAACCGCCTGTATCCTGCTCGCACCGCCTGTCCCGGCAACAACATGGAAATGGTCGGGGTGGAGGGATTCGAACCCCCGACATCCTGCTCCCAAAGCAGGCGCGCTACCAGACTGCGCTACACCCCGAACCGTGGCGGCGCATTATAGCGACGTTGCGCCCCCGGCGCCATCCGCAAAGACGCGCCTTTCTACGGCCATGGGCGGCAAATCCCGCGCCGGCCGATTGCGAAGCACCGAGGGCGCATGCGATCATTGCGCCCCGTTTTTGACAGTCGGCTTCCCACCATGAGCGCAAAGATCATCGACGGCAAGGCCATTGCCGCAGAACTCCGCCAACAGACCAGGCAACGCGTCGAGGCGCGCCGCAAAAAGGGCCTGCGTCCGCCGGGCCTGGCAGTGATACTGGTGGGCGCCGACCCCGCCTCGCAGGTCTACGTCGCCAGCAAGCGCCGCGCCTGCGAAGAGGTCGGCTTTCTCTCCCTGGCCTACGACCTCCCGGCCGGCAGCAGCGAGGAAAGCCTGCTGGCACTGATCGACGAACTCAACGAAAACCCGGACATCGACGGCATCCTGGTGCAATTGCCCCTGCCGGCGCACATCAGCGACGAGGCCGTCATCGAACGCATCGATCCGCAAAAGGACGTCGACGGCTTCCACCCCTACAACGTGGGTCGCCTCGCCCTGCGCCACCCCACCCTGCAGCCCTGCACGCCACGGGGCATCATGACCCTGCTGGAGCATACCGGGGAGAAGATCCGCGGCATGGATGCCGTGGTGGTCGGCGCTTCCAACATCGTCGGCCGCCCCATGAGCCTGGAGCTGCTGCTGGCCGGCTGCACCGTCACCACCTGCCACCGCTTCACCCGGGACCTGGAGTCCCACGTGCGCCGCGCCGAGCTGCTGGTGGTGGCGGTGGGCAAACGCGGCATCGTGCCGGCCGAGTGGATCAAGCCCGGCGCCATCGTCATCGACGTCGCCATGAACCGGGACGAGTCGGGCAAGCTGGTGGGAGATGTCGATTTCGCGGCCGCCCGCGAACGGGCCGGCTGGATCACCCCGGTGCCGGGCGGCGTGGGGCCGATGACGGTGGCGACGCTGCTGCAGAACACCGCCGACGCCGCCGACCACCGCGAGGGCATCATCACCGCCTGAGCGAGGGGGCCATGTCCGCGATGAACACTGAGATCTGAAAATCCAACGCAAAGGCGCGAAGGCGCAGAGGCCGCAAAGAAAATTCCAAACGATCTTTGCGTTCCTGGCGTCTTCGCGCCTTTGCGTTGAACCTGAATCCGTGTCTTCAGGGCGGATGCAGAGTGCACCAAAAGTAGGCGCTCTTAGGCGAGATATTGGTTTCACGGTGCTTTCAAAAAATCTTAGCTTCACCCATCGGTTAGCGAAGTGTATCCCATGGATAAGCGGGCATTTTATGGAAGTACTGCGGAGGCAAGAGCTTGTGCTATGCGCCGTCATGAAGGCACGGATTCAGGTTGAAATCAGCGAAGGAGGTTCGTCGCGGGCATGGCCCGCTCCTTACTCGCGCCGCCAGGTGGTGCCCTGCGGGCCGTCCTCCAGCACGATGCCCCGGGCGGCCAGCTGGTCGCGGATGCGGTCGGATTCGGCCCAGTCCTTGTTCTTGCGCGCCTCGGTACGGGCCTCGATCAATGCCTCCACCTCCTCGGCGGAGATGCCGCCGTCACCACCCTGGAAGAAACTCTCCGGATCACGCTGCAGCAGGCCCAGTCCCTCGCCCAGATCCTTCAGCTCGCCAGCCAGCTCGCCGGCGCCTTGTGGGTCGCTGTCGCGCAGGCGGTTGATCTCGCGCGCCAGCTCGAACAGCACGGCGATGGCCTCGGGGGTGTTGAAGTCGTCGTCCATGGCCGCACCGAAACGGTCGCCGAAGGCCTGCGCGCCGCCACCCTTCAGCGGCGCCAGGCCACGCAGGGCCGTGTAGAGGGTGGTCAGCGCCGCCTTGGACTCGTCGAGGTGACGGTCGGAGTAGTTGAGCGGGCTGCGGTAGTGGCTGTTGAGGATGAAGAAGCGCACCACCTCCGGGTCGTACTTCTCCAACACCTCGCGGATGGTGAAGAAGTTGCCCAGCGACTTGGACATCTTCTCCTCGTCGATGCGCACGAAACCGTTGTGCATCCACACGTTGACGAACTTCTCGCCAGTGGCCGCCTCGCTCTGCGCGATCTCGTTCTCGTGGTGGGGAAACTGCAGGTCCAGGCCGCCGCCGTGGATGTCGAAGTGGTTGCCGAGGCAGCAGGTGGACATGGCCGAGCACTCGATGTGCCAGCCGGGCCGGCCCCTGCCCCAGGGCGAGTCCCAGCACGGCTCGCCGGGCTTGGCGGCCTTCCACAGCACGAAGTCCAGCGGGTCGTCCTTGGCGGCGTCCACCTCCACGCGGGCGCCGGCGCGCAGGTCCTCGGTGTTCTTGCCCGACAGCTCGCCGTAGTGCTCGAAGCGGCTGACGTCGTAATAGACGTCGCCATTGTCGGCCCGGTAGGCGTAGCCCTTGTCCAGCAGGGTCTGGATCATGGCGACGATCTCGCCCATGTGGCGCGTGGCGCGCGGCTCCTCGTCCGGCGGCAGCACGCCCAGCGCCTCGGCGTCGCGGTGCATCTCTTCGATGAAATGGCTGGTCAGGCTTTCGACCGCCTCGCCGCGCTCGTTGGCGCGCTTGATGATCTTGTCGTCGATGTCGGTGACGTTGCGCACATAGGTCACGTGCTCCGCGCCATACACCCGTCGCAGGTAGCGGCTCACCACGTCGAACACCACCAGCACACGCGCATGCCCCAGGTGACAGAGGTCGTACACCGTCATGCCGCATACATACATGCGCACGTTTCGGGGGTCGATGGGGACGAAAGGTTCCTTGCGCTTGGTGAGATTGTTGTGGATCTGCAGCATGGAATATCCGGGGCGCTTGGCCGAAGCCGTTTTCGAGAGGCGGCAATGGTAGCGAAATCCCCCCGCCACTACAAAGCCGGCGGCCTTCCGTGCCCCCGGCAAAACCGATATCATTGCCCGCTGACCGTCCTTCCCCAGCCACAGGAAATGCCGAATGAAAGCTCTGACCCGTACCCTGGCCCTGATTTTCGCCCTCACGCTGCTGCCCGGCCTGCTGCTGGCCGACGACGCCCACCCGCGCGTGCGCATGACCACGAGCCTGGGCGACATCGTGCTGGAACTGGACCGCGAAAAGGCCCCCAAGACGGTGGAAAACTTTCTCCGCTACGTCAATGAAGGCTTCTACGACGGCACCATCTTTCACCGCGTCATCGACGGCTTCATGATCCAGGGTGGCGGTTTCACCCAGGACTTCCAGAAGAAGCCCACCCACGCGCCCATCGAAAACGAGGCCGACAACCGCCTGCGCAACACCATCGGCACCATCGCCATGGCGCGCACCAGCGACCCGCACTCCGCCACCGCGCAGTTCTTCATCAATGTCGCCAACAACAGCTACCTGGATTTCCGTGAAAGGACCCCGCGCGCCTGGGGCTACGCCGTGTTCGGCCGCGTGGTCGAGGGCATGCCGGTGGTGGACAAGATCCGCCGCACCCCGACCGGTGCCGGCGGCCCCTTCCGCAAGGACGTGCCGCGCACCCCGGTCGTCATCGAAAAGGTCACCCTGGAAACCGCCGACGCGGCTCACTAACGCTAACTGGATACCCCTCTCATGATCAGACTGCACACCAACATGGGCGACATCGACATCGAACTGGATTTCGACAAGGCGCCCAAGACCGCCGCTAACTTCGAACAGTACGTCAAGGACGGCTACTTCGACGGCACCCTGTTCCACCGCGTGATCGACAACTTCATGATCCAGGGAGGCGGCCTGCTGCCGGACATGAGCCCCAAGCCCGGCGGCCGCGCCCCCATCGAGAACGAGGCCGACAACGGCCTCAAGAACGTCACCGGCAGCGTGGCCATGGCGCGCACCAACGACCCGCACTCCGCCACCTCGCAGTTCTTCATCAATGTCGCCGACAACAGCTTCCTCGACCACACCGCCCCCACCGGGCAGGGCTGGGGATACTGCGTGTTCGGCAAGGTGACCGAGGGCATGGACGTGGTCAAACGCATCAAGGGGGTGCCCACCACCACCCGCGCGGGACACCAGGACGTGCCCGCCGACGACATCGTCATCGAGAGCGCGGAAGTCATCGAGGACTGAAACGGCGACTTCCAGGCTCGTCTGCCGGGCGCAGGGTCAATGGCCCTGCGCCCTTTTTCATTAGCGATCGGAAACAGGCCGCCATGAGCACACTCTTCATCTCCGACCTGCACCTCTCCGGCGAACGCCCGCAGATCATCGAGCAATTCGTTGCCCTGACCCGGGGCGAGGCCCGCGAGGCCGAGGCGCTGTACATCCTCGGGGACCTGTTCGAGGCCTGGCTGGGCGACGATGCCGTGCTGCCGGAGATAACCCCGGCCATCGAGGCATTGAAGGCGCTAACGGAAAGTGGCGTGCCGGTA
>Ga0256830_1002850_pt1 | contig 11122 bp, 5 predicted proteins | sample 128326metaG_FD_190537 | JGI IMG/M metagenome (GOLD analysis project Ga0256830, IMG submission 190537) | Hydrothermal vent microbial communities from Lau Basin, Pacific Ocean - 128-326 | ecosystem: Environmental > Aquatic > Marine > Hydrothermal vents | place: Pacific Ocean: Lau Basin | collected...
ACTCCCTCGTGCATGGGGCCCCTCCCCTTTCTTTACTCATCATGGTGGTGTGGTTTGCAATCGCCTGCCGTCAGTGCCGTGTCCGGGCCTTGCGCCTGCGGCGCTCCCTGCCCTGATAATCTTGTTTTTTACGGTGGAATTGGATGGGGCGCGCCTGGGGGAGGGCGTACCGCTGTCCATCATCGATTTCATTCTATATAACCGTTCCTGATTCCGCTACACCAGGGCCCGGGAAGGCGTTTCGGACCAGGCCGATATCCGATGCCGCGGCACAAAGGATGCAGAGGCCGCGACGGGCCGAAAACAGTACAAGGATGCCGTCCCCGACCCGCCGGAATGCCCGGGCATGGTGCATCCCCGTTCATCCAGGTTATTTCCATTCCGCATGCAACACCACGTGGCCGCAGTTTCCACCGCGCATCCCGTCATGGAAACGGCGGGCCCGGCCCCTGCGGACATTCAGCCCGCCTCGCGCAGCGAGGCGTCCGCGTCGGCCTCGCCGCCCAGCGTGAAATAGAACGTCGCCCCCCGGTCCGGCTCCGACTCGGCCCAGACCCGGCCGCCGTGGCGGCGGACGATGCGGTGAACCGTGGCCAGCCCGATGCCGGTGCCTTCGAACTCGTCCACCCGGTGCAGCCGTTGAAAGGGGCGAAACAGCTTGTCGGCAAAGCGGGGGTCGAAGCCGACGCCGTCATCGCGCACGTAAAACACCGGCTGCCCCCCCTCGTCGAGAACGCCGAACTCGATGTGGGCGTGCTCTCGGATGCGCGTGTATTTCCACGCATTGTCGAGCAGGTTCTGCAGCGCCACCCGCAACAGGTTCGGATCCGCCCGGGCCGCGATCCCGGGAGTGATGTCGAGCGTGACCCGCCGCTCCGGTTCCGCCGCGCGCAGGGTCTCGGCGATCTCGGCGGCCAGGGCACTCAGGTCCACCTCGCCCCATTGCAGGGAACCGCGCGAGACCCGTGACAGCATGAGCAGGTCCTCGATGAGCTGGCCCATGCGCTTGGCCCCGCGGTTGATGCGATCGAGGTAGTCACGCGCGGTGTCATCGAGTGTGGCCCCGTAGTCCTCCACCATCGCCCGGCTGAAGCCCTCGATGGCCCGCAGGGGCGCGCGCAGGTCGTGGGAGACGGAATAACTGAAGGCCTCCAGTTCCTCGTTGACCGCCTCCAGCTGGCGGCTGCGCTGGCGTACCAGTTCCTCCGCCCGGCGCCTGGCGCTCACGTCCAGGGCGTAGACGATGGTGCCGGCGGGACGACCCTGGACATCCTGCATGGGGGACAGGGACAGATGGACATCCACCAGCCGGCCCGACTTGTGACGCAGGCGCACCTCCCCTTCATGGGCCCGGCCGTCGGTCAGGGCCCGGCCGATGACCTCGTTGGCGGCCGCGGACTCCTCGGCCAGCAGCTCGCGCGGCGAGCGGCCGAGCATCTCGGCCGCGGCATAACCCAGCAGGCGCTGGGCACCCATGTTCCAGCTTTGCACCCGGCCTGTGGTGTCCACCGTGATCACGGCATCGTGCACCTGATCGATGATGCGCGCCTTCTCGTGCACCTCGCGGGTGCGCTCGGCCACCAGCAGTTCCAGCTGTTCGCGATGGCGCTTGAGCTCGGCCGCGGTGCGGCGATGCTGGTCCAGTTCCAGGGCCATGGACAGAAAATCGGCCACCGAGCCGGCGAAGTTCTGCTCGTCCAGCTCCCAGTGGCGGCTGCCACCCACATGTTCGTGGCAGATCACACCCACCACCTGGCCGCCGATGCGCAGGGGGGCGTCCAGCATGGCCCCGATGCCGCAATCGTCGAGATAGTTGCCGCTGAACTCCCGGGTGGCCGGGTCGCGATGGGCATCCCCGGCCGCGATGACGCGCCCCGCCTCCAGGGCGGCAAAGTAGCCGGGATAGTCGGCCTGGGCCAGCATGGCGCCGCGGCTGTGGCGATCCGGCGTCTGCTCGAACAGGTCCTGGCACTCGATGGCACTGTTGTCGGCATTGAGCAACCACACGCTGACCCGCTCCACGTCCAGGGTCCGGGCCGCCGTCTCGGTCACCGCCGCGAACAGCTGAGGCAGAGGCAGCCGCGCCTGCTGGCGGGTCAGCTCCAGCAGCGCCGCCTGCTGGCGGGCCAGGCGTTCCTCGTTCTCGCGCAGCTGCCGCTCGGCACGCAGGCGATCGCTGATGTCGCGTGCGATGGTGGAGTAATACTCCACGCGGCCTTCGGCGTCGCGGTGGGCCACCACCACCTGCAGCGCGGGAATGCGCCGCCCCTCCGGGGCCAGCAGCACCGTCTCGCCGTACCACAGCCCCCGCTCCGCGGCCCGGGTCAGCATGGTCTCCACGCCCAGCGGCCCGCTGCGGGAGGCGACGTATTCCCCCAGCGGCCGGCCCGGTACCCCGGCGGGGTCGTCGATGCCCAGCATGTAGCGGCCCGGGGTGTTGAGGTGCATCAGGCAGCCCTTGGTGTCCACCAGCGCCACCAGGTCCGGGATCGCCTCGAGCAGGGCCATGAGGCGCTCGCGGGTGAGTTCCGCCTTCTGCCGCTCGCTCAGGTCGCGGGCCAGGACCAGGTAGAGGATCTCGCCGTCGGACTCGAACACCGTGGACCGCAGCTCCACCGGAACCGTGCCCCCGTCGCGGCGCCGGAACCGCCCCTCCCAGGTCACGGACAGCTCCGGCTCCGGCCGCGGCCAGGGTGGAACGCTGCTGCCGCCGTCCGCCACCAGCTCCGCGATGTTCTGCGCCAGCAGCTCCGCCGGGGTGTAGTCGAGCAGGCGGCAGGCCTGGGGGTTGACGCTGCGCAGATTGCCGGCGGCATCGTGCACCAGCACGGCGTCGCCGGCGTTTTCCACCAGGGCCCGGAGCTGGCGTTCGCGCTGTTCCAGCCGCGCCACCGTCTCGCGCAGCCGGCGCAGGGTCCGCTTGCGGAACCACAGCAGCACCGCGACATAGACCAGCAGCAGGAGGCCCACGCCGTAGACCCCGAACCAGGCCAGCGCCGCCCGCCTCGCGCGCCCGGCCCAATGCTCGGCGTAGGCTGCATCGGCGGCCGCCACCGCACGGCCCAGCTCGCGATCCATCAGCGCGTGCAGGATCAGATCCGTGTCGCGGGTCCGGGCCAGGGCCATGCGCCCGTGCTCCACGAAGGCCTGGTGCAAGGCACGCAGCTCCGGCGGTGGAACCATGCCCTCGAGCCGGGCCAGGGTGTCCGCCGCCTGCTCCAGCACTTCAGGCCCGGGCCGGATCACCGCGCTGGACAGGGATCCCAGGAACCGGCCGCTGGCCGCGGCCAGCCGCAGGGCCCGGGGCCCGCGCGCCCGGCGGGTGATCTCGCGCTCCAGGCCCATGAGATAGTGCATGGAGTTGCGCAACACCGCGGTGTGCGACTTGAACCGTTCCACCCGGTCTTCCAGCGCCCGGACCTCGCGGCGCACCCGGGCCACCGCCGCCGCCACCTCGGGACCGCGGTCCACCACCGGCAGGGCGGCCACGCCATCGAGCAGGTCGTCCATCCCCGCCGCCAGCGGGTCGTAGTTCTGAAGCAGACCGGCCCGCACCAGCAGCAGGTCCCGGGTCAGGCGGGCCTCGCGGGTGATCACCGCGTCCACCCGGCGGTCGTCCTCCTGGGCCTGCTGCGGGTCGGCCCGGCGGGCCTGCACGTAGAACAGGCTGAGCACCGCCAGCAGCAGCACCAGCGCCAGGGCATGGAGCCATCCCGCCCGGCTCACGGGGGGTGCTCCGTCTCCGGCGGCGACGCCAGCGACCGGCCCCGCCAGCGCCCGGTGAGACTGTGCAGAAAGGCCACCAGGTCGGCCACGTGCTCCTCCGGCAGCGTCCGCCCCAGCTGCAGCCGCGCCACCCGCCGCACCGCTTCTTCCAGCGTCGCCGCGCTGCCGTCGTGGAAGTACGGCGCGGTCACCGCCACGTTGCGCAGGCTGGGCACCCGGAACACGTAGCGGTCGGCCTTGTTGCCGGTGACCAGAAACCGGCCGAGGTAGACCTTTTCGTCATCCCGCAGGCCCGGAGGATCGGCGAACACGCCGAAGCGGGCGAACAGGTTGCCGCCGATGTTGATCCCCTGATGGCAGCCGATGCAGCCGTAGTCGACGAAGTACCGCCAGCCGCGCTTCTGCTGCGGTGTCAGGGCATCGCGCTCACCGCGCAGGTAGCGGTCGAAGGGCGCATCGGGGGTGACGAGGGAGCGCTCGAAGGTGGCCAGGGCATCCAGCACCGCTTCGCGGTCGGGAGCGCGGCCGTAGATCTCGCGAAACAGGCGGCGGTAGTCCGCGTCACGCCCGATGCGTTCGAGGAGCTTCGGCCAGGTGGTGGCGGCGTGGCGCGGGTTGTGGAGGTCCGCCTCGGCCTGTTCCTCCAGCGTGCGAAAGGCCCCGCGCCAGGTGAGCCGGTGATTGAAGGCGGCATTGAACACCGTCGGGGCATTGACTGGGCCAGGCTCACCGTTGTTGGTCACCGAGCGGGGCAGGCCATCGTCACCGCCGGCCTCGAGCCGGTGACAACTGCTGCAGGCCAGGCGGCCGTTTTCCGCCAGGCGGGGATCGCGAAACAACCGCTCACCCAGCGCCACCTTGCGCGCGTCCAGGTCCACGACCCGGGGCAAGGGGCGCACCGCGCTGTGCAGAGACGGGTTGGAGCCTTCGTGCGCCGGTGCAACAACGGCGAGGAACAGCACACCGGCGGCGGCTACACCGGCCCGCAACGAATGGGGCTTGGGGTCCAAGAGGCCCTCGTTGAATCCGGAGCGAAATTCACACCATGGTGGTGGCAGCCGCCCTCACCGGCGACCCTGCCAGCAAAAGCTTAGCAACCCGGCCGCCCGGCTCCAACCGCGGCGGGCCGGCGTGCCGGAGGTTTCAATTCAGCCCGCAAAAATACGGAAATATCTCAATTCAAACAGTTGCCACTATATCCTTCTTGTCCATGTGTATTAGGTGGCATCGCCGGAGGCCTCGCCCGTCACCCGCTGCAGCGGCTGCCGGCCCAGGGTGAAGTGAAACTCGGCGCCCATGCCGGGCCTTGCATGGGCCCAGATGCGGCCGCCGTGACGGGCGATGATGCGCTGCACCGTGGCCAGGCCGATGCCCGTGCCCTCGTACTCGCTGGCCGGGTGCAGGCGCTGGAAGACGCCGAACAGCTTGTGCGCGTAACGCATGTCGAACCCGACACCGTTGTCGCGCAGGGTATAGATGACCTCTCCGCCCTCGCGCCGCTCTTCGAGGACGATCTCGGCCGGCTCGCGGGTCCGGGTGTACTTCCAGGCGTTGCCCAGCAGGTTGTCCATCATCAGGCGCAGCAGGCGGCGGTCTCCCACCACCGGTGTCCGCGCCTGGCAGCGGAACAGGACCTGGCGGCCGGGCTCGTGGGCCTGGAGCTGGCCCAGGGCCTCCGCGGCCAGCCGGCACAGCTGGACTTCTTCCTCCACCAGCTCGGCGCGGCCGATGCGGGAGAGATGCAGCAACCCGTCGATGAGCTGGGCCATGCGGCCGGCGGCACGCCGGATGCGCTCTAGATGGATGCGCCCTTCCTCGTCCAGCCGGTGGCCGTGGTCCTCGAGCAGCATCTGGCTGAAACCGTCCAGCGCCCGCAGCGGCGCACGCAGGTCATGGGACACCGAATGGCAGAAGGACTCCAGCTCCTGCGTGCGCTCGGCCACGCGTTCTTCCAGCCGCAGGCGCAGCTGCAGGTTCTCCAGCGCGGCCGACACGCGCTGCGCGTACAGGTGCAGGATCTGCATGTCCTGTTCGTCGAACCGCCCGCGGCGGCGGAAGGCCGCCAGTCCGGCCACCACGGTGTCTCCGGCCCGCACCGGCGCCAGGATGGCCGACGACAGGCCCAGGGCTTCCGCCAGCTCCCGGTCCACCCGCGGGTCATGGTCCAGGTCGTCCACCCGCAGGACCCGGTTGTGGCGCACCACCCAGCCACAGAGGCTGGTGTCGTCCAGCGACAGCCGGCGGCCCCGAAGCCGCCCGGCCCCCTCGCCTGCCGCCGCCTGGTAGACGACCCCCTCCCCGTCATCGGCCACCACCGGCACCGCGGCCAGGTCGGCCTGGACCAGCGCCTGCACGCCGGCACAGACCCGGGCATGGAAATCCTCCAGGCTGTACACCGGCAGCAGGATTTGCTGCACCTCGTTGTCCAGCCGCTCCAGCAGGACCTGGCGGCGCTGGCGCACGGCCTCGATCTCTCGCCGCTCGCTGATGTCGCGCACCAGCGCCAGCACGTTGCCGCCCGCCAGGCGGCGCAGGCGCACCTCCACCGGGAAGGTGCTGCCGTCACGCCGGCGCGCGGTCCACTCCACGTCCACCGCCTCGCCGGCCCGGGCCCGTTGCATCAGCGCCTGCACTTTCTCCATGTCGCAGTCGCTGCACATGAAGGTTCCGGGCGGGAGTTGCAGCATTTCTTCCCGCGTGTAGCCGTAGGCTTGCAGCGCATTGTCATTCACCTCCACCAGGCGGCCGTCGTCGCCGTGGACGAAGATCATGTCGGGGGAGGCGTCGTAGATGGCCTGCAGGAAATCGCGCGCGCCGGCCAGTTCCGCCTGGGTCTGCACCTGGCGGGTCACGTTCACCACGGTCCCCGCCATGCGCACCGGCTGGCCGCCGGCGTCCCGCATCACCTCGCCGCGGGCCTGCACCCACTGGTCGGAGCCGTCGGCCCAGCGCATGCGGTGCAGGACTTCGAACCGGCCGTCGCCCTCCATGGCCTCCTTCAGGGCCCGGTCGATGACCGGCAGTTCCTCGGGCGGCACCATGGCCCGGTAGAAATCCGGGCGCTCCTGCAGAGTCTCCGGGGGCTGGCCGAAGATGATCTCCACGCTGCCCCACCAGGTCACCTGGTCGGTTAGCATGTCGTGTTCCCAGATGGCGATGCGCCCGGCCTCCAGTGCCAGCTGCAGGCGCTGCTCACTGGCCCCCAGGGCGGCGGTGTGCTGGCGCACGCGCCGGTGCAGCCGCCAGATGTGGACCAGTGCCGCCGCCAGGATCGCGGCCAGCCCGGCCGCGGCCCATCCGAACCAGGTCACCAGGGGTGGCGCGGCCGCGGGTGCGGCGGCCACGGGGGTGGAAGCGAGGCAGAGGGACAGGAGGCGCAGGCCCGCGCCGGCGCGCCGGCAGCCGCCACGGCGGCGGCCGGACCACCGGCCGGGGCGACCCGTGGCCACCCTGTCCGGGGCGTCGTCTCCAGGGAGGGTTCCGCCGCGGATCTCCGCTTTCCCACCCTGCAAGCCGGAACGCGGGTCGAGGACCATGTCTCTGTGTCGGCACCACGGGCCGACGACTTGAGCGCAACGGGGAAACTCGGCGGCCTACGCGATGCGCACCCGGGCAAACCGGCGCTTGCCCACCTGCACCACGTACGGCCCGCCCGCCGCCAGCTCCAGGTGGGGATCGCCGACGCGCTCGCCGTCCACGCGCACCGCGCCCTGGCGCACCATGCGCAGGGCCTCGGACGTGCTCTTGACCAGCCCGGCCTCCCTGAGCACGTAGCCGATGGCCAGCCGGCCCTCGGGGGCCGCCAGGTTCACCTCCGGCATGTCCTCGGGCAGGGCCCCCTTCCGGAACCGGGCGATGAAGTTTTCCCGCGCGCGGCGGGCGGCCCCGGCGTCGTGGAACCGGGCCACGATCTCCTCCGCCAGCAGGAACTTGATGTCGCGCGGGTTGGCGCCTTCCGCCACCTGGCGGCGAAACCCGGCGATCTCCTCCGCCGGGCGGAAGCTCAGGAGCTCGAACCAGCGCCACATGAGTTCGTCGGAGATGGACATGATCTTGCCGAACATCTCGTCCGGCGGCTCATCGATGCCCACGTAGTTGCCCAGGGACTTGGACATCTTCTGCACGCCATCCAGGCCCTCGAGGATGGGTACCGTGATCACCACCTGGGGCGCCTGGCCGTAGTGCTTCTGCAGCTCGCGCCCCACCAGCAGATTGAACTTCTGATCGGTGCCGCCCAGCTCCACGTCCGCCCGCAGGGCCACCGAGTCGTAGCCCTGGATCAGTGGGTACAGGAACTCGTGGATGGCGATGGGCTGGCCCGCCTGATAGCGCCTGGAAAAATCGTCTCGTTCCAGCATGCGCGCCACCGTGTGCCTGGCCGCGAGCTGGATGAGATCCGCTGCGCTCATCTCGTTCATCCAGCTGGAGTTGAACATGACCAGGGTCTTTTCCGGTTCCAGGATCTTGAAGATCTGCTGCTCGTAGGTGCGGGCGTTCTCGATGACCTCGTCGCGCGACAGGGGCGGCCGGGTCGTGCTCTTGCCGGTGGGATCGCCGATCATGCCGGTGAAGTCGCCGATGAGAAACAGGACCTCGTGGCCCAGGTCCTGGAACTGGCGCAACTTATTTATAAGGACGGTATGGCCCAGGTGCAGGTCGGGCGCCGTGGGATCGAAGCCGGCCTTGACCCGCAGTGGCCGGCCGGCGGCCAGGCGCTCCCCCAGCTCCGACTCCAGCAGGATCTCCTCGGTGCCCCGGCGCAACACCGCCAGCGCCTGCTCCACCTCGGCCGGCCACCGTTGCTCGCGCTCCGCCATGAGTGTGCTCGAAACCTCCCCGGACGTGAAAAAAGACGCGATAGGGTATCACACCCCCCGCACGGCCTGGCCCCGGTCCGGCCCCGGAAGTTGACCGCGGGGGCCTCCGCGGGCTATGTTTAGCGAGGGGCAAAAAAAGATAAAATTCCGTGGATTACAATTCATTCTTGAAGCGCGACTATAAGTCGCTGGGGGAACCCCTCTACCGCCGCTCGCGGTTCCGCTGGTCGCGGCTGCACCTGTTGCTGCTGGCGGCCGCCACCCTCGTGGCCGGGACCCTGCTCACGCTCGCCTCGCGCGAGGCCGAGGCCACCCGGGCCCAGGCCGTGACCGCTTCCCCGGCCCGGATCACCCTGCCCCTGCCGGTGAACGTGGGACCGGAGGACACGACGGCCGCCGCCCCCGTGCCGGACACCGCCCCGCGCTGGCAGAACGTGCGCGTGCGCCGGGGCGACACCCTGTCCGCCATCTTCTCCCGCCTGGGACTGCCCCAGGGGGAACTGCAGCGGGTGCTGGCTGCCGGCGGCGATGCCGCCGGGCTGCGCCGGCTCCGGCCGGGCCAGACCATCCGGGTGCGGGCCGAGGCCGGCCGGCTGCTGGCCCTGGTGCACGAACGCGGGCCGCTGGAATCGCTCCGGGTGCACCGCGAGGGCGACGGGTTCACCGCCCGCCTCGTGCAGCGGGAACTGGAACGGCGGATCACCTACAGCGCCGGCACCATCGAGAATTCCCTGTTCGAGTCGGCCACCGCCGCCGGCCTGTCCCAGAACCTGGTGATGGAGCTGGCCGGGATCTTCGGCTGGGACATCGACTTCGCCCTGGACATCCGCCGCGGGGACCGCTTCCGGGTCATCTACGAGGAACAGTACCTGGACGGGCGCAAGGTGGGCGAGGGCCCCATCCTGGTGGCCGAGTTCGTCAACCAGGGCCGCCGCTTCCACGCCGTGCGCTATACCGATCCGGAGGGCCGCACCGACTACTACACCCCCGAGGGGCTGTCCATGCGCAAGGCCTTCCTGCGCACCCCGGTGGACTTCACCCGCATCGCCTCGCGCTTCGGGCGGCGCAGGCATCCCATTCTCAACCGCATGCGGGTCCACAAGGGCGTGGACTACGCCGCCCGCCGCGGCACCCCGGTGAAGGCCGCCGGTGACGGGCGGGTGATCTTCCGCGGGCGCAAGGGCGGCTACGGGCGCACCATCATCATCCAGCACGGCGGGCGCTACAGCACCCTCTATGCCCATCTCTCCGGCTACCGCCGCGGCCTGCGCGTGGGCAGGCGCGTGAAGCAGGGCCAGGTCATCGGCTACGTGGGCAGCTCGGGCCTGGCCACGGGACCGCACCTGCACTACGAGTTCCGGGTCAACGGCGTGCACCGCAACCCGCTGACCGTGAAGCTGCCCAATGCCCGTCCCATCGCCCGCCGCTTCCGGGACGACTTCCTCCTCCACGCCCGGCGCCTCATGGCGCAGCTGGACGCGCACGGCCCCACCCGGGTGGCCCGCGCGCCCTGACGGGCCGCTGCGGCCATGGTCCAACGTTATGTCGGGCTGATGACCGGCACCAGCCTGGATGCCGTGGACGCCGTGCTGGTGGAGTTCGACGGCAACCGGCCGCGCCTGCTGGCTGCGCGCTCCACCCCCCTGGCACCGGACCTGCGTGCCGGGCTGGCCGCCCTGACCCGGCCCGGCGAGGACGAGATCCACCGCCTGCTGGCGGCCGACACCGCCCTGGGCGAGGCCCTGGCCCGGGCGGTGCTGGAGCTGCTGGAAGAGACGGGGACCACACCGGCCGGCGTGCGCGCCATCGGCAGCCACGGCCAGACCGTGCGCCACTGCCCGGACCCGCCGCAGGCCAACACCCTCCAGATCGGCAATCCCGCCATCATCGCCCTGCGCACGGGCATCACCACGGTGGCCGACTTCCGCCGCGCCGACCTGGCCGCCGGCGGCCAGGGCGCCCCCCTGGCCCCGGCCTTCCACGCCGCCTGCTTCCGCGACCCCGGCGGGGACCGGGTGGTGGTGAACATCGGCGGCATGGCCAACCTCACCGTGCTGCCCGCCGACGCCGCCGCCCCGGTGACCGGCTTCGACACCGGCCCCGGCAACGTCCTCATGGACCTGTGGGCGCAGCGCCACCTGGGGGTGCCCTACGACGACGGCGGCGCCTGGGCTGCGAGCGGGAAGGTGATCCCGGGCCTGCTGGAGACCCTGCTGGGTGATGCCTACTTCGAAAGACCGCCACCCAAGAGCACCGGCCGCGAGCACTTCGACGAAGCCTGGCTGGAGCGCCACCTTGCGCACCATGGCGGCCTCGCCCCGGAGGACATCCAGGCCACCCTGTGTGAACTCACCGCCGCCAGCATCGCCCATGCCGTGGAACACCATGCCCCGCCGGGGGCGGCGGTCTACGTCTGCGGGGGCGGCGCGCGCAACACCCGGCTCATGGCCCGGCTCGCCGCCCGCCTGCCCGGGCGCACCGTGGGCGACACCGGCCGGCTGGGCCTGGATCCCCGCTGGGTGGAGGCAGCCGCCTTCGCCTGGCTGGCCCGGGAACGCCTGGCCGGCTGGCCGGCCAAC
>Ga0256830_1002851_pt1 | contig 11119 bp, 8 predicted proteins | sample 128326metaG_FD_190537 | JGI IMG/M metagenome (GOLD analysis project Ga0256830, IMG submission 190537) | Hydrothermal vent microbial communities from Lau Basin, Pacific Ocean - 128-326 | ecosystem: Environmental > Aquatic > Marine > Hydrothermal vents | place: Pacific Ocean: Lau Basin | collected...
CCTCGGCCGCATCCAGCCAGCCCAGCCGGTGCGACAGCTCCGCCGCCATGACCATGCCGGCACCCACCGCCTCGCCGTGGAGCCAGGTGCCGTAGCCCATGCCGGTCTCGATGGCGTGGCCGAGGGTGTGGCCCAGGTTGAGCAGGGCCCGGGTGCCGGCCTCGCGCTCGTCGGCGGCCACCACCTCGGCCTTGTTGCGACAGGAAGTGGCGATGGCGTGGGCCAGGGCCCGGGCGTCGCGGGCACGCAGCCGGTCCATGTGGTCCTCGAGCCAGGCCAGGAAATCCGCATCCCGGATGAGGCCGTACTTGATGACCTCGGCCAGGCCGGCGGAGAGCTGGCGCTCGTCCAGGGTGTCGAGGGTGTCGGTGTCGGCGATGACGCAGCGGGGCTGGTGGAAGGCCCCGATCATGTTCTTGCCCAGGGGATGGTTGACCCCGGTCTTGCCGCCCACCGAGGAGTCCACCTGGGCCAGCAGGGTGGTGGGGACCTGGATGAAGTCCACCCCGCGCTGGTAACAGGCGGCGGCGAAGCCGGTGATGTCGCCCACCACTCCCCCGCCCAGGGCCACCAGCGTGCACTGGCGATCGAAGCGGTGGCGGAGCAGGGCGTCGAAGATGCCGTTGACCGTCTCCAGGGTCTTGGTGGCCTCGCCGTCGGGCAGGATCACGGTCTCCACCTGGGGCACGGCATCCAGGGCCCGGCGCACGGTGTCCAGGTACAGCGGCGCCACCACCTCGTTGGTGACCACCAGCACCTGGTGCCCGCGCAGGTGCGGCGTGTAGAGCCCGGCCTCCCCCAGCAGGCCGGGGCCGATGTGGATGGGATAGCTGCGGGGGCCGAGTTCGACGGTGAGGGTCTGCATGGTCGTGGTCCGTGACGGGACGCCGGCAGGCATTATATGACAACGGCCTCAGCCACTGTGCTCCAGCCGGCGCAGGATCTCCTTCACCACCCGCTGCACGCCGCCCTTGCCGGTGGTGACCACCAGGTCGGCCACCTCGTGGTAGAGGGGCTCGCGTTCCTCCAGCAGCCGGGCCAGGGTGGCGCGGGGGTCGCCGGTCTGCAGCAGCGGGCGGTTGCGGTCGCGGGCGGTGCGGGCCAGCAGGTCGTCCAGCCGGGCGCGGAGATAGATGACGGTCCCGCGCTCCTTGAGCAGGCGGCGGTTGGCCTCGCGCAGCACCGCACCGCCGCCGGTGGCCACCACCACGTCGTCGCGGGCGGTGAGTTCCTCCAGCATCTGCGCCTCGCGGCGGCGGAAGCCGTCCTCGCCCTCGATGTCGAAGATCAGGGGAATGCTGGCCCCGGTGCGTTCCACGATGGCCTGGTCGCTGTCCACGAACTCCAGGCCCAGGGCCTCGGCCAGGCGCCGGCCCACGGTGGTCTTGCCCGCCCCCATGGGGCCCACCAGGAAGATCCTCATGGGTACACTCCGCCGGCGTCCCAAAACGACCGGGCCGGCATGCGCCGGCCCGGTGTGCGGGGAGGCGTTTTCCGCTCAGAGGGCAAGGTGCTCCTTGAGGATCTTGGGCGTGATGAAGATGAGCAGCTCGGTCTTCTCGTCGCTGACGAACTTGCTGCGGAACAGGGCCCCCACCACCGGCAGGTCGCCGAAGAAGGGCACCCGGTTGATGTTGTGTTCCCTGGTGGTCTCGTAGACCCCGCCCAGGACCACGGTCTCGCCGTTGTTCACCAGCACCTGGGTCTGCACCTCGTTGGTCTTGATGGGCGGCACGCCCAGCACCGAGCGGGAGAAGTCCGCCTCGTCCTTGTTGATCTTGAGGTCCATGATGATGCGATCATCGGGCGTGATCTGCGGGGTCACCTTGAGCGACAGCACCGCCTTCTTGAACGCCACCGTGGCCGCGCCGGAAGAGGCCCGCTCCAGGTAGGGGATCTCCTCGCCGGTCTCGATGAGGGCCTCCTTCTGGTTGGCGGTGATGACCCGCGGGCTGGAGATGGTCTCCGAACGGCCCTCCGCCTGGGCCGCCGACAGCTCCAGGTCCAGCAGGGTGCCGAAGGGCAGCTTGGCGATGGCCAGTCCGATGCGGCCCGCCGTGGCCGCCAGCTGCGTCGGCTGCAGGTCCACGTTGAGGCGGTTGCCGATGGCCGGCACCACGTTCTGGCGCGCCGAGTCGGCGCCCTCCAGGGTGCCGGCAGTGCCGTAGCTGCTCCCGGTGGTGGCACCGGGCCGCACCGCCCGGGAGATGCCGAAGCGCACGCCCAGCTCCTTGGAGAAGTCGTTGGAGGCCAGCACCACCCTCGACTCCACCAGGACCTGGCGCACGGCCACGTCCAGCTCCTCCACCACCGCGACGATGGCGTCCAGGTTCTCGGCCACGTCCTGGACGATGAGCTTGTTGGTGCGCTCGTCCACCGTGACCGAGCCGCGGTCCGACAGCATGCGCATGCGCTGGGTGCCGCTGCCTGCGCCACCAGTGGTCTGCCCCGTGCCGGCGATGAACTTGGCGATTTCGGCGGCCTTGGCGTAGTTGACCTGGATGGTGATCTGTTCCAGCGGGGCCAGCTGTTTCACCTGCTTGGAGGCCTCCAGCTCCAGCTTCTCGCGCGCGGCGATCTCCTCGGCCGGGGCCACCAGGATCACGTTGCCGGTCTGGCGCTTGTCGAGGCCCTTGGTCTTGAGGATGATGTCCAGGGCCTGGTCCCAGGGCACGTTCTTGAGGCGCAGGGTGAGGCTCCCCTCCACGGTGTCGCTGGTGACCAGGTTGAGGCCGGTGAAGTCGGCGATGAGCTGCAGCACCGCCCGGACCTCGATGTTCTGGAAGTTGAGCGACAGGCGCTCGCCGGTGTACTCCTTCTTGCGCTTCTTGCGGGCCTTTTCCTCTTCCTTTTCCTTGATCACGGGCCGCACGTCGATGGTGAAGCGGTTGTCGGCCTGGTAGGCCACGTGGTCGAACTCGCGGCTGGCGGTGATGACGATGCGGGCGCTGTTGCCCTGGTTGAAGGCGTCCACCGTGCTCACCGGGGTGGCGAAGTCCATCACGTCCATGCGCCGCTCCAGGTTCTCGGGCAGGCGCGCGCGGGGAATGTTGATGATGATGCGGCGGCCCCGCTTCTGCATGTCCACCGGCGTGTTGGGATCGGCCAGGGTCAGCACCACCCGGCCCTCGCCGTGCTCGCCGCGGCGGAAGTCGATGTTGTCGATGGCGGCGGCGCCCGTTCCGGCAGCCGGGGCGGGCCGCGCGGCCGCCACCGCACCGGCACCGCCTTCGCCGGCGACGGTGATGATGAAGTCGTTGCCGTCCATCCGCGTCTCGTAGCCCACCAGCTTGGCCAGGTTGAGCACCACCCGGGTGCGGCCGCCGGCCTCCACCGCCGAGATGCTGCGGGCCACGCCGACGCCGATCTCGCGGGTGCGCTGCTTCACCCCCAGCCGGGTATTGGGAAAGTCGAACGCGATGCGGGCCGGGGTGTCGATGGTGAAGCTGCCGGGCTCCGGTGGCGGCGCCGACATGGACAGCCTGATCTGGATTTTCTCGCCGGGGAGCACGCTGTAGCTGATGTCCTGCAGCACCGCGGGCTCGGCGGCCCACGACAGGGCGGGCGCGACGGTGCCGAGCAGCAGCAGGACCAGCCCGCGTACCAGCCGGCCGGCGGTCATCTGGGCACACGCGACGTTATTCATGTTCGTTCTCCAACTGTGCGCTTATTCATTCAGGGGCAGGGTCGCCTCGCGCGGGATCCAGCCGCCCTTTCCGTTGGGGATGAGTTCCACGACCTTGATCCGGGATTCGCTGATGTCGACGATCTCGCCGTAGTTCTGGCCGATGTGATTGCCCACCTGCACGCGGTAGACGGTCTCGTCCGGCGGCCCGCTCTGAATGAGACCCCAGCGGACCCCGCCCTTCTCCAGGTGGCCCACGTACTTGAGGGTGTCCAGCGGGAACTGCTCCAGGGTTTCCCGCTTGCGGTTGAAGTCGGGCCGCGGACCCTCGCCGAAGGAACCGGTGTCCGGGGGTTCCTGGTCCGGCTCGCTGTAGGGAGTGAAGGGGTCCCGGCGCGAGTAGGCGCTGTAGGAGACCGACTCGTAGGGCTTGACCTCGGGCAGCTTGGGCACCACCCCGTGGGCGTTGCGGCGTACGTTCTCGATATATTCCTCGAGGTCCTGATGGGCCGATCCGCTGCAACCCGCCAGCAGCAGGCCGAGCACCGCCATCAGCCCCAGCCTGTGCCAGGCGGCCCGTGACCTGGGAGTGTTCCTGCCGTACATCACCTGCATCACCCGTGTGCTGAAGCCATCTCGTGCTCGATCGAGGTTTCCTGTGGTCACCGCCGCCGCCGGCGTTTCTGCTTGGCCTTCTTGGCCCGCTGGGCCGCCAGCTCCTCCTCGTCCAGGTAGCGGTAGGTCTTGGCGGTGGCGTTCATGACCAGCTGGCCGGTCTTCTTGTCCCGCTCGATCTCGATGTTGTGCAGGGTCACGATACGGGGCAGGGCCGCGATGCCGGAGACGAAGCGGCCGAACTGGTGATAGTTGCCGCGCACCTTGATGAGGATGGGTTTCTCGGCGTAGAACTCGATGACCTGCTCCGGCTGCGGCTTGAACAGGACGAACTCCACCCCGCTGGCCAGGCCGGTCTGGGAGATCTCGTCCACCAGGTTCTCCACCTCGGCCTTCTTGGGCAGCTTGCGCAGCATGGTGCCGAACTGGTCCTCGATGTCCTTGAGCAGCTTCTTGTAGCCGTCCAGGGCCGCGGCCCGGGCCTGTTTCTCCTCGAAGTCGCGCCGCAGCCGCTGTTCCTCGGCCTCGGCGCGGGCCAGGCGCTGGCGCTGGTTGCTGATGTCCAGGAAGTAGCCCGCCGCCAGCACCACCACGCACACGATACCGATGATCACGGCCTTGACCGGCGTCGGCCAGTTGCCGATGTTGCTGAAATCCAGCTCGGACAGATCCAGGTTCTTGAGATCGGCCATGGTGGACTACTTCCTCGCCTGCAGCTTGGGCTTTTCGCTCTCACCCGCCTCGGGGATGACCTGGGTCACCCGCAGCACGAAGCGCCGCGCCTTTTCCGGTGACTTGGGATCCACCTCGATCACCTCCAGCGAGGGGTTGGCCATGGATCTGGCGGCATTCAGGCTGCGCATGAAGGAGGAGACCCGGGTCTGGGACTGGGCCTCGCCTTCGAGCGTGAGGGTGTTGCCGCTCTGCTTGAGCTTGGTGAGATAGACGCCGTCCGGCAGGCTCTCGGCCAGCTCGTTGAACAGCCGCACCACCTCCGGGCGGTTGGCCTGCAGGCGCTCGATGACCTGCATGCGGGCCTTGAGCCGTTCGATCTGCTGGTCCAGGTCCCTGATCTCGGCCAGCTGGGCGTCCACCTCCTTGATGTGGTCGGAGAGCACCTTGTTGCGTGATTCCTGCACCGCGATCATGCGGTTGTACTGCAGGTGGACGGCGAAGATGATGAGCCCCATCAGAATCACCGACAGCAGCATGGTGGTGAGGAACTGCCGCTGGCGTTCCCTGCGCAGCTCCTGGCGCCACGGCAGCAGGTTGATGTGAGCCATCAGTCGAAGCTCCTCATGGCCAGCCCGCAGGCGATGAGCAGGGCCGGGGCGTCGTTGGACAGGCTCTGCGCCTTCACCCGCGAGGCGATGGTCATGTCCGCGAAGGGGTTGGCGATGCTGGTGTTGACCCCCAGCTTGTCCGCGATGAGTTCGTCCACGCCCGGCAGCATGGCCGAGCCGCCGGCCAGCACGATGTGGTCCACGGTGTTGAACTGGCTGGAGGAAAAGAAGAACTGCAGCGAGCGGCTCACCTGCTGGGCCATGGCCTCCTTGAACGGCTCCAGCACCTCGGGCACGTAGTTGTCGGGCAACCCGCCCTGGCGCTTGGCCATGCCGGCCTCCTCGTAGGACAGGCCGTAGCGGCGCTGGATCTCCTCGGTGAGCTGCTTGCCGCCGAAGACCTGCTCCCGGGTGTAGATGGTCTTGAGGTCGTGGAGCACGTTGAGGGTGGTCATGGTGGCGCCCACGTCCACCAGGGCCACGGTCTGGTCGATGCCCTGCTCCGGCAGCTGGGCCGCCTGGAGCTGGAAGGCGTTCTCCATGGCGTAGGCCTCCACGTCGATGACCCGGGCCTTGAGCCCGGCGATCTCGATGGCGGCCACGCGCACGTCCACGTTCTCGGAGCGGGAGGCCGCCAGCAGCACGTCCACCCGCTCGGGGTCATGCTCCGACGGTCCCAGGACCTCGAAGTCCAGGTTCACCTCTTCCAGCGGATAGGGGATATACTGGTCGGCCTCGAGCTGGATCTGCTGCTCCATCTCGTCCTCGGACAGGGAGGCCGGCATGGAGATGGTCTTGGTGATGACGGCGGACCCGGCCACCGCGGCGGCGGCGAACTTGGTGCGGGTGCCCGAGCGCTTGACCGCGCGCTTGATGGCCTCGCCCACGGCCTCCACGTCCGAGATGTTCTTCTCGATGACGGAGTTGGGCGGCAGCGGCTCCACCGCGTAGGCCTCCACCCGGTAGCGGTCGCCGCTGCGGGAGAGCTCCAGCAGCTTGACCGCCGTGGAGCTGATGTCCAGGCCCACCAGGGGAGGCTTCCTGGGCGTGAAGAGGTCCGCGAACGCCATAGAATTTTCTAAAAATAGCTGGAAGTTAGGGAAAGTATATGTTTATCTACATTAACTACCACAGTCAACTATAGGTCAAGTAACATATAAATACAAACCGCCATAGTGTCACCCGGAAACCCTTTTTAATACTGTGCAGCCCGTCGCAACACCGGCGCCCGGGGACCCCGCCGCCCCATGAAGCCCGCCTGGCGCAAGCTGCTGGTCTACGGCCTGGCCAGCCTGCTCAGCCTCGCCCTGCTGGGGGCGGTGGCGGCGGTGGGGCTGTACGCCTACCTGACCCCGCGCCTGCCCTCCATCGAGGCCCTCAAGGACGTGCGCCTGCAGGTCCCGCTGCGGGTCTATGCCCGGGACGGCGGGCTCATCGCCGAGTTCGGCGAGATGAAGCGCACGCCCCTGCGCTACGACGAGTTCCCGCCGCGCCTGATCCAGGCCGTCCTGGCGGCGGAGGACGACCGCTTCTTCGAGCACCCCGGGGTGGACTACCAGGGCATCCTCCGCGCCGCCTTCCACCTGCTGCGCACCGGCGAGCGGGCCCAGGGGGGATCCACCATCACCATGCAGGTGGCGCGCAACTTCTTCCTCAGCCGCGAGAAGACCTTCCTGCGCAAGCTCAACGAGATCCTGCTGGCGCTCAAAATCGAGAAGGAGCTCACAAAAGAGCAGATCCTGGAGCTCTATCTCAACAAGATCTATCTCGGCAAGCGGGCCTATGGCTTCGCCGCCGCGGCACAGGTCTATTACGGCAGGCCCCTGGCCCGACTTGAGCTGCACCAGCTGGCCATGATCGCGGGCCTGCCCAAGGCCCCCTCGCGCTACAACCCCATCGCCAATCCCGAGCGGGCGCTGGCCCGGCGCAACTACGTGCTGGGACGCATGCACGAGCTGGAGTTCATCGACGACGCCGAGTACGCCGCCGCCCTGGCCGCGGAGGACGACGCCGAGGTTCACGGCCTCACCGTGGAGGTGGAGGCGCCCTACGTGGCTGAGATGGTGCGGGCGCAGATGCTGGAGCGGTTCGGGCCCGAGGCCTACAGCGCCGGCTACCGGGTCTACACCACCGTGGACCCGCGGCTGCAGGCGGCGGCCAACCGGGCCCTGCGCGACACCCTGCTGGAGTACGGCCGCCGCCACGGCTACCACGGGCCGGCCGGTCACGTGGACCTGGACGCCCTGCCCGACGATCCCGAGGCCTGGGAGGCCCGGCTGGAGGAGGTGGCCACCGCCGGGGACCTGACCCCGGCCCTGGTGCTGGCGGTGGACGACGAGGCGGCCTGGGCCTGGGCCCGGGGCGGGCGGCTGGTGCACCTGCCCTTCGAGGAACGCCTGAAGTGGGCCGCGCGCTACGTGGACGACACCCACAAGGGGCCGGAGCCTGCCTCCGCCCGCGACGTGCTCAGGGAGGGCGACCTCATCCTGGTGGCCACGCGGGAGGAGGCCAGCTGTGCCTGGCTGGCGGAGATCCCCGAGGTGAGCGGGGCGCTGGTCTCGCTGCGTCCCGACGACGGGGCGGTGCTGGCGCTGGTGGGCGGGTTCGACTTCTACCAGAGCAAGTTCAACCGGGCCACCCAGGCCAAGCGCCAGCCCGGCTCCAGCTTCAAGCCGTTCATCTACGCCGCCGCCATCGACAAGGGCTTCACCGCCGCCAGCATCATCAACGATGCCCCGGTGGTGTTCGAGGCCCCCGGGCTGGAGGACATCTGGCGGCCCGAGAACTACAGCGGGCGCTTCTACGGCCCCACCCGCCTGCGCAAGGCGCTGGTCAACTCCCGCAACCTGGTCTCCATCCGCCTGCTGCGGGACATCGGCATCGGCTATGCCGTGCGCTATGCGAAGCGCTTCGGCTTCTCGCCCCGCGACCTGCCCCGCGACCTGTCCCTGGCCCTGGGCAGCGGGGCCCTGACCCCGCTGGAGCTGGCCGCGGGCTATGCCGTGTTCGCCAACGGCGGGCACCGGGTCCGGCCCTGGTTCATCAGCCGCGTGGTGGGGCCCGACGGGCGAACGGTGATGCGCACCGTGCCCCAGCGGGTGTGTGAAGGCTGCCGCCCGCCCGAGGCGGCCGCGGCGCCGCCCGCCCCGGCGGGCGGCGGGAACGGGGACGGCCCGGTGGAACCGGCGCCGGCGGAGCCGGCGGCCCCGGAGGCTGCACCCGGGCAGGAGGCGACCGCGGCGGCGGCCGTCCCCGGCCCGCAACCAGCGCCCGCCACGGCCCCGGAAGAAGCGGCGCCGTGGACCCCGCCGCTGCCGGCGGGGCTGGAGCCCGGCGGCCTGGCCCTGCTGCCGCCGCCGGCGCCCGCGGCCGGGCCGGAGGCGGGCGGGGAAGAGGCGGCGGAACGGCCCGCAGAAGGGTCCGCGGCGGCCGACGCCGGGGGGGAGGCCGCAGAGCCGCAGGCGGAGGCAGAGTCTGCGCCGGCCGTGGTGCCGCCCCTGCTGGTGCCGGCCCCGCGGGTGCTGAGCCCCCAGACCGCGTTTCTCATGAACAGCATGCTGCGCGATGTCATCCGCCACGGGACCGGCCGCCGGGCCCTGGCCCTGGGCCGCTCGGACCTGGCGGGCAAGACGGGCACCACCAACGATCAGCAGGACGCCTGGTTCTCGGGGTTCACCCGCGGCACCGTGGCCACCGCCTGGGTGGGGTTCGACAACCCGCGGCCGCTGGGCGACAAGGAAACCGGCGCCCGCGCCGCCCTGCCCATGTGGATGCGGTTCATGGCCGAGGCGGTGGCCGGGGAGCCCGAGACGCCCCTGGTGCAGCCGCCGGGCATGGTCACCGTGCGCATCGACGCCGCCACCGGCCTGCCCGCCGGTCCCGACACCACCGAGGCGGTGTTCGAGTACTTCCTGGCCGACCAGGTCCCCCAGGCTCCCGCCGAGGGCACGCCGCGGGTGGCGGGCGACGGCCAGGAAGGCGAGATCACGCAGCAGCTTTTCTAGGAAAGAGGGTGCTGGCCGCTGGATGCTGGCGGCCGGTGGCCGAGGCCGGGGGCTGGCGGGGTGGTGGGTTCCGGGAGATTGCGGACAGGCACGGATTTCCATGGCACGGCGCAACAACAACCATCACCGCGCGGGGCGCCAGCGCCTGGCCGTGGCCCAGGCCGCGGCCCGCATCCTGCTGGAGTCGGGCAACCGCGACTACGCCGCGGCCAAGCGCAAGGCCGCCGAGCGGCTGGGCGTGCGCGACCGCCACGGCCTGCCCGCCAACCACGAGATCGAGGCCGCCCTGGCCGAGCTGCAGCGCATCTTCCATGCCGACAGCCAGCCGCAGACCCTGGCCCGGTTGCGCCGCCAGGCCGTCGCCGCCATGGAGCTGCTGGCGCCGTTTCGGCCGCGGCTGGTGGGCGCGGTCCTGCGCGGCACCGCCGATGCCCACTCGCCCATCCACCTGCACGTGTTCGCCGACAGCCCCGAGGCGGTGACGCTGTTTCTCATGGAGCGCGAGATCCCCTTCGAGCACGGCCAGCGCCGGGTGCGTCTGGACGAGCAGCGCCGGGCCGAGCTGCCCGTCTGCCGGTTCATCGCCGGCGGCGATCGCGTGGAGCTCACCGTGTTCCCGCCGGAGGGGGAGCGCCAGCCGCCCCTGTCGCCGGTGGACGGGCGGCCCATGGCCCGGGCCGACCTCAAGGCCGTGCAGCGCCTGCTTGGGGACGAGGGACTGGTCGCTGAATGACTGTTCCAAATGTCACTACACTTCCGGCCCCGGCGCATGGTCCTGGCTCGTGTTCGGAACGCAGAGGACGCCGGGAAGCGCAGAGGGCGCAGAGTGGATCCATGGGGCCATCCCGCGGCCGGCCCGGACCTGGAGAGCGCTCGGGCACCACGCGGCGGCACCCTACCCCGGCGGGTCACCCGAGGTCTGGCGGGAGACGGCCCTCACCGCCTGTCCCCGGACGGTCTGCGTCACCCTCCGGCACGGGCCTCTGCGATCCCTGCGTCTCTGCGGCCTCTGCGTTGTCCCGCGGACCGGGAGAAAACCACTGGACCTGCCCCGGCACCGGCCCCCAGCGGCCAGCCCCCAGCGGCCAGCACCCTTACGGGTAGTTTTTGGGGTATGGGGCGCGCGCCACGCCGCTGGCCACGGCGGCGGCGGCCACGGCCGGGGCCACGGTCTCGCGCAGGCGGGGATCGAAGGGCTTGGGGATGAAATAGTCCGGGCCGAAGGCCAGTTCCTTGAGGCCGTAGGCCGCCAGCACCTCGTCCGGGACCGGTTCCCGGGCCAGGCCGGCCAGGGCGTGCACCGCGGCCAGGTGCATCTCGGTGTTGATGGCCCGCGCCTGCACATCCAGGGCCCCGCGGAAGATGAAGGGAAAGCCCAGCACGTTGTTCACCTGGTTGGGATAGTCGGAGCGGCCGGTGGCCAGGAGGAGGTCGCCGCGTACCGCCTGCGCCATGACCGGGTCCACCTCCGGGTCCGGATTGGACAGGGCGAAGACGATGGGCCGCGGGGCCATGTCGCGAATCATGTCCGCGTCCACCAGGCCGGGCCCGGACACCCCGATGAGCACATCGGCCCCCCGCAGGGCCTCGGC
>Ga0256830_1002852_pt1 | contig 11118 bp, 7 predicted proteins | sample 128326metaG_FD_190537 | JGI IMG/M metagenome (GOLD analysis project Ga0256830, IMG submission 190537) | Hydrothermal vent microbial communities from Lau Basin, Pacific Ocean - 128-326 | ecosystem: Environmental > Aquatic > Marine > Hydrothermal vents | place: Pacific Ocean: Lau Basin | collected...
GTCACCTTCACATACGACATTGGCCTTCAGCACCTCATGTACTGACTGTCACAATAACAATGCCTGGTCTCCGGCTAATTACACTCACCAGAGTTTCAATGCAACAGGTATTCATGCAACTCTGGCCTGTACTGCATGTCACCAGAGCGGCTATCCCGGCCAGTATGTCGGCGTAACTGATAATGATTGTTACGCATGTCATGAAAGTGATTATACGTCTGCAGCGAATCATAGTAGGTTCAACTATCCACAAGACTGTACAGTATGTCATTCGCAAAATACATGGTTAGGAGCAAGCTTTACACACCAGAATTTTCAGCTCAGAGGCATCCACGCTTCGACGGATTGTGTCCAATGTCATAAGACTGGTTACCCCGGAGAGTATGCTGGAGTAACAGATGACAACTGTTTTGCATGTCATGAAGCTGATTATTACGAGGAACACGAAACATGCTCATACGACTGCACGCTCTGTCACAATTTATTTAACTGGGATGATGCCGGCAACAAAAATGGATGCAAGTAAACTTAATAACTAATGAAATTTCTAGATAAAAAGATAATGAAAAAACCTCTCTCTAAACTGAAGAAAATACTTGGAAAGAGAAAACAGCTTAATAAGACAGGAACTATGCTTATTCTCTTTTCAATATTAATACTCACTCCTCTCTGCCTTCAGGCAAGTAAAATTAAGGGGAGGTTTTATATTAGTGATTACTACTCATCTGATAGTGGTAATAACGACTTTAATGTTCTCACATCCAAGCTTAAAATATATAAGAGAGAGGATGATGAGTCCTTCCTATCTTTCAACCTAAACGGGCGGAGTAGGACCAAAATATCTGATAGGGACGTTCATAATAAGGTTCCTGAATACAGGTTTCAGGATTTATGGATAGGGTACAAATTACCCAAAAAAAATCTTAAGATCACATTAGGAAGACAATTGATTGGGGAGATGTATAACACAAGCATTGATGGAATCAATGTGAAGTATTTTATAAATGATAGAAAAGGATTTGGTATTTTTGGAGGTCTTGCTCCAGACAAGTATGATAACTCCTTTAATACAGAGTTCAGGTCTCTTGGACTTTACGGTTTTTTCGAGCAAAATAAGTTCAAACTCAACTTTGGTTACGAGAACCTTAACTATAACGGAAAGACGGACAGAGAGTACTTCTCGGCAAGACTTCATTCAGACCTGGGGAGTAAGGTGCGTTTATATGCATCCTCATCGATCAGTGTTGACCAGATATCAGACAGCTTTGATGTAGAGCGTGTTAGTACAAGCCTTCAATACACCTTGTCTAAACCCCTCCGTTTCAATATATTTTATAATTACTACCGTGCAATAAAGTACTTCGAGTCCTCAAAACAGTTTTTTGACCGGATCGATCGCTTGGACAGCTATTACCTGGACACCAACTCTCTGACCAGAGTTGGAATGAGGGTAGACTACAAGCTGTCAAGGCTACTTAGATTGTATACAGCAGTAGCATATCAGCAAAGAGAGGTATATAATGAAGATGCCTTCAGGTTTACACTGGGGATAAAAAGGCTTGATTTCTATGGTTTTGACATCTCAACTCGCTATAGACATATCAGCAACTACACTTCAACTGATGATGAATTTAACGTTAATATATCCAGAATGATAATGAACAGGCTTGATATTTCGGTATATGCAAGTCATGAAGAGGAAGAGCTTGAGATCGAAGGAGGTTTTACCTCTAGAATTCTTACTTACGGAACATCTCTTTACTGGCAGATCAATAAACACTTTTTTGCCATGCTCTTCGTCGAACGTTACGATGAAGAAGATTATGATAATACAAGTGTATTTACACAGGTTGGATACAGGCTTTAAGTGATAGTAATTACTTCTAACCAGGAGAATCAGTGATTCCCTATACAGAGGAGAAGATGTTGGTACCGGAAGCGATCACAAAGAAGATCAGAATTGTGGACTTAAGCCGTTGCCTGCTCTGTAACACATGCGAAAAGTCATGCAAATCCAGGCATGGTTTTGAGAGGAATGTCAGAAACGGGGTCAGGATCGGGCATGTAGTCATGCCTTATGCATGCAAGGGGTGTGATGACCCGCTCTGCATGAGCAGTTGCAGAAAGGGAGCGATCAAGAGGGATGAGGAGACAGGCTGTTTGTACCTTGAAAAAGAGTCCTGTATAGGCTGCGGTCAGTGTGCCAGGAAATGTCCATTCGGTTCCATACTTATGGAGGAAACGGGGAGGTTTAGGGAGACAAAGGACAAAGAAGGTAATGTGAAAAAGTTGCCTGTAAAGTATGCCAACAGGTGTGACCGGTGCAGGGGGTACAGAAAAAAAGGATGTTTTTCAAACTGTCCCGGAGGTGTTCTCAAAGTGATGCCTTTTAATGAAGTGTTGAAAAGTCTTCCACCAATACATCAGGAGAAGCTGAAGAAGCTATTTCTTAATGGATCCTGGATGAAGGATGAAGAGGAGGTTGAGAGTCATTGATAAGGGATTTCAGGGACGTTGCGGTCACGCCACTTATGTTTTCTTTTTTCCATGATCACGCTATGACCGCAATAGGCATACCTGTCAAGCTCTGAAAGGGTTTTACCTGCCCAGCCCGCAATGGATTTAGCGGATATGGGCATCAAAAAACGCCTGCTGACTCTCACAAGGGTAGGCTCGAACAAAATGCGAAAATGTTAAGTTGTTTTTAAACGAGTTCTTAACCCTAACAAACTGCGGATATCCTCCAGTACCAGATAAAGAGCAGGAATCAGAAGAAGAGTTATGCCTGTGGCAAAGAGAATACCAAAGGCAAGGCTGATAGCCATAGGGATAAGGAACTGGGCTTGCACACTTGTTTCCATAATCATGGGCATTAGGCCGAAAAAGGTTGTAAGTGAGGTCAGAAGGATCGGTCTGAACCGCCGTGTGCCTCCATCGACAACCGCCTGAAAAAGTTCAGTGCCTCCACGCTGGTTTCGGTTAATCTTATCTATAAGAAGAAGAGAGTCGTTTACTACCACGCCTGAGAGTGCCACGATTCCAAAGATGCTGAGCATACTCAGCTTAAATCCCATTATAAGATGTCCTGCGATTGCACCTACCAGGCCGAAAGGTATGGCTGCCATAATCAACAGAGGCTGGCTATAGCTTCTAAATGGAATTGCAAGCAGAGCAAACATAGCTATCATGGCCAAAATAAATCCTTGAGCCATACTGCCCATCGATTCTGCACGTTCCTTTTCCTCGCCTTCCATATTAAATGTCAAACCGGGATAATCATCGGTCAATTTTTTAAGCACTGTTTTTTTTAGATCAAAAAGTATTTCTTCGGCATTAGCCACTTTATCATTCACGGTTGCCGTTACATTGATAACCCTTTTTCTGTCTGTACGATTGATCTCACTGAAACCACGTCCCTCTGTAATCTCGGCGGCTTTGGTTATGGGAAGTTCTCCGCCTCCGGGATAACGAATTCGCATGGTTTCGAGATTCCAGAGATTTTTGCGGTCTTTCTCCGGATACCTGACCATGACCTTAACCTCGTTTCTTCCACGTTGGAGCCTGAGCGCTTCGGCTCCGTAAAAAGCAGAACGGATCTGTCTGCCAAGATCCTCTTCAGTAATTCCAAGGGTATCGGCCTCCTCTGTAAGACGAAACTTGATTTCCTGTTTTCCCTTTGAGTAATTGTTTTGAATATCTCCAACCCCTGGATACTCGGCAAGGGCATCTTGGATCTGTTTTGAAGCCAGAGCAAGGATTTTGAAGTCTTCATGTGCAAGTTGTATGTCGATATTGGCACCCATTCGAATTACGTTTGACATAAACACAAGTGATTCTATCCCGGGAAGCTCTCCAACTTTGGCACGCCAGCGGTTCTCGATCTCGACCGCCGGAATTCCACGCTCTTCACTCTCTTTTAAAAAGATGGCCATATCAGAAAGATGTGATCTGGAATCAACTGTTGCTCCCATCTGCCCGGTTTCGATCATAGTGCCTCCGATCACGGCATAAACATCGCGCAGAATTGAACTTCCATCAGCGCGTGCCTTATCGTATTGGGCAACAACTTCCATCGCCTTTTCTTCAATGATTTTTTGGATCTTGCCGGTCTCTTCAACTGGTGTTCCAGGCGGCATTTTAAGTGAGGCAGTGATCACATCGCCGTCAACCACCGGCATAAAATGAAATTTTAAAATTCCCCCCTTTACAGTTCCTAGCGCTAGAAACAGCATTGCAATACCCACTGCTATTGTGGCGTATCGGTTTCTTAAGCAGAATTTCAAAAAATTCTGATATGGTCCGTAAATGAAGCTGTTAAGCCTTTTCCCAAACCCGGTTCGAACCCGGTCAATAGCTCCTATCAAACCACGGGATGCAGGCCTGGGGCCTCCAAAGGCCAGATGGGCCGGCAGCACAAATATGGATTCAATAAGTGATACAGCCAAAAGAGATACAACCACCAGCGGAATAACCCTTATAAACTTACCGATCATACCGCTTACAAAAATCAGGGGAAGAAAAGCGGTGATCGTTGTCAGAATAGAAAAAGTCACCGGTACAGCTACTTCCAAAGCTCCATCTACGGCGGCCTTTAAATAAGAATCTCCCTTTTGTCGATGAGCGTATATGTTTTCTCCAACCACTATGGCATCATCGACCAGGATTCCAAGGGCCAGGATAAAAGCAAAAAGAGAGATCATATTGATAGAAACATCAAGGGCCGGCAGCAGCAGCATGGCTCCCAAAAACGAGATAGGAATGCCGAGCATAACCCATAAAGCCAGCCGGATTTCGAGAAAAAGCCCGAGAATTATAATAACCAGGCTTAGACCTAAAACCGCGTTTTTCTCTAGAAGCGACATACGGCTGTGTAAGAGTTCAGCAGTATCATTCCATGTGGCAATGCTTAGTGAATCCGGCAGGCTGGGCCGTTTTCGTTCTACATATTTCTTTACAGTATCTGAAATTTCGAGCGGCTTTTGATCGCCTACGCGATAAACCTTGACCATAGCAGCCGGCTTTCCGTCAAAACGGGCTGATAAACCGGTATCTGCAAAAGTATCTTTGATCCAGGCGATATCTCCAAGTTTAACCTTTGTGCCGTCGGGGTTTGTAAGTACCGAAATATCGTAATATTCCGGCCCGATGTAGCGCCGTTCTTTGGTACGTAGAAGTATTTCCGCACCCTTGGTCTTTATTGTACCGCCCGGCAGATCAAGAGAGGCTCTTTTTATCCTATCGGCTACCCGGCTTAAGGTCAGGTTATACCTGCGAAGATTTTCTTCCGGTATTTCTATTGATATCTCATAGGGCCGAACTCCGCTTAAATCGGCCTGGGATATGTTTGGGTAATTAAGCAGCTCCTCCCGGATTCTCTCGGCCTGCTCCCTCAGAGTCAGGGCTGAGGCATCGCCATATATCACCAGGGATATCACCTCGTAGCGGTTTAACAGCTTAGTAATCACCGGTTTTTCCGCGTTCTCAGGAAATGTAATGATCCGGTCCACCTCGCTTTTTACCTCCTGGAGTTTCAGGTCAGGATCTTCCCCGGGCAGAAGTTCGGCGTTCACCGTACCCAGGCCCTCCATGGCTATGGACTTTATCCGCTTGATTCCTTCCACGCCGGTCAGGTTTTCTTCTATCTGAAGCAGTATTCCTTCTTCCACCTCTTCAGGGCCGGCGCCAGGGTAGGCTACAGTAACCTGAATCATGTCCAGGCTGATCTCCGGAAAAACCTCCTGTTTTATCATTGGCATTCTTACCAATCCGCCAATAACCAGCACAACCATCAGAAGGTTGGCAACCACATGGTTATGGGTCATCCACCTGACTGCACTTTTCACTGTTTTACCGCGCTCCCTGCTCAAAAGGTCTTAGCTTCATACCGTCAGCCGCACCCGGCAGCCTGGTAAGGACCAGAAGTTCTCCGGGCTTCAAACCTTCCTTAATCAGGACGATTTCACGCTGCCTCCATACAACCTTCACATTCCGGACACGAAGTTTATTCTGCTCATCCGCGATCCATACAGTACTGTCATGACGCAAGGCGCGCCTGGGAATAGGGATTACGTTTGTAAGAGTATTCCCATCGATTACAACCTCTACAAACATCTCGATCTCCAGGTCTGGTTTTTTCTTTATAATGCTCTCTTTGCTTAGCTGGTAAGGATCATTTACAGCCACAACCACTCTTGCCATACGGCTTTTAGGGTCGAACTCTCCTATAGAACGAACCACACGGCCGTGCCATCTGAAAATTCGGTTTCCGGCATTAACACTCAACATAGCGGGAGAGCCGGCTTTTTTTGCCCCCTGCCTGGGAATATCAATCCACTGCAGCTTTTCAACCGGAAGCGGAACTTCAACTTCGGCTATGTCGGTTCCAGCAACCGTACCAACACTTAGCCCAGAGCCTACGTATTGGCCCAAATCGATGTTTTCCTGCCTTATCCGGCAGTTAAAAGGTGCCTTAACAAGTGTACGCTGCAGGTTTAACTCGGCCTGCTTTAACTCGGCCTCGGCCGATAACAGGTTGGCCCGTGCTTTTTTCAACTGCGGCTCATAAAGCACCAAGGGGTTTGGCAGGTCGTTGTTGTTTTTTGCCATCTGCCGCCACTCGATACCTGCCACCCGCGCATTACTTTCCTCTTTTGCAAGCTCGAATTCCGCTTGTGCAACCGCGGCCCTGGCACGATCAACGGCGAGCTTATAATCCAGGCTTTCTACTTTAAAAAGCGGCTCTCCTTGTTTGAAAAAGCCACCCGCAATAAAATTTGGAGACAGATATGTGATTACACCACTAACCTGAGGGGTTATAGTGGCCTCACGACGGGCTTTGACAGTGCCTGTACCAAAGATCTTGATCCTGTGGTTCTCCATGCTGAGCCTTGTTACCTCTGCCAGCAGGCCCGGGTGATCTTTTACCTCTTTCTGCGGAGCCGGCCTGCGCAGAACCATTATCTGCATAACTGCAAAACCGGCAAGAACGATCACAACCGGAAGGACTATTTTCATAGCTTTGTTTTTATCAAAACTCATGACTTTCGCCCTTTTTTCTTTTTCTGCTTTTCTTGCATAACATTCTTAAGTTCCTGTTTCATCCAATCTCCTCCAAGAGCCCGAGCCAGGCTTATCCTGTCTGAAATCAGCTGCCGCCGGGCTGCTAAAACCCCTCTTTGGGCATCAAGGTGTACGGTTTTGGCGGCCAGTACCGGAAGGTAATCGGTAAGGCCCTGAAGATACTGTTGAAATGTTTGATGAAACGCAGCACCGGTTGCCTCGACCCTCTTTTGCAAACTTGCTATCCGCTCTTCAGTAGTGCGGTTGCTGACCAAGGCATCTTCCACCTCCTTAAAAGCGTCAAGAACGGTTTTGTGGTAAAAGGCCAGGTTTTCCCGGAAAACAGCCTTTGTTCTTGCCACTTCGGCCTTTCTTTTGCCCCCGTCTAAAATCGGAAATGCTGTATCGACCAGCACCTTCCAAAACAAGCCCTTAATGTCTCCAGTGCTAAAAACAATGCTCATTGTGCCGTAGTTGCCCAGCAGGTTAAAAGAAGGGAAACGCTCGGCAATAGCCACTGCAATTCGCGCGTCACTAGCTTTAAGGCGAAAAAGAGCAGCCTCAACATCGGGTCTCCTTGCCAATAGCTCCGACGGAAGGCCTGCTGGAAAGGCCGCAGGAGCCTTTGGAAGTTTAAGCAGGTCCCCTGCCATATTACTATTATGTTTTGGATAATGCCCCAGGAGAATGGCCAAGGCATGTTCGGCCTGGGCCAGGGATAACTCGAAAGCAGGCCGCTGCGATTTAGCAATGGCCAGATTTTGCTCCGCCTGGTATACATCCAGAGCAGAAACCAGGCCTTCACGGTAGCGCTGCTCCACCCGTGCCAGAGTATCGGCAAATGAGTCAATAGTCTTGTCTATAAGTTCCAGCTGCGCACGCTGTTCCACGGCCAGGTAATAGTTGTCAGCCAACTGGGCGGAGATCGTTAGATAAATAACCATTATTTCTTCCTGCGATGCCGCCATCTCCAGGTTGGCTGCTTGCGTTCTGGACTTCAACTTCTGCCATAAGTCCAGTTCATAGCCAGCGGCCAGAGAGAATATGTGGCTGTTGCCGGTATTGTTGCCGAAAAAACTCGGGGTATTTTCCTTGCTCCACTGCCCTTCTATGCCAAGTGACGGGAGTTGTGCCGACCTGGTGGTCCGGTATACAGCCTCAAGCTGATCAAGCCGTGCGTAAGCCTGGGCCAGGTCGAGGTTTTTTGAAAAGGCTTCTTTCATCAGGGCATTAAGTTTTGGGTCGTTAAAGGATTTCCACCATCGTGCAATAGGGATCTTATGCTCAACTGCCTGCTTACTAACCATTTTAGACGGCTCAGTAAAAGACTCGGGAACAGGTACCGGCAGATCAATGGGCTGCGGCTGATGCATTGCACAGCCTACAAGTGCCGGCAGTAAAAAAAGTACATAAAAGAAAGGTGAAAGAACTGTCACCTTGTTCCGGTCTTTGAGTTTCATGTCGTCTCCATGCCTGCCGTAACAAACTGTACCAGCATTTGGGTTAAAGAATTCGTGTCAGGGCCTGGAGTCAGACCCTCGGAAAGAAACTGCAACCTGTCGACTTTGCACATGGTATGACCCAGAGCTCCAAAGGTGAATTGCAGCCGCCAGAATAAATGATCCTTGGGTATATCAGGAAGCGCCTCCTGAAGGATCTCGAAAATCAGGTTAAAAAGCGGGTCAACGTGACTAAGGAAAATTTTGAGCACCGTGTTATCAGGTTCGTGAATAGTCCTGCCCACAAGAACAATAAAATCTTCTGCGCCCTGACCGGAGTTTCGAAAACAAAGCGTCGGCTCAATAAAGGCGCGCAGGACATCTTCCACCCCTGGCCTGCGGCCTTGTTTCTTGGCAGAATTTCGAACATCTTCCAGCTTATCCTGGCGAATCTTGTTCAGAGGCAGAAGACGCCTCTCAAATACCTTATCGAGAAGGGCCCCCTTGGAGCCGAAGTGGTAATTCACTGCTGCCAGATTTACCCCCGCCTTGCTGGTAATGGAGCGAAGTGATGTATTATGAAAGCCATTTCTGGCAAAAAGCCGCTCCGCTGCATCAAGAATGAGTTGTTTTGTGTCTTGTTTAGTGTCTGCTTGACTCATATATGTTTTTTCTCGGGTGTTTTCCGGATGCCGCCTTGTTTTAACACCCCTTATCATTCATACGTTTGATTTAAACACATGTTTGAATACCTGTCAACTTTATAAAATGATGAAGTTGAATTTATTTAATTAAAACCCGGACACTAGTAACTAATGCTATGAAAAAAACTACGGATGAATACCCGCCCTACGAAGGTGATCGGATATCCCTGCAAGAGGCAGTATCCAAAGGCGGAGGTCCTGTAGCCGGAAGATGGTGCGGTAAAGGCTTGGGTGACTTCTCTTTAAAAATATCCCTTAGCGGCGTTCTTGGCTGCAATCCTTCAGACGGCGACTGGATATCAGGCATCTTAAGCCGCAGAGACAACGGCTGGATACTTGAGGAAGCCAGGATTCACTCACCCAGAAAGTCTGATCCCACCGAGTCAGATATGCCGGACATGGATTTGGCCGGCCGCCGCCGCATACTTAAGTTGCGGGCGGATATTTTATTTCAGATTCGTTCTTTCTTCAGGGAAAGTGGGTTTCTCGAGGTTGAAACTCCTGCCCGGGTTTGTTGTCCGGCTGTTGAACCCTATCTAAACTCTGTTTCCGTTCAAGGAGGTTTCTTTCTGATAACCAGCCCTGAACTTCACCTAAAAAGGCTGCTTGCAGCAGGCTATGAACGTATTTTCGAGATAGCCCGGGTTTTTCGTTTGGAAGAAAACAGCTCCCTGCATCTCTGCGAGTTCTCTATGCTCGAGTGGTACAGAGCATGGGCCGGAATCTCCGACATTATGACCGATTGTGAGGATTTAGTTATATCTCTGTCACTCAAAACCGGCAGAATACCTCCAAAGAAGCCGTTTCCCCGCATTACATACAGAGAAGTGTTCAGGCGTTACACCGGCCTTGACCCTGCTGAGTCAGACATAAAAGAACTGCATAGAGCAGCCGATCGGATGGGAGTCGTCCATAGTCTGCCGGATAGCCCGGCGGATATTATTGCCGGAATTTTTGCCGGATGCGTGGAACCAAGGTTTGGAGAACTTGGAGCAGTGTTTATTACGGATTTTCCTGCATCAAGCGCTGCTTTTGCCCGTACACGTCCAGATCCTGTTTTTCCGGTCGCCGAAAGATTCGAGTTGTACCTGGACGGATTCGAGATAGCAAACGCTTTCCACGAACTTACCGATCCTGACGAACACCGTAAAAGAATTGCAAAGTGGCAGAGCAAGAGGCAGCGGCCAGACGGCCAGGCTTATCAGGTAGATGAAGCGTTTCTTAAAGCCCTGGATTCGGGCATGCCTCCGGCCTCAGGAATAGCCCTTGGCATTGACCGGTTACTTATGTGGCTGCTTGGCACAAAGAATATACAGTCGGTGGTGGCATTTCCAGATGACCAGGCATAAAACATTGGATCCGGATACCCGGCTGATGGTAAGGTTTCGCAAGGGAGACAAAGACGCATTCAAAGCGCTCTTTGAGAAATACAACCGTCCTGTTTTCCAGTTCTGCTTTCGGTTTCTCGGTAATTCCCATGATGCCGAAGACATTACCCAGGATACCTTTATCCAGGTTTTTCAGGCTGCTCCGCAGTATGAGCCCCGAAGTAAATTCTCCACCTGGCTTTACACCATCGCCAAAAACCTCTGTCTCAACAGGCTGAGAGCCGGCCGGCGGGAGACACCCGATAACACATGTGCAACACAGGACGAAGAATCTTCCAGGCTTAAAGATAAATTAAACTCCGGCAATCCTGGCCCTGACCGGCAACTGGAGCAGAAAGAGCTTTCAAAAATTGTTCAGGAGGCTGTCCAGGCTCTTCCGGAATCAATCAGGCTGCCATTAATTCTGAGAAGGTACCAGGATCTTTCATATAATGAAATTGCAGCAATTATGGAGATTTCGGTAACGGCTGTAAAACTGCGTCTGCACCGGGCAAAATCTATGTTGGCATCAAAGCTGTCGAGCTATGC
>Ga0256830_1002853_pt1 | contig 11117 bp, 12 predicted proteins | sample 128326metaG_FD_190537 | JGI IMG/M metagenome (GOLD analysis project Ga0256830, IMG submission 190537) | Hydrothermal vent microbial communities from Lau Basin, Pacific Ocean - 128-326 | ecosystem: Environmental > Aquatic > Marine > Hydrothermal vents | place: Pacific Ocean: Lau Basin | collected...
ATTTATCATTAGTCAAAAATGAACTTTCTTCAGTAAAAAAAGAAAATTCAGGGCTGATTAAAGTTCTTAAATTAAATTTTACGATAATAAATCGTAAAAAAATATCAATAAATGGCATTGCACCAATTTTGTGCGCAAAATGCCTCGCAATAAACGAAGTGCCTAGCAATAGGTCGTCATCAGTAAATTGCATCAATTGCGGTGAATTAGCAACGAAAAACAAATAAATACTAGCATGACAATCATAACCGTAACAAATAAAACATTAATTTTCAGCATTAATGTTAAAACGATAGGAAAAAGGGTGCTTCAGTTTCTTGCCAGTTTAATAATTGTCGTCTTTATACAATCTCAATATTCAGAGATTGGTTTTGCTCAGGCATTTAGTCAAGAAATGGCAGGGGATACGATAGCAGATACAGCTTCTTACTACTTCGAAGAAGTTGACATTTCCGTCCTCGACACGGGAATGACAACACTCGGCGGGATTATGCTTGGGGTTGGTACAACTTACATCGACTCTTTGAATAGAGAGCGCGAATCTAAAAAATGGTTTGGCCAACAATGGTTTTCAAAATTGCCTATATCTAAATATGTAGAAAATGAAGATGCTATTTATAAAGCAGCAAAAGAGCTCCATGTAAGCATGTCTGTAATTTCGGCAATGATGTTTATAGAAAGCATGTGGAATGAGAAAATATGTAACAGATGGGGATATTGCGGCGTTTTTCAGATAAACAAAAGCGGCTTTAATTATCTTAGAAAAGTGTATAGATTTAAGCCATCGTTCAGCGATTATAAAAAAATGTCTATGGCCGAGCAGTTAGAAATCGCAACAATTTATTGGAAGCATACAATATACGAGGTTAATTATTCAAAATATAAGCCACTTTTTGACAAAAAGGCACATAGCAGAACAGAAAAAGGCTTATCGGTAATAAATGACTTCAATAGTATTACATTTTTTATGTTCTTGCAGGTGTATCCAAAAGCTTTAAAGCAAAAACAATTGGGGCGAAATGCACCAATTCCCTGGGGGTTTTTGGCTAGAAAGCGAAATGGTGGCGCAAAAACATTTGCAGGTTTTCATAAAACTATAATTCACAAAAACCTGATTAAGGTTACAAAGAATTATAAAAAATATTGGGGCTTAGCCAAGTAAATTAGTAGCGTACCTGTCATTCCCGCCCTCGTTGCGTATCCATATTCGCGCGAGGGTTCTTGCTTTTTATAATTTTTAGTTGTATAATTACGACTATGAAAAGATTTATAAAAAAATATTCACGCGAAGTTGTCTCTATTTTTGTGGCTATTACTGGATATGCAATAGCTTCTAATATAGAAGCAGCATGGGCCGTATGGCTTGAGGCAGCTTTTGGGGTATCTGTGATTCTGGGAATCACATTATTGGCATACGAGGTATTAAAGTAGATTTCATAATTTTATTTGTTACAAGGTGATTTATTGTTTTTAAAGTAATGCCCCGATTGCAAGTCGGGGCATTTTTATAAAAAAAATATGGAAGATATATTTAAGCCGACTGGCACATCTCAGGAATATCATTACATGAACGGATATGGCGCGGGTTTTATAAGGGGCCTCCTATACGCCTCTATATTTTGGGTTTCGTGTATTGCATTATTATTAATTGCTATCAACTTTGAATCAATAATATCATGAAGGAGCTAAATGATCAAGAAAGAAAGTTTGCTCAGGAGATGGTAAATGGCCTCTCAATAACGGAGGCGGCCAGGCGCGCTGGGTATGCAGAATCGACTGCATTAAAGCAAGTTTCGCTCTGGCTGCTGATAGGAAATGCTAGGTATAAGCCAAAACTAGTAAAATACATCGAAGAATTGAGGGCAAAAATCGAAGAAAACAAAATCGCACAGCTTCAGGAGCTACTAGAATTTTACACAAATGTACTAAGAACAAATGTAGATGATATCATTTATCCAGAAAAAGATTTTATTGACCAATCATCTATAAAAAAAATGGGTAGCAAAGAAAAATCGGTCATAAAAAAAATAAAGGAAACCGATCAAGGTTTAGATATTGAAGTGTATTCAAAGATTGATGCGGCGAAGGAATTAATGAAGCATCATGGCGGATATGCTCCAATTCGTAGGGAAATTTCTGGAAAAGATGGGGGCGCAATATCTATACATGATAAATCGACTGATTATTCAAGACTGAGCATGGATGAGCTCGAAACGCTTTTGAATCTTGAGCGAAAAGCAAATGACGAAAAGAGAGATTAAACTTATAAATGAAATTAGCTTTAGGTCGTACTATAAATTTTTCTTAGAATTTTGGGGATGTATAGAATCTGAAAATTTAGCAGATAATTGGCATATAAAATATTTATGCGATGAGCTTCAAGAAGTCGCAGAAAGGGTAATAAAGCGTGAGCCGCTAAAGCACAACCTAATAATAAATATTTCCCCGGGTGAAACCAAAAGTACCATCACGACAATAATGTTTCCAGTTTGGTGCTGGATAAGAGACCCATCTTTGCGAATAATTACGGCCAGTTATTCGAGAGAATTAGCAATGGATCATGCTGTAAAATCGCGGGACCTAATACGCCATGGAAAATTCAAAGCTGTTTTCGGTCATATATTCCAGATCAGACAAGATATGGACACGAAAAGCAACTTTGGAAATGACAAAGGGGGGCGTAGAATTATTGCTAGTGTGGGGTCTGCTATACTAGGAAAGCATGCACATATATTGATTTGCGATGATCCATTAAACGCAGATCAGGCAGCAAGTGATTTGGAAAGGGAAACGGCTAATTTGTGGATGGGCAGGACGTTTTCAAGTAGGAAGGTTGATGTCGAATTAACACCTACTATTTTAATGATGCAACGATTGCATCCAGACGATCCGACAGCAAGACAGGCAAAAATATGGGCGAAAATCGGTAAGCTAAAATGGATTAGATTACCCGCAGATGACAGGTATCAGATAATTCCAGCAGAGAAGATAAGCGAATACAAACAGTCTGGAAATATGCGAGTAATGAATATTTATAGAAAACCAGCTAGTGTTATTTTGGCGATGGAGGCTGAATTAACAGCAACTGAAGCCAGTGGCCAGCTTGGCCAAGATCCGCAGCCAGCGGAGGGGAACAAGCTAAAAAAGGCATGGTTTACTCAAGAATTTTCAACTATTAATTTACAAAGACTTGCGGAAATAAAAGGACACAATATAACATGGAACGCAACCTTAGATGGTGCATATACAAAGATTCAAAAAAATTCGGCTACAGCCATTTTGGTATGGGCAATTTATGAGGGTAAATTATACTTAGGAGATTACCGATCATGGCATTTAGAGTTCCATGACCTTGTGCCAGAGGTAAAGGTATTTTGCGCACAATATTTTGATTATAGTAGTACTTTATATGTTGAGCCAAAGGCAATCGGAAAAAGCCTAGTACAGGTAATACGAAATAGTGGAAATATAAATATAGTGGAGGATAAATTGCCTCAAGGCGTGGCGACTATGCAGGGCAAAGAGCTAAGAGTAGATAGGTCAACCCCGTTTATCCGCGCGATGAATTTGTTTTTGTCGGATAATGTAAATTGGGATTTTTTTATTAATCAGTGTACATCTTTTCCAAATTCATCTCATTCTGATTTAGTAGATTGCCTGACGATGGCCGTTGAGAAAACATCCACACCCGACACCCTTATGGATAGTTCGATGTGGGGAATATAACCTATCAATAATTTGTATTTACAGTATAAAAGTTATAATATTACAACTAATTATCACGCTTAATAACAAAAAAAATTATGTCAGAAAAATTGCAAAAAATTAGCGTTGAACTAACGCAGAAAAATATAAGGGATGCCATTAAGAAATTCAAAGATATGGAGCAACTTATCGCTCCATATACCCTTATGATGGGAGAGATAAAAAAAATCACAAGTAGAAAAGAGAGGGATGCCGCACATAAGGCATTGAGTGATGTCAAAAGGGAGATTAACATATTCGCGAAAATGCGGATGGAAACAACACGACCCCTTGACATTTTAAAGAAAGGTATTATCAATTATGAAAATGAAGTAGTTCTCCCCATCTCAATTGAGATGAAAAGAGTCGAGGCGGCTATTATTAAATTTGATAATATAGCTGAGCTAAAAAGGCTGCAAATGTTAGCCGATTTAGAGGCTGAAAGAATTGAAAAAGAAATGCTCGAAAAGGCAGAAACAAAAAGAATTGCCGATATCAAGTCGGCTATTGCAAAAATGAAAAGCGATCTTGAGTCGTCCGTATTTCTTAGCAATTCTATTGAGAAAATAAATAAAGCTATATCAAATATTGAAGCTATTGATATAGCTAAATACGATGAGTTTCATAATGAAGCAAGGCAAGTATTTTCATACCTGCAAGGGATCGCATACACCAAAAAAACACAAATCGAAAAAGCGGCAGAAATCGAAAAACAAAGGCAGAAGGCAGAAAAAGAGAATAGAGCAGCAAGGGCAGACTTATTGAGACAAGAACAAATTCTCGCAGAGCAAAGGGCAAGGGTTGCTGCAGAGCAAGAAAAGTTAAAGCAGCAGCAGATTGAAAATCAGCGAGCAATTGCAAACGCGAGAGTAGAGGCAGACAGAATAGCAAAATTAGAAAGGGAAACAGAGGAAGGGGAAATCAAGAAAAAAATGCTAGTGGTACAGCGGGTCAAGGGTATTAGTTATGGGATTAGCGAGATTGTAGTAGCGGACATTTCACTTGTCCCCACACACCTATATAGTGTTAAGTTCAAATTGAATGAAATAAAAAAAGAATTAAGGTCCGGTGATATTCCGGGCCTCAAAATTTCGTTCAATTCTGGACTAAGACTAAACGCATGAAAATAAAGTTGCAATATTGCAATTTTATATATATATTTGAGTTGGAATGTCATAGTTAAAAGGTGAGACGGGGGCGGTATCATTTATGCCGTCCCTATTTATTTATGAAAAAAAATGGAAATAATCGGAACACTTGCTGGGATAAAGCAAGAGGAGACCAAGGGGCAATACCAGATTAGGGAATTTCTGCTAGATATATCTAGCTTTAACCCAAGATCGGGGGAGCTTTTCGAAAACATGCTAGTACTAAGCATGTTTGGCGAAAAATGTAAAATGCTTGATAATTTCGCACAGGGAGACAGGGTATCTGTCTCCTTTAATTTGAGAGGGGGAAAGGATAAGGATACGGGAAAATGGAAGTGGGTAAATGTGTCACCTTGGAAGATTAATGCTTGCCAAGAAGCAAAATATGCGCCGCCTGCCCAAAAAACAAACTTGGGGCCAAAAACGCCGCCAACTTACGACCGAGGCAGCAAGGCATCTGAGCCTCCATCAGACAAGGAATTACTTAATGAAGATTTACCATTTTGAAAAACATAACTGAATTTATTAATCACAGCTTCATAAATAAAAGTGAAGTGGCCAAGTCGCTTTGTCCGACTTCGGTACGTCCGTATAGCACTTTGCAATCCAGGATTAAGCGCAAGAAGGTGCTATCTGGTACAAATGAGGACAATGCCTTTTTGGATAAATTACGAAGGCTAGAAGATTTGTGCTCGTCTATATTAAATGAGTATGAACACATATCCTAAAACTTTTTGCAATTTTATTTTGATATGAATTTATTTAATCATAACTTAGGTATACTGAAAATATTAAGTCTCACTATAACAAAACAACAGTGGCAAAATCATACTTTTTAACAATGCCGGATTATTCATGTAGCCGAGTGGATGCAGAGGATAGTTTTGCATTTTTCGAGGATATAGCTGCAAAGCTATACAAGCTTGATGAAACCCATGATACGGAAACAATCATGGGTCTGGAATGCGATTGCTCAGGTGATTTCTACTTAGATTTTATGTATGATGGATTTTATTTACATCGCATTTCCGACATGCTTATTGCGTGCATATCAGACGAGAAGGGTAGAATAGTTTCTGCTCTAAATTTAAAAAATGTCGATGCTGTATACGCATTATCCCAATCGATACAGCATGGTAAAAAATACAAGTCAAGGTTTTTTTAATGTGTGCTTTAGAGCCTCCATTTTTGGAGGCTTATCTGGGAGGGTGCGCAATTGGAAAGCGCAAAGCATGCCTTCTACGCATTGCTTGTTGTAGGTTCGAATCCTTCCTCTCCCACAAATATAAAATAGTAGTTAATAGGTGATTATATTAGTTTTTTTGCCCATGCTATATCAGGCATGGGTTTTTTTGTAAAAAGAGGCAAGCACGCTTTTAGCTACCTTGCTTGAAAAATTGTATGGCTTGGTATAGCAAGATCAAAAACATATTTACAAAAAAGATTGACAAGCAGCTAGAGGTAGACAAGATGGGTGGCTATTATCCGATCGATAGTAGTGGAGCATTATCAATTGCTGGGCAAAAAGATAAGCTATTTCATGTTTTCGAATCGTGTGGAGTAGATTATGATAATCTAAATCCATATACGCAAATGAAACTATCTCGCATGATGGATAGTATTTTTCCATTTGTGAAGCGCGCAATAAATGACACATCTGCAATGGTTGGAAATATCGAAATAAGTGGAGATATTTCAGATGATGAAAAAAAGGCGTTAAACGCACTTATTAAAGATCTACCCATTTTATCTGAATTTGATTGGATAAATCCACATGAGTATGGATTTAATAATATCGTTACCAGGATTTCCAGAACTATTTTGCGAGATGGAATGTGCTTTGTTGAATCAAGGACAAATCCAGAAAGCAATAAATATGTAGGCGAACTTATTTATAACTCCGAAAATTTCAGTTTCGAGAGGTATAACCTTGCCCCGTACAGACTTACCTACCAAGCAAATCAATTCCCAGATTTGGAAAGTGGCGAATTTAAAAGTATAGGATATAGATTTACGAATGAGCATCCCTGGGCAAGCCCGCTTGTCGCCGGAGGTGGATTTTTTACGCATATCCTCATCTCAATGCTAGTTGCGATAAAAAATATTAACATGAGGAAAGGCGCACCTGTTGAGCTGGGAATAATCACGGTAAAAAATGATGAGTCGATAGGCAATAATCCATCAAGAGCGTTAGAATTCAAAAATGCAATAAATAGTTTGTCACTAGAATTAGAGGAAGCGACAAAAGCGCAGCTAAATGGAACTCCCGTAACAATTGTCGGCAAAATGCCTATTGAAGTAGATTTGCTTACAAAAGCCTTCGGGGCCGAAATGATTACAGAAGTAGATCACAATGTACTTTCACTTATACTTGTGCAAGTTATGAACTTGCTAGATGTGCCACCCGATTTATTCGGCGTAGTATTGGGTACTACTGGATTCTCAGGAGAGAGGTTTAAGGTTTTATACAAAATATGGAGCAGTAAGATTGACGATTTGCGCGAAAAGATAAGGCCTGTTGCCAAAAACATTCTTAAAAATTACTTAGAGAAAATGGGTGTTGATTCGCGATTAATACAAAGGACTGAAATAAACTTTGTAAATACGCAAATCTTAGATGATAAAGAAATAGAAGAAACGGGTAAAATTCGGGCAGAAAAGGAGAAAATACAAATAGAAAGTGCTGGAATGTTGTCTGAGAGAGATACAAAAAATGGAGATGAATACCTGATGGAAAGAAATTTATTACAATGAACAAAAACAATTTAAACATAGGCAAATTGACTAGCACTATCAACAAAGATACGCTCATACCCATATCCCTTGCTATTACTTTGATTATTGGAATTATTTATGGAGAGCGCAGAATTAATGCAACTGAACTAAGGATATCCAAACTTGAAATAATCATAAAGAATCAAGAGCGCGAAATAGACAGGATAAAAAGGGAGTATATCCCCAATGGGGAGCTCTGGATTTGGATGCGGCAAATAGAGGGTGATCTTCAAGAAATAAAAGAAAAAATAAAATGAGTAAAACAAAATCAAATATCGTTTCAAAGTCAATACCCGAGGTGGAGCGGGCAGTAAATGATATAGCTAGGCCAATGCGGTGGGATTCAGCCGAGGCAATAGCCAAAAAATTCGTAAAGCAAAATCTGGATATGTGGACGAAATTGACAAAGGATTTGTTTGCGACAATAAGAGCTATATCGGCAGGTGAATCCCTGACCTACGAAACTCTATTAAGGCATGAGCGAAAAAAGGGATTTGGTTTTCCGTACAATATAGCAGAAGATAAGGAAGGTCACTTGAAATTAGTTCAAAAAAAAGCAGACCCTACACCACAGGACTTGCGGGATATGATTATTAAGCTTCAGGAGTATTTGCGTCCAGACCAAATATCCGCAATTGAAAATTTGTTTGATACATATTCTACTGAATATTTCAATAGCCAAAATCCAAATGACAGGCAGGGAATATGGGGCAAAAGCATTCCCAAAATTTTCGAAGATGGATTTAACCAAGCGTTAGAAAACCTAGAAAAAAATGCGAAGGCTACTGGGAACCTGGGCAAATTAAAAGAATCTGAAGATATTGGATTTGATCCAGAAAGCATTTTAACGAGGGGATATTATAACGATGTCTATAAGTTAGTAACAAGTAAAATTTCAATAGCTGCAAAGGGAGAGGTATTAAAAGCGATAGCAGATGGTCTTGAAAATGGGCAAAACTGGAAAGAAATTAGCGATAATATTTACGAAAAGGTCGGCTCTGGATACAGGTATCACTGGCAAAGATTGGTGCGCACAGAAATGACACAGATTTATTATAAATCATTTGTTGAAAGATATGAAAAAACGGGTGTCGAATATGTTAGATTAAGTACAAGCATGGGGGCATGTCCAATCTGTACGGGATTGAAGGCATACTACAAATTAGGTAACGAACCAGCATTAACGGCATCAACACATCCAAATTGCAGATGTGTTTATGTCCCATATTTTCGATTGCCAAAAGGTGCGAAAGTTAGAAAATAAGTTCTAAATGGTGCTTAGGGATCTGGAATATGCGTCTATGCGTCAAATTCATAAAATACACATGCTGCTTTATTGTGTAAGTTTGTATCTATCAATAGTATGAATAGAACCGACATTGAAATCTTGCTTGAGGTATTATATAAATCTCCAATATCCGTTTTTAAAAAGTACGGGAAAGATATATTGATTAAGCTAGCAAAGAAAATAGAAGTTGGACGTACGGAACGGGTAGAGCAATATTTGGGTTTTTGCAGGGAACGGTGGGGCAGAAAACAGACGGTCGTAATAGGAGCTAGGAAGGTTTCGAAATTGAGTAAAAATGATATTGAGAATTTGATAATAAATGAGGCATGCGAAAATATATCTTGCGACAATTTCTTGACTTATGACAGCGCTGATTTAGTTTACAAAATGGCATACAGTCAATTTGGGCGCGCTTTTCATGCTGTTCAGTCATGCCATACGGCACATGAAATATATTACAATACCTTACATCCTTATGAAATTTGGATTTTGTTTAGGGTACTTAACTTAAAAAGAACAAAAAATATCAATACTGCTTGTCAGTATATAATTGATTACTTAAATGAAAATATTAGAAGCAAAAGAAAAGAGCTTACTTACGCATAAAAGGAAAGCATATACGCCATCAGTAGATGAACGAAAAAAAGTTATGGATGCGATGTCCGGAATTGAAAACTTAGATGGCTTTGGCTTTTATAAGGCGATAGTTGCAGATACCAGATTGGATAGGCATAGGGATGTCTTAACTAGGGGATTTTTGGAAATATTGGCAAAAAAGTACGATGAAGGTAGGGCAGTTGTGGACAGTCATTCAGAAAGAAAATCAGTTGGATATACTTTTGCATCAGAGGTAGTACCTGACGCATCAGATCCGACACACTTTCAACTAATCGTAAAGTTTTATATTTCACCTGATGCTGTTTTGTTTTCAGGAACTAAAGCAAAGACAGCATTAGATCAGGCACTTGTTAGGCGGACATCTGTTTCGTTTTCTGCAAGCGAATTTAAGTACGTTGCATCCGATGCAACCGAAAATGTACACGGAGTTGGATATTACGTGTACGATGTACCTACAAATTCAAGTGAAGATAACATAGAGGTGTTTGAAGTCAGCCTAGTAATGATGGGTGTCCAGGCTGGTGCAAAAATAAAAGAATTAGTTTCTCAAAAAGAGGGTATTAATAAAAAAGATACCTTGCCTCAAAATAGCAAAAAGATGAAATATTTGATAAAATCTTTGGACAGAAGCATTGATGTTGAGCAGACGGTAATTGATTCTATTGAATTACTTGAAGCAAAAATCAAATCCCTAAATGACAGCTTGAAGGTGTTTAAGGATAGGGAGGAGAAGAAGAAAAAAGTACTAATTACTGAATTAGTAAATCTGAGGTGTAAGGCATTTAAAAATCTAAATGCAGAATCCGAAACACTCAAGTTTAGCGCATTCGATATTGATTCACTAATCAGCGAGATAACCTTAACAAAATCAATGAAACCGAAAGATCATGTGCAGATTACACCAAACCCGACAGGTGTTAATTCAAATAATAGTAGCGATTTGCCTTCTTTTATAGATTGATTTTACAAGTAGAAAAAACAATATATTTTAAAAATGAGTTATACAAATCCCGCATATAAAGAGAATTACATTCGACCGGCAAGCGCGTCTGGATATCAATCCTTTGCGCGAGTCAAGGTAGGCGATGTAAATAATGTTAATAGGCGAGTGCCGTTTGTCATCCCAGCTAGCAACAAAATTGGTCCCGCAGCATTTGCGAATTATGCAGAGGTTGCCGTATCTAAGGGGAATAAGCCCCTTGTTATTTGCTCCGGATATCCGTTTATGTTTGGAACGGAAACTGGTGGAGATAAATTGGGAATCTTAGTTAAGGATGCTGTTCCAGCCGAGCGCGTAATGCTTGAAACAGAGGGCGTTTTTTATATGCCATACGATTATTTAGGGGATTCAGGGGCAACCCCGGCTAGAGTTGCGGCCACAACAGGTTCGGATTTGTCGGGTAGGCCAGCTTATTGGATGCCGACAATCGGAATGATTACCGATAAAATTCCTGCCAGTGGGGGGCAAGTATATCTTGAGGTTGGATATTTTGTTGACTCACCAGAGCCAAAACCACGCGGAATTGATGCGGGAATTTATTGGG
>Ga0256830_1002854_pt1 | contig 11115 bp, 9 predicted proteins | sample 128326metaG_FD_190537 | JGI IMG/M metagenome (GOLD analysis project Ga0256830, IMG submission 190537) | Hydrothermal vent microbial communities from Lau Basin, Pacific Ocean - 128-326 | ecosystem: Environmental > Aquatic > Marine > Hydrothermal vents | place: Pacific Ocean: Lau Basin | collected...
GGTCGCCCCGGCCATCCCCACCGAGCCCCCCACCACGAGCACCCTCCCGAAGGTCCCCTTGTGGCCGAACGGGTCACGATAGGGAAGGGCCGCGGCGCAGAAGGCCTCGGAGATCACTTCCGCCACTGGCTCCACCGCGTCCCACGCGGCCTGGGGGTAGGCCACGTCGATCACCTCCACCTCGCCGCAATGCCGCGCCGCGGGCGGGAGGAGATGACAGGGCTTCAACGCCCCCATGGCGAGGGTGATGTCCGCCTCCACCGCGGGGCCGGGGATGTCCCCCGAATCGGCGTCCAACCCCGAGGGCACATCCACCGCCACCACCAGGCCCAGGGATTCGTTGACGAGCTCGATGGCCTTCGCCGCCAGCCCTCTGGCAGCGCCCTTTATCCCCACCCCGAGGAGGCCGTCGATGACGAGATCGGCCCGGACCAGGGCGTCGCGGAATTTCTCGAGGTCCCGGGAGGACCGCACGCGGAAGAGCCTCCCGGGAAACGAGGCGGCGAAGGCGTCGGCCTGCGCGGCGGCGGCCCCGCTGGGCTCCCCCAGGATGATCGCCAGCACCTCCGCGCCCCAGAGGCCGAGCCAGCGCGCGATCCCCAAGGCATCGCCCCCGTTTCCGCCCTTGCCGCAGACGGCGAACACGTAGCGCCGCAACGGGCGTCCCAACGTGCGCTGCAGGTACTCGGCCCCGCCCCGGGCCGCGGACTCCATCAGGAGGAGCCGGTCGACCCCCAGGCGTTCGCTCTCCCGGTCCAGGACCTTTATCGCACCCGAGGAAAAGACCGGTTGCATGGCGAAAATCATTGTAGGGACTTTCCCGCAACCGGCCAAGTTCGCTGCAGGCGCGTCCCGCCACACCGGGCGCCGCTCCCCTAGGGGGAGGGGTCTTCCCACAGCGCGCGTATCCCGTGGGCGACCTCTTCCGGGGATTTCCCGGTGCGGTCGATCCAGCGGATACCCGGCTCGCGGCGAAACCAGACGAGCTGGCGCCGCGCGTAGGCCTTCGTATTGGCGACGATCTTCCGTACGGCGGCTTCCAGCGGAAGCTCTCCCCGCAGGTGATCGAAAAGCTCCTCGTAGCCGATGGTGCGGAGGATGGGGACGTCCGCGGGGAGTTTGGTGCGGAAAAGCATCCGGGCCTCGTCGAGCAGCCCCCGGGAGATCATCTCCTCCACCCGGGCGGCGATCCGCCGGTATAGCTCGGCCCGCTCCATCGTGATCCCCACGACGAGCAGTGGCCACGGGAACGGCTTTTCCCTGCCCCAAAAGCGGGAGATGGGCGTCCCGGTGAGGTAATAGACCTCCAGGGCCCGGATGATGCGCACGCGGTCGGTGGGCCGGATCCGCGCCGCCGCGGCGGGATCCACGCGCGAAAGCTCCGCGTAGAGCTTCGCCAGGGGTCGGGAGGCGAGCTCGGCCCGGATCTCGGGCGAGGCGCCGGGGCCCTCGAAGAGGCCCACGGTGAGAGCACGTACGTATAGAGTGCTCCCCCCCACGATCACCGGGACCCTGTCCCGGGCCAGTATCTCCCGGACCACACGCTCGCAGTCCCGGCGGAACCTGACCGCGTCGTAGCGCTCCCACCACGGGACGAAGTCCAGGAGGTGGTGCGGCACGCGGGCCCGGAGTTCGGGCGGGGGTTTAGCGGTCCCCACCTCGAGGTCGTGATAGACCGCGCGCGCGTCGGCGGAGACGACCTCGCCGCCGAGCAGCTCCGCGAGCTCCACCGCGATCTCCGATTTCCCGACCGCGGTGGGCCCGACGATGAGGGGAATCCTCACTCTTCGGATAGCAGCAGGTCCCGGTAGCGCTTGAGGGCCTCCCTGCGGGAGGGGTGCTTCAACTTCTCCAGTGCCCGGAGCTCGATCTGGCGGATGCGTTCCCGGGTCACGTCGAACATGGTCGCCACTTCCTTTAGGGTGCGGGGATGGCCGTCCCGCAGTCCGTACCGGAGTTCCAGGATCTCCCGTTCCCGCGGGTCGAGCTCCTGGATGGCCTTGAGGAGCTCCTCGCGCAGCTTCTCCCGCAGGGCCTCCTTGGAGGGGGAGGGGACGCTCTCGTCGGCGATCAGATCGCCCAGGGTCTCGTCGTCCTCGTCGGAGAGGGGGCGCTCGAGGGAGGAGGTGTAGCGCGCCACCTGCTCGATCCGCTTGATCTTCTCCACCGGGATCCCCAGGGTCTCGGAGAGCTCCTCGTAAGTGGGGGCCGTGCCGTACCGCTGGATATGCTCCTTACGGGCCTCGGAGAGGTCCTGCAGGGTCTCGGCGGCGTGGGTGGGGACACGGATGGTGCGGGTCTGGTCCGCCAGGGCGCGGGTGATGGCCTGGCGGATCCACCACGTGGCGTAGGTGGAGAACTTGTAGCCCTTGCGCCAGTCGAACTTCTCCACCGCCCGCATGAGTCCGATGTTCCCCTCTTGGATGAGGTCGAGGAGGGAGAGGCCATGGTGCATGTAGCGCTTGGCCACCGAGACGACGAGCCGCAGGTTGGACTCGATGAGCTTCTTGCGGGCCGCTTCGCCTTCCTTCACCTTGCGTTCGAGCTCGGCCCGCTCCTCCGGGGAGAGCTTGTCCCCCTCCTCCTTGAGGCGCCTCGCCGCGAGCTTTCCCTCCTCCATCGCCTTGGCCAGGGCGACCTCCTCCTCCTTGGTGAGGAGCGGGACGCGCCCGATCTCTTTGAGGTAGGTCCGTACCGGATCTTCACGGCCCCGCGGGGCCTCCGGCTCCTCGATCTCCCGGGGCTCCTGGGGTTCCTCCAGGGGGATGTGGTCGTCCCCCTCCCACGGGTCGGTCACGTTCTGGCGGCGCTTCTCTTTAGCCCCCATGCTCCCCCTTCAACACCTTCGCCCGGCTGCGACATAGGTCCACGTACTCCCGCACGAGTTCCTCCAGATGTGCCCTCTCCCCTTCCTTCTCGGCGCGCTCCATCTCCTCCTTGAGCGCCCGGATGCGGCGCTCCAGCCGGGGGATGACGAAAAACTTCTGCCACGCTTCCTCCAGGGCCCGTCCCTCGTCGGAGAAGTTGATGTCCCAGAGGAGGATGCGGCTCAACCGGGCTTGATCCTCGAGGTCCAATTCCGAGGAGAACACGTGCGGCTCCGCTTTCCCTTCCCCGCAGCGCTCGAGCCACAGACACACGATCCTTCGATATTCGGGGCTGAAGTCCTCCGGCGCAAGTTGGGAGAGCTTGTCGGCCCCGAGCTTTCCCGCGAACATGAACTTGAGCACCACTTCCTCGGGGCCGAATCCCTCCTCGCCCTCGGTCGACCCTTTCCACGAGATCTTCCCCCCGAGGGCCTTCCACGTCTCCTCCTCCGGGAGGTCTAGCAGGAGCGCGACCCGCCGGGCCCACTCGCGCCGGAGGAGCGGGCTTTTCACGTGTTCCCACAGGGCCCGGACGAGCTCCAGCGCCCCCTCCTTCCCCCGTAGGGACGAGAGGTCGAACCGACGGGGCAATAGCTCCAGGAGGAAATCGTGGAACGCTGCCGCCTCGGCGATGGCGGCGTGCAGCGCGGCCACGCCCCGGGAACGCACGAGGGAGTCCGGGTCCTCCCCCTCCGGGAGCGGGGCCACGCGTACCTCCAGTCCCGCGTCGAGCAGGATCCCTATCCCCCGGAGGGTGGATGCCTCCCCCGCCGCATCGGCATCGTATGCCAGCACCACCTCGCGGGCGTAGCGGGCGAGCCTCCGCGCTTGGGCCTCGGTGAGGGCGGTGCCCATGGAACACACCGCTTCCCGGATGCCCGCCACCTGGAGCGAGATCACGTCGGTGTAGCCCTCCACCAACACCGCCCTCCCCGAGGACCTGATCGCCTCCTTCGCGAGGTCCAGGCCGTAGAGGAGCGTCCCCTTGGCGAAGAGGGGCGTGTTAGGGCTGTTAAGGTACTTCGGTTCGGCGCCGGAGAGGCTGCGCCCCGCGAAGGCCACGGGCCGGCCGAGCTCATCGCGGATCGGGAAGATCAACCGGTCCACGAACCGGTCCCGGTAGCCGCGGTCGCCCCGGACGATAAGCCCGAGCCTCTCCAGGTCGGCGAGGCCGAAACGGGAGAGGGCCGAGAGCAGCGCATCCCCGGCGGCGGGGGCGTATCCCAAGCCATAGCGGTCCCAGACCTCGGGGCCCATGCCCCGGGACAGGAGGTACTGCTGGGCGGCACGGCCCTCCGGGGCCCGGAGCATCTCGCGGAAGAACGCCGCCGCCGCGGCGTTCACCTTGAGGAGCCGCTGCCGTTCGCCGCTCGCCCTTAGCTCCACCCCGAGTTCCGCCGCCAGCCGCTCCAGGGCTTCCCGGAACGAGAGCCGCTCGATCCGCATCAGGAACCCGATGGCATCGCCGCCGGCCCCGCACCCGAAGCAGTGCCACAGCTTCTTCTCCGGCGAGACGTAGAAGGATGGGGTATCGTCCGGGTGAAAGGGACACCGCCCCTTGTAGCCCTTGCCCGATGGCTTCAGGGCCACGTACCGGGAGATGAGCTCGACGATATCGACCTTCTCCCGGATCTCCTCAAGCCCGTTCATCGGAGGTCACGCAGGAACGGGTTGCGCACCCGCTCGGCCGCGAGATCGGTGGGCTCGCCGTGTCCGGGGTAGATCTTCCACTTCGGGGAGAGGGAGGAGATGAGTCTCCGCAGCGATTCCTGGAGCTCCACGAAGGATCCGCCCGGCAAATCCCACCGCCCCACCGCGCCCGCGAAAAGCAGATCTCCACAGAAGGCCACCTCACCGCGCTCCCAAAGGAATACCACCGATCCCGGGGAATGTCCAGGGAGATGTTTCACGGACAGGATTTCGTCTCCGAGTCGGATCTCCTGGCCTTCCTCCAGGTATCCATCGGCCTCGGGCGGGGCCTTGCCGAACGCGAAGAACACCTGCCTTTCGGCCCGGTGGTAGAGGAGTTCCCCCCCGAAGCGGCGGCGGACCTCCTCCGCGGCCCCGGCGTGGTCGAAGTGGCCGTGGGTGAGGAGCACGTACTTCAAACGGGTCCCCGCGATCGCCCCCGCCAGCTCGGGGGGAAGATCCCCGGGGTCGATGACGGCGGCCTCCCCGCTCGATTCGAGGAGGTAACAGTTGGTGGAGAGCGGCCCCACCACGAAACGCTCAATCCTCATCGCCGGGGATGGTACGGGCCACGGTGAGGACGACCACCTCGCCGAAGCCCGCGTCGACCAGGGCCGTGGCGCAGGCGGACGCGGTGCTCCCCGTGGTGTACACGTCGTCCACGAGCACGACGCGCTCGCCCCTCCCCCCGGTTCGGGCGGCGAACGCGCCCCGCACGCTCTCCCGGCGTTCCGCGTGGGGGAGGGATACCTGCGGAGGGGTGGAGCGGGTCTTCGCGAGCAGCGGCCTCACCGGGATCCCGACCTGCCGGGAGAGCTCCCGGGCGAGGAGCTCCGCCGCGTGACGCCGCTTCCGCCGCGCGGGATCCGGGGGGACGTAGGCGATGAGGTCCGTTCCCGTCGGCAATGCCTCGGCGAGCAGGCCCGCGAGCGTCCGCGCCAACGCGTATTCGCCCCCGTACTTGAGGCCGAGGACCAGGGCCCGCAGCGCCCCCCGATGGGGGCCGATGGCCCGGGCGTACGCGAAGGGGCGGGGTTCCACCGCGCAATCGCGGCACAGATCGATCCCCGGGGGGACCGGGATCCCACACACCGCGCACAGGTCGCCGCGGAGGCGCTCGAGGCCCTCCAGACAGGGACCGCACAGGGGGGTCGGTTCCCGGAGGGGGGCGTCGCAGAGGTAACAGCGCGGCGGGTAGAGGAGGGCGACCGCCCCCCTACCCGCCGCGGCCAGGAGCTCAGCCAACGATGAACTTGGCCACATCCAGGAGGCGACAGCAGTAGCCCCACTCGTTGTCGTAGAAGGAGAGCACCTTCACCACGCGTTTGGCGCCGGGGAGGACCACGGTATAGGGGAGGGCCACCACGGCCGAGTGCCGTTCCCCGATGACGTCGGCGGAGACGATGGGTTCATCCACCACCTTCATCACTTCGCCCAGCGGGGTCGCGGCGGCCTTCCTGAACGCCTCGTTGACCTCCTCGGCCGTCACTTCCCGCTTCAGGGTGGCGGTGAAGTCGGAAACCGAGCCGCAGGGAACCGGGACCCGCATGGCGATCCCGTCCATCTTCCCCTCGAGGTCGGGGAAGATGGCGGGGATGGCACGGGCGGCGCCGGTGGAGGTGGGGATGATGTTCGCCGCCGCGGCCCGGGCCCGGGCGAGGTCGTCGTGGACGGCGTCCACGATCCGCTGGTCGTTGGTGTAGGCGTGAACGGTGGTGAGGAACCCGTGCTCGATCCCAAACGCCTCGTGGAGGACCTTCACCACCGGCCCCAGTGAGTTGGTGGTGCAGGAGGCGGCGGAGACGATGTCGGGCTTGCCCCGATTCACGTACTCCTCCTCGTTGACGCGCCACAGGATCTGGAGGGTCTCCTTGGCCCTCTCCCCCCGGGGCGGGGCGGTGATGAGCACCTTCTTGGCCCCGGCCTCGAGGTGCCCCTTGGCCTTGTCGGGGTCACGGAACACCCCGGTGGCCTCGATCACCACGTCCACGTCGAGGTCCCGCCACGGGAGCTCCGCGGGGGCGGGCACCGCGTAGAGGGGTATCTCCGGCCGATCGCCGATCTTCAGCCTGTCCTCGGCAACCAGGGACACGTCCAGGTCGTAAGGACCGTATACCGTGTCGTATTTGAGGAGGTGCGCGGCCCACTTGGCGTTGAACACGTCCTTCTTCCTGTTGTAGAAGAGGAGGTCGTTGATGCCCACGATCTCGATCTCGGGGTCCACCGCGGCGATGCGCGTGAACACCCGCCCAATCCGTCCGAAGCCGTTGATCGCTACTCTCACCGGTGCCATGTCACTCTCCTTTCTCCGAGCGGGAATCAGCCGCACATTTTAAGGAAGAGCTCGTAGACCCGCAGGTCGTCGGTGAGCTCGGGGTGGAAGCTCGCCACGAGCACCGTCCCCTCACGGGCCATCACCGGATGTCCCCCGTGCTCCGCCAGGATCTCCACCCCCGGTCCGGCCCGACGGATGTAGGGCGCCCGGATGAAGACCGCGGGGACCGTACCGATCCCCACCACCTCCACCTCCGTTTCGAACGAGTCCACCTGGCGGCCGGAGGCGTTGCGCTCCACCGCGATGTCAATGAACCCGAAGAAGCGCTCGGGCCAGTTCACGATCTCCTTGGCCAAGAGCACCATCCCCGCGCAGGTCCCGAAGCAGGGGATCCCCGCGCGGTGCAGCTCCTCGATGGGCTCCACCAGGCCGGACCACTTGAGCAACCGCCAGATCGCGGTGCTCTCCCCGCCGGGGAAGACGAGGCCCGAGACCCCCTCCAGGTGGGCGGGCTTGGATACCGGGATCGCCTCGGCCCCCAGCCGCTCCAGGGCCCGGAGGTGCTCCCGGACGTCCCCCTGGACGGCGATGACCCCGATCCTCATCGGTATTGCATCAGCTGCTCCTGGGGGATCTCCTCGATGGCGATCCCGGGCATGGGCTCCCCGAGGTCCTCGGAGACCTCGGCGAGGAGCTCGGGGTCGTCGTAGTGGGTCGTGGCGAGGACGATGGCCCGGGCACGTTTCTCCGGGTTCTCGGACTTGAAGATCCCCGAGCCCACGAACACCCCGTCCGCCCCGAGCATCCGCATCAACGCCGCGTCGGCCGGGGTGGCGATGCCCCCCGCGGCGAAGTTCACCACCGGGAGTCGCCCGAGCTCCTGGATCATCTCCAGGACCTCCACCGGGGCCCCGAGCTCCTTGGCGTAGGAGACGAGTTCCGCCCGGGACATGTCCCGGAGGCGCCTGATCTGATCGTTGAGGATGCGCATGTGGCGCACGGCTTCGACGACGTTCCCGGTGCCGGCCTCGCCCTTGGTACGGATCATGGCCGCGCCCTCCGCGATCCTGCGGGCGGCCTCGCCGAGGTCCCGGCAGCCGCACACGAACGGGACCTTGAACTGCCACTTGTCGATGTGATTGAAGGGATCGGCGGGGGTGAGGACCTCGGACTCATCGATGAAGTCCACCCCCAACGCCTCCAACACCCGGGCCTCGGCGATGTGGCCGATGCGGCACTTGGCCATCACCGGGATGGATACCGCCCGCATGATCTCCTTTATGCGCCTCGGGTCGGCCATGCGGGCGACGCCGCCCTGCTTCCTGATGTCGGCGGGGACCCGCTCCAGGGCCATTACCGCCACCGCCCCGGCGGCCTCGGCGATCTCCGCCTGCTCCGGGGTGGTCACGTCCATGATCACCCCGCCCTTGAACATTTCCGCGAAACCGGTCTTCACCCGGTAGGTGCCCTTGAGCATCGTTCCTCACCTCGGATCCGAGGGATTTTCCCGTACGATCCTGCGCTAGAATCCGCGGAACTTCAAGAAGCCCGCCGGGGATCAGCCCCCGCAGGGGCAGCCCCCGCCGGGGTTCACACATCCGAAGAGGAACGTGCCCAGGATCAGAAGGGCGAGGACGAGGAGCGCCTTGACCGCCTTCATCAGCCACCTCCTCTGTGGGAAGGGATTCCCGCGCGACCCGGAGCGGGGCCCGCGATCCGCCCGCGGCGCCGCGGGTCAGAGCTCGGCCCAGTTGCGGCCGAACTTGATGTCCACCTTGAGGGGGGCCGCGAGCTCGTAGACCCCCTCCATCGCCTCCTTGATGAGCCTCCCGGCCTCTTCCGCCGCATCTTCCTCGACCTCGAAGATGAGCTCATCGTGGACCTGGAGGATCATCTCCGCCGGAAGCACCCCCTCGGCCCAGAGGCGGTGGCAGCGGAGCATGGCGAGCTTCATGATGTCCGCCGCCGACCCCTGCACCGGGGCGTTGATGGCGTTGCGGCGCGCCGCCCCCACCAGCTTCCCCCCCGGCGCCTGGATCCACCGCTTCCGGCCCAGGATCGTCTCGGCGTACCCGCGTTCCTCCACCTCCCGCACCACGCGCTCGATGTACTCCTTCACCCGGGGATAGGCGGCGAAGAACCTCTCGATGAACCGCTTGGCCTCGTCCTGTGGGATCCCCTGGTCCCGGGCGAGGCCATAGGGGGTGATCCCGTACACGATCCCGAAGTTCACCCTTTTCGCTACCGAGCGCATGCGGTCGTCCACCTTCTCGGGGGGAACGCCGAAGATCTCCGCCGCGGTCCTCCGGTGGAGGTCCTCTCCCCTCACGAAGGTCCCGATCAGGTTCTCGTCCCCCGACAGGTGCGCCAGCACCCGGAGCTCGATCTGGGAGTAGTCGGCCCCGATGAGGACCTTGCCCGTCGGGGCCACGAACGCCCGGCGGATATCGATGAGCCCTTCCCGCACGGGGATGTTCTGGAGGTTGGGCTCCGAGGAGGAGAGGCGCCCCGTGGCGGTTCCGGTCTGGTTGAAGGAGGTGTGAACCCGGCCCGTCTTGGGATGGACGTACTGCGGCAGCTTCTCGACGTACGTGTTCCGCAGCTTCTCGAGCTCGCGGTAGGCGAGGAGCTTCGCCGGGAACTCGTGGTAACGCGCGAGCTCGCGGAGGACCTGGGCGTCGGTCGCGGGGCCGGTCTTCGTCTTCGCGATCACCGGGAGCTTCAGGCGCTCGTACAGGACCTCGCGCACCTGGGGGGTGGAGTTGGGGTTGAAGCGCGTCCCGGCGAGCTCGTAGAGCTCCTCCCGAAGCTTTCCCAGCATGACCTCCAGTTCCTTCCCCTGTGCCCGGAGGACGTCCACGTCGAGGAGGACCCCCCGCCGTTCCATCCACGCGAGGACCTCGATGAGGGGGAGCTCCACCCTCTCGAAAAGCTCCGTGAGCCCGTGTTCCTCGAGCCTGTTCCGCAACGGCCCGATGAGCCGGGTGATCACCTCCGCATCGGCGGCGGCGTACGCGGTGGCCCGGTCCACCGGGACCTCCGCCATCCCCCGTTCGCCCCCGACCGCGAGCAACTCCTTGTACTTGCGCATCCGCTCCCCCAGGACCTCCTGGGCGATCACCTCCAGGGCATGGGAGGGGGCGTCGGGGTTCAGGAGCCAGTGGGCGATCATGGCGTCGAAGGAGATCCCCCGAAGCTCGATCCCGTAGTTGGCCAGGACCTCCATGTCGTACTTCAGGTTCTGGCCGATCACCCGGTGCTCATCGTCCTCGAGGAGGGGTTTGAGCTTCCGGAGCACGGTGTCCAGGGACAGCTGCGAGGGGGCCCCGAGGTATCGGTGCCCAACCGGTATGTAGAAGCCCTCGTAGGGGGAGAGGGAGAGGGCGATCCCCACGATCTCGGCGGAGAGGGGGTCGGTGCCGGTGGTCTCGAGGTCCAGGGCGAACTCCCGGGCCTTCTCCAACCTCCCTATGAGCGCATCCAGGGATTCCGCGTCCAGGATCGCCCGGTATTCGGGCTTCGGCTCCCCCGCCGTCTTCGCCTCGCGGAGCTCCTCGTACCGCGCCTCGAGACCGAGCTCCTTGATGATGGAGAAGAACTCGAGTCGCCCCAGGAACTCGAGCAGCGCCCCGAGGTCCAGCGGCGCGGGGGCACACTCCTCGAGCGATACCTCGAGGGGGGCCTCCTTCAGCCGCACCAGGTCCCGGGAGAGGATCGCTTCCTCCCGATGGGCCTTGAGGGCCTCCGCCACCCGTTTATTGGGGATCCGCTCCGCCGCCGCGAGCACCGCGTCCAGCGACCCGTACTGCTGGAGGAGCTTCCGTGCCGTCTTCTCGCCGATCCCCTTCACCCCGGGGACGTTGTCGATGGAGTCGCCCACCAACGCGAGGAGATCCACGATCCGCTCGGGGGGAACGCCGTAGCGCTCCTCGACTCCCTGCCGATCCAAGAGCTCCAGGCGATCGGTGGGGCGGCGGCCGGGCTTCAGGATGAACACCTTGTCGGAGACGAGTTGGGCCATGTCCTTATCTCCCGTGAGGTGTAGGACCGGGATCCCCCGTTTCTCCGCGAGCTTGGAGAGGGTGGCCATGATGTCGTCGGCCTCGTAGCCCTCCAGCTCCAGACGTCTGAGGCCGAACACGTCCACCAGTTCCTTGACCAGGGGGAGCTGGACCACGAGGGGGTCGGGCATCTCCTTGCGCGTGGCCTTGTACTCCGCGTAGGCCTCGTGTCTGAGGGTGGGTCCCTTGGCATCGAAGGCCACAACCACGTACCTCGAGGGGT
>Ga0256830_1002855_pt1 | contig 11114 bp, 9 predicted proteins | sample 128326metaG_FD_190537 | JGI IMG/M metagenome (GOLD analysis project Ga0256830, IMG submission 190537) | Hydrothermal vent microbial communities from Lau Basin, Pacific Ocean - 128-326 | ecosystem: Environmental > Aquatic > Marine > Hydrothermal vents | place: Pacific Ocean: Lau Basin | collected...
AGCGATCCCGCCCTGCTCCTCGCCATGGTCAACGTGGTGTTCGCCGACGGGCTGGTCGATCTGGGCGACGCCGCCCCCCACGTCGTCGGGCTCGACGACGTCGCCGCGGCGGTCGAGCCCTTCACCCCCGAAGCCGTCGCCCGGTTCACCGGCGTCGACCCCGAGACGGTCCGCATGCTGGCTCGGGAGTTCGCCACCGCGGAACGGGCGGTCGCCTACGGACGGATCGGCACCCACACCGTGCCGTTCGGGACGCTGGCCGCCTGGGCGGTGGATGTGTTGAACACCGTGACCGGCAACCTGGACCGGCCGGGCGGGGCGATGTTCCCCCACGCCGCCCACGACCCGATGCGGCGTCGTCCCCGCCGGTTCCGGACCGGCCGGTTCCGGAGTCGGGTCCGCGACCTGCCCGAAGTCCTCAACGAGCTGCCGGTCGCCACCCTCGCCGACGAGATCCTCACACCGGGCGACGGCCAGGTGCGGGCGTTGATCACCGTCGCCGGGAACCCGGCCCTCACCGCCCCCGACGGGGCCCGGCTCGAACGTGCCCTGTCGGAGCTGGAGTTCATGGTGTCGGTCGACCCGTACCTGAACGAGACGACCCGCCACGCCGACGTGGTCTTGCCGCCGCCGTCCGCCCTGCAGCGGCCCCACTACGACCTGCAGTTCCAGTCCCTGTCGGTGCGCAACTTCGCCCGCTGGTCGGATCCGGTGCTGCCCCTCGACCCCGACCATCCGGACGAGTTCAGGATCCTGTCCCGGCTGGCGGCGATCGCCGCCGGGATGGACCCGGACACCGACATCGACGCCCTCGCCGAAGCGACGTTGGCGTCGATGGTGCAGGCGGCGGTCGCCGACGCCGATTCGCCGGTCGCCGGCCGTGACCCCGGGGAGATCCTGGGCATGCTGGAGGGGGATTCACCGTTCGAACGGCTCTTCGACTTCAAGGTCCGCACCGGCCACCGGGGGGACGGCTTCGGCACGAACCCGGAGGGCCTCACGTTGGGCCGGCTGAAGGCCGCCCCCCACGGGATCGACTTCGGGCCCCTCACCCCACGTCTCCCCGACGTGATCTCCGACCCGGGCGGCAAGGTTCGTCTGGCGCCGCCGGAGATCCTCGCCGACCTCCCCCGGCTGCGCCGGGCCGTGGAGTCGCCGACCAACGGGCTGCGTCTGGTCGGTCGCCGTCAGCTCCGCACCGCCAACTCGTGGACCCACAACGTCGAGGTCCTGGTGAAAGGCAAAGAGGCCTGCACGTTGCAGATCCATCCCGACGACGCCGCCCGGCTGGGTCTGGAGGACGCAGCCCCGGCCCGGGTGCAGGCGAACGGAGGGGCGGTGGTGGTCCCGGTGGAGGTCACCGACCGGATGATGCCGGGGGTGGTGTCGCTCCCCTACGGCTGGGGCCACGACCGGGAGGGGACACGGCTGTCGGTGGCGTCCCGGCGTCCCGGGGTGAACATGAACCTGCTCACCTCCACCGCGGAAGTGGAGCCTCTGTCCGGTGTCGCCATCCTCAACGGCGTCCCGGTGGAGGTCTCCCGGGCGTGACGCCCTTCGACCGGGACCGGTGCCGTGCCCTCGACGACGCCGACCCGTTGGCGACGTTCCGGGACCGGTTCGTGCTGGCGGACGGGGTGATCTACCTCGACGGCAACTCTCTCGGTCCGCCACCGGTGGGGATGGCCGAACATCTCGCCCGGGTCGTCACCGACCAGTGGGGGACGGACCTGGTCCGGGCATGGAACGTCCACGGCTGGGTGGATCTGCCGCTGCGGGTCGGGGACCGGGTGGCGCCGCTGATCGGAGCCGAACCGGGTTCGGTGATCGTCGGGGATTCGACGACCGTGAACCTGTTCAAGGCGCTGGGCGCCGCCTTGGATCTGCGGCCCGGACAGGGAACGCCGGTGATCCTCACCGACACCGGGAACTTCCCCACCGACCTCTACGTGATGGAGTCGGTGGCTGCCCGCTGGGGCGCCCAGGTGCGGGCCGTCGCCCCCTCCGAGGTGAAGTCGGTCCTCGCCGACGGCGACGTCGCCTGTCTGGCGCTCACCCATGTCGACTACCGCACAGGCCGACGCCACGACCTGCCCGGGTTGACCGCCCTCGCCCATCGGGTGGGAGCGGTGACGGTGTGGGATCTCTCCCATTCGACCGGGGTGATGCCGGTCGACGTCGACGCCGCCGACGTCGACCTGGCGGTGGGCTGCGGATACAAGTACTTGAACGGCGGTCCGGGTGCCCCCGCCTACCTGTATGTGGCGCCTCGCCTGATGGAGGACTTCTCCAATCCGATCGCCGGATGGTTCGGACATGCCCGGCCGTTCGACTTCTCGGAGGTCTTCGAACCCGCACCGGGGATCGCCCGGGCCCGGGTCGGCACCCCCCACGTCCTGTCGATGATCGCCTTCGAAGCGGCCTTGGCCGTGTTCGACGACGTCGACGTCGACCAGGTCCGTGCCAAGTCGGTGTCGTTGACGTCGCTGTTCATCGACCTCGTCGACGGCCTCGACGTCGAACTGGTGACGCCCCGTGACCCCGACCTCCGAGGAAGCCAGGTGTCGCTCCGCCATCGGGACGGGTTGGCGGTGGTCCAGGCGCTGGCGGCCCGGGGGGTGGTCGGCGACTTCCGGGCACCCGACGTGATGCGGTTCGGTTTCGCACCGCTGTACGTGCGCCACGTCGACGTCTTCGACGCCGCCCAGATCCTCGCCGACGTGCTGGCGTCCGGACAGTGGCGTGACCCCCGCTTCTCGCACCGTCCGCCGGTCACCTGACACGACACCCGGTAGGCTGGGCGCTGGAAGGGGCATCTTCGGAGGGGAGGGCTGTGGACGGCCCCAACATGCAGCCGGGTGACGCCGCCGGCCGGTTCGGGGAGCCCGCTCGACGACGTCTCTGGTGGATGTGGGTGATCGCCAACGGCGCCGGCGAAGCGGTCGGCCTCAGCGGCGCCGCCTTCGTCGCGGTGGTCGTCTTGGACGGCACCCGCGCCGAGCTGGGCGTGTTCTGGGCGAGCGTCGTGTCGGCTTCGGTGTTCGGCGTCATCTTGGGGGTGGTGGTCGGTCTCGCCCAGGCGTGGGTGCTGCGCTGGCCGCTGCCGTTCCTGCGGAGACGCACCTGGGTGGCAGCGACGGCGGCCGGCGGCGCCATCGGCTGGCTGGCCGCGTCGGTTCCGCTCGTCGACCGTCTGGCCGACCCGGCCGGTTCCGGGTTGGGATCCGACCTCCTCGTCGCCGCCGCAGTGGGTGTGGTGGCGGGACCGATCCTGGGGGTGCCCCAATGGTTGGTCCTCCGTGAGCATGTGCCGGAAGCGTCGCCGTGGATCTGGGCGAACGCTGCCGCCTGGGCGGTCGGCACCCCGGCCGTCGTCTTCGCCGCCGAGGCCGTCCCCGGCGGTGCCGCCTGGTATGTGGTCGCCGGTCTCGCCCTGCCCGGCCTGTCGGCCGCCGGGGCGATCGTCGGAGCGATCCACGGCCTGGTCCTGGTCCACATCGTCGGATACCGCCTGGAACCGAACGTGTACGCCCGACGGGTGGTGGAAGAGCTCGGACACACCGAGCTGCGCTACGGGAAGGACGACCTGACCGCCGGCGACGACCGGTGACGGACAGACCCCTTTCCGGTGCGGCCCGGTGCCCCGACCCGGTGAGGGATGGTCGACGCCGGCGGGCCGTCTCAGAACGGCGGCGGGTCGAGACCGACGACCTTCACGGCGATCATGTCCCGACCCGCTTCGGTCTCCTCCGCTCCGAGCTGGACTCGCGCCTGCCGACCGTCGGGGAACCGGAGGACGGCGGTGAGGCTCTTGCCTTCGATCGCCGATCCCCGGAAGACGGTGACGGTGCCGCCCCAGGTCCCCAGGGCCGGGTCGGTGACGGAGAGGTCGGCGACGCCGACGGTGAGGAGCCAGCCGTTCGGGTCGAGGATCCGAACCGGCCCCTGGAAGGTGGGGGTCTCCGTGGTCATGGTCACGCCGCCAGCGTAGCGGTCGTCACGTCTCGTTCGGTGGCGTTAGTCTCGGATGCAGGCAGCCGGGGACCGATACACCATGGACAGACTCGAAGCGCTCCGCCGTTCGTCGCTGATGCGGGCGTTCGACGAACGGCAACTCCAATCCCTCGCCAGCGTGGCGAAAGACCGGACGTTCGAACCAGCCGAATTACCTGCTCCGGGAAGGCACCACCGCCGGGTTGGCCATGTACGTCGTCCTGGAAGGGAGGGTCGAGGTCCGCTCCGGCGGTGTGGGTCTCGCCGAACTGGGTCCGGGCGCCCACGTCGGTGAGATGGCGGTGCTGGCCGGGGACGAAACCCCCCGCTCGGCCGATGTGGTCGCGATCGAACCGACGACGGCGATGCAGATCACCCGTTGGGACCTGCTGCCGTTCATCGAGTCGAACCCGAAGATCGCCCTCGCGTTGATCGAAGAGCTGGCCCGCCGCCTCCAGGCCGCCGACGAAACCATCGCCGAACGGGACTGACGGTCACCGGTTCCGACGCACCTCGGGCAACATCGACGATCGCAGCACGATCTCCCGCCGGTACGAGCGGTGCACCTGCCGGACCGCCTGAGCGGCGGCCTGTTCGGTCTCGGCCAGGCGGCGTTTCAGCCGCTCCACCTGGGCCTCCAGCTTGGCGATCCGCTCCTTCAGCTCCAAGACCTGTCTCACCCCTTCCAGGTTGAGCCCCTGCTCGGTGAGCTGCTGGATGAGCCGCAGCCGTTCGATGTCTTCGAGGGAGTACCGCCGGGTCCCGCCGGCAGTGCGGAACGGTTCGATGAGCCCTTTCCGTTCGTAGATCCGCAGCGTCTGGGGATGCATGCCGGCCAGCTCGGCGGCCACCGAGATGACGTAGACGGCCCGTTTGCGTTCACGATCGCTCATGTCACACCTTCAGATGGGCTCGGACGTCGCTCGTCTCGTAGGTGGCGAGCTGCTCGAGCAGCTTCTTCTCTTCCCGTGACAGCCTGCGGGGGACGACGACTTCCACCTTCACCAGCAGATCCCCCGGTTTCCCTTTGGCGGGGTGGACGCCTCGACCCCGCACCCGGAAGGTCTTGCCGCTCGACGTGCCCGCAGGGATCTTCAAGGTCACCGTCTTGCCGTCGAGGGTGGGGACTTCGACTTTCGTGCCCAGAGCCGCCTCGGTGAACGTGACCGGAACGGTGATGAGCAGGTCGTTGCCCCGGCGGGTGAACAGGGGATGCCGCCCGACCCGGACGTGGACGAGCAGGTCGCCGGGGGGACCGCCGTTGCGTCCCGGCGCCCCTTTGCCCCGCAGGCGGATCGTCGCCCCGTCCTTCACCCCGGCGGGGATCTTCACCTTGATGTTGCGGGTACGGACTTCGGTGCCGGTGCCGCGGCACTGCGAACAGGGCTTTTCGACCATCCTCCCCGATCCATGGCACTGCGGACACGGCTGTGTGAAGGAGAACAGCCCCTGGTTCTGGGCCACCGTCCCCGACCCGCCGCAGGTCGGACAGGCCCGCACCGGGGTTCCCGGTTCGGCACCGCTTCCCCGACAACGTGAACAGGGGGCTTCGCCGCGGACCGACACCGTCGTCGTCGCCCCCCGCACCGCGTCTTCGAACGACAGGTACAGCTCGGCGGTGAGGTCGGCTCCCCGTCTCGGTCCGCTCCGTCCGGCCCGCCCACCGGCCCCACCGAACCCGAACAGGTCCCCGAGGCCGCCGAGGCCGCCGAGGAGGTCTCCGAGGTCTTCGACCCGGACCCGCTGGCCGCCGAACCCGCCGGCACCACCGAACCCACCGGGACCGCCGAACCCGCCGAACCCGCCCGATTCGACGAGGCGGCGAACCTCGTCGTACTCCTTGCGCTGTTCTGGATCCGACAGGGTGGCGTACGCCTCGGAGATGTCTTTGAACCGTTCTTCCGCCTTGGGATCGTCGGGGTTGGCGTCCGGGTGGTATTTCTGGGCGAGCTTGCGGTAGGCGCGTTTGATCTCGTCCGCCGACGCGTCGGGGGACACGCCGAGGACTTCGTAGAAGTCCTTTTCCACCCAGTCCCGGTTCATTCCTCGTTCCGTTCGTGCTCGACCGTCACCAGCGCCGCTCGGATCACCCGACCCCGCAGCTTGTAGCCACGGCGGAGCTCTTCGGTGACGACGAGACGCCCCTCGCCCGGACCGGGCGAGTTCACCGCCTCGTGGACCTCCGGGTCGAAGGGTTCACCCCAGGTGGGGATCACCTCCAGCCCGTGTCGGGCGAGGACGTCGAGGAACTGGCTGTGGGTGTTCCGCATGCCCGCCAGGACCTTCTCCTCGGTCTCGGTCTGGGGCTCGATCGCCAGGGCCGCGTCGAAGCTGTCGAGGACCGGCAGCAGATCCACGATGAGCCGTTCGGCGGCCCGTTCGACGATCTGGGCCTGTTCCCGCAGGGCGCGCTTGCGGAAGTTGTCGAAGTCGGCGGCCACCCGCCGCAGGTCGTCGAGATAGGAGGTCGCCTCCTCCCGGGCGTCCCGCAGTTCGGTGAGGAGGAGGGCGACCGCTTCGTCGGGGTCGGCGGGCAGCTCCAGACCGAGGGAGGCGGGGTCGGGCACCGCAGGGGCCTCTGCGACCACTTCGGCTTCGACGACCTCGCCGCTCTCGGCGACTCCCAGGTCGGCGGTTTCGGCCCGTTCGCTCATGGTGACACCTCGCTGGGTCGGAAGGTGACGGCGGTCACCCTTCGTCACCTTCGTCGACGATCTCCGCTTCGACGACCTCTTCGTCGCCGCCGGTGTCGGCACCCGCCCCGGCCGCCTCGCCCTGGGCTTGGGCTTGGGCGTACAGCCGCTGGGCCATCGCCTGGCTGGCCTGGATGAGGGCGTCCATCTTCGCCCGCAGCGCCTCGGTCTCGGCCTTCTCGTCCTCGACCAGCTCTTTCAGTTCGGCGAGGGCGCTCTCCACCGACGCCTTCTCCTCGTCGGTCATCTGGTCGCCCTGCTCGGAGAGCAGCTTCTCGGTCTGGTGGACGAGCTGGTCGGCCTGGTTCCGGGTCTCGACCCGTTCCCGGCGCTTGCGGTCCTCTTCGGCGTGAGCTTCGGCGTCTTTGATCATCCGCTCGATCTCCTCCGAAGACAGGGCGGTGCCTCCGGTGATCGTCATCGCCTGCTCTTTGCCGGTGGCGAGGTCTTTGGCGGAGACGTTGACGATGCCGTTGGCGTCGATGTCGAAGGTGACTTCGATCTGGGGCACCCCCATCGGCGCCGGCGGGATGCCGGTGAGGCGGAACTTGCCGAGGGACTTGTTGTCGGCCGCCATCGTCCGTTCACCCTGGAGCACGTGGATCTCCACTTCGGGCTGGTTGTCTTCGGCGGTGGTGAAGATCTCCGACCGGCGGGTAGGGATCGTCGTGTTCCGCTCGATCATCTTCGTCATCACCCCGCCTTTGGTCTCGATACCCAAGGTGAGGGGGGTGACGTCGAGCAGCAGGACGTCTTTGACGTCGCCTTTCAGCACACCCGCCTGGATGGCGGCGCCTGCCGCCACCACCTCGTCGGGGTTCACCCCTTTGTGGGGTTCTTTCCCGGTGAGCTCTTTCACCATCTCCTGCACGGCGGGCATCCGGGTGGATCCGCCGACGAGGATGACGTGGTCGATGTCCGACACTTCGATGCCGGCGTCCTTGACGGCCTGACGGAACGGCCCTTTGCAGCGTTCGAGGAGGTCCTCGGTGAGTTTCTGGAACTCGGACCGGGTGAGCTTGCGCTGCAGATGCAGGGGGCCTTCGGCGGTGGCGGTGATGAAGGGCAGGTTGATCTCGGTCTCCATCACCGACGACAGCTCGATCTTCGCCTTCTCCGCCGCCTCCTTGAGTCGCTGCAACGCCATCCGGTCCTTCGAGAGGTCGACGCCGTGGTCGTTCTTGAAGCCCTGGACGAGCCAGTCGATGATCGCCTGATCCCAGTCGTCGCCCCCCAGGTGGGTGTCACCGGAGGTGGCTTTCACCTCGAAGACGCCTTCGCCGATCTCCAGCACCGACACGTCGAAGGTGCCGCCTCCGAGGTCGAAGACGAGGATCGTCTGGTCGTGTTCCTTGTCGAGGCCGTAGGCGAGGGACGCAGCCGTCGGCTCGTTGATGATCCGCAGCACTTCGAGCCCGGCGATCTGACCGGCTTCTTTGGTGGCCTGACGCTGGGCGTCGTTGAAGTAGGCGGGGACGGTGATGACCGCCTCGCCGACGGTGTCTCCCAGGAACGCTTCGGCGTCCCGCTTCAGCTTCATGAGGATGCGAGCCGAGATCTCCTGGGCGGTGTACTTCTTGCCGTCCACTTCGATGGTCCAGTCGGTGCCCATGTGGCGTTTGACGGACCGGATCGTGTGGTCGGGGTTGGTGATCGCCTGTCGTTTGGCGACCTCGCCCACCAGCACCTCGCCGTCTTTGAAGGCCACGACCGACGGGGTCGTCCGGTTGCCTTCGGCGTTGGGGATGATGGTCGGCTCACCGCCGTCGAGGACGGCGATGACCGAGTTGGTGGTTCCGAGGTCGATTCCTACTGCGCGTGCCATGGATCCCTCCAGAGATGAACGTTGTGCGAGATGGGTGAGCCACCTCGGATAGTAGAACCTGAGTGGGGTATTGTCATATTTCCCTCATCGAGGGAATATCATGCTGGCAGACCCGGTTGGCCGGTGCAACGGTCGATCGGGGAGTGATCCGAGGCCGCCATGAACGACATGCACGACACGACCCAACTCACCCTTCCCGTCCTGCCTCTCCGCAACGGTGTGGTGTTCCCCCACATGGTGGTCACCCTCCGTATCGAGACCGAAGAGGGGCGCCGGGCCTTGGCCGCCGCCCGTCAGGCAGGCGACCGGATGCTGCTCGTCCCCCGCATCGACGGCTCCTACGCCAAAGTGGGCACGATCGCCGAGATCCACGAATCCGACGAACAGGGCAACGTGGTCGTCTCCGGCGTCTCCCGGGCTCGGGTCGGTTCCGGATCTACCGGCCCCGAAGGAGCCCTGTGGGTGGAGGCCGAACCGCAGCCCGAAGCCGACGTCCACGACGCCGCCCTCGACGAGCTGGCAGCCGAATACCGAGCGGTCGTCACCGAGATCCTCGCCCACCGGGGCATGGAGGCGGTCGCCGAACGGATCCTCGGGATCGACAACCCGTCCCAGCTCGCCGACCTGGCCGTCTACTCGCCCGACCTGTCCCTCGCCCAGAAGGTCGAAGTGTTGGAGACCCTCGACGTGCGGGAACGCCTCGGCAAGCTGCTCGGGTGGATGCGGGAAGTCCTCGCCGACCTGGAGCTCCGCAAGAAGGTGCGGGACGAGGCCGCCGAACGGATCGAGAAGAGCCAGAAGGAGTATCTGCTCCGCACCCAGCTCGAAGCGATCAGAAAGGAGCTGGGTGAAGACCACGACGTCGCCGGCGAATACCGGGCCCGGCTGGAAGAACTGGACGCTCCCGACAAGGTGAAAGAGGCCATCGCCCGCGAGATCGACCGTCTGGAACGGATGAGCGAACAGTCTCCCGAGCATTCCTGGGTCCGCACCTGGCTCGACACGATGTTCGACGTCCCCTGGGGGGTCGAGACCGAAGACCGTCTCGACTTGGACGAGGCGTGGGCGGTACTCGACGCCGACCACACCGGCCTCCACGACGTGAAGGAACGGATCGTCGAACATCTGGCGGTGCGCAAACTCCGCACCGAACGCGGCGTCGAAGACACCGGCCGGGAAGCCGGAGCGATCCTGCTGTTGGTGGGACCCCCCGGGGTGGGCAAGACCTCCCTCGGCGAGTCGGTGGCCCGCGCGCTCGGTCGGAGATTCGTCCGGGTGGCCCTCGGTGGCATCCGCGACGAAGCCGAGATCCGAGGGCACCGACGGACCTACGTGGGGGCTCGTCCGGGACGGATCGTCCGGGCCCTCATCGAAGCCGGGACGATGAACCCGGTGTTCCTCCTCGACGAGATGGACAAGGTGGGCGCCGACTGGCGGGGCGACCCTTCTTCGGCGCTCCTCGAAGTGCTCGACCCGGCCCAGAACCACACGTTCCGGGACCACTACCTGGAAGTCGACCTGGACCTGTCCGACGTCCTGTTCATCGCCACCGCCAACGTCACCGAGACGATCCCGGCGCCGCTGCTCGACCGGATGGAGGTGATCCGCATCGACGGGTACACCGACGACGAGAAGGTGGCGATCGCCCGGGATCATCTGCTGCCCCGCCAGATCCGGACGGCCGGCCTGGAACCGTCCGAGATCGACGTGCCCGACGACACGTTGGCGGCGATCGTCGACCGCTACACCCGTGAAGCCGGGGTGCGGGGTCTGGAACGGGAACTGGGCAAACTCGTCCGGAAGGTGGCGACCCGGATCGCCCGTGACGGCGACCGTCCCCCGAAGGTGACGATCCGCCCCGACGACCTGGTCGAATACCTCGGCAAGCCGAAGGTGTGGCGGGACGAGGCGAAGGACCGCACCGACATCCCGGGGGTGGCGACCGGGCTGGCGGTGACGGGCACCGGCGGCGACGTCCTGTTCGTCGAGGCGACGGCGATCCCCGGCGAGTCCGGTTTGACGTTGACGGGCCAGCTGGGAGACGTGATGAAAGAGTCTGCCCAGATCGCCCTCTCCTACGTCCAATCCCACGCTGACACCTTGGGGATCGACCCGGACGCCTTCGACCGCCGGATCCATCTGCATGTCCCGGCGGGGGCGATCCCGAAGGACGGACCGTCGGCGGGGGTGACGATGGTGACGGCCTTGGCGTCGCTGCTCACCGGCCGCAAGGTCCGTTCCGAAGTCGGGATGACCGGCGAAGTCACCTTGGCCGGGAAGGTGCTGCCGGTCGGCGGGGTGAAACAGAAGGTGTTGGCGGCCCAGCGGGCCGGCCTCACCGAGGTGATCCTGCCGGCCCGCAACGAGGTGGACCTCGACGACCTCCCCGACGACGTCCGGGAGGAGTTGACGTTCCATCTGGTCGATTCGGTCGACGAGGTGCTGAAGCTGGCCCTGTCCTGAATCCTGCGCCGCCGCAGGGCGGCGCACCTTCTTCCCCCTCCCCGAGGGGGAAGTGGCCGCCGACGCAGTCGGCGGACGAAGGGGGTGGAGGCGGCGTGGGAGCTGAAAGGCGCACACACCAAGCCCCCCCTCACCACCGG
>Ga0256830_1002856_pt1 | contig 11112 bp, 8 predicted proteins | sample 128326metaG_FD_190537 | JGI IMG/M metagenome (GOLD analysis project Ga0256830, IMG submission 190537) | Hydrothermal vent microbial communities from Lau Basin, Pacific Ocean - 128-326 | ecosystem: Environmental > Aquatic > Marine > Hydrothermal vents | place: Pacific Ocean: Lau Basin | collected...
TGGCATTATGGTTGGTGGCCCTTTTGCAATGGCAGTCACTCCCGAATTAGTGTCTCCACGCTCATTTTACCAAACCTTGCAGGCAATTACACCGGACTATTTTGTGCTCCCAAACTATGATGCACGGCATCCCGATCCGCTGGGAGACTATGCGAGCAAGTTGCTGTACGGTTTTGACATCCGGCAGCAATTATGTTCTCATGTCATGCGACAATATGATTGGGACTTGCTGATGGTTGTGTTTATGGCCATAGATGAGGCCCAACACGCCTATTGGCATTATATGGAGGCAACGCCAACACATTTGACCTCACCCTATCGAAATGTCATTCGCGACATGTATCGCCGGGCAGATGAGGCGATTGGCGCATTGATTGCGGAAACAACCAACAAACGACACGGGCGCGACACTAATATCATGATACTCTCCGACCATGGTGCTGGGCCATTACACGCAATCATCAATCTAAATCGCTGGCTGGCAGATACGGGTTTTCTTAAATTCCTTTCCTCTCAAAAAAACGTACAAGCAAGAATGATGAGGCGGCTAGCCGAAACCTATCGGCAATTTCTGCCCCCTCAAATGCGCACAATGTTGCGCAAGTTTCTTCGCCCCAGCGGGTTCGACCGGGTTAAAGGCACGGTTGAGACCGTACTGCTTGCCTCTACAATTGACTGGCAACAAACGAAAGTATATGCACTGGGTGCTGGTGGAAATTTGTTCGTCAATCTTCAGGGGCGCGAGCCGATGGGCATTGTGAAACCCGGTGCAGAGTACGAAGAAGTGCGTAACGCCGCAATCGACGCACTGATGCACTTGCAGGACCCCCATACCGGCAAAAAATTAGTACGATGTGTTCATAAACGCGAAGCCCTCTATCACGGACAATATCTGGACCAAGCACCTGACTTGATCATCGAGTGGGTGGATTATGGATATTGGGGACGCGGGCGCTATGACAGCGATGCGCCCCTGTTCAAAACTTCGAATACCATGGAATTTACAACTCTGCCGTTGTCGGGCGCTCATCGTCCAGAAGGAATACTCATCATGTACGGCCCTAACATCCAACCAGGGCCTATTCATGGAGCCAGGTTGCTCGACATTGCCCCAACAATACTCGAACTTCTGGGATTGCCCAGCCCTCCTTATATGGACGGCATCTCTCTGACAACCTGTATTCATCCTAAGCTGGTGGAACGCTCAGGACAACTTTCGGACACCATAGATACTGAAACTAAGGAATTCGAATATTTGGACAAGGATGCCGAGACGATAGCAAAACGGCTACGTTCGTTAGGATACTTATGAAAGCTGGTAAAGGTCACCTAAAGCCACGCACACGCGCCCACCGTTATCTCCCAGAATGGATAAAACGACGTATCGAGGTGAATGTTTACAAACTATATGATTTTATGGGGAAAATGGGTGCAGCCACTCCTCCAGAAGCGCTTGTATTAGACGCCGGCGCTGGTGAAGGAAGATTCAAACCAGAATTCGAACATACCCGCTATATTGGCGTAGATTTAGCCATTGGAGATGTTAACTGGAATTACACCAATCTGGATAGCATTTGTGACCTGAAAGCCCTTCCTTTCCCTAACGACACATTTGATGTAACATTATGCACACAGACACTGGAACACGTCAACGAACCGGCATTGGTCCTAAACGAAATCGCACGCGTGCTCAAGCCTGGTGGAAAACTTTATCTATCTGTTCCCCAAAGTTGGCACCAACATCAAAAACCCTATGACTTCTACCGTTACACATCTTTTGGTCTGCGTTATTTGTTCACAAAAGTTGGCCTCAATGTGATCCACATAGAACCGATGGGAGGATATTTTTGGTCCCTTTCGTTTTTACTGCAACAGATGAACTACTGGTTGTTTCCACGGGGTATGAAACTGCGTCAATTAACATGGCCGCTCCGTGCTTTCAATGGATTTGTATTCGAATTACTCCTACCGCTTATTTTGTTCTATCTCGATCCGTTGGACCGTATCAAAGATGAAACCTTCGGATATATTTGCATCGCCCAGAAACCGGTAAACGCGCTCGATAGCACAACAAAGGAGCAACAATGGCAAGAAAACACCGCGTTTTGATCATCGGGTTGGACGGTGCTACGCTCGATCTGATCACCCCCTGGGCACAAGAGGGGCTATTACCCAATCTGGCTCGTCTCATGCAAACAGGCCGCGCCGGACAATTGCGTTCGGTTCAACCGGTCGTATCGGCTGGTGCATGGTCCACCTTCATGACCGGCGTCAACCCTGGTAAACATGGTGTATACGACTTTGTATACCGGGAAAGCGGTGGCTACCGTTTACGCCCTACCACCATGCGCGATATCTCCTACCCAACCATGTGGAAATTACTAAGCGAGCAAGGATATCGCGTAGGTGTGATCAATGTCCCCATGACCTATCCGCCAGAGCCTGTCAACGGCTTCCTAGTTAGCGGTTTAGGTACTCCCAACTATAAGAATTTCAGTTATCCATCCGAATTAAGCGACATTATGCTGCGGCGGGGTTATCGTGTTAATCGCAAGATGTACTACCCCGAAAACGACCCAGGCGGCTTCCTGGAAGATACCTTCGATCTAATCGCCGGTCTTCAAGCCAACGCATTATGGTTGATGAAAAACAACGAATGGGACCTTTTCGTTGTCGTATTTCGTGATACGGATGACGTGGCCCATGGATTCTGGCACTACATGGATGAGAGCCACCCGCAATACATTCCTAATTCACCCTACCGAGACGCAATTTTGCGGTTATATCAACAATTGGATCAATATGTAGGCCAGCTTGTCCAAGCCGCTGGCAAAAACACCACAGTTTTCGTGCTCTCCGATCATGGTTTCGGCCCTCTATACAAAGACGTGTTTCTCAATGAATGGCTGCGCCAACAGGGCTATCTGATCCCTGCGCACATTCCCACTGAACACAACATCCTCAACCGCTTAGGGCTAACTCGCAGCAATATCTCTCGAACACTTCGCCGTTTGCATCTGACAAAGCTGGAATTTTGGATTAAAGATTTGCTTGGTGACAAAATTGATGTTCTACCTCGGGTAGAATGGCCTGATTTCCATACAGGAATCGATTGGCATCGTACTCGTGCTTATAGCTATGGGTATCAAGGGCAAATTTTCATCAATCTCGAGGGGCGCGAGCCAAATGGTATTGTCCAGCCGGGAAAAGAATACGAAACCCTTCTCGAAGAACTAACCCAAAAATTAAAGGCCATGCGTGACCCTGAAGACGGACGCCCCGTAGTAGATACCATCTACTACGGGCGCCAACTATACCACGGCCCTGCACAACAATTTGCTCCAGACCTTGTGCTTGTTATGCGCAATCTGGCATATATCACGCGCTTAGGGTTCGAACTCGGAAATCAGCCCGGTGAGATATTTGCGCCATCCCGAGTTGGCGAAACAGGCGGTCACCGTATAAACGGTGTGCTCATCGCAGCAGGGCCAGGAATTAACGCAAAAGCACAGCAAACACAACCGTCCCCCTGGCTGGGAGACATTACCCCCACTATCCTCCACTTACTCGATGCCTCCATTCCTACCTGGATAGACGGGCGCGTACTCACAGACTGGCTCGCGCCCGAAATTGCTGCTCGCCCAATTAAGTACCAAGCGGAAGACCACCCGCATATCGTCCCCCAGGAGGCCCAAATGTCCTCCCAGGAAGAACAGGAGCTTTTAGAAAGGCTGAGCAATCTAGGGTATTTATGACCTCACGTAGAGACAACAACCAGAACCGAAAAATCTCTCGCGCTTTGCAACGCACGCTATTCCTTTTCGATAACCAACGCTGTATCGTAAAAAAAGCCGACCAGGGGAACAGAACGTGCCTCATCACCATAAAAAGCACTATTCTGGAAATACTCTGGTGTCCATTGCGTGCCATCCAAAATGCCTAACACAATCCCAATACGATGCCCCGCTTCCAGGGGTTCGACAGTAAAAGCAAAAGTGCCATCTTCACCGATGGTAGTTTGCCCCAGCATGGTGCCCATAAAGGTAATATTGAGCAACCCAATCGGCACCCCTGCCGGCCCCCTGCCTGTCACCAGCGTAGTTCCCGCATAAACCGGTTTGTCAATCTGAAAAGGCCGGGCTTCAGATGGCGAATTTTGGGGCGAGGATGGTTCTAATGGCGAACTGTTGTTGGGTGCTGGGTAAGACTGGGGCAATTCGGTAGCGGAAACGCTCTCGGTAGGTGCATCCGGTGGAGGGTACGATACCGTACCGGGAGAATTGCCAACAGGAGGTGGATAAGCCGGAGTAAGAACATCATCCTCCACATCAGAAGTCGATACCGGCTCCGGTGCTGGTGATGCACAGGCAGCCAAAAACAAAAGGCCAATAAGCAAGAAAACAAACCAGAACTTAGATAGTAATTTCATAATCCACACATCAATTGATCGCCGGACAAAGTCAAGGAGACCATTCTCAGTAACCTGAGATGGTCTCCTTACTTTAGCGACTATTATGATACGTTGCACTACGGAGTCAAATTGAACCCTTCGTAGTTGTTATTATCCTGCTCAAGCGTTGCTCCAGGAGTCACGGACTCGTTTGCAATGGCAACAATGGGCTGATCGGCTGTAATCGTGACAGAGCAGTTTACATTCGCCGAAGAGAACGGATTAGCGGCCTCGAACATGCTACCCTGCTGACTTGGATTATAGAACAAGACCGCCCCACCAGCACTAACCGTCTGCGGCTTTGAAACAGCAGTGAAAGTTGCACCTCCCGTGCAGGCAAAGGTAGCGACCACATTGGTGGCCTGAGCGGCACCAACGTTCTGGATTTGCAAACCGGTGCGCTTATCAAAACGATCGTCCTTGAACAGCGGCACGCTGACTTTGGTCGTTGCAGAGTTAGCAGGAATGGCCGACGAAGTCACTGCCCGTTGATCATTGCCCGCGCTCACATAGCTGCTTACATACGACTCGTTGACAATAGCCACGATGTTGCCCGTACCCTCGATTGTAGCGGAAGCGGTGCAGTTATCCGGCAAGTTAGTTTGACCCGTCAATTGCACAAATGTAGCAGATTCGCCAGAGCCTACGTTGCTAGCGGTATCAGTATAGGTGTTCCCTGCACAACTGCCCGCGGACCCTACATAAGTAACCGTAATGGTGATGGGGTTAGCGCTCACATTTTGCACCTGGATACCGGTAAATCGATTGAATCGATTGTTTTTGATAACCGGAGCATATGCTTTGGTGTCAAAATCTGCCGCCACAAAAGCACGTGTTGCCTGCGCTACAGTTGCAGGGTTTTCGGTCGTGAAGTGTTCGATTACCGTACCGGCCAATGGCTCTGTTGCTGTCACAGTCAAACTGCCCACCCTACCGTCATTCGTAGTGGGGTTATAACTGGCAACATCCAAAAGACTGAAGGACACCATTTCGTTGGGGGCAATAGATGGCGTAGTATACATATAGGTGTCGCCATTGCGCATGATAAAGTTCGCCGTAGCAGTCACAGCACTCGAACCAGTATTCTGGATGAAGAAAGTCGTGGTTTTATTGAAGTGATCTCCCTTCGCCAGGGGGAAATAGAGCGTAGTATCTACCATCGAACCATCGACACCCTGATACTGCGCGGCAGCTTTACCACCTGCGATGCCCAAGCTTCCACTTTCACGGTTAGTAACATTCACAATTGCCTTGATGGGTTGATCGGACGTCACCACCGCAGCACCCGAAAAACCAGCGGGCATACCGGAAAAATCACTAGGAATAAAGGTAAACGCGCTTCCCGGCGCCAACGCCTGCGTACTGGTAGAATAGTTGCCGCTACTGTCGTAAGCTGTAATGCTAACGCTCGCTGTCGATGAGCCGACATTTTGTACCTGCTCACCAGACCACCATCCCGATCCAGGAAGTGTGGACTGGGCTAGCGCAGCGGTTGCTACCAATAACGCCAGCACAAACACAACAAAGACTACAAACTTTTTCGCTTTCACTTTACAACCTCCATAAAAAATTTTGAGAGAAAAGACAGAGTTGGAAATATACTATATGAAAAACCATTGGCGTGCAATACTTCTTAAGAATTATTTGCTCTAATCCCGTGAGCTTGTGGGTAAACAGATAGAAAATCAATACACATAAGCCAAATCCTACTTCCCTTTGTCCTCCTCCAACTCCATGCGGCGCAGGCGGTAGATGATCTCTTCCATCATCCGGCGGTTAAAGCCGATCAAGTCGGCCACCAGGCCGATCAGCAGCACTTGAAAGCCGGAGATGATCAGGATAGCGCCAAGCAGGAGCGATTGCAAACGCCCACCGCCCGGTTCGCCGATGTACAGAAAGTAGAGGTAGCGCACGCCCAGGCCAACACCGCCCATCAGCATCAGCAGGCCGATGGTGGTGAAGACGCGCAAGGGACGGTACATGGTGTAGATGCGCAGAATGGTCTCCGCGGAGTTGATCAGGTAGTCCGGGATGCTGCGCATCAGGCGGGAGGGCCGGGTGGGGGGGTTGGTGCGGATGGGGACGTGTTCGACGGCCATGCGCCGCGCGCCAGCCTGGATCAGGGTTTCGAGGGTATAGGAGTACTCGCTCATCACCAGGGTGCGCAGCGCGGCCTCGCGGGAAAGGGCGCGAAACCCGCTGGTGGCGTCGGGGATGACGGCCCCCGAGGCGCGGCCCACCACCCAACTGCCCAGGCGTTGCAGCAGCCGTTTGAGCGGGGAAAAGGCCTCCACCTGCGCCACCCCCCGGTCGCCGACCACCAGATCGGCGCGGCCGGCCAGGATTGGCTCGATCAGTTTCTCGATGTCTCCGGCGTGGTACTGGTTGTCCGCGTCGGTGTTGACGATGATGTCTGCGCCCTGCTTGAGACAGGCTTCCAGCCCGGCGCGGAACGCGGCGGCCAGCCCTTTGGCGGGAAGGTGCAGGGTGTGATGCACCCCCGCTTCCCGCGCCACCCGCAGGGTATCATCTGTGCTGCCGTTGTCGATCACCAGGATTTCGATACGCTCCACACCCGGCAACTGCCGCGGCAGCGCGGCCAGCGTATCGGGCAGGGTTTCGGCTTCGTTATGGCAGGGGATTTGGATGAGGAGTTTCAAGTTTAAGTTGGGAGCTTGAGTTGGGGATTAGGGAATGGGAGTAGCGGCGAATTCGTCAAAGCGTAACAAACTTTCTGCAAACCAATCGTAGTCCACTTTTTCCGGCGCGGCGCTGGCAACTTTGAGCAATTCTCCCATAAAGTGAAGGAACAATTGATTGCTGCCCCCGTTAGCCCGTGCAGGGGGCAATTCACCGGCCACACGTTTCAACAATTCGACTGGGGTCAAGCTCTCATTTTGCTCCGTGCCTGCTTTCTTCTGGCAAACCAAAACGAGATCCATGTCCAAAGATTGTTTGTTACGGATGTGGGGATTGACTTTGTATTCGCTCATCACCGGAAACGAAGCAGCTACGCGAAAACCGCTCTCAACAAGCGCCATGAGCACCGTCCACCAGGCGCGCCATTTGGTATGATGGAAAGTGAAGATCAGCTTGCCATCGTCTTTCAACACCCGGGCACACTCTTTGAACACACCTGCGAGCAATGCCTGGTATTCTTCCTCACCTTTTTCCATACCTGTGTTGACGATAGCTTCAGCTTCCGTGGGCACGTGCAGGCCTTTGAAGCAGGGATGTTTAACGAGGGAGCGCAGCCAGACGTAAAAGAAATTGGATAACTCCGAATAGTGGATGCTATCGAAATAAGGGGGATCGGTAATGACGAAATCAACCGATTTATCCGGGATGGCAGGCAAATGGGATGAATCGCCACAGTGCAGCCACGCGCTTTTTGGGGTTTGCAGCAACTCTTCCATCGAAGAGACAAAGCGGGCGCCAATCCGTTCCTTCTCGGCGATCACAGTTTGCACTTTGCCAGAGGCATTTTTGAACTTATCAAACGGCTGCTGGCAGTATTGTTTGGCACGCACATAGCGGCGATAGCAGTTGGTAAATGTGCCCGCACCCTCTTTGCCCACGCCCCAGACCGCGTTTTCCACCGGTGTAGTAGTCAAAGGCATAGCGTGATAGTTGAACAAATGGTGCAATTTGCGGTGAGGGTAATTGTATGGCGTCATCATGTTGTTGTATTCCAACGAATTGGAAAACGCGGTGATGAACGCGGCGCGGTACTCTTCTTCGGGAATCTGTTGAATAGCCTGAAACAGGTAGTTGAAAGCCAGCAATTGGCGGGCGTTGAAAACTTCGTGGTAGTAGCGGTAGTTATGCTTGCGCCAGCGATGGGAGGAAGCACCCGGCGGTATTTCCTGTTTGGGAAAAATCAGTGTCGTGCTATCCCTGGCAACAATCTCTTCGATAGATTTGAGATTCGCCAGATCGTCTGCATCCGGCGATTTATAGTACCGTGCTTGATGCGCGTAACACCAATATTCAATGGCAACCAGACGCTCCTGCATCTTCTGTCCCGAGTGCAAGGTTTGAATGAGCGAAATTTTCTGCTGGCCGCAATGAGCGCAGGCGTAAACCCCCTGATTGTAGGTTCCTATCTGAGGGTCGAACGCGCAACCACATACGCGGCAGGTAGTTTTCCCACTTCCATACCATTCGTTCAACGCAAAACAGCGGGGGCAAAAGGCAGTGGCGGGGTTGGCGGGCGAGGCTGGTTTATTACGACTCAAGCCTTTGTTCAACAAGGTGCGCTTGAACAAAGGCGCATCCTCTCCACAATGCGGGCAGGGAACATATCGCACCCAAAAAGCATACAACGTGTCGGTTTTCTCTCCACATTCCAAACAAGCAGTGCGGTAAAGAGATTTGATCTTCTCACCCGCCTGACGGGCTAATTGTTGAAAATACCCCTCCAATTTTTTCAGATCAATGGGTTTGAGCGTCTCGCGAACAATCCAATATGAAACCGGATTGAGATCGCAGCCGATCACTTTCGCGCCCATACGGTTGGCTTCTGCCAACGTGGTTCCGCCACCTATGAAGGGATCAAGAATGATCACATCCTCAAAGTTGTGATCGTTGAAATATTCACTACTACGGGAGAGCGATCCATCGTAATTGATGGTAAACAACGACTTATCCGGCTCATTGGCGCGCAAAATGATGGCACGGAACAGCGCGCCAGGCCGCCGCGCCCACCATTTGTGCAGGGAGTACACCGGGCGGTAATATTGGCGTTTACCGGTCTCATCCTGGGCTAGCTTGCTTACCCAATTTTCTGTCAAAGGATCAATGAACAGTTGTATTTGCATTTTCAATTATCGAACCAAAACGGAGAATCGGGTTGGTAAATTTGATCATACCCCCGCTGTCGAAAGAACGGCTCGAACGTGGTGCTAAACGGGAACTCGTTACGAAACTCTTGCCGTAGGTTAACCCAAATGTCAACCCCTCGATCCGCGGCGTTCGTTGCGCCAGCGCGATACAACTGTGCCGGAAGCGCGACAGTTGGGTTTTGACTGTCTACCCCCAACAACAAGCGTGCAAAATCACGGATTTCAAAGCTCAACATTTTCCATACCTCACGATGAGAGCGCTGGATGACGCGGCGCACACTTTCTGATAAAACCATCCATGCAGCAACCTCATCGCCTGTTTCGCCTATATTGTACCTGCTCTCCCATCTTTCCTCAAAGCACCCCCCACCACCGGCAAACAGGGGAGGGTTCAGAAACCGCGTTAACAGGCTGCCCCGCCCAACGCGCGCTCGCAACGATCCTCCTCACAAGGGGTTTTGCTTTGCAGAACGTGCCATGAACAGCCTGCGAATCGATTCCGACCGCTTCCAACACGATTTCGAAGCCCTGGCGCGCATCGGCAGCACCGCACAAGGTGGCGTACACCGCCCGGCCCTCAGCGAGAACCATCTGGCCGCGCGGCGCTGGTTTCGCGAACGCATCGCCGCGGATGGCCTCGAATTCCGGCAAGACCCGGCAGGAAACCACAGCGCAGTGCTGCCCTGCCCGCACGCCCAGGCCCCCACCCTGCTGCTCGGTTCCCACCTGGATTCCGTCCCGAACGGGGGACGCTTCGACGGCGCGTTGGGCGTGCTCGCCGCCTACGAGGTACTGCGGACCATTCGGGATGCAGGCATCCGTCTGCCGTTTCACCTGGAGGCCATCGACTTCACCGACGAAGAGGGCACGCTGGTCGGGCTACTCGGCAGCCGCGCCCTGGCCGGGAACCTGCCCCCCAGCGAACTCGCCCACCCGCGCGGGGGGCGCGCTGCCCTGCTGGAAGGCCTGCACCGCGCGGGGTTGCAAGAAAGTGAAATTCCCCGCGCCGCCCGTCCCCCGGACAGTCTGGCCGGTTTTCTCGAACTGCACATCGAGCAGGGCCCACGCCTTTTGGAAGCCGGAGCAGACATCGGCATCGTGACCGGTATGGTGGGCATCGGCTCCTTTCTGTTGACTTTCACGGGCCGCGCGGACCACGCGGGCACCACACCCATGCACGCGCGGCGGGACGCAGGCCTGGGCGCGGCGGAGATGATCGTACAATCCAGCCTGGCTATGCGCAGCTTTTCAGACGAAGTGATCAACTTCGGGCATATCCACTTCAGCCCCGGCGCGTTCAACATCGTCCCCCACCGCGCCCAACTGACCCTGGAATACCGCTCCCCCACCCAGGCGGGGATGGATGCCCTGAAATCCACCCTCACGGAGTTGGCGCACGCCAGCGCACGCAAACACAAACTGGAACTGGAAATCGATGAACAGGGCTGTGTCCAGCCTACCCGCTGCTCGCCTGGGATACAGCAGGCTTTCAGGCAGGCCTGCAAGCGGCTGGGCCTAAAAGCCGTTCCGCTGCCGTCCGGCGCAGGCCACGACACGCAGGCGTTGGCGCAAGTCTGCCCCGCGGGGATGATCTTCATCCCCTCCACAGGGGGCAGCCACAACCCGGAAGAATTTGCCGCCTGGCCCGCCTGTGTCAACGGCGCGAACGTACTGCTACACGCGGTGCTGGAATTTGCGAACGACTTTGCAGGAGGATAGGATTTTTGGCCTGCGGCGGCTCGACGCCGCTTTTCAAAAGCACTGCCCAGGCAGCCGCAATCCAAGCCCTGGCCTGCGGCGGCTCGACGCCGCCTTTCA
>Ga0256830_1002857_pt1 | contig 11104 bp, 10 predicted proteins | sample 128326metaG_FD_190537 | JGI IMG/M metagenome (GOLD analysis project Ga0256830, IMG submission 190537) | Hydrothermal vent microbial communities from Lau Basin, Pacific Ocean - 128-326 | ecosystem: Environmental > Aquatic > Marine > Hydrothermal vents | place: Pacific Ocean: Lau Basin | collected...
AGAGGGAGTCGAGCTCTCAGTTTCTGTGAATCCTGCTGTGAAGAAATACTATCTCGAGCTATCGAAGCCACATTTGAAAGATGACCTTGGAGACTTTGAAAGAATACTCACGGCCCTGAAAGAGGATTATGGAATTGAAGATGTCGAGATAGATTATGAAGCCCTCAAGAAAGTGCCCGATGTTCTCAGAAATGCTGGCTGGAAGGTTACAGTTTCGATATGGAATGATAGAGAGATTGTGGACATACAGGAGGGATACAGGGCTGAGGAATCCTACGGACTGGCTGTTGATATAGGCACAACAACAGTTGTTGGTTATCTGACAGATCTCAGAACCGGAAAGGTTCTTGCAATAGACAGCATGATGAACCCACAGGTTACTTACGGAGAGGATGTGATGTCAAGGATAACCCATGCGATGCAGTATGAGGACGGACTTGAAAAGCTCAATCAGAAGATAATTGATGGCTTAAACAGGATTCTTGAGAATGTCTGCAAGGAGGCTGGAGTTCCTCCAAACGAAGTGAGTGAGATGACTGTTGTCGGAAACACCGCAATGCACCACATATTTCTCAAAATAAACCCTCAGCATATAGCTCTGGCTCCCTATGTTCCAGCCCTGCACAGATCACATGATGTTAAGGCGAGAGATCTTGGTCTGAACATAACAGAAGGTGGATATGTCCATGTTCTGCCAATTGAGGCTGGATGGGTTGGAGCAGACAATGTTGCCGTATTGATCGCAACAGAACCATACAATCAGGATGAGATGACTCTCGTCATAGACATAGGCACGAATGGAGAGATAGTTCTCGGTAACAGAGAAAAGCTTGTTTCATGTTCCGCTGCTGCAGGCCCTGCTTTAGAAGGAGCTCACATCAAGCACGGAATGAGAGCTGCAACAGGGGCGATAGAGAGGATAAGAATCGATCCAGAAACATTTGAGCCAGAATACAGAACCATTGGAAATGCCAAGCCAAGAGGAATTTGCGGTTCTGGAATAATTGATGCTGCGGCAGAGCTTTACAGAACGGGAATAGTGAAGAAGAATGGCAGGTTCAACTTGAATCTCGATACAGACAGGGTCAGAGAGGTGGATGGAAATCCGGAGTATGTGATTGCATGGGCTGATGAAACTGCAATAGGGCATGATATTGTGATGACCCAGAAGGACATAAGAGAGATCCAGCTTGCCAAGGGAGCTATGTGTGCAGGTTCCCACATTCTGATGAAGGAGCTTGATGTCAAACATGTTGACAGGGTGATTGTGGCCGGAGCATTTGGAAACTACATTGACAAAATTTCAGCCCTGATAATCGGGCTTGTGCCAGATGTTCCTGTTGAGAGGATAGAGTCTGTTGGAAATGCTGCCGGAGTCGGTGCAAGAATAGCTCTGATAAGCAGGGAGAAGAGAGAGGAAGCAAATAAAATAGCAAGGGAGGTTGATCACATTAAGCTTGCAGTCCATCCATCCTTTGAAAAGGAGTTTTCCATGGCTATGTACTTCCCCCACATGGATAAGAAAAGGTATCCGGGTCATGAGGAGGTTTTAAAACTGAGAGGTGCTGAATGATGTTTAGAGTTAATAAAAAGCAAAAGGTTGTTGAGATCGGGAATGTGAAAATTGGAGGTAAAGGGGAGAACCCCGTTGTGCTTGTTGGAACAATGTTCTACACGGGCCATAAAATAGTTGAGAAGAGGAAAGAAGGTAAATTTGACAGAAAGAAGGCTGAGAATCTTATAAACATGCAGGAAGCGTTCAGCGATGAAACCGGTATTCCATCAATGCTTGATATAGTCGCTTTGTCTGAGCAGGAGTTTATAAAGTACATCGACTTTGTTTCTGAAGTCACAGACGTGCCCTTCATGATTGACGCATGGAAAATCCCTCCAAAGATCGGGGCAGCGAGATATGTCAAAGAAGTTGGGCTTGAAGATAGAGTTATCTACAACTCTCTGTCACCATGGAGCGAAGACATGGAGAGAGAGGTGAGTGAGCTCAGAGAGATAGGGCTGAAGCATGGTTTGACAGTAGCTTACAACATGGCAGATCCCACAGCTGAGGGAAGGATTTCTTTACTGAAGGATACACTGCTTCCAGCACTGGAAAAAGCGGGATTTGAGAACATCCTGATTGACACATCAGTTCTCAACACTCCAGCAATAGCATTTTCGCTGATAGCATGCAGAAAAATAAAGGAGGAATTCGGTCATCCTGTTGGATGTGCTCCCTCAAATGGAACGGACATGTGGAAGACGCCGAGAGAAAAGTGGGGAAGCTTGGGATTTGCTGCTGCTGACAGCTCAGCCCATGCCATCACAGCGCTGCTGTGGAATGATTTTATTCTTTATGGAGCGATAGAGAATGCCAAGTGGGTCTTTCCAGCAGTCGCAACAGCAAATGCAATACTTGCAACCTTCATTTATGACGAGACAAAAAGCCTTCCTGAGGGCAATCATCCATTAAGCAAACTCTTCCCGGAATTTGCTGAGGAATTGAAAGGGAAAAATAAAGTTTGATTAAATTTTCAGTTATATATTTTTGCTACAAATCTAATTTTTAAAATCCACGATCTCATAATCTCCCTTCAGCTCATAGAGAGTGAGAAGGTAAAGCAAATAGCTGAGCTTGTTCATCCATTCCGCCGCATCTATCCCGATTTTTCCTTCCTTGCTCAGTCTGACAACCCATCTTTCAGCTCTTCTCACAGCAGCCCTTGCAATACTCAGATATGCGGTAGTCTGATCCTGCTCAAGAACTACGAAACTTTTTGGCAGCTTTACTCTTCTGGAGTACTCATGAATTAAATCGGAAATCTGCTTCACGTCGCTGCCGTTTATCATCTTCCTTCCAGAGCTTATCTCAGCCCCGAGATGGAACATCTTTTTCTGAATTGCAGTAAGAACCTCCTTAGTCTCACCACTGGAGTGAATCTTTGCCAGACCAATTATTGCATTTGCCTCGTCAATGCTTCCAACAGCCCAGATCTCATCGCTGTCCTTCGGAATGCCATTGTTTCTCAGGCTTCTTGTTGTCAGAACATCCTTCATCATCACCTGCACCTACCCGCTTGTCCTTATCTCAAGAATTATTTTCTCTGCTGCTGTATGTGGATCTATCTCGTTATTGACAACCATCTCCACAACCTCTCTGAATTTGCTGCCCCTCTCGTTGACCAGAATGCTTCTTATTTCCTCGGTTATTATGCTGAAAACCTCCCTGCTTATTCTCCTCACCCTCCTCTCCTTTAGCTTTCCGCTTGATTTGAGATGGTTGAAATGCTTCTCAATTACATCAACAAGCTCATCTATTCCCTCACCCTTGTCTGCGACTGTTGTGATTATTGGAGGCACCCAGTCTTTGCCTCTTTTCATCCTTTCAAAAATTTCTCCGCTTTCAACAGCATATTCATCTGCGTGGCTCGTCCTGCCAAGAATGTTCACAGCCTCCTGATCCATCATTATCATTGATTTCAGCCACTTCACAGTCTTCTCAGCCCCACCAAGATCAGCCTTGTTCACAACGTAAATATCCCCGATCTCAAGAATTCCTGCCTTGTTTATCTGGATGTCGTCCCCCATTTCAGGCATCATGACGACTATGCTTGTGTCTGCAACCTCCACAATGTCAACCTCGCTCTGCCCTGCTCCAACGGTCTCAACAAGAATTGTATCAAAACCAAATGCGTCAAGCAGCCGTATAACATCTCCAGTTTTTGCCGCAAGCCCTCCAGCTCTCCCCCTTGAACTCATACTTCTGAAAAACACGCCCGGATCAAGCCATAAATTCTTGCTAACATCAAGCCCTTCCATTCTCAGCCTGTCTCCAAGCAAAGCCCCTCCTGTGAAGGGAGAGCCGGGATCGACTGCAACAACTCCAACCTTTCTGCCCTTTTCCCTGAATTTCTGAACGAGCTTGCTGACGGTGGTTGATTTTCCAACTCCCGGAAATCCCGTTATGCCAACAACATGGGCATTGCCCGTCTTTTTGAAAATTCTCTTCATTATTTCCTTGCCCTCTGGATAGTCATTCTCAACGTAGGTTATCGCCCTTGCAAGTGCCCTTCTGTTGCCATTTTCAAGTCCTTTTATAATGTCCTCAAGCCTCATGCTTCCTCCTTCTCTTTGCCTCCTTTTTCTCTGGAACCCTCTTCCTTATGAAATCTATTATTCTTTCAATTGGTGTTCCGGGGATGAATACTTCCTCAACACCCATCTCTTTCAGCTTTTGAATGTCGTCCTCGGGAACTATCCCTCCAACAAGAATTACCATCTCGCTCAGATCTCCGCCATAATCCTCAATGTATTTCATAACCTTAGGAACGAGAGCCATGTGAGCTCCGCTGTGAAGTGAGATACCAACAACATCAACATCCTCCTGCACGGCAGCCATCGCGACCTCCTCAGGTGTTCTGTGCAATCCAGTATATATAACCTCAAAACCTGCATCTCTCAAAAATCTGGCAACAACCTTGGCTCCTCGATCATGACCGTCAAGACCGACCTTTGCAACGAGAATCCTGATTTTTCTTTCCAATGCAATCCCCCCTCAAATGAGTATCGGCTTTCTGTATGTTCCATACACTTCCTTCAAAACTCCCATTATCTCCCCTTCAGTTGCGTAGGCCTTTACAGCCTCAAGTATTGCTGGCATGACGTTCTCATGATTCTCCGCAGAATTTCTAAGCCAATCCAGTGCATTTTTAACAGCCTCATTATCTCTTTCGGCCTTTATCCTCTTTAGCCTCTCAATCTGCCTTCTCTGGACAGCTTCATCAACCTTCAGGATTGGTATTTTCAGCTTTTCCTCAATCGTGTATCTGTTAACTCCAACTATTACCCTTCTTCCCTCTTCAACATCCCTCTGATACTCTGCCGATGCTCTGCTGATTTCCTTGACAAAGAATCCATCCTCTATGCCCTTGAGCACACCTCTCAGCATGCTTCCCTCCCCCATCTTCCGTATCTGCTCTATGTAGTTCCAAGCGAGCTTCTCCATCTTGTCTGTGAGCCATTCAACGAAGTATGATCCTGCCAGCGGATCAATTGTGTCGGGAATCCCGCTCTCAAATGCAATTATCTGCTGGGTTCTCAAAGCAACCCTCACAGCCTCCTCACTCGGTAGTGCCCAAGCCTCATCAAAGCTGTTTGTATGCAGGCTTTGAGTACCTCCAAGAACTGCCGCCATTGCCTGAATTGTGGTTCTGACTATGTTGTTCAGAGGTTGCTGGGCAGTTAAAGAGCATCCTGCTGTCTGTGTGTGGAACTTGAGCCACCATGATCTCGGATCTTTTGCCCCGTACTCCTCTCTCATAATCCTTGCCCACATCCTCCTTGCTGCCCTGAACTTTGCAATCTCCTCGAAGAAGTTGTTGTGAGAGTTGAAGAAGAAGCTGAGCTGAGGAGCGAGCTTATCTATATCCACCCCTCTCTCAATTGCCGCCTCCACATAAGCCATTCCATCAGCAATTGTGAATGCAAGCTCCTGCACGGCAGTTGAACCAGCCTCCCTTATGTGATAACCAGAGATGCTGATGAGATTGAATTTTGGAACGTTCTCAACTCCCCACTCGAATATGTCTGTTATTATCCTAACTGATGGCTCTGGTGGCAAAACAAGGGTGTTCTGTGCGTGGAATTCCTTAAGCATGTCATTCTGAATTGTTCCTCGAAGCTGCTCTCTCGGCACTCCCTGCATGTCACCTATGGCAACATACATGGCAAGAATTATCGCAGCAGGCGGATTGATCGTGAAGGAGGTTGAAACTTTATCAAGGGGAATGCCATCAAAGAGGATTTCGAAATCCTTCAGCGTGTCAACTGCAACGCCCACCTTTCCAACCTCCCCATCTGCAAGGGAGTTGTCGCTGTCTATGCCCATGAGAGTCGGGAAATCGAAGGCTGTGCTGAGTCCAGTCTGCCCCTCCTTGAGCAATAGTTTCCATCTTGCATTTGTGTCCTCTGCAGTCCCAAATCCTGAGAACTGCCTCATTGTCCACAGCCTTCCCCGATACATCGTGGGATATACTCCTCTCGTGTACGGGTACTGTCCGGGATAGTTTATGTCTCTTAGGTAGTCAAGATGGGCAACATCTGCTGGATCGTAAAGCCTGTTAACCTTTATGCCAGAGAGGGTTTCAAACATCTCGTTTCTCTCTCCAAACCTGTCAACGTAAGGAGTGAGGCAAGAATTCTCCCACTTCTTCCTCTCCTTTTTTACCTCCTCAATCTTCCTGTTCTCCATAAAAATCACCTCAGATGGATAAATATTTACAGCTTTCCGAGTATGCCCCTTGAAATTGTGTTGAGCTGAACCTCCTTTGTTCCTTCATATATCTCTGTTATCTTTGCATCCCTGTAAATCCTCTCAACATCATTCTCAGCAACATAACCATACCCTCCATGCATCTGAATTGCCTCATCGCAAACTTTGACAGCTATCTTCCCTGCCAGATACTTTGCCATGCTTGTTATTGTCGCATCCGCTTCATCCTGAGAAGCTTTCCATGCCGCCCTGTAAACGAGAAGTCTTGTTGCATCAATCATTGTTGCAAGATCCGCAATTCTGTGCTGCAATGCCTGAAAAGCACCGATAGGCTGGTTGAACTGCTTTCTCTGCTTCACATAGTCAACAGTTCTGTCAAAAGCACCCTGAGCAATTCCAAGAGCCTGAGCAGCTATTTCAATTCTGCTCTCATTGAAGAACTGGAGAACCTGATAAAATCCCCTGTTGAGCTCCCCAATTATATCATCCTCGCTAACCCTCACATTCTTGAAAACAACCTCTGCTGTAGGAGATGCCCTTATTCCAAATTTTCCATCGATCTTGTTTGTTTGCAGTCCCTCAGCATCCTTTCTAACAAGGAATGTTGTAAAACCTCTGTATCTTGGCTTCGCCTCGGGATCTGTTACTGCAAGAACAATGTAGTAGTCAGCTATTGTTCCATTAGTTATGAATGTCTTTGAGCCATTGATAACCCATTCATCTCCATCCTTCTCAGCCTTCGTCTTTATTGCTATAAGATCGCTTCCTGCCTCAGGCTCTGTGTAGCAGCCGGCTGTTATGGCTTTCCCACCAGCAACCTTTGGCAAAACATCTTCCTTCTGCTCCTCACTTCCAAATTTCAGCACAACCTCTGATGAGAAGTCTGAAAGGATTATCGCACTCCCAATCGTGCTGTCAGCCCTGCAAAATTCTTCAACAATAAGAACGTTTTCAAGAACGCTCATCCCTGCTCCACCATACTCTTCAGGATAATGCACTCCAATGAATCCAAGTTCACAGGCTTTTTTCCATAAATCAAAAGGAAACTCCTCATTCTGATCGTAATACCTGCCTTTCTCAGCCGTGAATTCGCTCCGGGCAAATTCCCTTGCAGCATTCTGTACGTCCTTCTGATCCTGAGTGAGCTCAAAATTCATTCAGATCCCTCCATTAACCTCCAGTTAATGTGAAGTTTTGAGCTGAATAAGTTTAAATTGTTTTCGTATTTTCTTGAAACGGGAGTACAAATTCTTCTTGGTTTGTTGGATCATGAGGGAAATCTTTTTGAAAGCCTGGATACACTTGAAATTGCGTATAGCTGGTGAAATTGAAATTCCTGGAGATACCATGGAAGAAGTTGAAGCAAGATGTCCGGTCTGCAAAAAGAATCATGTTCTCAAAAAAGAAGTAGATACCTTTTTCTGCAGAGGTCAGATGCTTGCACTTGTAGAAGACCGGCTTGGCTGGAGATTGATAAAAGTTATGACAATTACCGAAAGACAGGACAGGGAGCTTGACAGGTTGTGGGGTAGTGAAGATGAAGGGTGAAGTTGGCAAGATATTTGGAGAGACGTCCTCCTTTGAGTTCGAGTTTGTTGTTTTCAATCCGAGAGACGTGAAGAGAGGGGATTATGTAAAGGTCTGGAATGATGTGGAGGGATGGATCGTTGCATACGTCACCGATGTAAAGGCAAAATCAGACTTCAGCAGTGAGGATGTGATAAAGGGCAGGAACGTGGAGTCTGAGATTTACGTTGCCAAGGCAAGTGTCATAGGAAAGAGAGAGAATGGATACCTGAGAGCTCCAAGAACGCCTTTTGTTCCAGGAGAGAAGATATTTCTTGCTGAAGAAGATCTTGTTGCAGATGTTCTTGGAATGAGTCAGGAGGGTGCATACATCGGATTGCTTGGAGACACATCTGTAAGGGTGAGGTTAGACATAAACAGCCTCGTGCAGAAACACGTGTGCATTCTTGCAAAAACCGGAAGTGGGAAGAGCTACACTGCAGGAGTTATAATAGAGGAGCTGATTGAAAAGGGTGTACCCCTGCTTATAATCGATCCTCATGGAGAGTACAGCTCCCTGAGGTATAGAAACGATGTGAGCGAGGAAACAGAGAGGATGGGCGAATTTGGAATAAAGCCAAGAGGGTACGACAGCATAAGAGTTTACGTTCCTCCGGGATCTCCTTTTGCAGACAGAGCTGATGGTGTTATTCATTTGGATGGGAGAAATCTTGATGCAGAGGAGATAATCGAATTGGGCAATATAACAAGCTCTTCAGCTCAGGCTCTGCTTTATCAGGTTTTGAAGGACATGCATGACTACACAATCGATGACATACTAAGCAGGGTGGAGGGGGAGAAGCACAGCAGCAAAGCAGTCATCCTTGGTGCACTGACAAAAATTCAGAAGTCAGGGCTGTTTTCAGAGAATCCAACACCTCTTGAGATACTTCTGCAAAAGGGAAGAGCTGTTATTCTTGATCTCAGGGGTTTGGATCCAGTATATCAAGATTTGATTGTCGCGAGAGTCTGTGACAGACTTTTCGATATGAGAAAAAGGGAGGAAATTCCGCCCGGAATGATTGTGATTGAAGAGGCTCACAACTTCATACCTGAAAGGGGGTTTGGGAAGGCCGTTTCAACTCAAATTCTCAGGACAATTGCCAGTGAGGGCAGAAAGTTTGGTTTGGGCTTGATGGTGATAAGTCAGAGGCCAGCAAGGGTGGACAAGAACGTGATAAGCCAGTGCAACACCCAGATCATACTGAGGCTCACAAACCCAAATGACATAAACGCAGTGAGAAAGGGGGTTGAGGGCTTGACCGCTGAGATGGTGGAAGAGGTGAAAAGGCTCCCGCCCGGAAACGCGGTTGTTGTAAGCCCTGAGCTTGAAAGACCAGTTATTGTTAGAGTCAGAGTCAGAAAGAGCAGGCACGGACATGCCGTCGAGATATTTGGAGGGAGAAAATCTGGAAAAACAAAGAGAAAGGAAGTGAAATCTGAAAGCAGAAACCAATCCCAGAGCGGGCTCTTCAAGAGGATATTCGGTGGTTAAGGTGCCGGATTATCTTGTTGTTCTTCAGGGAGCCTGGGTTGTAAGAAAGGCTAAAAGCACCAGTGATGCGATGAACATTGCTGTTGCTGAGGCTGGAAAGAAGCTCAGTCCTGATCTGGACTTTGTTGAAATTGATGTTGGTGATACAGAATGCCCTCAGTGTCATTCTCCGTTAAAGAGCATTTTCATGGTGGCTGGAATGGCTCTCGTAGGCTTAATTTTTGAAATGAAGGTTTTCAATGCCCAGAGCGAGGAGCACGCGGCAAAAATCGCAAAGTACGAGATCGGAAAAAGGTTGCAGAGGATACCGCTTGAGATTATTGAAATTAAAAAGATCTGAGTGCACCTTGAGCACGACAGATAACACATTCAGAATGTCTTATAACTTTCTCTTCCTTAAAATCATTGAGGTGGATTTTCGACAAATTTCAAAACATTAATATTTTGACGTGCAAACTCTATCCGGGTGATTATAATGAAGGTAAACAACGTTGAGATTGAAGAGACTTTTGCAGAGGCATTTGACATAAAAATTGCGAGGGTTTTGATTACAGCATACGACCACGACTGGGCGCATGTTGCAGCCAATGAGGCAACAGGTTTTGGAACCTCAGTCATCATGTGTCCTGCTGAGGCAGGGATAGAAAAGAAAGTTCTGCCCTCTGAGACACCGGATGGAAGACCAGGCTACTACATCCAGATCTGCCACATGAGCAAGAAGGGTCTTGAGCAGCAGGTGCTTGCAAGGCTCGGCCAGTGTGTGCTCACAGCACCAACAACGGCAGTATTCAACGGTCTGCCTGAGGCAGAGGAGAAATTTGACACAGGCAACAAGCTCAGGTTCTTTGCTGATGGCTTTGAAAAGCAGGTTGATGTTGCTGGCAGGAAAATGTGGGCGATCCCGATGATGGAAGGCGACTTTCTCATAGAGAACGACATAGGTTATGTGAACGGAATTGCAGGCGGAAACTTCTTCATTATGGGCGAGACTCAGCCTTCTGCATTAGCTGCTGCAAAGACTGCCGTGCAGACTATAGCGGACGTTGAAGGGGTAATTACCCCGTTCCCGGGAGGAATTGTTGCCTCTGGCTCAAAGGTTGGAGCGAATAAGTACAAGTTCCTGAACGCCACAACAAATGAGAAATTTGCCCCGAGCATCAGAGATCAGATTCCGGAGACGCAGGTTCCTGAAGGAGTTAAGGCCATTTATGAGATAGTCATAAACGGTATAAGCATAGAGGCAATCAAGGAAGCTACGAAAGCTGGAATCGAAGCGGCAACGAAGATACCCGGAGTTGTGAAGATCACCGCTGGCAACTACGGAGGAAAGCTCGGAAAGCACCTGATTTACCTGAACGAGCTGTTTTAACATTTTTATCTTTCACTTTTTAGTCTGCTGATCTTTGCCTTGGATTTTTAGCTGAAAAATATCTTGAGGTGATTCTTTGGATTTTAAAATTTTAATAATAAAGCACTTCTGATTGAATTGACAGGTATGGGAGAATTGAAAGAGGTTAAACAAAAATATTGGAAGCTGGATCAGATGACGCCAGCACCCTTCAGATCTGCGAGCTCCTTCCTCCCCAGTCCCAGAAACTTCTTGTAGAGGAAGTAGTTGTCCTCCCCTACATTCTTCGCCAGCCATTTGAGTTTCAGAGGCGTCTGGCTCAGCTTCCATACAGGGTTGATAGCCGTAACCTTGCCGTATCTCCTGTCCACCATCTCCCTGAAAACTTCCCTCTCCCTCCAGTAGCTTTCTTCCAGAACCTCTTTGGGTG
>Ga0256830_1002858_pt1 | contig 11104 bp, 10 predicted proteins | sample 128326metaG_FD_190537 | JGI IMG/M metagenome (GOLD analysis project Ga0256830, IMG submission 190537) | Hydrothermal vent microbial communities from Lau Basin, Pacific Ocean - 128-326 | ecosystem: Environmental > Aquatic > Marine > Hydrothermal vents | place: Pacific Ocean: Lau Basin | collected...
CACCGTGAAGCGCCTCGTCTACTGGGGCGCCCGCCTCGCCGCGACCTTCGTGGAAGGGGCGACGCGGACCGAGGTCCGGACCTACGGCTACGCCGGCGGCGCCGACGGCGAGGCCTTCGTCGAGGTGAGCGCGTCGGGAACCGCGGACGGCAGCTACGAGCTCGCCCGCGACTTCCAGGGTTCCATCCTGGCCTTGATCGATCGCACGAGCGGCCAGGTGGTCGAGCGCTACCGCTACACCCCCTTCGGCGAGGTCACGATCGAGGACGACCAGGGGAACGCCCTTTCCGAGTCCGCCTTCGGAAACGACCGCTTCTTCCTGGGGCGTCCCTACGACGCCCTGACCGGCCACGACGACCTCCGCGCCCGCTGGTACGACCCGACGACGGGCTCCTTCCTCGCCCCGGACCCGCTCGGCCCGGTGGACTCCTGGAACCTCTATCAGTACGGACTGGCATCCCCAGCGACTTGGGCCGACCCGCAAGGCCTTGGGGTTCTGGCCTTCGTCAGTGGGATCGCCGTCGGGCTTGGAGTCGGCACGTGGGACCTTGCGAAGGCAGTCGTGGGGAGTGCATGGGCAATGGTGCGGCACCCGATTAACACCGCCAAAGACATTGCCAAGAGTTTCGGGGTGATCACTGAGATGTTGGAAAACCGCGAATGGGAGGCGCTGGCAGCACTCATAGGCGGTGAGCTACTCGAGGAGGCCAAGAATTGGGCGTGTCTAGATGACTTCCAGCGTGGAAGGCTGGTCGGCAGGATCGTAGCGGAGGTGGGTGGGTCGGTACTTGGACCGGTTGCACTTGGGAAGACACTCAAGAAGATCAGGAAGCTCAGGGCAATTGCCAAAGCCGCTAAGCGTGGACCGATCGTTGTCGGCAGTAAGATTATGAGACAGCTGGAAAAGCGAGGATGGTCTCTCGATGAAGTAATGGATGCAGTGCGTAACCCCGTCCGAACTGTCGAAACGCGCGATACTCGTTGGCTTCCAGATGGGTCTGGACGAATGAACGATCCTGCTACTGCATACTACAGTCGGGACGGCGGTTGTGTCGTACGCAACAACAGAACCGGAGATATCGTTCAAGTATCTGATAGAGGAGCCGATCCGGATTGGAAAGCACCGTGGGACTGACTCAGGTAGTAGCTGACAGAGCGAAGATTCCCGTTCATCGGGCTGGCAGCCTAGAGCTCGTTGCCTTTGAGGATACTCCTCGATTGTTAGAAGCAATAAGGAGACTGGGGTGGCGAGTCCTGGGGATAGAAGGCTTTCGCATCGAAAATGGATGCACCGTTCCTGTTATGAGTGCAATTGCCGATTGGTCGGATCTTATTGAGTCCGAAGTGGCTGATCGTTCCATTCAAGAATCCAGTCGCTTCATAGAATCGGTTGGGGGGCCGGGTATGCTTTTTGATTTCGTCTTGGAGGACCCAAATCACTAACGCTGACAGACCTGTGACCTGCCCCCAGATTAGGTTCGGTGGCAATGGCAATGAGCGCCTGGGGGGAGGGCAGGTCAATGGGGATCATGAGTCCGAATCAGCTACAGCAACACATTGAGAATACGATCAAGAACGCAGATCGTGTCCTGACGATTGATGGGAAAAGGCCTAGAACCGCTTTTTATCATAGAGGCAGTAATACGCTTGTCATTGTCGACGAAGGACGTAGCGACCTTGGAACAGTTTGCCCCCCTACAGACGGGGAGCGTTACTTGGACGAAACATTGATTGGAAAGCAGGGCTGGAGGGAGTGATGCGGCTGTGAGAATCACTGCACTGGAAGACGATGTAGCTCTGTTGGAGTTAGATGACTTCGACAGCTGGCGGTCCATTAGCGCAGTCTTTTCTGCGCTAAGCTTGTTGTGGGATACTGAATGGTATCTGAAAGCAGTTGGTACGACGCATGAGGACTGGCGGAAGTCGAGCGAATTCTACTTTCATTTGGCGAAGAGTCTGCGTGTAGCAGGTGGGCGAAAGGGGCGACGAGTCGGGAAGTGGCGAGCTTGCGATTCGGCGCCTGTGCCTCATGCCGACGCCCCTCTAGCCGGGGAAGTGGTCTGTATCGACGCGTTCAAAGCAGTGCTGCGTTTCAGTCGTTGGCAGCTGGAATGCTTCTCTCGCGTGGCATGTATGGTGACTACTCGGCTTGCAGACCCTGACTTCGAGACCATCATGGACTGTAAGAAATCCCATGTGATTGCCATCGCACTCGAGTTCCAGCGGGCCTTGGACCTCCTACGGAAGCCATGTTGAGATATTGGGGCAGGGAAAACGGCATTCATTTGGTGCTTCTGAGCCATCGGGATGCCGGAATCGTCTTGCCCGCCTTGTTGCGTGCAGCCGCAGAGTCGATTCCGGAAGACGAGCTCATGCGGGATACGGAGTGTTCCGCCTCTGGTCTTTCGAAGACTGCTGACGATTTCCGTGCCATCGTGCAAGACGATCTTTCCGTGGATCCGGGGAACATGAACTTGCCTTGGCCCGTCAATTGGACTTCCTGGAAGCGCATCGAACCAGGATCTCGCCTTTCTGCAGACGTATACCTGGGCGGCGATAGCATCCTGTTGGGGGTCGACCAGCAAAAGCTCACGGCTCTGGTTTGGATCATGTGTCGTTTGGCCGCCGACTTCGACGACGCTTCCTTCCTCGAGAAACTAGGCTGCAGCAAGACCGAGGTCCTGTCGCTCGCTCTCGATGCTCAGCTCCTCCTTGAAGTACTGCAGGCGTGCGAGGATTGAAGTCTGTCAGAACCTCTACCAGTACGGCTTCGGAACCCCCGCCACCTGGGCCGACCCTCTCGGTCTTGGGGCCTGGGCATACATCGAGGGCATCGCTGCAGGAATCGGAGTCGGTGTCGTGGATCTCGCCGTTTCCGTTGGCCAGAGTGCCTGGGCCATGGTGAGCCATCCGGTCGAGACTTCCCGTGCCATCGTGGAGGGGTTTGGAGTCGTTGCGGATCTCATCAGGAACGGCGAGTGGGACGTCCTGGCCGAGCTGGTCGCCCCCGAACCTGGTGGAGCCGGCCAAGGACTGGGATTGCCTTTCCGAGTTCGATCGGGGTGTTCTCATCGGCAAGATCGTTGGTGAGATCGGGGCGACCGTTGGAGGTGGCATCATTGCCGGGAAGATCCTGGCCAAGGTCTCCAAGGCCAGGAAGGCCGCGAAGGCGGCTGCCGCAGCCAAAGGCCTCGAGGGAGCAGCTCGATACGGTGAAGACTTCATCGGGCCCATCCCACTGGACTTGTCGGGCGCGGGAGATGTCGGGTTAGGCGTTGCCGCAAGGGGGGGCAAGTGGACGAAAGAGGTCATCGAGCGCAAGACGCTGGGTGCGGACGGGGCTTCGTCTCGGCACATCATCGAGAAGCTTGACGGCAAGACGAATTCCGTGACCCACCAGGTCACGAAGGATGGCCAAGTCATCCACCAGCACCAGATGCATATCGGGAAGTACGGAACGGAAAGGCAATTCCCTGACAAATGGGTCGAGTACCCTAGGGTCACCGGAGGAGAACAATGACAGTCGTCGAGCAAGTAGAGCGCATCCGCATCGCAGCCGAAGAAGAACTCGATCGATCCAGAGGCATGCTCGAGAACGCTGGCATGACTTGGTCGAAGCCAGAGCTTGTCGTGTTGGAGCCGGTCGCCAGTGAGTACACGGCTGAACTGAAGGTTCATTTCTATGCGGGCGACGACCTTGTCGATATCTTTGAGTTCTTTGTCTGCAGGGGCGGTGTGCTGACAACATCAGAGGGCGAGGTGCGCAAGTGGATTCACGACAATGTCCCTGACGTTGTCCGGCGGTACACGCAGGCCTGATCCGATGCGAAACCGATGGCCCATCCTCAGCCTGCTGTGCGCCCTGGCGAGCCTGCTCGTCCCGGGGATCGCGTCGGCGAGCACGACCGCCGGGGCCGGAACCCGCGTCTTGGCTTTCGACCTAGCTCGGATCCGTCGCCAAGACTCGGATCCGTTCCTGACCTGCCCCCCCCCTCATTAGGGCCAATCCGAATGGTGCATTGCCAGTCTATCGTTGCTGTGGGTTGAGTGTTGCGGACTGGATGGCCCCAGCCCCGGGGGAGGAGGAGGGGTAGCCCTCCTCCAGGGGGGCGGCGGACTCCTCCGGCGTCGCGTTTCCGTGCGAGACGTGAGGTCGGACGCGGTCGTCGTTCTGGAGCGCACCCCGCTTCGGCGACGTCCTCCTGCTCCCCGCCACCCTCGGGGGCGTCACCCCCCGCGCCCTCGGCTCCGCCGTTCCTCGCCGTCCTTCCAGAAGCTGTGCGTGGAGTGACGGTGGCAGCAGGGGAGAGGCTGTCGTCGTAGCCGAGAATCCGGGGCGGTGCGGGGCCGGACGGGATTTCCTGAGAAAAACCGAAGAACGATGTCACGTCGGGCGGCCGAGGAACGGTCCTATGTCATGACCAAGACCCACCTCAAGTCTCTCCCGTTCCTCCTGATGGGCGCTGCCCTTGCCGTAGGCTCGGTGGCCTACGGAGTGCTCCAGGCCCCTCCGGCTCCGGCTCCGCGCCCGTGGACCGTGGACGACGACGAGAACGAGGACGTCCTGATCGACCGCACGGAGAAAGCGACCTCTACCGACTTCACGGTGACGAATCAGGGGCCCGATACGAGCATCACGATCAGGATCAGGAATGCCGCAGGTGGTATCGTAGGTGAGCCCAAGGTCCTGAATGCTCCCGACTCCTTTTCCGGTACCATCCCGCCGGGCGGCAAGGTCACGATCGAGGACCGCAACGATGCCGACGAAGACGGGGCTACCGGTACCTACACGATCGATTAGGAACGACTCCGTGCAGAGCCTCGTTCGCCCAGATCATGGCGCATAGGAGCAGGCTTCGGTCGGCTCCGTTCATCCTGGCGCTGGCCGTGTCGTTGGCGCTCGGGCTCCTTTGGTATGCGGATGACGTCCGGAGCCGGGCGGCGGACGACGATGCTCGGGTCCCCGCTGTCGAAGTGCAGGGAGCCCCCGGCCGCGCGCCGAAGGGCATCGCGCCATCCAGGGCCGAGGACGCAGCCGAACCGGACGCCGGAGCGGCGACGTCGCAGGACGGGTGGAGTGACCTGAGGCTGGTGCGAGTCGGCGAGTCGGCAGGGGCGGTCGAAGGCCGCATCCGGTTCGAGGATGGGGAGACCCGGCCGTGGCGCATCGAAGACGGCCAACTCGGCGTTGGATTGCGGGTGCCCCGTCGTACGGGTGTGGTGGAGACGGGGGATGGCTGGGTCGCGGTGCCGAGTGAGGTCCAGGGCGATCCCCAGGAGGTCGTCGGCGTCTTCCCCGCCACGCGCTACCGATTCACCTTCGAGCACGGCAGCCTTCCGCTCGCGGGTGGCGAGGTCACCATCCTCGTCGGACGGGACTTCGTGTGGTCGGGGCGAACGGGCGCGCGAGGAGAGCTCGAGACGCCGCCTCTGCCCCCCGGCGCCGTGCACGTGTCGTTCCAGGACGCTGGACTCTGGGCGAGCTGGTCCGCCCCTTTCGGATACGGCCCTCGCGAACGAGAGGTCGTACTCCGCGTCGATTCGGTCCGGGAAGAGGGAAGGGTCGTCTTCCTGGACGCGGCCACGAACCTCCCGGTGGAGGGAGTGCGATTGCGATGGAGCGGCAAGGTGCCTCTCGGGCCACCGTCCGGGCCCGACGGCGCGTTGCGCGTTCCGCCGAGGAATCCGGGGATCGACGTCCTGGAAGCGGTGGCCGATTCCTATGCCCCCTTGGTCATCAGCCTCGAGGAGGACTCTCCCCCATTCCATCTCTCCCGAGTACGTCCGATTCTCGTCCACGTAGCATCGGAAGACGGCGAGAGCGTCGTTGGCGCGCGGTGTTACGTGGTTCCGCGGTCCACGGGTTGGGACCTCAGGCTCCTTGCGGGGATGGACCATCGCGAGTCCGGCCAGGACGGCGTCTGCGAAGTGGAAGGAGACCCCGGGCGCGACGTGCTGGTGGTCTACCACGAGGACTTCGGCGGGGGCACGCTCGACCTGCGCGCGCTGCACGGACCTGGGACAGGTTCTCCCACGGTGGTCCTGAAGAGGTCCCCTTTGGTGCTGGAAAGTCCGGGCCGGTCGCTCTCCGAGGACCAGGTCGAGGCGAGGACGGTCTTCGGCGACCGACCGGAGATCCGCAATGAGGGGGACGGAAAGCTCGTGATCCCAGATGCCTTCGTGTTGGAGAGGATCGATCTGCGGGGGGACGGGTTCGTCGCGTCCATCCGCCGGTCCCCCAAGCTGATGCGCGCGAAGCTCGATTTCGACGGCCTGGTGCGACAGGGCATGTCCGGAACGCTCTCCGTCGAGCCGATCGCCGCCGTCCCGGTGTGGGGGAGGACCGTCGGCCCCCGAGGCCAGGCCAGGCCGTGGTCGTCCTTCCAGTTGGAACCGATTCGGTTTCGGCGCATTCGCCGGAACTTGGAGCTCCATCCCGGATACCAGGGGTACGAGCCCAGCACTTTGGGGGGGTGGGTCTACGACGGAGCGGGCCCCGCCGTCGTCGTTTGCAGCGATGGCGAAGGCAAGTTCAGCGTCTCCTCCATGCCGCCGGGGGAGTACGAGCTCCGATTCCAGGATCCCAATGGGGCCGGCTATTCCCTCCCGTTCGGATTGGAGGCTTACCAGTCGAGCCTCTTCCTGAACGGAACGGACGAGTCGATCGTGCGCTTTCCGAACACGGACTACCTGGACCTGGACGTGCTCGACGACGAATCGGGGCAGCCCGTCGCCGACCCCGCTTTGGAGATCACCTACGACTCGTTCCTCGGCGGCGGTCTCCCGGTGGTGCGTCGTGAGTTCCACCGTGAGGGGGTCAGGACATGGGTCTCCTGGCAGCCTGGTGTGAAGATGCGGATTTGTGCGACCGGCTACGAGCCCATGCCCATCGTCCAGAGCGCGTTCGGAGGACATGGGATCGTTCGGCTCCAACCGGTCGAGGACATGGTCCTCGATTTCACCGGTCTGGCCGAACCGGATGCCGAATACGAGGTCGTCTTCCTCCGCCCCCCTGCGGACGACGGCTTCCGCGAGGCTCTCGGCTCTCGCAGGATCGAGGTCGGGAACGATGCGACGGTACGGATCGCCGCCCCCTTCCCCGGTTGCATCCTCTCCATTCGGCGAACCCGCTTGGATGCGGGTGGCGATCCCATCCTGGCCGAGGTGGTGTTCGTCCCCGGAGGGCGCTTCGTCGTCGAGTGACTCGCGACGAAGGTGGATGGGCGAAGTCCTCGAAAGGCGCCCGGGGAGGCCTGCGGTCCGTGCGCGACTTCCGCTTCGGCGAGCACCTCCAGGCCACCGCTTCGCCGTCGCGCCTCTCCGCCCGGCGCACGCGCCGAAGGAGCGGCGTCGGGCACTCATCCGACGTCCCTTCACGGGCGAACGCGTTCCGGGACCGACCGGTAGAATGGGCGGTCCGGGTCCGGGCGGCGCGCTCCAGGGGAGCGGGTCGGGCCGGAGCTGCGGCGGGGGCGCGAGGCCCGGCGCCGGCGGCGCCAGGAGCCCGGACCGGAGGGAGATTCCATGCCACACCGTCGTCGTCCAGGTCCGCGCCGCAAGAAGGCCGCCCGCAAGCCTGCGGCCGGTCGCGGGCGCGGCAAGCCGAAGGTCCACCCGACGGCGCGGCGCAAGGCCGCGGCGCTGGTCGAGTCGGCGCCGGCGCCGCGCGACGGCGTGACGAGCGACGAGCGCGGCATGCGCCTCAACCGCTGGCTCGCCGAGCAGGGCGTGGACTCGCGCCGCAAGTGCGACGCCCTGGTCCTCGAGGGCGCGGTCGACACCGAGCCCGGCCGCCGCGTGCTGCCCGGCCAGGAGGTCCGCGTCAACGGCGTCCGGATCAAGCCGGTGCGACGGCTCTACTACCTGTTCTACAAGCCGAAGGGCGTACTCGTCACCAACGACCCGCGCGAGACCCGACCGCGGGTCTGCGACCTGGTGGACCCGTTGGCGCCGTCGCGCGTCTACCCCGTCGGCCGTCTCGACGAGGACTCGGAGGGGCTGCTCGTCCTGACCAACGACGGCGCCTTCGCCGAGATGGTGGCCCACCCGCGCCACGGCGTGCCGAAGACCTACGTCTGCCTCGTGCCCGGCTCGGTGAGCGGCGACGTCGTCGCCGAGCTGCGCAAGGGGACCTGGCTCGACGGCGTCAAGGTGGTGCCCGAGCGGGTGCGCATCGTGCGGCGTACGCCGAAGAGCACCAGCCTGGAGGTGGTCCTGCGCGAGGGGCGCAACCGTGAGATCCGGCGGCTGCTCGCGCGCCACGGGCTCGGCGTGAAGCGGCTCAAGCGGGTGCGCATCGGGCCGGTCGGCGTGCAGGGCCTGAAGCGGGGCCAACTGCGGCCGCTGACCCGCGAGGAGCGCGACGCGCTGGTCGCCATCGCGCGCGGCGACGGCGCCGACGCCTCCGCCGGAGGGGGGCGGCGCACCGGGCGGCGCGGGGCCGGGAAGGGGAGGCCGAAGCGATGATGGAGGGCGCCGACCGCATCCTCCGCGACCCGGTCCACGGCGACGTTCCGCTGACCGACGAGGAGATGCGCGTCCTCGACACGCCCGAGATGCAGCGGCTGCGCCACGTGCGCCAGCTCGGTGTCACCTACCTGGTGTACCCGGGCGCGCAACACGCGCGCTTCGAGCACTCGGTGGGCACCGCGCACCTGGTCGGGCTCATGGTCGAGGGCATCGAGCGCGCCGCCCGCCGCCGCGGCGCAACCTCCCCGGTGTACGACCGCGACGCGCTGCGGACGCTGCGCCTCGCCGCGCTGGTCCACGACGCGACCCACCTGCCCTTCGGCCACAACATCGAGGACCAGACCGGGCTCCTGCCGCGGCACGACCGGCCCGAGCGTTTCGCCTGGCTGCTGTCGGACGAGACCGAGCTCGGGCGGCTCCTCGGCGAGCTCGGTGCGCGCGACGAGGTGCTGTCGGTGCTCGCCCCCGAAGCGGTCGGCCGCGAGGCGCCGTCGTGCCGACGCGAGCTCGTCAGCGGCACCATCGATGCCGACCTCCTCGACTACCTGGCCCGCGATGCGCTGTTCACCGGGCTGCGGCTCGGCTACGACCCGCGCATCTTCGGCGTGTTCGAGGCCGAGGGCCCCGAGGGTCGGCTGTTCGTGGACCTCGGCCGTCAGGGCTACCTCAAGGAGGCGGTCCTCTCCGAGATCGTGCGCTGCCTCGAGGCCCGTTTCTACTTCTCGGAGCGCGTCTACTACCACCACGCCAAGATCTCGGCCGGGGTCCTGGTCGCCAAGGCGGTCGAGATCGCACTGCTCGAGGGCGCGTTGTCGTTCGAGGACCTCCAGCGCGCCACCGACGCCGGCCTGCTCGAGCGGCTCCACCGCATCGAGGTGCGCGACCCCGAGCGCCGCCGCCGGATGGCCGCCTTCCTCGAGGCGCTGGCGCGACGACGCCTGCCGAAGCGGGTCGCCGTGTACCCCGCCTACGCCAACCCCGGCGTCCAGGAGGAGCTGGTGCGCCGCTTCTTCGGCGCCGGGTCGGCCGACGAGCGGCGGCGCGTGGAGGAGGGGATGACCGCGGACCTGGCGCGTCGGGTCGGGGAGGAGGTGCCGATGACCCTCTACTGCCCGGCCGGACACATGCAATTGAAACAGGCGCGCATCCTGGTCCGCTGGCCCGGCCGAGAGGACCTGGCGCCCCTCCATGCCTTCCGCGACGAGGTGCCCCGCCTCGAGGACCTGGAGCGTTCCTACGCCCGGTCCTGGAAGTTCTACGTCCACGCCTTGTCGGACCGGCCCGCGGTGCTGCGTCACGCCGCCGAGGTCGCGGCCGAGTGGTTCCCCGAGGCCCGGAACGTGCTGGCTCCGCCCGGCGCTGGCGTGGCGGAAGAAATCCGTAACCCGGGGCCAGGCGTCGTCTAGGATGGACGACTCCCCGGGGCCCATCCCTCCCCGCCCCGAGTCCCCCTGACCCCTGCGCATCCACTGATGACGACGAAGACCCTCGTCCGCCGGGCGGGCTCCATGCTCGCCCCGGTCCTCCTCTTCGCCGCCCCGGTCCTCGCCGCGACCGACGCCGCCCAGTCCAGCGCCGCCGGCCGCGATTCCTTCGCCTTCGAACCCGAGGGCTCGATGTTCTTCCTGGGCATCGAGGGCGACTACCGCGGCTTCGGCCTCGACGAACTCCGCAGCCTGCTCGAGGACCAGGGCCTCGAGCTCGTCGGCGACCCCCTGCGCGGTGCGGTTTCCGCCGAGCGCCGGGTCTGGGCCGTTCGCGTCACCGACGAGGACCCGAAGAAGCTCGTCCGCAAGCTGAAGAAGCCGCTCAAGAAGGCGGGTTTCCAGGTCGAGCGCCTGCGTGGTTCGGTCTTCGCCCCGCTCGGCCGCGACTGGAACCGGGTCCTCCCCGGCGCCAGCCGCGCCCTCGCCGGCAAGGACGACAAGGTCTGGGCCACCTGGGCGCCGCGCGGCCGCACGGCGGCTTCGTGTTTCTGGGTCTTCCACGAGACCTCGCTGTCCCGCAAGAAGTTGGAGCGCGAGCTCAAGGACGCCGGCCTCTCCATCACCACCTTCCACCAGGAGTTCGTACTGACTCCGCCGCCCGGCGTGGGTGACGCGGTCGAGTTGATGACCACGCTCGAGCCGATCGCCGCCGAGCAACTCGACCTGCTCTCCCTCTCGCTGCGCGAGGGCTCCCTGGTGCTCGACGTCTACCTCCAGGACGTGGACGAGATGCTGATCGTCCCCCGCGGCAGCAAGCTGTGCGCCTGCCCGCCGGAGATCTCCGCTCTGGTCGCCCAGACCCAGGCCGGCTCCGAGGAAGAGCCCTGGAAGCTCGCCATCCCGACGGAGTTCGTGCCCTTCGTGGACCGGCGCTGACCCGCCCCCGCTCCGCGCCCCCAGGGGCCCCGGCCGAGCCGGGGCCCCTTTCGCATTCCCGCGCGCGGCCCCTTGCTCTCGTCGGCGAAGTCGGACCCGGGGTGGCGCCATGCCCGCCTCCTTGACCTACCCCTTGGTTCCGGGCTAGAACCTCCCCATGCCGCTGCGCCGCCCAGCACCTGCCCCCCCCGGTGACCCCGCGTAGCCGCCCGCGCGGCGCGGCGACCCTTCCGCTCGCCGTCCTCCTGCTGCTGGCCGTCGGCGCCTTCCTG
>Ga0256830_1002859_pt1 | contig 11103 bp, 8 predicted proteins | sample 128326metaG_FD_190537 | JGI IMG/M metagenome (GOLD analysis project Ga0256830, IMG submission 190537) | Hydrothermal vent microbial communities from Lau Basin, Pacific Ocean - 128-326 | ecosystem: Environmental > Aquatic > Marine > Hydrothermal vents | place: Pacific Ocean: Lau Basin | collected...
GTCGGAGAATTCGTAGACGATGTGGTTTTTCGCCACGATGCTGGGGTGGTACCTCAGCAGCCGGTAATAAAACGGCGCCGGGCCGGGGTCGTCGTAGGGGCGCAACGTGGGAATCTCGTCGATGGGTTGACCGGGGGCCGTGCGGGAGCGAACCAGCCGGTAGAACTCCCGCGCCGGTGAGCCGGCAAAATGGATGTGCGCATGGAACAGGTGCTCGTAGAGGTAGCGGCTGGTCAGGCGCTGCTTGTTGGATGGCTGGTTGAAAAACCGCTCCCAGCGCGCGATCTGCGGCAGCACGCCGGCGGACGGGGCGGGTGCCGCCGGGGCCGGTGCGCCCTGGGCCAGCCAGGTCACCAGGGTCCGGTATTCATGCTCGGCGAGGTTCGGCATCGCGTAGGGCATGCCCCACAACGGGTTGTCGCGGGCGTAGTCGTTCACCGTGTCCAGGGTCGGGCAGTATTGCTCGCGATTCAGCTCCAGCGTGAAACTGTCCGGCAGCTTGCCGGCTGCCGGTTGCGGATGCTGGCGTTTCAGCCGCAGCAGGTGGTACATCACCGAATTCTTCAGGTTGTCGTCCGGATCCTGCCGGCCCTCGTTGAGCACCGGGGAGAACCCGCGCGCACGCCATTGCGCGGTGCTCTTTGCGTCGATGAACAGGCGCGTCGGCTGCATCACCGAGAGGCGCCTGGGCTCGTAGATGCGTTCCTCGCTGGCGCCCCGTCGCAGGCCCTCGATGGAGGACAGCTTCAACTGGCAGGGGGCGTCGTAACAGCCGTGGCAGACGACACAGCGCCGTTCCAGTACCGGTTTCACGTCGCGCAGATAGGATACCGGCCGGTTCTGCGGGGGAGGGCCTTGCCGGTCAGCGACGGGGTCGGGCGAGGTTCCCATCAGGTGGGGCGCGCGAGGTGCCGCGAACAGCAGTACCAGCGCCAACAGCGCCAGGGCCGCCAGCAGCGGCCGCCGTCTACCGCGGGTCATTTTTTCGATAAGGGGCCTGATCAAGAAAATCCTGTCCTCGGTGGCGTCCGCTGCAGCGGCCGGGTGTCGCGTCGGCTCATGATACAGATATCGCCCCGGGCCGGCGCAACAAAACCAGTGGATTCTAAGCGGTGCCGCGGGTTTTCGGAGAGGTGGGAGATGTTGACGGATGCCGGTTTCGCGCTAATACTAATCTCCCTTTCGGATCAACTTTGATGACAAGGAGTGTCAAATGAAACGATCCTGTCCTCGTTGCCTGTCGGCAGCCATGCTTGTCCTGTTCGCAACCAGTGCCAACGCCGTGCTGGTGAACAATTCCGGTTATGTCAGCGATACCGATACCGGCTACGACTGGGCGCTTGCCAGTAGTATCGATATCGCCTCCAGCCTGGCGCCCGGCGGCGCGTTCGACGGCTGGCGTATCGCCAGCGGGGCGGACGTGGTCACGCTGTTCGATGCCGCCGGTGGCGCCGGTACCTACAGCAATACCGCGTTTTCCTATGACCCGGCCGAGTGGCTGGCGGCGAACAACGGCCTCGCCGCAACCCTGGCCGGCTATTTCGGGTATACCCGAGGCGGTGGTGGCAACACCTACACCTTCAACTGGTACCGGCGCCAGGAGGTGGTGGCCCTGCTGGACGATGGCACCGCGGCCGGCGCCATCGACTGGGCCTCGCCCCGCTATACGGATGGCGACTATGTGTTCACGTCTGCGTCCTATCCCGCGCCGTACTACCGCTACTGGCTGGTGCAGGGCGGTGCCGGCGTGACGGGGGTTCCCGAGCCGGCATCCGTTGCGTTGCTTGCCACCGGCATGTTGCTGCTCGGCGTCGCGCAGCGTCGCCGGCGGCGGCATATGAGCGGGTGATCCGGTCCGCCATCCGTCCGATTTTAGCGCTCGGCCGGCTGGGGTGCTAAAATCTGCGCCTCATCCTGAATCAGCGCTTCACGATTGGACGGATAGCGGTGCCGCAAGCCAAAGCCAAAAAACCGATCGCCATCGAGGGCTCGCCCGAGGCCGGGATCGAGGGCATCAACGAGCGCGCCCAACTGCTGCTGAAGACGCTCATCGAACGTTACATCCGGGACGGCCAGCCAGTGGGTTCCAAGGCCCTGCTGGCGGATGCCAAGCTGGATATCAGCCCCGCTACGGTACGCAACGTGGTCGCGGACCTGGAGCGGCTGGGGTTGGTGCATTCACCGCATACCTCGGCCGGGCGGGTGCCTACCGAACTCGGTTACCGCCTGTTCATCGACAACCTGGTGGCCATCAAGCCGCTGCATTCCGGTGAGGTGCAGACCCTGGCCGGGGAGCTGGATGCCAGTGCCGACACCGCGCAGCTGGTGGAGAAGGCGTCCTCCCTGCTGTCCGGCCTGACCCAGATGGCCGGGGTGGTGATGTTGCCGTTCCAGAAACAGGCGGCCCTGCGCCAGATCGAGTTTCTGCCCCTGTCGGAAAACCGCGTGCTGGCCATCCTGGTGTTCAACGAGCAGGATGTGCAGAACCGCGTCATCCACGTTGGCCGCAGCTACGAGTTGGCCGAGTTGGAGCGCATCGCCAACTACCTCAACGAACTGTTCATCGGCAAGGATCTGAGCGCGGTGCGTCAGCATATCCTGTCCGAGATGCGCGGTACCCGCGAACACATGGACCGCCTGATGCGTTCAGCCATCGACATGGCCCACCGGGTGTTCGACGGTGACGGCGACGGGGAGGGGGATCGCGGTCTCGACTACGTGATGGCCGGGGCAACCAACCTGATGGGATACGAGGAAATGGCCGACGTGAACCGTCTGCGCCAGTTGTTCGAGACCTTCAACGAGAAGCAGGCCATCCTGGACCTGCTGGACAAGTCCATGCAGGCCCAGGGCATGCGCATATTCATCGGCCACGAATCGGGCTACCAGGCGCTGGACAACTGCAGCGTGATCACCGCCAGCTATTCTGCCAACGACGAGGTACTGGGTGTGCTGGGTGTGATCGGTCCCACGCGCATGGCCTACGACCGCATCATCCCGGTGGTGGACGTTACCGCAAAATTGCTTGGTACCGTCTTGAATCAGCGAAATTAACCCCCATGTTTGCCGGTGGAATCGAGAGCGCCGGGTGACGGCAAGTCGCGTGACGCGACCCGCCGCGGCGCCGCTGGTCCACTGGCGTGAACAGAATTCAGAAGTACGGTTTTGGAGAAGAACAGCATGACAAAAGAAGACGGCGTGGAACCCGAAAGCATGGAGAGGGATCAGCCCGAACCGGCCACGGAAGCAACGAACGAAGACAGGCAGGCGGACCCGGCCGGGGATGCCGCGGACGATCTGCCGCAGCTGCTTGAGGACGCGCGCAACAAGGCCGACGAGCACTGGAACCAGCTGCTGCGCGCCAATGCCGAACTGGAGAACACCCGTCGCCGCGCCCGGCAGGACGTGGAAAACGCTCACAAATATGCGCTGGAAAAATTCGCCACCGAGCTGTTGCCGGTGAAGGACAGCCTGGAGATGGGACTGGCCGCGGTGGATACCGATGACAACGAAACGGCCGCCCGGCTCAAGGAGGGTGTCGAGCTGACCCTGAAGATGCTGACCTCGGCCTTCGACAAGTTTGGTATCGAGGCCGTGGACCCGGTGGGTGAGCCCTTCGACCCCGCGCTGCACCAGGCCATGTCCATGCAGGAGAGCACCGAGCACGCACCCAACACCGTGATGGTGGTGATGCAGAAGGGCTATCGTCTGAACGATCGCCTGATTCGCCCGGCAATGGTGGTAGTGTCCAAGGCCGTCGCCCAGCCCGACGAGGCGTCAGTCGCCCATGTGGATGAAAAGGCTTGAAATGGCGGTAAACAGCACTATCTACAGTACAACTTGCAACACAGCGTTTTGACAGAAATCAGATATTTGAATTTAGCGGAGACATTGAATCATGGGAAAAATAATCGGCATTGATCTGGGGACCACCAACTCCTGCGTCGCGGTGATGGAAGGTGGCGAGCCTCGCGTGATCGAGAACGCGGAAGGTGATCGCACCACGCCGTCGGTGGTGGCCTTTACCGACGACGGTGAGGTTATCGTCGGTGCGCCGGCCAAGCGTCAGGCGGTTACCAACCCGGCCAACACCCTGTTCGCGGTGAAGCGCCTGATCGGTCGTCGTTTCACCGACGACGAGGTACAGAAGGACATCGACCTGGTACCGTACAAGATCATCAAGGCCGACAACGGAGACGCCTGGGTCGAGGCCCATGGCAAGAAGATGGCGCCGCCGGAGATCTCCGCCCGCGTACTGCAAAAGATGAAGAAGACCGCCGAGGACTACCTGGGCGAAGAGGTCACCGAGGCGGTGATCACCGTGCCGGCCTACTTCAACGACTCCCAGCGCCAGGCCACCAAGGATGCCGGCAAGATCGCCGGCCTGGATGTGAAGCGCATCATCAACGAGCCCACCGCTGCGGCGCTGGCCTTCGGCATGGACAAGAAGGAAGGCGATCGCAAGGTCGCGGTCTATGACCTGGGCGGCGGTACCTTCGATATCTCCATCATCGAGATCGCCGACATCGACGGCGAACACCAGGTGGAAGTGTTGTCCACCAATGGCGATACCTTCCTCGGTGGCGAGGACTTCGACCAGCGCCTGATCGACTACCTGGTGGACGAATTCAAGAAGGACCAGGGTGTGGATTTGCGCAACGATCCGCTAGCCCTGCAGCGCCTGAAGGAAGGCGCCGAGAAGGCCAAGATCGAGCTGTCCTCCACGCAGCAGACGGATGTCAACCTGCCGTATATCACCGCGGACGCCAGCGGCCCGAAGCACATGAACATCAAGTTGACCCGCGCCAAGTTGGAGTCGCTGGTGGACGACCTGGTGGAACGCACCATCGCCCCGTGCCGTACTGCGCTGAGCGATGCCGGCCTGGGCGCGCAGGACATCGATGACGTGATCCTGGTGGGCGGCCAGACCCGCATGCCGAAGGTGCAGGAGAAGGTCAAGGAATTCTTCGGCCGCGATCCGCGTCGTGACGTGAACCCGGACGAGGCCGTTGCCGTCGGCGCCGCCATCCAGGGTGGTGTGCTGGGCGGCGAGGTGAAGGACGTGTTGCTGCTGGACGTGACCCCGCTGAGCCTGGGTATCGAGACCATGGGCGGCGTGATGACCAAGCTCATCGACAAGAACACCACCATCCCGACCAAGGCGTCGCAGGTGTTCTCCACCGCCGAGGACAACCAGACCGCGGTGACCGTGCACGTGTTGCAGGGCGAGCGCGAAATCGCCTCCGGCAACAAGTCCCTGGGCCGCTTCGACCTGGCGGATATCCCGCCGGCGCCGCGCGGTGTGCCGCAGATCGAGGTGTCCTTCGACATCGATGCCAACGGCATCCTCAACGTGTCTGCGAAGGACAAGGCCACCGGCAAGGAACAGTCCATCGTGATCAAGGCCTCCAGCGGCCTGTCGGACGAAGAGGTCGAGCAGATGGTGCGCGACGCCGAGGCACACGCCGACGAGGACAAGAAGTTCCACGAACTGGTGGATGCGCGCAACCAGGCCGATAACCTGATCCACGCCACCAAGAAGTCCATGGACGAGCTGGGCGACAAACTGGAAGCGGACGAGAAGACCCAGATCGAAGCCGCCATCAGTGCGCTGGAGGAGGCCATCAAGGGCGACGACAAGGACGACATCGAGGCCAAGACCAAGGCGCTGGTGGAGGCCTCCGGCAAGATGGCCGAGCGTGTCTATGCCGAACAGTCCGCGCAGCAGGGTGCTGAAGGGGCCGCCGATGCCGGTGCCTCGGGTTCCCAGTCGGCTGCCGACGACAATGTCGTGGATGCCGAGTTCGAAGAGGTCAAGGACGACAAGAAGTAATATCCGCGGTGGTCTATCCGCTGGTCGGAATAGCCCTGGTCGGGGGTGCAAACGCGGCAGGCGGGTTCGTCTGCCGCGTTGCGCGTTTCGCTGTACGGTAATAATGGTTTGCGTGCAGAATACTCTTTAATTGCTTGTTAAATAAGAAGTTCGAAGCCAAGAGATATGTCAAAACGAGACTACTACGAAGTCCTCGGCGTAGAGAAAAACGCCAGCGAGGCTGAGCTGAAGAAGGCCTTCAAGCGCCTGGCCATGAAATTCCACCCGGATCGCAATCCCGACGACAAGGACGCCGAAGAGAAATTCAAGGAGGCCAAGGAGGCCCACGATGTGCTTTCTGATCCGCAGAAGCGCGCGGCGTATGACCAGTTCGGTCATGCCGGTGTGGATCCGGGGATGGGGGGTGGTGGCGGTGGTGGCGCCAGTTTCAGCGACATCTTCGGCGATGTGTTTGGAGATATCTTCGGCGGCGGTGGTCCCGGGCGCGGCGGGCCGCGCGCACGTCGCGGCGCCGACCTGAGGTACAACCTCGAGCTGAGTCTCGAGGAAGCGGTGCGCGGCACCACGGTGAAGATCCGGGTGCCCACGTCGGTGCGTTGTTCCACCTGCAACGGCAGTGGCGCGAAAAAGGGCAGCTCACCGGAGAAATGCACCACCTGTGGTGGCCTCGGGCAGGTGCGGGTGCAGCAGGGCTTCTTCTCGCTGCAGCAGAGCTGTCCCCAGTGCCATGGCACTGGGCAGATGATCAGGAACCCCTGTGGCACCTGTCATGGGCAGGGGCGTGTGCAGGAACGCAAGACCCTGTCCGTGAAGGTGCCGGCGGGGGTGGACAACGGTGACCGCATCCGCCTCAGTGGCGAGGGTGAAGCCGGCGAGCAGGGTGCCCCGGCCGGGGACCTCTATGTGCAGATAGCGGTGAAGGATCACCCGTTGTTCGAGCGTGACGAGAACAACCTCTACTGCGAGGTGCCCATCAGCTTCGTCACCGCGGCGCTGGGTGGCGAACTGGAGGTGCCCACGCTGGATGGCCGGGTCAAGCTGAAGATCCCGCCCGAGACCCAGAGCGGCAAGCTGTTCAAGCTGCGTGGCAAGGGCGTGAAGTCCGTGCGCGGCGGCCCGGTCGGTGACCTGTTGTGCCGGGTGCTGATCGAGACGCCGGTCAACCTCAACAGCAAGCAGAAGGAGCTGCTGGAGCAGTTCGAGGCATCCATGTCCGACCACGGTACCCGCCACCGACCGAAGGAGAAATCCTGGCTTGATGGTGTAAAAAGATTCTTTGAGGACATAAAGTTATAATTTCTTCTTAAACCAATTTCGATGTGTCGTTCCTGCGTCGCATCGGTTCCAGGGAGGTCCATCATGCTTGTCCAGTTTTCCCGGTGGCTGCGGTTGTCCGGTAGCAGGAATGTCGATTTGCTTGCCCCCAGGCCGGGCCTGGTACGTCGCCGGTTGACGGTGGGCCTGCTGGCGGTCGCTGGCCTGGTGGCCTTGGGTGGCAGTCCGATGGCGACGGCGGCGGAGGACGAGGAACTGCGCTTTCCCGGTGATCCGCCCGATCACAAGGTGGTGTACCAGTTCAACAAGGCAGACCTGGCCTATCAGAAGGCCGTGTTGTTCTCGGTGGGCGCCATGCTGCGCAAATGGGGCGACAACATCAGCATCGTGGTAGTCGGTATTGGCCCCGGGCTGCATGTGCTGGTGAAGAATCCGTCACGCCCGGTGGAGCAGGAGATTCGCGAGCGGGTGTCCAGCCTTGCGCAGTACGGGGTGGAGTTTCACGCCTGCGGCAACACGATGAAGTCACTGAAGCTGGAGGCGAAAGACATGCTGCCTTTCGCGAAGATCGTGGAGGTGGGTGCCTCCGATTTGATGGAACTGCAGGAAGACGGGTACGCCTATATCAGTTGGTGAGTCGCCGTTAAACGGCGGACAGCGAAAGAAATAATAAGGACCATAAATGACGAGCATCGCAATTACCGGCGTCGCCGGCCGTATGGGGCGGGCCCTGGTGCAAGCCGTGAATCAGGCCGAGGGCGTGACCCTGAGCGCGGCCATCGAACGCCCGGACAGCTCTGTACTGGGGGTGGATGCCGGTGAGCTGGTGGGGGTTGGCCCACTGGGGGTCGCGGTGGTGGACAGCGCCGAGACCGCACCGGCCTTCGACGTGTTTATCGACTTCACTCGTCCCGAAGTGACTATGGCCAACCTGGCCGTGTGTCGGCAGCGGGGCAGCGCGATGGTCATCGGCACCACCGGTCTGGACGACGCGCAGAAGGCGGAGATCGCCGCGGCGAGCGCCGACATCCCGGTGGTCTTTGCGCCGAACATGAGTGTGGGGGTGAACCTGTGCCTGAAGCTGCTGGAGATGGCCGCGAAGGTATTGGGCGACGAGGTGGACATCGAGGTCATCGAGGCCCATCACCGGCACAAGGTCGACGCCCCGTCCGGCACCGCGCTGGCGATGGGTGAGGTGGTGGCCACGGCGCTGGGGCGCGACCTGAAGGACTGCGCGGTTTACGGCCGTGAAGGTATCACCGGCGAGCGTGACCGCAAGACCATCGGTTTCGAGACCATTCGTGCCGGTGACATCGTCGGCGATCACACGGTGTTGTTTGCCGGTGACGGCGAGCGGGTGGAGATCACCCACAAGGCCTCCAGCCGCATGACCTTCGCCAACGGTGCGGTGCGTGCCGCGCAGTGGCTGAACGGGCGAGGCGCCGGCTGTTACGACATGCAGGACGTGCTCGGGCTGAGGGACTGACGGGTCGATCCGGGGCCGCGGCGAGGCTGCTTCCCCGGCATTTTTCGCTGAAACCGGGCTGGCCTATTTCCGCCCGTTGCAGTAAAATTCGCCCGGTCTGAATCAATTCGATTTGCCCAGCAATTCAAGCGGGAGGCCCCCAAGTGGTGTCTCCCGCTTTGTACATGCGTCCCACGGAGGTTAGCTTGAGAAAACCGGCGTTACTGGCCTTGGCAGACGGCACACTCTTTTGGGGAGAGTCCATTGGTATCGACGGCCAGACCGTCGGCGAAGTGGTATTCAATACCGCGCTCACCGGTTATCAGGAAATTCTCACCGACCCCTCGTACTGCAAACAGATCGTCACCCTGACCTACCCGCACATCGGCAATGTCGGTACCAACGCCGAGGACGAAGAATCCGCCGCCATCCATGCCAGCGGCCTGGTGGTGCGCGACGTGCCGCTGCTGGCCAGCAACTGGCGCAGCGAGCGTTCGCTGGAGGACTATCTGGCGCAGCACGAGGTGGTGGCCATCGCCGATGTCGATACCCGGCAGCTTACCCGAGTGCTGCGTGAAAAGGGCGCCCAGGCCGGCTGTATCGTGGCCGGTGACGCGATCGACGGGCAGGCCGCCATCGCTGCCGCGCAGGCCTTCCCGGGTCTACAGGGCATGGATCTCGCGAAGGAGGTCACCACCGGAGCACCCTACCAGTGGGCCCAGGGCAGCTGGACGCTGGCCGGCGGCCTGCCCGATGCGCCGCATCCCATCGAGGAGAAACTGCCGCATCACGTGGTGGCCTACGACTTCGGTGTGAAGCGCAATATCCTGCGCATGCTGGTGGACCGCGGTTGCCGCTTGACCGTGGTGCCGGCACAAACCCCGGCTGCCGACGTGCTGGCGATGAATCCCGACGGCGTGTTCCTGTCCAACGGCCCCGGTGACCCCGAGCCCTGCGATTACGCGTTGGCGGCAATCCCGGAAATCCTGGACAGTGGCCTGCCGGTGTTTGGCATCTGCCTCGGCCACCAGTTGCTGTCCCTTGCCAGTGGTGCGAAGACCGTGAAGATGAAGTTCGGCCACCACGGTGCGAACCACCCGGTGCAGGACCTGGCCGGTGGGCAGGTGATGATCACCAGCCAGAACCACGGTTTCGCGGTGGACGAAGACTCGTTGCCGGACAGGCTGCGTGCCACCCATCGCTCGCTGTTCGACGGCTCGCTGCAGGGTGTGGAGCGCACCGACAAACCCGCATTCAGTTTTCAGGGGCACCCGGAAGCGAGCCCCGGGCCACACGACGTGGCACCGCTGTTTGACCGTTTTGTAGCCATGATGGAAAAGGCCAAAATCTAACGCAAAGACGCGAAGACGTAGAGACCGAAAAGAAAAGATACTCAATGATCGTTCATTTCAATCTCTGCGTCCTTTGCATCTTTGCGCCTTTGCGTTGAAAGAAATATGCCAAAAAGAACCGACCTAAAAAGCATCCTCATCATCGGTGCCGGCCCCATCGTCATCGGGCAGGCCTGTGAGTTCGACTATTCCGGCGCCCAGGCCTGCAAGGCGCTGAAGGAGGAGGGTTACCGGGTGATCCTGGTGAACTCCAATCCCGCCACCATCATGACCGACCCGGAGATGGCCGACGCCACCTACATCGAGCCCATCGTCTGGCAGACGGTGGCGAACATCATCGAGGCCGAGAGACCGGACGCGATCCTGCCGACCATGGGTGGCCAGACCGCGCTGAACTGCGCGCTGGACCTGGCCCGCGAGGGGGTGCTGGAAAAGTTCGGCGTGGAGATGATCGGCGCCACCCGAGACGCCATCGACAAGGCCGAGGACCGTGACCGTTTCAAGCAGGCGATGGAGAAGATCGGCCTGGACATGCCGCGCGCCGCCGTGGCGCACAGCATGGAAGAGGCCTGGCAGGTGCAGGCCCAGGTGGGTTATCCCACGGTGATCCGCCCGTCCTTCACCATGGGCGGCAGCGGCGGCGGTATCGCCTACAACAAGGAGGAGTTTGTCGAGATCTGTGAGCGCGGCCTGGACCTGTCGCCGACCAACGAGTTGCTGATCGAGGAATCCATTCTCGGCTGGAAGGAATACGAGATGGAGGTGGTGCGTGACCGCAAGGACAACTGCATCATCATCTGCTCCATCGAGAACCTCGACCCGATGGGCATTCACACCGGCGACTCCATCACCGTGGCGCCGGCGCAGACCCTGACCGACAAGGAATACCAGATCATGCGCGACGCGTCGCTGGCGGTGTTGCGCGAGATCGGCGTGGACACCGGCGGCTCCAACGTGCAGTTCTCCATCAACCCGGAGAACGGCCGCATGATCATCATCGAGATGAACCCGCGCGTGTCGCGCTCCTCGGCGCTGGCCTCCAAGGCCACCGGCTTCCCCATCGCCAAGGTGGCGGCCAAGCTGGCGGTGGGCTACACGCTGGACGAACTGCAGAACGACATCACCGGCGGCGCGACCCCGGCCTCGTTCGAGCCGACCATCGACTACGTGGTCACCAA
>Ga0256830_1002860_pt1 | contig 11102 bp, 12 predicted proteins | sample 128326metaG_FD_190537 | JGI IMG/M metagenome (GOLD analysis project Ga0256830, IMG submission 190537) | Hydrothermal vent microbial communities from Lau Basin, Pacific Ocean - 128-326 | ecosystem: Environmental > Aquatic > Marine > Hydrothermal vents | place: Pacific Ocean: Lau Basin | collected...
GAGCAGGGCCGAGACCTCGGTGCCGGCGAGGGTGTAACGGTAGATGTTGTCGATGAACATGAGCACGTCGCGGCCCTCGTCGCGGAAGTTCTCCGCGATGGTCAGCCCGGTCAGTGCCACGCGCAGGCGGTTGCCCGGCGGCTCGTTCATCTGGCCGTAGACCAGGGCCACCTTGTCCAGCACGCCGCCTTCCTGCATCTCGTGGTAGAAGTCGTTGCCCTCGCGGGTGCGCTCGCCGACGCCGGCGAACACCGAGTAGCCGGCGTGCTCCACGGCGATGTTGCGGATCAGCTCCATGAGGGTCACGGTCTTGCCCACGCCGGCGCCGCCGAACAGGCCGATCTTGCCGCCCTTGGCGATGGGCATGATGAGGTCGATGACCTTGATGCCGGTCTCCAGGATCTCCACCGTGGTGGCCTGGTCGGCGAAGGCCGGCGGCGGGCGGTGGATGGGCAGGCGGGCCTCGGCCTCCACCGGCCCGGCCTCGTCCACCGGGTTGCCGAGGACGTCCATGATGCGTCCCAGGGTGGCCTTGCCCACCGGCACCGTGATGGGGGCGCCGGTGTTGGTGACGGACAGCCCCCGCTTGAGGCCGTCGGTGGAGCCCATGGCGATGGTGCGCACCACGCCGTCCCCCATCTGCTGCTGCACCTCCAGGGTGAGGCCGGCCTCATCCACCTTGAGGGCATGGTAGACCTTGGGCACCTGGTCGCGGGGGAACTCCACGTCCACCACTGCGCCGATGATTTCAACGATGTTGCCAGAACTCATTGCTTGGTTCCTCGATCAAAACCTCGAAAAGCTTTCCCGGCTCGGGGCCGAGGCCGGATCGCGGCCGAAGCCGCTCCTGCCCCGAAACAAACAATTCATACCGCCGCCGCGCCGCTCACGATCTCCGACAGCTCCTGGGTGATGGCCGCCTGGCGCGCCTTGTTGTAGGCCAGCTGCAGCTCGTCGATCAGGGTGCCGGCGTTGTCGCTGGCCGCCTTCATCGCCACCATGCGGGCCGACTGCTCGCAGGCCAGGTTCTCCATCACGCCGCGGTAGACCAGGGACTCGATGTAGCGGGACATGAGGGCGTCCAGCACCTCCTTGGCATCCGGCTCGTAGATGTAGTCCCAGTGGTGCTTGAGCGATTCGTCCTCGGCCGGCACCACCGGCAGCAACTGGCTCACCAGGGGCTCCTGGGTCATGGTGTTGACGAAGCGGTTGTGGGCCAGGTAGAGGCGGTCGATGCGCGCCTCGGTATAGGCGTCCAGCATCACCTTGATGGCGCCGATCAGGTCGTGCACCCCCGGCTCGTCACCCAGGTGGGAGATCTCGGCCACCACGTTGCCGCCCAGGCGCTTGAAGAAGCCCAGGGCCTTGGCACCGATCAGGCAGAGATCGATCTCCGCCCCGCGCTCGTCCCAGCCGCGCATCTCGCCGACCAGCAGCTTGAACAGGTTGATGTTGAGCCCGCCGCACAGCCCGCGGTCGGTGGACACCACGATGAAGCCCACCCGCTTGGGCTCGCGCTCCACCAGGTAGGTGTGCCGGTACTCCGGGTGGGCCAGGGCCAGGTGCGCCACCACGTTGCCGATCTTCTCCGCGTAGGGCCGCGTGGCGTGCATGCGCTCCTGGGCCTTGCGCATCTTGCTCGCCGCGACCATCTCCATGGCCTTGGTGATCTTCTGCGTGTTCTGGATGCTCTTGATCTTGGTGCGGATCTCTTTCGCGCCGGCCATGATCGTCTACCTGCTGCCTGTGGGAACGCCGCCCGCGCCGCGACCCCGATTAATACGCATGGTTGGCCTTGAAGTCCTTCACCGCCGCGTGCAGGGCCTGCTCGATCTCGTCGGTGTAGTCGAGGGTTTCGTTGATCTTGTCCAGCAGGTCCTGGTGGGAGGCCTTCATGTAGCTCTGCAGGGCGGCCTCGAAGTCCACCACCTTGCCCACCTCCACGTCGTCCAGGTAGCCCTCGTTGACGGCGAACAGGGAGACCGCCATCTCCGCCACCGACATGGGGCTGTACTGGCGCTGCTTCATGACCTCGGTCACCCGCTGGCCGCGCTCGAGCTGCTTGCGCGTGGCCTCGTCCAGGTCGGAGGCGAACTGGGCGAAGGCCGCCAGCTCCCGGTACTGGGCCAGGGCCAGCCGGATGCCGCCGCCGAGCTTCTTGATGATCTTGGTCTGGGCGGCGCCGCCCACCCGCGACACCGACAGGCCGGCGTTGATGGCCGGGCGGATGCCGGCGTTGAACAGGTCCGACTCCAGGTAGATCTGGCCGTCGGTGATGGAGATCACGTTGGTGGGCACGAAGGCGGAGACGTCGCCGGCCTGGGTCTCGATGATGGGCAGGGCGGTCAGCGAGCCGGTCCGGCCCTTGACCTCGCCGCCCGTCACCTTCTCCACGTAGTCGGCGTTGACCCGGGCGGCCCGCTCCAGCAGCCGCGAGTGCAGGTAGAAGACGTCGCCCGGGTAGGCCTCGCGGCCCGGCGGCCGGCGCAGCAGCAGCGAGATCTGGCGGTAGGCCCAGGCCTGCTTGGTGAGGTCGTCGTAGATGATGAGCGCGTCCTCGCCCCGGTCGCGGAAGTACTCGCCCATGGCGCAGCCGGCGTAGGCCGCCAGGTACTGCATGGCGGCGGACTCGGCGGCGGCGGCGGCCACGACGATGGTATGCGCCATGGCGCCGTGCTCCTCCAGCTTGCGCACCACGCCGGCGATGGAGGAGTTCTTCTGGCCGATGGCCACGTAGATGCACTTGATGCCGGTGCCCTTCTGGTTGATGATGGTGTCGATGGCCACCGCGGTCTTGCCGGTCTGGCGGTCGCCGATGATCAGCTCGCGCTGGCCGCGGCCGATGGGCACCATGGCGTCGACCGACTTGAGCCCGGTCTGCACCGGCTGGTCCACCGACTGGCGGGTGATCACGCCCGGCGCCACCTTCTCCACCGGCGAGGTGGTGCTGTACTGGATGTCGCCCTTGCCGTCGATGGGGTTGCCGAGGGCGTCCACCACCCGGCCCAGCAGCCCCTCGCCCACCGGCACCTCCAGGATGCGCCCGGTGCACTTGACGCTGTCCCCCTCGGCGATGTGCTTGTACTCGCCCATGATGACCGCGCCCACGGAGTCACGCTCCAGGTTGAGCGCCAGGCCGTAGGTCTCGCCCGGGAACTCGATCATCTCCCCCTGCATGGCGTCGGCCAGGCCATGGATGCGGGCGATGCCGTCGGTGAGGCTGACCACCGTTCCCTCGGTGCGCGCCTCGGCCACGACCTCGAAATTCTTGATTCGTTCCTTGATCAGTTCGCTGATTTCGGATGGGTTGAGCTGCATGGGTCAAAAACCTCGAAGATTTAATTCAGGACGCCGGCGAGTTTCTGCAGCCGGCCGCGCACCGAGCCGTCGATCACCAGGTCGCCGGCGCGGACCACCGCCCCGCCGAGCAGCGCGGGGTCGGTCTGACAACTGAGCTGGACGCGGCGGCCGAGGCGCTGCTGCAGGGCCTCGGCGATGCGCTGCCGCTGGGCCTCGTCCACGTCCCGGGCGGCGACGAGCTGCGCCTCCACCACCCCCTCCGCGTCCGCCCGCAGGGCCTCGTAGAGCTCGGCGATGGCGGGCAGCAACGCCAGCCGGCGGTTCTCCGCCAGCAGGCGGATGAGGTTGGCACCCTCGGGCCCCAGGGGCTGACCGCAGACCTCCACGAACACCCGCGCCGCCTCCTGGCGGTCCACCCGGGGGCTGGCGATGAGCCGGCCCATGTCCGGGTCCGCCGCCACGCGGGCGGCCAGGGCCAGGCGCGCCGACCAGCCCGCCAGGTCGTTCTCCTCCCGGGCCAGCTTGAAGACCGCCTGCGCGTAGGGGCGCGCCAGGGTTGTCGCGTCGGACATGATTTCCGTTCCCGGGCCTAGAGCTGGGCGACCAGCTCGTCGAGCACCTGGCGGTGGGCCTGGGCGTCGATCTCGCGCTGCAGGACCTGCTCGGCGCCGGCCAGGGCCAGGGCCGCCACCTGCTCGCGCAGGGCCTCCTTGGCGCGGTTGACCTCCTGCTCGATCTCGGCCCGCGCCGCGGCGATGAGGCGCTCGCCCTCGGCCTTGGCGTCCTGCTTGGCCTCCTCGACGATCTCCCCGGCCCGCTTCTCGGCCCGGGCGACGATCTCGGCCGCCTGGCCCTTGGCCTCGTGCAGGACCTCGGTGGCGCGTTTCTGCGCCAGCGCCTGCTCGTGGCGGCCGCGCTCGGCCGCCGCCAGGCCGTCGGCGATGCGCTGCTTGCGCTCCTCCAGGGCGTTGACGATGGGCGGCCAGACGAACTTCATGCAGAACCACACGAACACGAAGAACGTAATCGATTGCCCGATGAGGGTGAGATTGATGTTCATGGTTCTACCCCAGGCTCGCTCGTTGAGGCCGCCTCAGCCGCCCACCACTGCGAACAGCACGTACAGGCCGATGGCGATGGCGATGACCGGCAGGGCGTCGACCAGGCCCATGACGATGAAGAACTGCGTGCGCAGCATGGGGATGAGCTCCGGCTGGCGCGCCGCGCCCTCCAGAAAACGCCCGCCCAGGACGCCGATGCCGACGGCGGCGCCCAGGGCGCCCAGGCCCAGCATCAGGCCGCCAGCGATATACAGCAGTGCAGTTTCCATGGGGTTCTCCTAATACAGTGCAATTGTGGAAGGGGGAATACGGTCAGTGGTGCTCCTGGTGCGCCATGTCCAGGTAGACGATGGTCAGCACCATGAAGATGAAGGCCTGCAGGGTGATGATCAGGATGTGGAAGATCGCCCAGCCGAGCTGCAGGAAGCCGCCCACCACGCCCCAGGCGATGCCGCCGCTGTAGAGCAGGGCGATGAGGATGAAGATCATCTCGCCGGCGTACATGTTGCCGAACAGCCGCAGGGCCAGGGACACGGGCTTGGAGATCAGCGCGATGCCCTCCAGCACCAGGTTGGCGGGCATGCCCCACTTGCCGAAGGGCTGGAAGGCGAGTTCGCCGAGGAAGCCGCCGACCCCCTTGATCTTGACGCTGTAGTAGAGCATGAGCCAGAACACGGCGATGGCCATGCCGAAGGTGATGTTGGGATCGGTGCTCGGCACCACCTTGAAGAAGACGTGATGGGGGTCGACGCCGAGCAGGTGCGCCCCCACCCACTGGGCGGCCATGGGCAACCAGTCCACGGCGATGAGGTCCATGAAGTTCATCAGGAAGATCCAGACGAACAGGGTCAGCGCCAGGGGCGCCACCAGGGGATTCTTGCCGCTGAAGGAGCCGCGCACGTTCTCGTCGATGAAGTCGAAGATCCACTCGACGAAGTTCTGGAACCCCGCCGGCGTGCCCGCGGTGGCGCGGCGGGCGGCGCGCCGAAACCCCCACAGGAACAGCAGCCCCAGGCCGATGGACCAGGCCATGGAGTCCACGTGGATGGCCCAGAAGCCCATCTCCCGGGCCTGGTCGGCGTTCTCGGCAAACCCCCAACTGCCGTCCGGGTGGCGCCCGAAGGTCAGGTTGGTGAGGTGGTGCTTGATGTAATCACCGGAGGTGATGGTCCCGCCCGCCATGAGTCGTTCTTCACCTTGCCTTCATAAAGAGGATGCTGCCGGCCACCCATCCCAGGTGGCCCGCCAGGAAGCCCCCCAGCAGGGCCAGGGGCGGCAGCCCCAGGGCCGCCAGCCCGGCCGCCAGCAGGAGGCTGACCGCCACGATGCGCTCCACGGCCGCCCCCAGGACGCCGCGCAACTGCCGGTGGGGATCGGCGTCGATGGGGCCGCGCCCCATCCGCCAGGCCAGCAGGCCGCTGTGGACCAGGGCGGCCAGCCCGCCGTAGGCCGCCGCCGCCGCGGGGGCGGCCCCGCCCCACCAGAAGGCGGCGGCGGCCGCCAGGCCGGCGCAGAGCGCTTGCAAAAAAAAGGCCCTAGCCACGGCCCGGAAAATCTGCCGGGCGCGCCACCGCCGACGACGCCCCTGACAAAGGCGGCGAAGTATAAGTGGCGCCGAAATAGGGGTCAATAATAAGGATATAGAATCCCATGATCGGAGATATAGGGGGGCACAATGACACCGGCGGCGGCCGGCGGGCGGGGCGTCAGCGGATGTGCTTGAGGATCCCGTCCAGCTCGTCCAGGGAGTGGTACTCGATCACCAGCCGGCCCCGGCCGGAGGGGTCGTGCCTGAGGAGGACCCGGGCGCCGAGCCGGTCGGAGAGCTGCTCCTGCAGCTCCCGGATGTCCGGGTCCAGGGCGGGGGGGCGCTTGGTCTTCTTCTTCTTGCTCTGCAGGCGCCGCACCAGGGCCTCGGTCTCGCGCACGCTCAGGCCCTTGCGCGCCACCTCCCGGGCCACCTCCACCTGCTGCGTCCCCTCCAGGGCCAGCAGGGCCCGGCCGTGGCCCATGTCCAGGCGGCCCTCGTCCAGCATCTTCAGCACCGGCGGCTCCAGGGAGAGCAGCCTGAGCATGTTGCTCACCGCCGCCCGCGAGCGGCCCACGCTCTCGGCCACCTGCTGGTGGGTCATGCCGAACTCGTCGATGAGGCGCTGCAGGGCGTTGGCCTCCTCCACCGGGTTGAGGTCCTCGCGCTGGATGTTCTCGATCAGCGCCACCGCGATGGCCGCCTCGTCCGGGATGTCCCGCAGCACCACCGGCACCTTGTCCAGCCCCGCCATCTGGGCCGCCCGCCAGCGCCGCTCCCCGGCCACGATCTCGTAGTTGCCGCTGGGCAGCTCCCGGGCGACGATGGGCTGGACGATGCCCTGGGACTTGATGGAACGGGCCAGGTCTTCCAGGGCCTGGGGGTCCATGTGGGTGCGGGGCTGGTAGCGGCCCCGCTGCAACAGCTCCACCGGCACCTCCCGCAACTGCTCCCGGCCGGCGGGGGCGGCGCTGGCGCCCAGCAGGGCGTCCAGGCCCTTGCCCAGGCGCTGCTTGCGGGCGCTCATGCCCGGTGGTCCCGGTTGAGGATCTCGCCCGCCAGGGCCCGGTAGGCCTCCGCCCCCTTGGAGCGGGCGTCGTAGTCGATCACCGGCCGGCCGAAGCTGGGCGCCTCGGCCAGGCGGACGTTGCGCGGGATGATGGTCTCGTAGACCTTGTCCCCGAAGTGGGCGGTGAGCTGGGCCGAGACCTCCCGGGCCAGGCTGTTGCGGGGGTCGAACATGGTGCGCAGCAGGCCCTCGATCTGCAGGCGGGGGTTGAGGGTCTCCCGCACCTTGCGGATGGTGCCCACCAGGTCGGACAGGCCCTCCATGGCGAAGTACTCGCACTGCATGGGGATCATCACGGTGTCGGCGGCGACCAGGGCGTTGACGGTGAGCATGTTGAGGGCCGGCGGGCAATCTATATAGATATAGTCGTATGCCTCACGCACCGCCTCCAGGGCCCCGGCCAGGCGGTGCTCCCAGCCCGGGACGCCCACCAGCTCCACCTGGGCGCCGGCCAGGTCCGCGTTGGCCGGGATCACGTCGTAGCCCGCGGCGGTGGCCACCCGGGCCTCGGCGGCCCCGACCTCCCCCAGCAGCACCTGGTAGACGGTGGCGCCGCCGGTACGGTCCACCCCGCTGCCGGCGGTGGCGTTGCCCTGGGGGTCCAGGTCCACCAGCATGACCCGCTTGTCCGCCCGGGCCAGGGAGGCGGCCAGGTTGATGCCCGTGGTGGTCTTGCCCACGCCGCCCTTCTGGTTGGTCACTGCGACGACCTTGGCCATGCTGGCACGCACCGTGGAGGATCCGGTCCGCCCGCCGGAGATCGGTGGGGGAGGGGTTTCGCCGGGGAAAACCAGGCGCTTGTCCGAATCACTCGGACAGGCGCCTGGGAGGCTTTCAATGGCTTGCGCCGTTGCACCTGCGCACCTCCCGGGTGCGCGCGTCGCCGGTCCGAATACTCGGACAGGCGCCTAGCCTACCAAAATTCCCCCGGCCTGGGTACGGCGCCGGATGCTATGCTACCGCTTCCCCACCGCGCCCCGCTGGAGGCCCCATGACCACCGACCCCGCGGACTTCCGCTTCGCCCTCAGGGCCCGGTGGCTGGTGCGCGCCCTGTGCCTCGGCGCCGCCGCCCTCCTGCTCGCAGCGGTGGCGGGCAAGATCCTGCTGGCGCCCGGGCAGGCGGACCCGCCCCTTTTCCGCGCCGGCTTGAGCGTGTTGTTCTTCACCGCGGTCGTCAGCGCCATGTTGCTGCGCATCCTGCCCTGCCCCCGCTGCGGTCGCCCCTTCAGCGAGGCGGGGAGCTACTGGCACAACTTCCTCGGCCGCTGCCCCCACTGCGGCCTGCGCCTGGCCGGCCGTCAGGACGGCGGGCCGCCCTGACGGCCCGGGGATCAGGGCCGCCGCGCCACCACCAGCAGGTGGCGGGCCGCCCCCAGGCCCGGCACCTGCAGGGGGACCACCTCCTGCAGGGCGAAGCCCGCCGGCAGCCCGGGCCGCGCCGGCCGCCGCCCGGCCATGACCAGCAGCCGCCCCCCCGGGGCGAGGAGGGGGCCGGCGAGCCCCGCCAGGGCCCCGGCACCGGCCACCGCCCGGGCGACCACCGTGGGGAAGGGCCGCGCCGGAGCGTAGTCCTCGGCCCGGGCCCGCACCACGGCCACGCGGGCGAGGCCCAGCTCCCGGCAGGCCTGGCGCAGGAAACGGGTCTTCTTGAGGCTCGCGTCCAGCAGGGTGAAGGCGGTCCGCGGCCGGGCCACGGCCAGGGGGATGCCCGGCAGGCCGGCGCCCGAGCCCAGATCCAGGACCGCGTCCCCCCGCAGCCAGGGCAGGATCGCCAGGCTGTCCAACAGGTGGCGGGGGACCATCTGCACGGGCTCGCGCACGGCGGTGAGGTTGTAGGCCCGGTTCCAGCGCAGGAGCAGGGCCAGGTAGGCGAGGAGCCGCTCCCGTTGCGCCGCGTCGAGGGCCAGGCCGAGCCGGGCCAGGCCCTCCCGCAACAGCTCCCGCGCCCGCTCCGGCAATGGCTCCACGGCGGTCATGCCATCATCTTACACAAGGGGCGCCGGGGCGCGTGCCGGCCGCGCCCCCGTGGGGCCGGCGCCGCGCCGCAAGGATTCTGAAAGGCAGGGCCTCAGGCGGAGCGCTTCTTCAGGTGGACCAGGAGCAGGGAGACCGCCGCCGGGGTGACGCCGGCGATGCGGGCGGCCTGACCCACGGTGGCGGGCCGGTGGCTCGCCAGTTTCTCCCGCACCTCCGCCGACAGGCCCCGCACGCTGCCGTAGTCCAGGTCCTCCGGCAGGGGGGTCTCCTCGTGACGCCGCTGGCGCTCGATCTCCTCCCGCTGGCGGCGGATGTAGCCCGCGTAGCGGGCCTCGACGGCCACCTGCTCGCCGGCGGCCGGGTCCGCCGCCGGCGCCAGGCCCGCCAGCGCCAGCAGGGCCTGGTAGGACACCCCGGGACGGCGCAGGAGCTCCAGCAGGGGGACGGGCTCCGCCGGCGCCTGGCCCAGCACCGCCGCCACCGCCTCCGGGTCCGCCCGGGCGGGATCCAGGCGCGCCGCCGCCAGGCGTGCCCGCTCCGCGTCCACGGCGGCGCGCTTCTCCTCGAAGCGCCGCCAGCGCTCGTCCCCCACCAGCCCCAGCTCCCGGCCGATGGGCGTCAGCCGGGCGTCGGCGTTGTCCTCCCGCAGCAGGAGGCGGTACTCGGCCCGGGAGGTGAACATGCGGTAGGGCTCGCTGGTGCCCCGGGTGATGAGGTCGTCCACCAGCACCCCCAGGTAGGCCTGGTCCCGGCGCGGCCACCAGGGCTCCAGGTCCCGCACCCGGCGGGCGGCGTTGAGGCCGGCCAGGAGCCCCTGGGCGGCGGCCTCCTCGTAACCGGTGGTGCCGTTGATCTGGCCGGCGAAGAAGAGCCCCCGGACGGCCTGGGTCTCCAGGGTGGGGCGCAGGTCCCGGGGGTCGAAGTAGTCGTACTCGATGGCATAGCCCGGCCGGGTGATGTGGGCGGCCTCGAAGCCGGGGATGGACCGCACCAGCTCGAGCTGCACGTCGAAGGGCAGGCTGGTGGAGATGCCGTTGGGGTAGACCTCCCGGGTCCCCAGGCCCTCCGGCTCCACGAACACCTGGTGGGCGGTCTTGTCGGCGAAGCGCACCACCTTGTCCTCGATGGACGGGCAGTAGCGGGGCCCGGTGCCCTCGATGGCGCCGGAGAACAGGGGCGAGCGGTGCAGGGCGGCGCGGATGATGTCGTGGGTGCGCTCGCAGGTGTGGGTGATGTGGCAGGGCACCTGGCGGGGGTGCTCCCGGGCCGAGCCCAGGTAGGAGAACACGGGCACCGGCTCGTCGCCGGGCTGCTCGGTCATGCGGGCATAGTCCACGGTGCGCCCGTCGATGCGGGGCGGGGTGCCGGTCTTGAGGCGCCCGACCCGGGGGCACAGCTCCCGCAACCGGGCCGCCAGGGCGTTGGCCGGGGCGTCCCCGGCCCGGCCGCCCTGGTAGTTGCGCTCACCCACGTGGATGCGCCCCCCCAGGAAGGTGCCGGTGGTGAGCACCACCGCCGGGGCCCGGAAGCGCAGGCCGAGCTGGGTCACCACCCCCGCCACCCGGTCGCCTTGGACCAGCAGGTCCTCCACCGACTGCTGGAACAGGGTCAGCCCCGGCTGGGACTCCAGCAGCGCCCGGACGGCGGCCTTGTACAGGGCGCGGTCCGCCTGGCAGCGGGTGGCCCGCACCGCCGGGCCCTTGCGGGCGTTGAGGATGCGGAACTGGATGCCGGCCCGGTCCGCCGCCCGGGCCATGGCCCCGTCCAGGGCGTCGATCTCCTTGACCAGGTGCCCCTTGCCGATGCCGCCGATGGCCGGGTTGCAGGACATCTGGCCCAGGGTCTCCAGGTTCTGGGTCAGCAGCAGGGTGCGGGCGCCGCAGCGGGCGGCGGCCAGGGCCGCCTCGGTGCCGGCGTGGCCGCCGCCGATGACGATGACGTCGAAGGAATCCGGGTGCTGCATGGCTGGGCTGGCCTCGCCGGGCCGGCGGCTCGAGGGGGCGCTATTTTAACCCGGCGCGCCCGCCGCCCGGCCCCCCCGGGGGGTTTAAAATGACGCCCAAAAGCCCTATCTTTGCCGCCCCCCACGAGACAGCGGACTGCATTCAGACGACATGCCGACTTACGACTATCGATGCGAGGCCAACGGCCGGGTGGTGGAGGTGA
>Ga0256830_1002861_pt1 | contig 11097 bp, 8 predicted proteins | sample 128326metaG_FD_190537 | JGI IMG/M metagenome (GOLD analysis project Ga0256830, IMG submission 190537) | Hydrothermal vent microbial communities from Lau Basin, Pacific Ocean - 128-326 | ecosystem: Environmental > Aquatic > Marine > Hydrothermal vents | place: Pacific Ocean: Lau Basin | collected...
GGGCTCCAGCGTGGACAGTGCACCGATGTCGTCGCCGGCCCGATGGGCGTCGACGATGGCCTGGGCCAGCGTGGCGACGTCGCGCAGGCCGAGGTTGAAGCCCTGACCGGCGATCGGGTGCAGGGTGTGGGCGGCGTTGCCGATCAGTGCCAGTCGGGCGCGTACCTGTTCGCGGGCGCGGATCAGTTTCAGCGGGTAGCCATGGCGTTTGCCAACTTTCTCCAGCCGTCCCAGGCGCTGGCCGAAGCAGTGTTGCAGTTCGGCGAGGAAGTCGGCGTCGCTGGCGGCCAGCAGGCGCTCGGCATCCGCCGGGCTGCGGGTCCACACTAGCGCGCAGCGGTGGTCCGGGGCCTCGCCGAGCTGTTCGCTGTCCAGTGGCAGCAGCGCCAGCGGGCCGTGACGGGTGAAGCGCTCGAAGGCGCGGTTGTCGTGCGGGCACTGGGTGCTGATGTTGGCGACGATGGCGGTCTGGTGGTAGTCGCGATCGGTGGTGCGGATATCCAGCTGCCGGCGCACCGCGGAATTGCCGCCGTCGGCGGCCACCACCAGCGATGCGGTGAGGGTCTGTATCAGGCCTTCGGCGTCGCCCTGGTGTTCGACGGTGACGCTGGCATGGTCGCTGCCGAGCTTGAGCTCGGTGAGCCGGGCCGGGCTGATCAGGTCCAGGTTTTCGACCTGCGCCAGGCGCGCGATGAGCACTTCGCCGAGGGTGCGGGCGGTGGCCACGTACCCCAGCGCGTCGACGTGTTCCTGGGTACTCTCCAGCCGGGTGAAACCGAAACGGCCCTGGTCGGAGACGTGGATGTGATGGATGGCGGTCACGCGCGGCGCCAGTTCCTCCCACAGCCCCAGGCCCTCGAAGATGCGCCGGCTGCCGAAGGACAGCGCGATGCCGCGGTCGTCGTAGCTGGGCGGCGCGCCGGTGCGGAAGGGATGGGATTCGATCAGCGCGACCCGTAGCGGCTGCTGCGCGAGACTGATGGCGAGGCTGACCCCGGCCAGGCCGCCGCCGACGATGATCAGGTCGTAATCGCTGGCAGTATTCATGCCCGCCCCATGGGAAACATCATTGTCGCGCCTCCGCCATCAGGGTCTCGATCTCGTCCACGCCTTTCGGTACATCCTTGCTCAGCACCTCGTGGCCGTCGCGGGTCACCAGCACGTCGTCCTCGATGCGAATGCCGATGCCGCGCCATTTCTTGGGGACCACGCGGTTGCCGACCCTGGTGTCCGGCGCGATGTACAGCCCGGGCTCCACGGTCAGCACCATGCCTGGCTCCAGCACGCGCCACTGGTCGCCGACCTTGTAGTCGCCGACATCGTGCACGTCGAGCCCGAGCCAGTGGCCGGTGCGGTGCATGTAAAACGGACGATAGGCCTCCTCCTTGATCAGCGTGCGCAGCTTGCCCTTCAGCAGCCCGAGCCTGATCAGGCCCCGGGTCAGCACCCGCACCGCGGCCTCGTGGGGCTGGTTCCAGTGATTGCCGGGCTGCACCTGGTCGATGGCGGCGAGCTGGGCGTCCAGTACCAGTTGGTACAGGGCCTTTTGTTCGGGGCTGAACACGCCGTTGACCGGGAAGGTGCGGGTGATGTCGGCGGCATAGAGTTCGTTCTCCGCGCCGGCGTCGATCAGCAGCAGGTCGCCGTCACGCAGCTCGGCATCGTTCTCGGTGTAGTGCAGGATGCAGCCGTTCTCGCCGCCGCCGACGATGGGGGTGTAGGCCGGGTCGCAGCCGTGGCGTTTGAAGTGATGCAGGAACTCGGCCTCGACCTCGTATTCCATCATTCCCGGCCGACAGCAGCGCATCGCGCGAACGTGGGCCTGGGCAGAGATCTTCGCGGCGCGGCGCATGGCGGCGATCTCGCTGCGGCTCTTGTACAGGCGCATGTCGTGCAGCAGGTGGTCCAGCGCGACGAACTCACTGGGGGTGTGGATGCCGGCACGGGACTTTTCCTTCAGGCGGTTGACCCAGCCGGTGACCTGGGTGTCGAAGCGCGGGTTGCAGCCCATCGCGTAGTACACCCGCTGGGCGCTCTCCAGCAGGCCGGGGAGGATGTCGTCGATGTCGGTGATCGGGAACGCGTCGTCGGCGCCGTAGCGTTCCATTGCGCCTTCGAGTCCGGCGCGGCGGCCGTGCCAGGTCTCCATCTTCGGGTCGCGCTCGCGGCAGAACAGGATGAACTCGCCGTGCTTGCGCTTCGGGATCAGCACCGCCACCGCGTCGGGCTCGCCAAAGCCGGTCAGGTAGTGGAAATCGCTGTCTTGCCGGTACGGGTGTTCGGCGTCGCGGTTGCGGGTCTGCATCGCTGCCGCCGGCAGGATGGCCACCGAGGCCTTGTCCATCATCTGCATCAGGCGCCTGCGGCGGCGGGCGAATTCGGCGGGCTTCACGTGTGGGTTCATCGCGGGACTCATGGCCGGATTGTAACGGCGAAACGGCGTCAGTGCAGGGTCGGGTTGTCGCCATCGCCGATCAGCGGCGCGGCGCGGGTGGGTTGCAGCTCCTCGTTGATCAGCAACACGCCGACGCGCAGGTATTCCACCAGCTCGGCATAGGCCTGCTCGTCTTCGTCGTTGCCTGTCATGTCGTAGGAGGTGCCGGCGCGGGCGATCTGCACCATGTCCTCGGCGATCTCCCGTGCATCGGCCGGCAGGGCGCTGAGATCGCTGATCCCGCCCAGGGTCAGGCCCACCAGGAAACCCTGGCACCAGTCGCCGAGGGCGTCGACCCGCTGCGCGATGGCTTCGTCGTCATCGGGCAGCAGCAGCTCGAACTCGCAGTCCGGGGTGTTGAGCTGCTGTCGTGTACTGTGGTGCAGTTCGTCGAACAGCTTGCCGGCCTCGGCCAGCAGCAGGTCGGTGGGGGCCGGCTCGCCGGATGGTTCCGCGGACGCTGCTGGCCACCTGTCGGGCCACAGGTTGTGCAGCCAGGTGCGCGCGCTGGCGGCGCCGTTGGCGCAGAGCAGGCCGCAGGCGGTGGCATGAATCTCGCTGGGGCGGATCTCGGTGTCGAGTTTTTCCAGCACGTCGGCGACGGCGGGATAGTCGGGTAGCTGTGCTTGCATGGGCGGATGGCGGTGGTGACGGCGAAATGCCGATTCTAACACCGGGTCCGTCCCCGGTGCATGGTCGGGCGGTTGCCGGTTTGACCCGTTTTGCCGCCCGATCTATAGTGCGGCTTCGAGCTTGTCTGCATTTTATTGCCACATTCCGGATGCGCGAACCCCCTATGTCCGATTCCGAATTCAGCCAACTGGAGCAGCGCGTCGATGAACTCATCCTGCTGGTGGATCAGTTGAGCAGCGAGAACACGTTGATGCGTGAGCGCCAGAATCTGCTGGTGGAGGAACGCGCGCGCCTGATCGAGAAGGCCGAGCTGGCGCGCTCCCGCGTGGAGGCGATGCTGATACGCCTGAAGGCCATGGAGGCCGAGGGGTGAGCACGTCACCGAAGACCGAGGCCGTGACCGTGCGGGTGCTGGACAAGGACTACCAGGTGGCCTGCCCGGAGGATCAGCGCGACGCGCTGCTGGCGTCGGCGCGCCTGGTGGACGAAAAGATGCGCGAGATTCGCAGCAACCGCAAGATGATGTCGCCGGACCAGGTGGCGGTGATGGCGGCGCTGAACATGGCCCATGACCTGCTGCAGGCCGACTCGGAAAGGGGCGCGGGCAATATGGGCGCGAAGATTCGCAGCCTGCAGAACCGGGTGGAGGCCGCCCTCAGTCGCGGCCGGCAGATGGAGTTGTCGTAGCTGGCCGGTGAGAGCCGTTAGCCGGCTGTAGTTTCAAGTTGTCGTTGTTGCGGTGAATGAGGCCGTGGCGTATTTTCGAATCGTTTCACAAAGAATGGCGTCCCCTGCCGTGTTCGATACTGCATCGGAATTTTCTTGGCCCATGCTTAACCTTGCTGGGGGCATTACGTCGGTGCCGTGTGCATGTCCGCGTGACGGAAAGCCTGACGTGCCGGCCGTTGTTCCCACTTTTTCGCTCAGGACCCAAGAGCGACGATGCAACCGGCACAAGTGGGGGACGCCTCTTTTCTTTCATCGTCGTTCGTCGTTTCCGTTTTCGAGGTCGGCCGCTTGACGGACCTCCGAGCGCTGCGTCGCGCCCTGCGCGCCGGACGACGCGAACTGGACGACGCACAGCGCGGCCGTTGCAGCCGCCAGGCCGCGCGCCACATGGCGGCCCATCCCTGCTTTCTGGCCGCCCGTCACGTGGCCTGTTACCTGGCCTGTGATGGCGAGCTGAACCTGCATCCGCTGATGGAGCGGGCCTGGGCCATGGGCAAGACCGTGTACCTGCCGGTGCTCGGTTCCATCCATCGCAATCACCTGCAGTTTCTGCCGTACCGGCGAGGCGATGCGCTGGTGCCCAACCGCTTCGGTATCCCGGAGCCGGTGGTGGACTCCCGAGGCTTTCTGTCGGCCAGGCGGCTGGACCTGGTGCTGATGCCGCTGGTCGGGTTCGACGGCCACGGCAACCGGCTGGGCATGGGGGGCGGATTCTACGATCGCAGCTTCGCTTTCCTGCGGGGGCGGCGGCAGTGGCGCAAGCCGCGCCTGATCGGGGTGGGTTTCGATCTGCAGCAATGCTCGAGCCTGCCGCGCCAGCCCTGGGACGTGCCCCTTGACGGCGTGGTCACCGAGTCGGGCGTGCGGCGGTTTTCCGTTTCGTAGCGGGGTGCGGAGCGGGTAGGCAAAAAAAAGCGACCCCCTGCGAGGTCGCTTTCATTGGCCGTTTTCGCCGCTGATCAGATCGGGTTGTCGATGGTGCCATTGACGATGGGCTGGAAGGCCGTGAGGCTGTCCAGCATCGTCGCGTCGCCGAGGTTGTTGCCGAAGAGGCTGCTGTAGCGCGCCTGGGCGTCGCTGCCGTGCAGCGCCAGGTAGTTCAGCAGCAGCGTGTCCACCAGCAGATTCACGTTGTTGGCCGCCGGCGTGGCGCCGGTCTCCACCGAGCCGTCCGAGGTGCGGAACCAGCCGATCTGCTTGTGCACACTGATGCCGTCGGGCGCCGGTTGCAGCAATTGCGGGCGCCCGCTGGGCCCCGGGTTGTAGACCAGGAAGAAGCTCGCGGCGGTGGACGAGTTGTCGCCGGTCCACACGCCCTTGCCGCGACCGTCGGGGGTGTTGTCCAGCGTGCCGTTGCTGGCCAGCGAACCGTCGCTGAACACGTAGATCATCAGCGGTTTGCCCTTGCGTTTCGCGTATTCCAGGCAGGCGCCCATGCAGCGGCCGGCGCGCAGGTCGCGCAGTTCGCCGGTGGCGCGCTCGCCGGTGTGGTAGTCGAAGCCGCCCATCTGGATGGTGCCGGCGCCGGCATAGCCGTCGATGACCATCTTCATCACCGACGCGGTCTTGCGGAATTCGCCGCCGTCGTTGCCGTCCCATTCGTCCTGGCTGAAGATGCCGCTGGCGCCGAGGATGTCGGGATCCCGCTCCGGATCCAGCGCCGCCGGGTCGCCGAAGCGGGCCACCAGGTCGGCGCTCTTCACGTAGCCGCAGCGTACCAGGTCCTGCACCACGGCATCCCGTTCGGCCGGGGTCAGCTTGGTGGGCATCCTGCCCATCTTCATCGCGCTGATGCGATGGATGGATTCCATTACCGCCACCGCGTCCTGCTGGCTGAGCAGGCCCACCAGCTTGCCGGTGTCCACCAGCCCGGTGACGTCCGACGGCCGGTCGACCTTGGTGGGGCGCGCGGACGGGTCCACCAGCGCCGGCGGCGCGATGGAGTTGCCGCCGGACTCGGAACTGCGGGAGCCTATCAGCGACAGTAGTTCGCCGTTGGCGCCGGTCTTGTAGATGCCGTACATCGGGTTGTGCGGGTTGTTGCCGGAGTCGTTCTCCGAGCGGGCGGGAATCACCGCGCCGTTGACGCCGGGGGCGGTATTGGCGATGTCGATCTTGTCGAGGATGCCGCGCAGGTACGGGGCGTCGGAGTGGAAGGGCAGGCCCAGCGTGGTATCGGTGTAGTCGCCGTTGCTGGTGGCGGTGGGCGTGGCTTCGACGCCGCCGGGCACCATGTCGCCGGGGATGCCCATCTTGTTGTAGCCGGCGGTGCTGACCGGGTCGTCCATGTAGCCGCCGGGTCCGCCCACCAGCACGTTGGAGCCGACCATGTTGGCGCCGCCGGCGAGGTCGAAGCAGATGAACGGGATCTTGCCGCCGCCGAGCACGTCGAGGCCACAGTCGGTCTTCAGTGTGCTGATGTCCGGCGACAGCGAGATCGCGGCCCGTGCGTCGCGCGCACCGCCCAGCAGTCCCATCAGGCTGGGTACGGTGATGATGCCGGCGCCGGTCAGGAAACCCTGGGCGAGGAAGTCGCGGCGGGTCACCGGGCGCTTGTGGGCGGCGTGGCGCAGGGGTTCGTTGGGATCCAGCCCTTGCATGGAACGCTTGCCGGAGAAACCTGATTTACGATGCTTGCTCATGTTGATTTCCTCGAAGTGATCTCGTTACTGCACCAGTGAGACGGCGCTGCCCAGTACCGCGGCGCAGGCGGACTTGACCACCAGCTCGGTGCGCCCGGCACCGCAGGGGCCGCCGCACTTGGCCAGGCCGTCGGGGAGGCCGTCGGTGCTGCCGCTGTTGTCCAGCCGCACGTCGTTGGGGTCGGTGATCAGCGTCAGCAGCTCCGCCTGCACCGCGGCGCGGTCCGGCTGGGTGGCGAGATTGGTGCCCATGATGCGGTCGAGCAGCGGGCCTGCCACCAGGTTGCTCCAGTCCGCGTCGGACACGGTGTTGGCGTCGGCGTTGAAGTTGAAGCCGGGGAAGAACGCGGCCCGCGCGGTGGTGTCGTCCACCAGTGCGCTGCAGTACTCGATGGCGAGCTGCGCGACGCCGATCTCGTGGGCCGACAGGAAGGTGTTGATGTCTTCCGTGGTCGGCAGCTGCTGCTTGATGGTGGTGAACACCGCCTTCACGTTGGCATCGTTGGGATCGACGCCGGTGACCGCGGCCATGGTGGCGTTGATCTCGTCGAAGGTGCGCAGGCCGATGTCGGACACCGGGTCACCGTCCACCGGGGTGGCCATGCAGGTGCTGATGGGGTTGCACACCGACGGCACGCGCACGTTGGTGGCGCTGCCTAGCTGCTCGAAGGTCAGGAAGAACTCGTCGTCGCTCGGGCCTTTCTCCAGTGCGAGGATCGTGCCCATGGGCGTCAGCAGCTGGCCGATGGCGCCGTCGGCGCCGTAGTCGGTGCTGTTGATCGTGGTGTCCAGGTTGGCGAAGGCCTGGCCCACCGCCGGCTCCTGGCCGTTCATGCCGATGCGCATGCCCTTGATGACTTCGCCATTCGGGGTGAAGCCGTCGTCCAGGTTCACGAAGGTGGGTGTGTTGAACAGGTAGCTGTAGCTGTCGTATTGGCTGACCTCGAACATCACGAAGCTGTTGGCGGGCAGGCCGCCGATGCCGCCGACGCCGAACAGCAGGAAGAATTTCTCACCCACGCCGGCTTCGAAGTTCTGCAGCACCTGGGCCGGGGTCAGCGCGGCGTTGTGGATCGCCACCAGGCGCAGCTTGCCGGCCCATTTGTAGTCGCCGGAGGCCTCGCTGCCGAGGATGAATGCGAAGCTGTCGTCCCAGTCGGCGAGGCTGCCGGGGGGCAGCACCGGGTCTTCGCCGCCGTTGTTGTCGTCCAGTGACACGTCCACGCCGTTCACGTACACCTTGCGGCCGACACTGGGGTCGAAGGTCACCACCACGTGCTGCTGGGAGGCCTGCAGGTCCTCGTCGTCGGCATTGGTGACCAGCGCCGGTTTACCGTTGGCGTCGGTGTTGGAGGTGCGGTTCTGGAAGCTGTACTGGTAGGCCGCCTGTCCCAGCGTGAAGTTGCGCTCCTGCGCGCCGGCGGAGTAGCTGATGATGCGTGACGGGTTGTTTTCGTCACCCTGCGCCACGTTGGCGGGCACCACCCAGGCCTCGATGGAGTAGGCGCCGCTGGCGACCACGCGGTCGCGCAGCTTCTTGCTGTCGGCGGTGGCGGCCTGGGCCTTGCCGCCGAGGAACTCGATGCCCCAGCCGCCGACCCATTTGTAGTCGATGCCCTCGGTACCGAACAGGGTCAGGTTCAGGGACGGCTGCACGCCGGAGGTGTCGTAGATGGTGTTGCCGCTGCCGGTCTTGAACTGGTAGAGCGCGATGGCGTTGGAGTCGTCACGGGCGCCGCCACTGGCGATGATGCCGTCGGTCAGATTCAGAGCCTTGGATACCACCCAGCTGCTGTCAACGCTGCTCAGCGGCACGCCGCTGGCCATGGTGTTGATGGCCGTCTCCATCGCGTCCGCGGAGGCCTCGCAGTCGCTGTTGCCGGTGCCATTGGGATCCCAGCAGTTGTGGAATTCCTGGCGCAGGCGAACCACCAGCCGCGATGCGCCGGGGTTGTCCAGGTTGATCTTCTGGCTGGTGACGATGGCCTCGTAGGCGGCGTCCACATCGGCCTCGGAGAAGAACGGCGCCTGCGGGGTGGCCGCGCCTTCGCGGTGACAGTCGCTGCAATTGGCGGTGAGCAGGGGCCACACGGTGGCTGCGAAGTCCGTCGAATCGGCGGGCATGCTCTTGCTGGCGCCGGGGTCCTTGGGCGTCGGGGCCTCCAGCACGATTTCGTTGCTGGCGCCGCCGGTGCCGCTGCCGCCGCCGGCCCAGTTGGTGATGTAGCTTTCGACGATGGTGGCCAGCGCGGTGCAGGCGCCGGCGCTGCCGCAATTGTGGCCGTTGTTGATCCGGGTGAGGAGGGTGGATGCGGCCGGGTCGTTGAGGTCGACCACCGTCAGCGCCTGGGTATAGGCCACGTTCACGTCACTCTGGTGCACGAAGTCGGTGGGGGCCGCGCCGCTGCCGTCGTGGCAGTTGTCGCACTGGCTGACCGCGGGCATCTTGTCCCAGAATTCGAGCTTGAAGGTGCAGGCGTCCTGCGTGGCGCAGGCCGGGCCGTTGTATTCGATGGTGCGGTTGGTGTCGCCGAGGTCGGGCGTTTCTTCGTTCGGTACCTGGTCACAGGCACTGAGCACCAGGGCCGCGAGCAGCACCAGCAGTCCGCGCAGCCCCCGGGTCTTCTGCCAGCCGGGCTGGGTGGCGTGGCGTGATGGTTTGTTGGTGTGGCGTGGCATGTTCATGTTGACGCTCCAAAAAAGACCTTGTCTGTGCAATCCAAGAAAGAGGAGTGGGGCCGCTGGCCGGCTGCCGCATCAATCCCCCATGCAGAATACGGCGGATTCGGCGAATACCTGTTTGAGCTTGTAGCCGCTGCTGGCGAAGGACGCGATCATGCTGTCGATCTGCGCCCGGTCGGCACTGTCCACCGGTGCGCGCAGGCATACGGCCTTGAACACCTTTTCCACCTGGCAGCGCGCGAAGGCCTGGCTGTAGGCCAGCTCCTGGCCCATGGTCTTGGCGCCGTTGCCGCTGCCCGGCAGGGATGGATCCCAGCCCAGGACGCTGTTGGGGCCGGTGCGCCAGTAATTGTCCCAGCGGTCGTCCGGGGTCACGTAGCCATATTCGAAATTGTTGGCGTTCTGCAGGTACTTGGCCTGCACGCGGGTGCCGGTGGGGGCGCCAGTCTTGTCGGTGTCGATGGTGCCCACGTCGTTGTAGACCAGCTGCCCGGCCTCGTAGTCCGGGTCGCCGTTGACGGTGGGGTATTCGTAGTCGTAATAGGCGAAGGCCTGGGTGAGTGGGTCCATGCCGCTGTGGCAGCCGATGCAGGCGTTCATGTAGATGCGGGAGTCACCGCCGGGGCTGCGGGACACGTCCTGGCGGATGCGGTCCGGCGTGTAGCTGGTGGCCTTCAGCTGCTCCATGTCGTTGCAGAGGTGATTGAGCATCGTGAAGCGGAATTGCGCTCGGTTGGTGCCGTCGGAGAAAAAGGCCTTGGCGGCGGCGCGGGTGGTGAGTACGCCGGCGGTGGCCTCGGCGGGCAGGCCGGTGACCGCGGATTGCGTGGTCGCGGTCAGCACGGCCTGCAGATCGGCGCCCTGATCGTCCATGGCCTGGTAGTGGTCGTTGTTGGATGTGGAGTAGGCGGGGCTGATGCCCTGGCCCACGTACAGGATGTCGCCGCTGAGGATCTCGCGGAAGTCCACGTCGTCGCGGATGATACCGATCACGGTGGCCGTATAGTCGTTGAGGGGCGCGAAGGTGGTCTGCTCCTCGTTGGTCCACGGGGTGATGAAATTCTTCAGCGTGACCCGGTAGAACTCCGGGTTGTCCATCGCGCGGTTGGCGGCCGCGATCGGGTCGCCATTGCTGATGTCGGCCTCCATCGCGTCGAGTACGCTGGCGCTGGGGGGGACGCCGGCCAGGCGGTCGTGAATGCGTTTGGCCTGTTCGCGGCTGCCGGCGGCGGTGTTGCCGGCGACGCCGAGGGTGACGAGGGCGGCCAGCGCGGTGCAGGCGAGTTTGCGCGGAAGATTGTTGGTACTCATTTCGGCATCCTTAAAAGCTGAGTGGCTTGTTCTGTTCGGTTTTGGGCGTGGTGCGCAGGTCGTTCGCGGACGGGCTTTGCTGCATCACCTGCGACGGTGTTCGATACTCCTGATTTCTGGACCGGTTCAATGCTTATCGGGCGGTCTCGGCTCCCCGACAGGACAGGCGTCACATTCCCGGTGGCCGGCGTCCCGGTTCCAACCGTGCGGTATCCATCGGGCCGAGGCGAGGCCGGGCCCGGACGAATCCCCGTGTGCACAGTCCGGATGCTGCGGAAAAACGGCCGGAGACGCTGTGATTCGGGTCACAAAGCGCTCGCAACGTGTGCCTATCCGTGCGGATCGACGCGGATATTGCGCCGATTTTTCCGTACTCCCACGTGGTGACGCCGCTTTTGGTCGTCTGGTTCCGGTGAATTTTCGAAATTGCGATGTTTGTGCGAAGGAACCGCAGGTTGGTGATATCGGGGGCCGGGGCTAGCCCGAAAACTGCATGAAGCCGCGGAAAATCGTAAGCAACGCTATGGTTACATTGAAAATACTCAGTAATATTAGAGCGTAACGGTTTGTTACCGGGACGCTCTGCCGGCGTCTGCACGTCTGGCGCGCCCGATCGCACCGCTTTTCACTCAAACCGTAGCCACCACTACGCTTTTCGCTGCAAAG
>Ga0256830_1002862_pt1 | contig 11096 bp, 10 predicted proteins | sample 128326metaG_FD_190537 | JGI IMG/M metagenome (GOLD analysis project Ga0256830, IMG submission 190537) | Hydrothermal vent microbial communities from Lau Basin, Pacific Ocean - 128-326 | ecosystem: Environmental > Aquatic > Marine > Hydrothermal vents | place: Pacific Ocean: Lau Basin | collected...
CGCCTTGATCCTCAGTGGCCGCCCCTCTTTCAGGCGCGCCTCCAGCTCACCATCTGCCAAAATTTCTTCAGCGCCACGCCGTATCAGCGCCAGCGCTTCATTTATCGCACCCATCTCCACACCTTCAATACAAGTATAAAATTTAAGAATTCTCGCCTCTTACACGATAAACCAGCAACCAGCGTAAGAAATTGAGCCTGACTATGGCGATACCAGCAACCAGGCTGCGAGATAGTATCATTTTTAGGGTAACTGTCGCCGCGCCATTTAATTGACCTGCGATAAGAGTCACGATAAGGTACGCAAAACATGGATAAGGGAATTTTGTGAAGCACTCACCGTTAATAGGGCGCGACTATAAGGCGAGACTGCCTGCAACGCCGACCAGCAATAGACGCAAACATCACTATCTATTTATGCTTGCGGGTGGCCTGCTCTCGCTTGCTGTCACACTACTGATTATCACCAACGATGCCGAGGCGATTCGTAGCACGGCAACCAGCGCCCCCACTGAAAGCAGCAACACCGACACGACACCCCAGGCGCTGCCAGCCACACACATCTCAAAGCCTCTTGCACTGCCACAACGCCCCCAGGCAGATAAGCAGCAGCCAATAGCCACAGCCCCCCCCGCACTCCCTGCAGACAACTGGACAGAGGTGACCGTTAAAAATGGCGACAATCTCTCATTGATCTTCAGCCGCGCAGGCCTCAGCCCCCAGCAGCTCCACCAGGTGCTATCGTTAGGCAAAGAGGCCAAAGTGCTCACCCGCCTCTTCCCGGGAGATAAACTGCGCCTCAACATCACCGACGACAAACAGTTAGCCGCGCTCAGCTACGACATCGACCAGACAGAAACGCTGCATATCACTCGGCGCGCAGATGATTCGGGGCGCTATCGCGCCACCACTGAAAAACATCACATCGAAACCCGAACCGCATATAGCAGCGGTACCATTGAGAGCTCTCTCTTTCTTGCCGCCAAAAAATCGGGGCTATCGGATAACCTCACAATGGAGATGGCGGGGATCTTCGGCTGGGACATCGACTTCGCTCTCGACATTCGCCAGGGTGATCGCTTTACCGTCATCTATGAAGAGCAGTTTCTCGAAGGCAAAAAACTGCGCAATGGAAAGATCCTTGCAGCCGAGTTTAATAATCGGGGCAAAAGCTACCGTGCCGTTCGCTACACCGATAGCCAGGGCAATAGCGACTACTACTCGCCTGGCGGTAAAAGCATGCGCAAGGCATTCCTGCGTACCCCAGTCGAGTTTTCGCGCATCAGCTCGCGCTTTAACCTGAAACGAAAACACCCCGTGCTCAATAAAATCCGCGCCCATAAAGGGGTCGATTATGCCGCCCCACGCGGTACACCGATTCGTGCCACCGGTGATGGCAAGATTGTTCACCTTGGACGTAAAGGCGGCTACGGTAAAACCATTATCATCCAGCACGGTAGCCGTTATAGCACCCGCTACGCCCACATGAATAACTACGCTCGCGGCATGAAAAATGGCAAGCGTGTTAAACAGGGGCAGATTATCGGTTATGTCGGCAGCACCGGACTTGCTACCGGCCCACACCTGCACTATGAATTCAGGCTTGACGGCGCGGTGCGAAATCCGCTCACTGTTAAACTGCCTGATGCAGGGCCACTGCCTAAAAAATACCGTGCCGATTTCAATCAAAAGAGCCGTCCTTTCCTGGCGCAGCTCAACGCGCTGACACGTAACACCATTGCACTGAACAACTAACAGCACCGGATCTGTTCACAGAAATAACAGCGCCGCGTTGCCGCCCCAAAACAGGCCAGGCAAAGCGCGAGGAGAGAAGCTTGGTGATTCCAGATGAACGACGAGCAACGCCGTATCACCCGTTCCGAGACACACTCCGAAGGGAAGGACTCCTTTTTCTGCAGGCCGATGCTGCATCTCGCCCATGTAAAGCAAATGCGCCACATTCGATACACCTCACCCTGCGGGACAGGGGCCGCCGTTGCGACGGTGTTTATTAATATTCACAAGGCTCTAAAAGCATGAATGGACTCTTCATTGGCTTGATGTCAGGCACCAGTATCGATGCGATCGATGCCGTGCTGGTTGATTTTTCACCGCAACCACTATTAATCGCCACCCACAGCCACCCGATCGCACCAAAGCTGCGTCAGCAACTGCTGATGTTAAGCGAAGGCTGTCACAACGAACTCACCATGATGCTCATGCTTGACCAGCAGATGGGTAACCTGTTTGCTGAAGCAACGACCACGCTATTAAAGAAAGCCGACATTGATGCGGCAACAGTCTGCGCCATCGGCAGCCATGGGCAGACCATTCGTCACTACCCGGAGAGCGGCTGTTCACTACAGATCGGCGATGCCAATCTCATTGCCGAGCGCAGCGGCATCACCACTGTTGCTGACTTTCGCCGCCGCGACCTTGCCGCCGGCGGCGAAGGGGCTCCGCTCGTCCCTGCATTTCATAACGCGGTCTTCCGCTCCAATAGTGAAGATCGTGTGATTGTGAACATCGGCGGCATCGCCAACATCACCCATCTGCCTGCCAACGCTGATGCACTCGTCAGCGGCTTCGACACAGGCCCCGGTAATATTTTGATGGACGGCTGGACGATGCGCCATCTCAAACAGCCCTTCGATGAAAAGGGTGGATGGGCAAAAAGCGGTAAAGTTGAACAGCCCCTCTTAAATCAACTGCTACAGGATGGCTATTTTATGCAGCTGCCACCCAAGAGCACCGGGCGTGAACATTTTAATATCGAATGGCTCGATCGACAGCTCGAAACGTACCAGCAGCCGCTTTCGCCAGAATCGGTACAGGCAACACTCTGCCAGCTCACGGCTTGCACTATCGCTCAGGCGGTCAAAGAACATCACCCTGCGACAGAGGCGCTATATATCTGTGGGGGCGGCGCGCACAACGAAATAGTCATGCGACAGCTGAAGGCCGAGCTACCCAGACACAAAGTCACCTCGACCCATGCACTCGGAATATCTCCCGACTGGGTTGAGGCGATCGCCTTTGCATGGCTTGCCAAAGAGAGGCTCGCAGGTCGCCCGGGCAATCTGCCGGCGGTCACAGGCGCATCCAGCCCAGTTGTTTTAGGTGGAGTCTATCCAGGGAAGGAAAAGGGAACGGAAAAAGAGGAGAGATGAAAAGGGGGGCTATGTTTCGCTCTACCCCCGCCGTTTTACCCTGTGGTCATACACTAAACGATGAACCGCAACCACAGGTGGTGGTTGCATTGGGATTGCGGATCACAAACTGCGCGCCTTCAATACTTTCTGAATAGTCGATCTCAGCACCGCTCAGATACTGAAAACTCATCGGATCAACCAGCAGTGTCACGCCACCATTTTCGACCAGCGTATCACCATCATTCACCTCTTCATCAAAGGTAAAACCGTACTGAAAACCGGAGCAACCGCCGCCAGAGATAAAGACGCGCAGCTTTAGCGCATCATTACCCTCTTCTTCGATCAAGCTCTTCACCTTCGCCGCAGCAGCGTCGGTAAAAACCAGCGAAGGGGGAGGAGGGGGCATTTCAGGAGATACAGCACTCATTTTCAAAATTCCTTAACACACATTAATATCACGCAATTATCGCATACCCTACCTTTTCTATCAAGAATTGAAGTCCCTGTTCAGGACTCAACCTCTGATAGCAGCTCCCGCATCTCAGACGGAATGACCCCCTCCCGCTCTTTCGCAGGCTCCTCAAGGTGGACCAGATTACCATTCACCTCCGCCCCCATCGACATCTCGATGCGGTTGTAATAAACATTACCCGTCACGCGCGCATGTGGTGCCAGCTCAGCCGTCTCAGAGATATGAATATCACCGATCACAACCCCGTTGACGACGATATAAGGAACTCGAATCTCACCCTCAATCATGCCGTGCTCGCTCAGCACCAGCACTGCCGGGCCACCCTCTTCAGCGATCACGCTCCCTTTGATCTTGCCATCCACATGCAGGCCACCGCTAAAGACCACATCGCCACGTAACTCTGTCTGCTGGCCAATCAGGGTATCCACTTTCTCTGGTTTCTGTTTTCCTCCACCCCACATAACGCGTTCCTCCTTAAAATTCGTCTTTTTAATCAGTTTATTAAATCTGACCAGCTGTAGATTCGTTCAATCGACTTCGGCTTCTTCCCGCTCGATCTCGCCTTCACCTTAATCCTTAACGGCACAAACCCCTCTGGCAGCAGAATATCGCCATCGAGCTCCTGAAAATATTTAAAACGGAACAGCTCTCCCTTATCACCTTTTTTCGTGATATCGGCGTGCGATAGCTCAACTTGCTGATCACCTTGCAGGCCACTCAACGTCAACCGAACCCGCCCCTTGATCACTCGGTTATTTTTTTCCAGCTGATTCAGGATCAGGCGATAGCGAAAATTCCGCTCTCCTCCATTGCTCTCCAGCCGAAAGCTCAGCAGCTGAAGGCCTCGCACCTGGTCCGAAGAGCCGACGATGCCGCGGTAGAAGATAACCTCTTCCCTAAGCTCCAGCAGTTCACTCTGCTGCTCCTTCAGGGAGTTATCGATCTGATCATAGGCGAGGCGATCGATCTCACGCGCACGCTCATGAACCGCCTTTTGCGCCCGCAACGACGCGGTCTCTTCCTCAAGCTGCTGAATACGCTCCCTCAGACGGTCACGCTCTTCACTCGCAAGGCTGCTTTCAAACCCCGCTCGGCTGCGACCATAATCAAACAGCCACCAGCCGCTCGCCAGCAGCGCCATAACAACCCCAAAATAACACAACGCCTTTTTGAGTGGGTGATGGTGTTTAACAATGACATGCTTTGAGCCTTTCGCTGCCATCAGTCAACTACTCCAGCTTTTATCGCTAGTGATCAAGAGCAGAGCCTAAGGCATCAACGCAACTGAATTTAATCCAGCACGCTCATCAAGGCCAAACATGATATTCATATTATGAACCGCCTGCCCCGCTGCCCCTTTAACCAGGTTATCAATCACTGATAACACCACCACCACATCCTCATTCTGAGGACGTACGACTGCGATGCGACACATATTACTCCCCTTCACTGAGCGCGTTTCAGGCAGAGCACCCGCCGGCAATAGATCAACGAACGGCTCATCCTGATAACGCTGTTCATATAACCCCTGCAGATCAACCTCATGATCACTGACCTTTGCATAAAGCGTGGCGTGGATACCGCGAATCATCGGTGTAAGATGCGGCACAAAGGTGAGCCCCACATCACCGTTTGCAGCCCGCGCAAGCCCTTGCTGCACTTCCGGTAGATGACGGTGTCCCGCCACTGCATAGGCACGCATACTTTCGGTCGCTTCACATAGCAGTGTGCCGACATTCGCCTGCCTGCCCGCACCACTGACACCCGATTTAACATCGGCGATCAGGCTTTCGGTAGCCGCCAGCCCACTCTCGACCAATGGTAAAAAGCCTAGCTGCACCGCCGTGGGATAACAGCCGGGGTTGGCCACCAGCCGCGCTGTGCGTATCGCTTCACGATTGACTTCTGGCAGCCCATAAACCGCCTCCTCCAGCAGCTCAGGGCAGGCGTGCTCCATGCCGTACCACTGCTGCCACAGCGCCACATCTTTAATGCGAAAATCTGCTGCGAGATCGATCACCCGCACACCCGCCGCCAGCAATCCGGGCACCATCTGCATCGCGGTGCCATTCGGCGTCGCAAAGAAGACCACATCAGCTGCAGACAACGTCGTCATCTCAGGCTCAGAAAAGGCGAGATCAAGATACCCTCGCAGGTTGGGATACATATCCACCACCGCCTGCCCCGCCTCAGAACGCGAGGTGACCGAGACGATCTCAACATCGGGATGATTAACCAGCAGGCGCAAACACTCAACACCGGTATAACCTGTGCCACCGACAACTGCCACTTTAATCGCTCTACTGCTCATCACTACTTCCCAAATGTTAAATGCAAAAAAGGCGAGCCGGTAATGATACGCCATGAGCGCGAAGGAAAACACCAACGCCGCTCACAAAGAGGCGCAGTGTTACTGGGTGCGATCACTACGCGGCACAAAAACCCGCATCACATAAGCCGCTACCGCATCGATCTCTTCACGACTCAACACCCCACGCCAGGCGGGCATTGTGGTATCAATAAGCCCCTCTGTGATCACCTGGGTAAGACGTTGATGCGTCATCCCGGCCATCGCCTCTGCGTCGGTCAGATCTCGCGGGGGCGGCTGTAAAAAGCTACCCACCCAGTTTCGCCCTGTCGCCGTTGCACCGTGACAAAAAGCGCAGTTGGCCTGAAAGATCTGCTCGCCAAGCCGCTGCTGTGGCGTCAGCCCCGCCACCTCTGGTGCTATCTCATGTCTGGCAAAGGGTGTCGCCGATGAGAGCGCATCAAGATCGCGCTCAAATGTCAAAGCCGCTGTCGATGACGCCTTATTTGAGTAGCCACCGCGCGGAAATGAGACAGCTCGCGGACTCCACCATTCACCTTCTTCTTCGACTTTTGAGCGGTCATGACAGGTGACACAGGCGCTAATAAAGAGCTGCCGACCTTCTTGCTGTAACGGGGTTAACTGCTCCAGCGGAGTATCAAGCGCGATCTCGCCTGTCGCAAACGGAAAGGCCGGCGCATAGCGCTGATGATCTTCCCAGCCGTTCGCAGGGATGTGATAACGGGTGTTGATGCCGTCACCCGCAATAAAGACATCGCGCACATAATCGACCACCGCCTCAATCTCAGCACGATTCAGCACCGCAGCAAAAGACATCATCGCACTCCCTTCACGGCCCTCAGTGACCACTTTGATCATCGCCTCACGTGAAAGATCCGACAGCTGCATCGCTGTGAAATTTCGCGGCGGCGGATTCAGATAGGTGGCCGCCAGGGTTTTTGCGTCGCCACTGTAACCGTGACAGAAGTAACAGTAGTTGTTATAGACGTTACGCCCAAACGTTGCCGCTACTCGTCCGCCGTCGGGCTCACCGGCTGCGCGGCTGTGCTGGTAGCCGCCGACCTCTCCACTGCTGGCGGCGGTGTGCTCATTGTCGCCGACGGCTTTCCCGGCACGGCAGAAGACTCCGTCGCTGTCGCAGCAGCTGACTCTGACTGCTCCCCTTTGCCGTCACCGTGCTCGCGCTGAATAAAAGTCTGGAAAACAAACTCCGTTACATTCGCGATCTCCTGATTGCTAAGTACCTTATTCCACGACGGCATCACGGTGCCCGGCAGGCCAACTGCAATGGCGCGAAACAGCGCCGGACGATTCAGCGTATTGCGCGCACGCTCACCCAGAAAATTTCGCGGACGTGGGGTGATAAATGCAGAGCGCGGGCCGTGGCCATCACCGCGCACACCGTGACAGGTGGCACAGTTGGCCATGTAAAATTCGCGCCCCGCTGCCACATCGCCCGTTAACCCGTGGGGCAGCTGATGTGACATATCAGACGCCACCCACGCAGGGGGTGGCGGCGTGGCGTGACTCACTGGCGGCTGGCCCGCTGCCTGCGGCATCGCACCGGCGGTGTGGCCACGCCCAGGATGTTGACGCTGATGCGGCGCGGCGGAACGCGGCGCCTCCTCACCGTTCGAAGCGGCTGCGAGCCGCATGAAATCGGCGCGGATATAATCGACCACGGCACTGATCTCATCCGCTGAGAGACGCGAATTAAACGGCATCATCGCGGTGCCACTACGCCCGTATGTGACCGACGTGATCATCCGTTCACGCGTCAGATAATCGCGCGCCTCACTGGCGGTAAAGTCGCGTGGCGGCGGGTTAAGCCCGCTCTGAGTCCAGGTCGAACCGTTCCCTTTATCGCCATGACACGCAGAACAGTTACGCTTATAGATATCACGCCCACTGCGCCCCGCACGCTTACTGCTATTGAGTGGCGCCAATGCCGCTGGCAGCGGATCAGAGCGCTCCTGTGCCGCCGCCAGCAAGGCAGGGTCGCGCATAAAGGCGCTGCGCACATAATCGACCACACCGGCGATCTCGGTCGCATCGAGTCGCCCTTCCCAGCCGACCATCGCGGTGTTCGGACGGCCATGCGTCACGGCGCTGATCATGCGGGCACGATCCAGCTCCTGCCACGCCTCAGCGGTAGTAAAGTCACGCGGCGGTGGGCGCAGCCCACGTTGGGCGCGGCTTTTACCATCACCGTTGTCGCCATGACACGCCGCACAGTGCTGTCGATAGAGCGGCTCAAATTCAGCAAAAGCAGTGGCCTCCGGCGAGCTGCTCGTCCCGACAGCCTCTGTCGCCGTCATGCCCGGCATCGCCTGAACCGTGGCGGGAGAAAGTAACGCCGAAACAAACGCACCAGCGAGTAATAGTGGATAAACCCGGTAATATTTCTGTCCATTCATAGCTGCGTATTGTGACGCAAAACAAATAGTTGCGCCACGCCAATGATAGCTTTATTCTTGTTCGGTAAATAAGCAGCCGAGACTGCAAAATCGACGTAGTGCAACCGGGGGGGATCCTGAGCAGCCAACAGTTGAGAGACCGCGCCGCTCAAGGATATAAATTACGTGAAACAGCTACTTAGCCAATTTATTCGTTTAGTTGTAGCCCTCTCACTAGGGGTCGGCGCGTCGTTTTCTGCGCTCGCCGCCGAAGGCACCAACACCATCCTCGGTACCAAACACGACTTCACCGGGCTCAATAAACGGGTCGGCGTGGTGGCGATGTCCGGGGTCGCCTTCTCAGACTACGGCTCCCCATGCGTCTACTGCCACATTCCACCCGAACAGGATGGGGCTGACTCCACCCCGTTTGGTGGCATTGAAGGGTGGAACCGCTTCAGGCCAGCCACGGAACACAGTTACGACCTCTACAATAGCCGCACGCTGGATAACAAGGTGAAGGCGCCCAGCCCGATCAGCCTGCTCTGTCTCTCCTGTCACGACGGCACCATGGGGGTCGATATGACCGTCTTTCGCCCCAACGGCTGGCGTAGCAGCGATGATGCGGCGATGCACCTGCGCATCAATGGCGACAACAACACCATGAACTGCGCCAAGTGCCACAACGGCCGTGTTGCCCATAACATTGCGATCAAACATATCGGCACAGACCTCACCAACGACCATCCAATCTCAATGCGCTACGCCGGGCTAAGCTCAACAGATCTCGACTTCAGAGAGCCCGACGGCCCCTACGGTTTTGATAACGGGGTGAAACTCTACGACGAGCGGGTCGAATGCGCCTCCTGCCACAACGTTCACAATCCAGACATTCAGGTGCTCCTGCGTGACCGCGCCGATCGATTGTGTGAAACATGCCATATCAAATAACATCAGGCCGCCTGCATTTAAAGCGGATCGCTACCATCATCACCGCCGCGACGCTCCTACTGGCAGGCTGCGCCACCGCTCCCAGGCAGGCGCCACCGTTTGAGCCACCGAGCTATCCACCACCACCGGCGGAACCACGTTTTATCTTTGAGCGCACCCTGCTCTATAACGATGATATCGAAGAGCTCAGCAGCAAGGAGAAGTTTCGCCTCTTTGCCACCGGTGAGGCGCGCCAGACTCAGGGGATGGTGAAACCGTTCGATGTCGCTGTCCACCAGGGCAAGGTCTATGTTAGCGACTCGGTGCAACGTGCAATCCTCCTCTTTGATATCCCCGGTAAACGTTTTAGCCAGATTGGCACCACCCGGCCCGGCCTGCTAAGCAAACCACTCGGGATCGATATCGCCCCCAACGGTCACCTCTTTGTCGCCGATATCAGCGCACTGCGCATCGTCGAGTACGATGCCAACGGCCAGTTTGTGCGCCGCATGGGTAGCAAAAAGACATTCACTCGCCCCACCGATGTTGCCGTGAGTAACGACGGCAGACGCCTTTATGTGGTGGATACCGGCGGCGTTGAATCAGACTCGCACAACGTAGTTGTATTTGATCTCGCCACTGGTGAAGCGAGCAAAACCATCGGTAAGCGTGGCACCCAGGAGGGGGAGTTCAACCTGCCACTCCAGATCACCAGCACCATCAACGGTGGCTGGTATGTGGTCGATGGCGGTAACTTCCGTGTGCAGGCATTTAATAACGATGACAGCTTCCGACTCACCTTCGGCTCCATCGGCCGCTACCCCGGCCAGTTCGCCCGCCCCAAAGGTATCGCCAGCGATATGGATGGCAATATCTACGTTATCGATAGCGCCTTTGGCAACGTACAGATTTTTAATGAGCAGGGGGAGCTGTTGATGTTCATGGGGGAACGGGGGCAGTCCGGCATCCCCGGCCGCTATATGTTGCCCTCCAGCGTCGATGTTGACGAAGATGGCCGCATCTATATTGTCGACCAGTTCTTCCGCAAGATCGATATCTTCCGCCCTGTTACGCTTGGCGCGGATGAGGGATTTGCCGCAGATCCGATAGCACGCGACAATTAACGCCGCCGCGGCAAACCTGTCACAGAAAACAGTCGACTAATTAGAGCAGGACTCACCGTAGTCAGCCAGCCGCTATCAATCCAGGATCACATGCGGCATAAAACGGGAGGTGTCCTTTGTGATCACAGAGCTATCCTCTCGAATGCTCATCCCCACCGCACGGTCAGCCACAATCCAGCTACCCACAATGGTGTGCTGCTCACCAAAGGTTGGTGGAGGTGCGTAGCGCTGTCTGATATAAGCGCCATCATCGTAGGGGCCATCGACCTTTTCACAGAGATCACCATCAATCACGACGCTGATATTACTCCCTTCCCGCGAGAATAGTGGCTTGCGCACCCAGCCCGCCGCCATCTTCCCCTGATGTTGCGCCTCTTCAAAGTAGGCCTCTAATAGATTGGGATGACCGGGATAGCGCTGCCACAACAGGGGCAGAATCCCTTTGTTCGAAAGCAGCGCCTTCCATACCGGCTCGATAAACCAGGTCTGACTCTCCGCAATAGAGGGGCCAAACCTCTCAGCCATCATAAATTCCCACGGGTAAAGTTTAAACAGAGCGGGAATGGTGTTGCTGTCACTATCGGTAAACTCGCCGTCGGGGCTGATGCCGATATCCTCTATATAGACAAAGCGGGTCTTCAAACCCGCCTGTACCGCGCAATCTTCCATATACTGCACCGTCCCACGATCTTCT
>Ga0256830_1002863_pt1 | contig 11096 bp, 22 predicted proteins | sample 128326metaG_FD_190537 | JGI IMG/M metagenome (GOLD analysis project Ga0256830, IMG submission 190537) | Hydrothermal vent microbial communities from Lau Basin, Pacific Ocean - 128-326 | ecosystem: Environmental > Aquatic > Marine > Hydrothermal vents | place: Pacific Ocean: Lau Basin | collected...
GCGGTGGCTGCTGTTGCGGTTCAGTTTACGACCACTTTTACGGTGACGCATGGTTTTTCTACCTTACAAATCTGTGTTGAATGACATCCAGCCGGCGTTATGACAAGCCGCCTTCTTTTTTCTGCTTGAGACTGGGTGGTGGCCAGTTTTCGAGCCGCATCCCCAGCGACAATCCTCGGGAAGCCAGAACATCCTTGATTTCCGTAAGCGATTTTTTCCCCAGGTTCGGTGTTTTTAACAATTCAACCTCGGTACGTTGAATCAGATCACCAATGTAGTATATCTGTTCCGCCTTGAGACAATTGGCCGAACGCACAGTCAATTCGAGATCGTCAACCTGGCGCAACAGGATTGGATCGATATCGGGTTCCTGGCCCTCGGGCTCGGCTTCTTCCTTGGTGTGCAGATCAACAAATGCGGAAAGCTGTTCCTGCAGGATGGTGGCTGCACTGCGAATGGCTTCTTCCGGATCGATGGTGCCATTGGTTTCAAGTTCGATGATCAACTTGTCGAGGTTGGTGCGTTGCTCAACACGCGCGGTATCAACCACATAGGCTACACGCTGAATCGGACTGAAGCTGGCATCGAGCTGAAGCCGGCCGATGGGACGATCCTCATCTTCATCCAGAAGGCGGGTATTTGCCGGCTGATAACCCCGGCCCTTGGCAACCTTGATGGTCATGTTCAATTCACCGCTCTTGGTGAGATTGGCGATCACATGATCCGGGTTGATAATTTCAACATTGTGGTCGAGCTTGATGTCCGCCGCAGTAACCGTGCCAGGACCCATCTTGTTGAGCGTCAGGGTCGCTTCGCCATCAGCTTCCATTCGCAGCGCCACACCTTTCAGATTGAGGAGAATGTCGACGACGTCCTCCTGCACACCCTCGATGGTGGTGTATTCGTGCAAAACACCCTCGATTTCCACCTCGACGATGGCACAACCACTCATGGATGAAAGCAGAATCCGACGCAGTGCATTGCCCAGGGTATGTCCGAAACCTCTCTCGAGAGGTTCCAGCGTCACCTTCGCATGCGTGTCGTTATACTGCTGAATATCAACGATACGTGGTGTTAGAAATTCCGATACTGAGGCCTGCATGTATAAATGCCCTCGCAAATATTCCTGAAATTAAACAAAAGTCAATTCTGCCATTCCGGTGGTGCTGTTACTTCGAGTACAGTTCCACCACCAGATGTTCATTAATATCGGTCGGCAGATCGCTACGTTCCGGTACATTCTTGTAGATGCCTTGCAGTTTTTCGACGTCGACATCCACCCAGTCCACGTGTCCCCGCTGTTGTAGTGCCTCGGCGGCACTCTTGATGCGCAATTGTTTTGCAGCAGCTTCATCGACGGCAATCACATCACCCGGTTTGACCTGTGCTGATGGAATGGTCATTTTACGCCCATTGACGGTGATCGCCTTGTGCCGCACCAGCTGGCGGGCTTCAGAACGGGAAGCACCGAACCCCATCCGGAAAACGACATTATCCAGACGCGATTCCAGCAGTTGCAGCAGATTTTCGCCTGTTGAGCCTTTCTGCCGATCCGCCGCCTTGTAATAGTTGCGAAACTGTTTTTCCAGAATGCCATAGATGCGGCGCAGTTTCTGCTTCTCGCGCAACTGGGTCGCATAGTCTGACAGGCGTCCGCGACGCTGGCCATGCTGACCCGGCGGAAAAGCACGGTTCTCCATCGCGCACTTGCTGCTGAAGCATTTTTCACCTTTGAGAAACAGTTTTTCGCCTTCGCGGCGGCACTGACGGCATTTTGGTCCGATGTATCTAGCCAATGTATTTCTCCCGCTTAAACGCGACGTTTCTTGGGTGGACGACACCCATTGTGAGGAATGGGGGTGACATCAGAGATGTTGGTAATACGAAAACCTTTCGCATTCAAAGCGCGTACCGCTGACTCACGGCCCGGGCCTGGGCCCTTGACGCAAACTTCAAGATTCTTCATGCCGTATTCCTGCGCCATTGCGCCAACACGTTCTGCCGCCACCTGGGCAGCAAAGGGTGTGCTCTTGCGGGAACCGCGAAAACCGGAACCACCTGCCGTGGCCCAGCAGAGCGCGTTACCCTGGCGATCCGTAATGGTGACAATGGTGTTATTGAAAGACGCGTGGATATGCGCGATGCCGTCTGCAATATCCCTTTTGACTTTCTTACGAGAACGACTTGAAGATTTGGTTGCCATATTTCACAAAACCTATGTTATTTCCTGATGGGCTTACGCGGACCTTTACGGGTACGCGCATTGGTACGGGTCCGCTGACCGCGTAACGGCAGACCGCGGCGATGGCGGATCCCCCGGTAGCTGCCAAGGTCCATCAAACGCTTGATATTCATGGAGACTTCACGGCGCAGGTCACCTTCGACGGTGTACTTGGCCACTTCGTTACGCAGGTTTTCAATATCGTTTTCCGCCAGATCCTTGATCTTGGCATCAGGCTTGACGCCTGCGTCTGCGCAAATCTTTCTGGCACGGGTCCGCCCGACCCCATAAATCGCCGTCAAGGCAATTTCGGCATGCTTGTTTACCGGAATGTTGATACCAGCTATACGGGCCATGTAGCCACTCCCTAAATCAATCAATAATCAAACGCGGGCCGAGACCCGCGAAAACGCTCAATTTTACGTGTTAGCGCCCGTCTCGGCAAGGCTTGGAGGCCAATTTTTAGCCTCGGGTACCGCGACCGGCTCAACTCTCCCAGGATCAGCCCTGGCGCTGTTTGTGACGGGGATCCTTGCAGATCACACGCACCACGCCGTCACGACGGATGATCTTGCAATTCCGGCACAGCTTTTTAACAGATGCACGAACTTTCATGTTGTTTCTCCAGCAAATTCCTTCAGAATCAACGCAGCAAACCTGCGCTACCCTGACCTTTCAAATTGGCCTTTTTCATCAGGCCCTCATACTGATGGGACATGAGGTGTGCCTGCACTTGCGCCATGAAATCCATTACGACCACCACGATAATCAACAGCGAGGTGCCGCCAAAGTAAAAAGGCACGTTCCAATACACAATCAAAAACTCGGGCAACAGACAAACCGCTGTAATATAGGCAGCCCCCACCAGCGTCAGGCGCCCAAGAATTTTATCAATATGCCTGGCCGTCTGCTCCCCCGGACGGATACCGGGAATAAAGGCACCGGAGCGTTTCAGATTGTCGGCCGTTTCCTTCGGGTTAAACATCAACGCCGTGTAGAAAAAGCAGAAAAATATAATCGCGATGGCGTACATCAGCACATACACCGGCTGCCCCGGCGACAGCATCGTTGCCACGTCCTGTAACCAGCTAAAGGGGCCTTCCGCATCCCCCCCAAACCAGCCCGCCAGCGTGGCGGGAAACAGGATGATACTGGAGGCAAAAATCGGCGGTATCACACCGGCCATGTTGATTTTCAGCGGCAAATGGCTCGACTGTGCCGCATAGAGCTTGCGCCCCTGCTGACGCTTGGCGTAGTTCACCGTAATCCGCCGTTGCCCACGCTCCATAAACACCACGAAAGCCGTTACCGCCAGGGCGACAATGAACAACACCAGAATGAAGCCGTAGCTGAGTTCACCAGTACGCCCCAGTTCCAGGGTACCGCCAATGGCAGATGGCAAACCTGCGACGATACCCGCGAAAATGATCATCGAGATACCGTTACCGATACCCCGCTCGGTCACCTGCTCACCCAACCACATGAGGAACATAGTGCCGGTCACCAGGGTAATCACCGTGGTGAAGTAAAACGTGTTCTGATCAATGATCACCAGCCCCGGTTGCCGTGACAGCGCTACCGCAACCCCCAGTGCCTGGAAAGTCGCCAGCGCCAGTGTCGCGATGCGGGTGTATTGGGTGATTTTGCGCCGTCCCGCTGCGCCTTCCTTGTTCAGCTGCTCCAGTTTCGGGTGCACTTTCGTCAGCAGTTGAATAATAATCGATGCCGAAATATAGGGCATGATCCCCAGGGCAAAGAGTGACAAGCGTTTGAGCGCGCCACCAGAAAACATGTTGAACATCGAGAGGATCGTGCCCTGCTGCTGTTCAAACAATTGTGCCAGGGTTGCGGGATCGATACCGGGAACGGTAATAAAGGATCCTACCCGAAAAACGAGCAAGGCACCGATCAGAAAGAGGATGCGCTGCCGCAGCTCGGTAAATTTACCAGCCGCCATTGCATCTGCTATACCTGATCGCGAATTAGCCACCTGCTTACTCTTCGACCTTGCCGCCGGCAGCTTCGATTGCTTCGCGCGCACCCTTGGTAGCACGAATGCCTTTCAAAGTCACTGCTTTTTCAATCTTGCCGGAAGCCATTACCTTGACCCGCTGGATGTTTTTACTGATCAGATTGGCTTTCTGCAAAGCTTCAAGATCAATCACATCAACATCAAGCTTGTTCAGTTCATGCAGACGGATTTCATCCGTTACCATTCCAACCCTGGAACGAAAGCCGACTTTTGGTACACGGCGCTGCAGCGGCATCTGCCCGCCTTCGAAGCCAACCTTGTGGAAACCGCCTGAACGCGACTTCTGACCCTTGTGACCACGGCCACAGGTTTTACCCAGACCGGAACCGATACCGCGCCCGACACGCTTGCGTGGTTTTTTGGATCCTGCTGCGGGCTTGAGGGTGTTCAAATACATATCAGTTCTCCTCAACCTTGACCATATAGCTCACTTTATTGATCATGCCACGGGTACATGGAGTGTCTTCCACTTCCACCGTCTGATGCATGCGACGCAGACCCAGACCGCTCACGCAGGCTTTATGTGAAGCCAGGCGGCCATTGGTACTGCGTACCAGTGTTACTTTGATTTTGCCTTTCTCAGCCATGGTCTTATTCCAGAATTTCTTTAACCGATTTACCACGTTTGGCGGCAACGTCTTCCGGTGAAGACATTTCGCTCAAGCCACGGATAGTGGCACGCACGACATTGATCGGGTTATTTGAACCAATGCACTTTGCCAGCACATTGTGAATGCCGACAACGTCAAATACGGCACGCATCGGTCCGCCGGCAATAACACCGGTACCTTCCGATGCAGGCTGCATGTAAACCTTGGCAGCACCATGCTCGGCGGTTATCGGATATTGCAAAGTCCCCTGATTAAGCGGAACCTTAACCATGTTCTTCCGCGCATTTTCCATCGCCTTGGAAATGGCCACGGGCACTTCGCGCGCCTTGCCACGACCGTAACCGACTCGCCCTTCCCCATCACCAACGACCGTTAATGCGGAAAAACCGAAAATGCGCCCGCCTTTGACGACCTTGGCAACACGGCGAATGCCAACCAGACGTTCCTGAAGACCGTCACTGCTCTGTTCTTTGTCAAATCCTGCCATTAGTTCAACCCTTAGAATTGCAGTCCTGCTTCACGCGCCGCTTCTGCCAACGCCTTGACCCGACCGTGATATTTAAAACCCGAGCGATCGAATGCCACACTGGTGATACCTGCCGCTTTTGCCTTTTCGGCAATTGCCTTGCCAACCGCTGTTGCGGCATCGATATTACCCGTATTCTTCACACTGCTCTTGATACCCGCCTCGAGGGTGGAAGCACAAACGATCACCTCACTCCCGTTAGGTGCGATAACCTGGGCGTAGATATGACGCGGTGTACGATGCACGCTCAAACGATGCACGGCCAGTTCGCGAATCTTGGCACGTGCACGACGTGCGCGACGTATACGAGTTGCTTTTTTATCCATCGTCTTAACCTGCCCTTACTTCTTCTTGGCTTCTTTACGCGCTATGTACTCATCCGCATATTTCACACCCTTGCCTTTGTAGGGTTCCGGCGGACGATAGGCGCGGATTTCGGCCGCAACCTGACCAACACGTTGTTTATCCATACCCTTGACCACAACTTCGGTCTGGCTGGGAGTTTCAATCGTAATACCTTCCGGCATGTCGTAATTAACCGGGTGGGAAAACCCAAGGGTCAGATTCAGCGTCTTGCCCTGAACCTGGGCACGGTAGCCTACGCCCACCAGTTGCAGTTTCTTTTCAAAACCGCTGCTGACACCGATCAGCATGTTGTTGATCAAGGAGCGCGCGGTACCACTTTGTGCAATGGCACCGGCAAAACCTTCGCGCGGTTTGAATGACAGTTCATTGTCATTCCGAACGATCTCGACGGACTCATGGACCTCGCGCTCCATTGTCCCCTTGCCACCCTTCACACTGACATGCTGTGCATTGATATTGACTTCAACGCCTGAGGGAATTGTAATCGGAGTTATTCTCGCCATACCCTGCTACCTTCTTACTGTACGGTGCAAAGTATTTCACCGCCCTGTCCCGCCTTGCGGGCAGCCCGATCTGTCATCAAACCGGAAGAGGTGGAAATAATTGCAATACCCAAGCCACCCATTACTTTAGGCAGCTCATCTTTTCCTTTATAAATACGCAAACCCGGACGGCTGACACGTTTGATTTTTTCAATCACGGGTTTACCTTCATGATATTTCAAACTGATGGTCAGCGTCGGTTTGCCGTCAATTTCACCGGCAACCATACCGGTAATGTAACCTTCATCCTGCAACAGCTGCGCAATCGCCTGTTTCTGTTTCGACAAAGGCATACTCACCTCTGTTTTGCCTGCAGCCAGCGCGTTACGAATGCGAGTCAGCATGTCTGCAATCGGATCTGTCATACTCATCTGAGTTGCTCCTGAATAACCTTACCAACTTGCCTTGCGTAAACCGGGAACATCACCGCGCATGGTGTGCTCACGCAGCTTGTTACGGCACAAACCAAACTTGCGATATACAGCATGCGGACGGCCGGTAATACGGCAACGGCGCTGTATCCGCACCGGACTGGCATTCCGCGGCAATTTCTGCAATTTTGCCTGGGCTTCCATCCGTTCTTCGAAACTCACGTTCGGATTTTTAATGACAGCTTTCAATTCTGCGCGCTTGCTGTCATATTTCTTAACCGTCTTTAAGCGCTTGCTTTCACGCTCAATCATGCACAACTTGGCCATATTTCTCTCCTAGCCCCTGGACTTAAGCGGGAAGTTAAAAGCAGCCAGTAATGCCCGTCCTTCCTCGTCGGTTTTTGCTGTGGTCGTGATGGTGATATCCAGGCCACGCAACGTATCAATTTTGTCGTAATCAATTTCCGGGAAAATAATCTGCTCACGCACACCCATACTGTAATTGCCACGGCCATCGAAGGATTTCGGATTGAGGCCGCGAAAGTCACGAATACGCGGGATAGCAATGCTGATCAGGCGTTCCAGGAATTCGTACATACGCTCACGGCGCAGTGTCACCTTACAGCCGATCGGCCAACCTTCACGAATCTTGAAACCCGCGATTGACTTGCGCGCGTTGGTGACAATCGGTTTTTGTCCGGCGATTTTTGCCATATCAGAAACAGCGTGTTCCATCACTTTCTTGTCGCCCACAGCTTCACCCACGCCCATGTTCAGGGTGATTTTCGTAATGCGGGGCACTTCCATCACGCTTTTGTAACCAAACTGCTCAACCAGCTTATTGACTACAGTATCTTTGTAAAACTCTTGTAACGTTGCCATATTTCTGTAACCTGAACTGATTAGGCGTCAATGACTTCGCCATTGGATTTAAAATAGCGCACCTTACGGCCATCTTCGAGGGTCTTGATACCGACGCGGTCGGCCTTTCCTGTCACCGGATTGAAGATCGCCACATTGGAAATATCCAAAGGCATTTCCTTTTCAACAATACCGCCCGGGACACCCGCCGCAGGATTGGGCTTCTGGTGCTTTTTGGCAATGTTGACGTTTTCCACTATGACACGGTCTTCATCACTCAACACACGCACGATACTGCCGCGCTTGCCTTTGTCCTTACCTGTGATAACGATGACGTCATCACCTTTTTTAATCTTTTGCATGGCTCTAACTCTCTACCCTTACAAAACTTCAGGCGCCAATGAAATAATCTTCATAAAATTCTCGGTTCGCAATTCGCGTGTAACCGGGCCGAAGATACGGGTGCCAACCGGCTGCAACTGCGTATTCAACAATACAGCAGCATTACTATCAAAACGGATGACGGAACCATCTGCACGGCGCACGCCTTTTTTGGTGCGCACTACCACAGCGTTGAATACATCACCTTTTTTTACACGCCCGCGAGGAATGGCTTCCTTAATGCTGACCTTGATAACGTCCCCCACACGGGCATAGCGGCGTTTAGACCCGCCAAGTACCTTTATACACTGGACACGACGGGCACCACTGTTATCAGCCACGTCGAGTATTGTCTGCATCTGAATCATCAGAAACTCCGCTATACCGAATTCTTGATTAAATTAAACAACGTCTGCACGTTCTACGATTTTTTCCAGCATCCATGTCTTGGTCTTGGAAATCGGCCGGCATTCGCTGATAGTAACCACATCACCTTCATTACACTCATTTTTCGCATCATGCGCATGCAATTTGGTGGAACGCTTGATGTACTTGCCGTACACAGGGTGTTTTACCTTGCGTTCTACCAGTACCGTAATTGTCTGTTCCATTTTGTTACTGACCACACGACCAGTTACAGTACGATGTACTTTTTGTTTCTCGCTCATTCTGTTTTACCTGCTTTTTCTTTCAGAATTGTCTTAACGCGGGCAATACTGCGTCGTACAGACTTCATCTGATGAGGGCGCGCAAGTTGACCTGTACCTTTTTGCATACGCAAGTTAAATTTTTCCCGTGTCAGGCTCAACAGCTCACTGTTGAGTTCTTCGACACTCTTGTCACGTAATTCATTCGCTTTCATCACAATACCGTCCGATTCACGAAGGTTGTCGCCACAGGCAATTTGGCAGCCGCCAGACGGAAGGCTTCACGTGCTATTTCTTCAGAGACACCTTCCATCTCATACAACACGCGGCCCGGCTGGATCTGTGCCACCCAGTATTCGACATTACCCTTACCTTTACCCTGACGAACTTCCAGTGGTTTCTTGGAAATCGGTTTATCGGGGAAAACCCGGATCCAGATCTTTCCGCCACGCTTGATATGGCGCGTCATTGCCCGGCGTGCGGCTTCAATCTGACGCGCGGTAATGCGTCCACGTGAAGTTGCCTTGAGTCCGAATTCGCCAAAGCTGACCTTGCTACCACGAGTCGCTAAACCGCGGTTACGGCCCTTTTGCTGTTTACGGAATTTAGTACGTTTAGGCTGCAGCATTCTTCAAACTCCCCGTTAACCGGCAGCGGTTTTGGCAGATTCGGTTTCTGCACTGTCCTGTTTGCCGATGACTTCACCTTTGAAGATCCACACCTTGACACCGATAATGCCGTAAGTGGTTTCCGCTTCGGCAAAACCGTAGTCAATGTCGGCTCGCAGAGTGTGCAACGGCACGCGGCCTTCGCGATACCACTCGGTACGCGCAATTTCTGCACCGTTCAGGCGCCCTGCCACATTAATGCGAATGCCTTGCGCTCCGAGACGCATGGTGTTCTGCACAGCACGCTTCATCGCACGACGGAACATGATACGGCGCTCCAGTTGTTGCGCCACACTTTCAGCAACAAGTTGGGCATCCAGTTCCGGTTTGCGGATTTCTTCAATATTGATGTGCACCTGCGGCAGGTCCATCATGGCAGTGACCTGTTTGCGCAAACGCTCGATGTCTTCACCTTTTTTGCCGATAACCAGACCCGGGCGGGCAGTGTAAATAGTAATGTTGGCACTGCCGGCGGTACGTTCGATCTGGATGCGGCTCACGGATGCCTGCGACAGTTTCTTTTTCAGGAAGGCACGCACTTCCAGATCCGAATTCAGGTAATCCGCATATTGTTTGGAATTGGCATACCATTTGGAATTGTATTCCTTGACGATGCCAAGACGTATACCTGTTGGATGTACTTTCTGACCCATCTCAGTCTCTCTCTTACTTGTCAGCCACGGTCACAGTGATGTGACTGGTGCGCTTGAAAATATGGTTAACGGAACCTTTCGCGCGGGCCTGCCAGCGCTTGTGGGTCGGGCCTACATCAACAAAAATACGGTTAACTTTCAGCTCGTCGATATCAGCACCTTCGTTGTGTTCTGCGTTTGCAATTGCCGATTCCAGCACTTTTTTGATGATGCCGGATGCTTTCTTCGGGCTGAATGTCAAAATCTGCAAGGCACGCTCAACCGGCAGACCACGGATCTGATCTGCGACCAGCCGACATTTCTGTGGCGAAATGTGTGCAAATTTCAATTTGGCTGCGACTTCCATCAGTTAAACCTCTTATTTGGCTTTTTTATCAGCCATATGGCCTTTGTAGGTCCGGGTAGGAGCGAATTCACCCAATTTGTGCCCTACCATGTTTTCTGAAATCAGTACCGGTACATGCTGCCGACCGTTATGCACAGCAATGGTCAAACCAATCATTTCAGGTACGATCATGGAACGACGGGACCAGGTTTTGATCGGTCTTTTACTGTTGGCTTCTTGCGCTGCCTGCACCTTTTTGAAGAGATGCAAATCAACAAATGGACCTTTTCTAATCGAACGTGGCACTGTATTTACTCTCTAAACAATTATTTCTGGTTACGACGACGCACAATCAAGTTATCAGTGCGCTTGTTCTTGCGGGTTTTGTAACCCTTGGTCGGTACACCCCAGGGGGTAACCGGATGACGGCCTCCCGAGGTACGGCCTTCACCACCACCATGCGGGTGATCCACCGGGTTCATCGCGACACCACGAACAGTGGGACGAACACCCCGCCAGCGCTTGGCACCGGCTTTACCCAGTTTGCGCAGATTGTGTTCACCATTACTGACAACACCGATGGTGGCGCGACAGTCGGCATGCACCTTGCGCATTTCACCCGAACGCAAACGCAAGGTGGCGTAAGCACCTTCCCGGGCCACCAACTGCACTGAGGTACCCGCGCTACGAGCAAGCTGGGCACCCTTGCGGGGTTTCAATTCCACCGCGTGCAGTACCGAACCCACCGGAATATTGCGCAAGGGCAAACAATTCCCCTGTTTGATGGGCGCTTCCTGGCCGGACATCAGGCTGTCACCCGCCTTGACACCCTGGGGTGCCAGGATATAACGGCGCTCACCGTCTGCATAAAGCAATAACGCAATGTGCGCAC
>Ga0256830_1002864_pt1 | contig 11092 bp, 7 predicted proteins | sample 128326metaG_FD_190537 | JGI IMG/M metagenome (GOLD analysis project Ga0256830, IMG submission 190537) | Hydrothermal vent microbial communities from Lau Basin, Pacific Ocean - 128-326 | ecosystem: Environmental > Aquatic > Marine > Hydrothermal vents | place: Pacific Ocean: Lau Basin | collected...
GCAGCCTGAAAGAGATAAAACAAGCAGGCTACAGGATTGTAAAAGAGCGCGATGGAGATAGCTATTTCCTTGTAAAGCCTGAAGAACTAAAACCTCTGCTTGTAAGGTTAGGAGATATTGCTGAAGTCCGTTTTGGGATAAAAACAGGCTGCAATGAATTTTTCTACCTCCCGAGTAAGCATTTTGACATCAGAAAAGAAGGCAGATATTACAGGCTTCTTCCCAAACATGAAGGCTTGCCTGATGATTTGAGGATTGAGGAAGAGTATTTGAAGCCGGTAATAAAGTCGCCAAGGGAATGTAAATCAATTTTTGTAAATCCAAATGATCTCAAACAAAAAATATTTTTGTGTCATAAGATCAAAAAAGAACTTAAAGACACTTGTGCTATAGAATATATCGAGTGGGGAGAAAAACAACATTTTAATAAGATACCTTCATGCAAAGGTAGAAAGAGATGGTGGGATTTAGGAGTTTGGGAATATCCAGATATGATATGGAGTGACGCATATAATGATAGATACGCGACTTTCAGTGTTCCACAAGATCATTATGCAGATAAACGATTCTTCTATATTTATCCCCAAAATAGTAAATCATTTGAGATAACAAGATTATATTTAAATTCAACCATTATTCCTTTATTTATAGAGAATGAAGGAATCGCCAATCTTGCTGAAGGGGTCATATATACAAATGTTTATTGGCTTAAAAAATTGCCTGTCTTATACAATATAGACGTAATATGCTCATTAAAAAAATTTCAAGCCAAGAGGGTAGAAAGTATTTTCACCGAACTCGGCATCAACCCTCGCCAACCCATTCGCTCCCAGAAACCCAATCCCCTTCCAGACCGAAAGGCTCTGGATGACATCGTCTTTGACATTCTCGGATTGACTGAGGCGGAGCACGACGAGGTCTACTTATCTGTCTGCGAACTGGTCAAAAACCGCCTTGAAAAAGCAAGGAGCGTATGAATAAAGTATGCAATTATGGAAAAATTGCGAATTTTTATAAGTTCTACAATGGAAGATTTACGAGAAGAGAGAATAGCTGTCGCTAATGCTATTAATAGAAATCGAACCTGGGAACCAGTTTATGCAGAATCTTTTGTTGCTAGATCGGAATCACCCAGAGAGGTATGTTTAGAGGAAGTAAGAAAAAGCCATATTTATATTGGGATTTTTAAAGAATGGTATGGGTACATCCCACAAGACAACAATCCCCAAGGAGATTCCGTTGTTGTATTAGAATATAAGGAAGCCAGAAACAATCACCTTCCTATTTTTATCTTTATAGATAAAAGCAGTAGCAACAGGGAAAAAAGATTAACAGAGTTTCTAAGTGAGATAACAGGTTTTGATAGGGGACATTGGAGAAAAGAATATTCCACTACAGACGAACTTGTGCAATTTGCTATAGAAGCTATTAACTTTGAAATTGCAAGAGGATATCTGCAACATATTCAAGACAAACAAAAAAAAGAAGTGCAAAGTATATACAGCCTTCCATATTTTGAGAAACTAAAGGAAAGGCTAAAATGAGGGATTTTTATCTTAAAAGAAAATTAATAAAGAGGGAAGAATATTATGTATTTGGAGAATATGCCCCTTATTTTGCAGAAGTCTATTATGACCTACATACTTTGATAACAACAGGAACAAAAAAGATAGTTCTATTGGGAGATGCAGGGTATGGCAAAAGCACTGAATTAAAGATGATTGCCAAAAGATTTATTGAAGAAAGAAATCCTGATTTCATTCCTGTTTTCATTGAACTGGATACTTATGTTCACGAAGATATGATAGATTATGTCCAAAATAAAATTGGAGATGAGTCTCAAGATTTACTAAATTATGATAAATCAAAACTTGTTTTTCTATTTGATGAGTTTGATCAGGTGATAAATAAAGAAATAGCAGTAAGAAAGATTAAGAATTTCATCGAAAAATATAATGAGTCTACCTTCATCATTACTTGTAGGACGAATTTCTATTCTGGTCAATTTGAGGATTTTAACATTTTTGTCCTTTTACTATTTAATTTAGATGATATCAAGAATTATGCTCAAAAATTGCTAAATAGTGAAAGCAATTCTTTCTTGGATCGGCTGGAGGAAAACAATCTGTTTGATCTGGCAAAAAATCCGTTTTTCTTGAACCATCTTGTTGAGATATTCAAGAAAGATAAAGAAATACCTGTAACTCGAAGTGAGATTTTCTCCAGAATTATATCTTTAGCCATTGAATGTGATGAAAAGAAACTAACAAATAAGTATGACTTAGAGCAAAATTATCCTGCTTCAGAAATTAGGAGAGATTTAAGATATATATCTCTAGTTATGGAAATCCTTCAAAGAAATTTTATTACCGTTGAAGAATTAAATAAGATTATTTTGGATAAAACTAAAAGACAAGTTATTACAGAGCTCTCTTTAATTAAGAAGTCCTTCTTCAAAAAAGGGAGTGTTTATCAATTCCAGCATAATAATTTTCAAGAATATCTGGCTGCAGAAGTGTTAGCAGATCAAAACCTAAATGTGATTTTAGATTTTATTTCCTTCCGTTCGATTATTAAGAGAAAAATATCATGGATGGAAAAATTTATAGTCCCTCTGGAATATATTGATTTTAAACCCTTTGGGATTAGAATTAATAAATTAATATCAACGTTGCTCAACTTGGTGAGATATAGAAAAATAGATAGAATCAATCCCTCATGGGTAAATACGATTGCTTTTCTATGTCAATTGAGAAAGGGAAACGACTTGCTCAATTATTTGATGAAAAATGAACCTGAATTTACTCTAAAATTTGAAACAAGCAGAATTGATGAGAAAAAGAGGATACAGCTGTTTAAAACAATATTTAAAAAATATACTGATAGGAAAATTTGGATTGATAGAGATAAAATTGACTATGAAGAGATGGCCAATTTTGGCAAGACGCAAGAAATCTATAAGTATCTAATGAGATACGCACGTTCAAGAGAACATTTTACCCATAGATACAATGCAATTCAAATGTTAGGAAGGATGAAAGGATTAGAAAATGAGTCTTTGCGAGAACTATTAATTGAATATGCTAAGGATGAAAACGAAAACCAGAATGTCCGGCATATAAGTTTTTATGCTTTATCTTGGTTAGGAATGGCTACCCCAGACACAATTGATGCTCTTAAACATCTTAAAGACTCAAATGATGATTGGGTTTTATCTGGGCTCTACTATCTAATCAAAGAGAGTGCATATACCGATCAATATGTAGACATTTTACTAGCGGGAATATCCAAAATAATATCTCGGTTTAACTCGTCAAAGTCACGATTAGCAGATGAAAGCTGGAACCTTATGCGTGCAATAGAGAAAATCAAATCGGTGGAAGGTGTTAAAAAAATCATTAGATACTTTATTGATAATCCGAGAGACCTTAGAGAGTTTGATATAGAAAGGTCAATGGGAAAAATTGTTAGTAATATAATTAAAGCTTATGAGCACGATTCTTCTATTTATAATGATATGAAGGAACTAATGAAAGTTGCCAGTAAAGAACATATTGATAAAGCAATTTCAGAAATTCAGGTATTCTTTCAAAAAACTGGAACTGCTCTTAAACTTTTTAATGAAGTCTATGAAGAAGGAATAGAAAATAATTATGCTCTCTTAGCAGCTATAGCAGATGAACAATGTGTAGATTTTCTTATTAACCAATATTCACAAGCAAAGCTTACAGAGCCTAATATTTGGACATTTATCAATCATCTGGCTTTTAAGAATAGAGAGAAATTTGATAACCTGCTAAAAATAATAAATGAGAAAACCAATAATAAGTTTTTACCTCCGCCACCGAGAGATTATGAAAAAGAGAAAAAAGAGAGATTGAAAAGAGAAATTGAAATAATATTTGATAAGAATGAGTTCTTAAGAGAGGTTGAAAAGATTTTCTATGGTGAGGGCAAAGAGGAAATAAGCTTTGTGGATATTGAAAACATTCTATTTAAGAGGCATGAGGAAGACAAATATAATGAGTTCGTGATGAGAGAGCTTAGAAACTACCTTGAAAAGGATAAAGATAAGAAATGGAAATTAGAAGACTTGAAAAACGAGATAAGCCAATGGGATTATGAGTGGGTTACAATTAGCTATATATTCAATTTACTTTATCACGGCAGTGAATTGCAACTATCTAAAGAGCAGGTAGCTGTAATTAAAGACTTTTGCTTGAAAAATCTTAAGAAAGTTAATTTTAGAGATGCATTAGTACAAAAAGACAAAGGAACAACTGCAAGCCATTTAGCCATAATGTTATGGTATTTCTTAAGGAGATTTGATTTTGTATACCCGGAAGAAGTCTTATTAGATATGTTATCGTTCGATTGGATAGGAGGCCATCAGTTCGTAGGAATAGATTATCTTGAAAACATACTTCCACCTGCGAAAATAAGAGACAGAATTTTAGATAACCTTAATAAGGGAATTAAGGTAAGCGAAGTGCTTAAAAATCATATTAATTATTGTAAAAAGCACCATCTAGTTAAAGCAAAAGACCAGTTATTTAATATTATCAGGAATCCACAAATAGAAATAGAGAATAGATTGTTAGCGCTGGAAACTGTTGCAAACTTTCCTGATTCCACAACTTTTTTAGAAAACATGCTGGATATTAGTGAACTTGCGTTATTTATTAAAAGTGCTGAGATACTTATCACTCGTGGTAGTAATAAGAGTAAAGAAAAACTGCTCCTTAAACTTTCCTCCAAAGATGAAAAATTTGCTTTAGAGTCAGCCAAATTACTTATCAAGGAACAAGATTTAAAAGCAATTCGCTTTTATAGCGATTATATAAAAAGAACTAAAAAATTTTCAGTGGCTTTTCATAGAAAAAATCCTCTTCAGCAGATAAAAACAATCAAGGCTCTTCCTATACTTTTTGACCTTTTAAAGTTTTCCTATGAATTCAGAAGGGAAATCCAGCAAGATGAATTTCACAGGCTTGGTGGTGCTATAATTGGTGTTTTAGAGAATATCGCATTACAAAGTTTTTCAAACTTTACCAAGGTAATTAAAGGGCTGCAGAGATTCGTTAAAAAATATCATTCTCAATTTGATGGCATAAATTTTCTTAATGATGTGTGTGATGATATCGAAAGGGCGTTCTTCATTAACTATACAAGTCAGATAACAGTAGATGAAGCTATAGAGAAAATTAGGAAAACTTTATAAATGTAACCAGGGGTACCCTGTCAACATTTGACATTTCCTCGCGAATTATAATTTCTTTGGGCTCAGCCCCTGATTTTGAGTTTTCCTCCCCTCTTTGTTATTCTAAAAGTAAACCAGAAAAGTTGTTAGAGGAGTTTAAGAAAATGTATGAAGAGTGGGTAAAATGAAGAAAATAAAACATCAAGTTGAGGGAATAAGAAAAAATATTAGCGAAATTTTGAAGCATGTCACTTTAGAAGATTTTCCAAAATTTCCTCTACCGAAAGAGGTGAGTATATATAGGTGGAAAGGCGGTGTTTCTATCCGTCTCCCTAAGAAAGTTAAGCCCTATTATGACAATATTGTGAAAATTTTCGAGAAGTGTGAGATAAGTAAGGAATTGAGTTTAAAAGATTGCAAAGATGCATTGGATAATGCTATCTTCTCAAAAGTTCTTGAGAATTTAAATAAATGTAAAGAAATCACCCAATTATCGCCCAAAGAGATTGTTGAAGAGTTTATAAATGAATTACAAAGCAAAACCGACCGGCGAGTTATATTATTCCCAATAACTGGTATAGATTTACGTATAGGAGAACTAAAGATTGGCAAATGTCGATTTTTTAAGCCATCTCAAGAATGGTGCGATTCAAGAGAGATTAAACTGAAAGATTCTGTGTTTAAACTTAGAGTGGGTAAGGAAGTTTCTTTCTCAATTCCTAAATTGGGGAGTAAACCACGGGAGCATATATTTACGGTGCCACCTCTATGTGTGGAAGTATCTTTAAAAGCTTCCACTAATTATGCTTTTGAGAAAGGGTTAGAAATCATAGAAGAGGTAAAAGGATTGCTTTATCTATTTCTCCCATTCAACAAATATGCTTTTCGTTATGAAGAGTCATCCTTTGGAGTTTCAAATATTTGCTCCCGATATAACTTAATGTTGCCAATTTGGAAAGCGAAGGAACTGGAAACAGGGGTTCTATTTTCTTTCATCGTTTCGCAAAGACGTATTCCTACGAGAAACCTTCTACTATCTGATAAAATTCTTCGTAACTATAAGGCAGCAGGGTTCGACGATTTTTCCAAATTACTTGGTGAAGAAGAGACTGAACTAACTGATATTGGAAAAAGAATTAAATCAGCATTACTTTGGTATGGTCGCTCTATTGACGAAATAAATAAATGCAAACAGTTTCTCCACGCATCTATTGCGTTAGAGTCACTTCTTACCCCAGAAAGTCAAGAAGAAAGGATTGCAAGTACTATAGCAGAATATTCTGCTTTCCTTTTGGGAAGAGATTCACAATCACGGCTGAACCTTGAGACGCTTTTAAAGCAACTATACAAAGTAAGGTCAGGTATTGTTCATGGGAGAATAACTTATGTGGGAGAATACAAAGTTTCCCAGATAAGAAGCGTTGTTTGGGCTCTGCTTTTTAAATTCATGGATCTTATCAAAAAGAAAAAGTTACGTTCATATAATGATTTATTAGAGTATATTAAAGAAGTCAAATACACGGGGGACCTAAAATGAGAAAAAATGGGTTAAATCTTTCGTATTGACAGGGTAAGTATAATCTTTATCGTGCCTCTCTCATGCAAGCTTCCTCCTACGACTACCAATCTGTAATATCTCATATATCTGTATTTTGGAAACGCTATCTTAAATCAACCCCAGTTTCCTATCTACGAGGGGGGAACATTCTCAATTTCTTAAGAACATCAGAATGATGAGGTAAAAAGAGAGAAAATGCGGAAAATCAAAGGGTCAAGTCTCATTTTTTCCATAAAACGGGAGAACCTTATTTTATGAAGCATTTACGACCTCCCATATCCTCTTGCGTATCTTTCCCGAAGCCTGCCCGCCATCCCTTCAGGAGGGAGCAGGCGGGGTGGTATCTTCTTCATGAGAGCTCCTTTTTAAGTGGTTAATAATTTCCCCTCATTTTATCAGGAGGCTCTCCTCTTTTTACAGGAATTTTATGACATGACCGGTTGACCGTGAGAAGAGTAAAGAAGTTTTTATAAAAGTGCAGAAAAACTGCTTTTTCATTATCTGGAAAAAGCTTGCAAAGACAAAAAGGACCCACACAGATTTATCTATGTCCACTTGTTTAATGGCTTGAAAGAAGCACAAAGTTATCGAAATTCTCCGGATTTTTCCGAAGAATTCAAAAGCATCAATTATATGATAAGTTTCAGAAGTATTCCTCTACCAGTACTCTTTCCCTGAGGTTATAACGAGAGGAAAAGAGGTTATTTCTTCTGTTTACAAAAAGAATTAATTTGTATCTTTCCACAACATATTGAAAAATTATTGACATTGTGCACAATATGTAGTATAATAAAATGATGAATAAAAGAATTATAATCTGTTCTGACGGGACATGGAATACACCTGACCAGAAGCAAGGAGATAAATACAATCCCACCAATGTAGTAAAGACAGCGCGTGCAATAGCCCCTGTGGGCAAAGATGGGATACCGCAGGTAGTTTTCTACGACTGGGGAATAGGAGCAGACCAATGGGGATTAGACCGATTAACAGGAGGTGCTTTCGGGACAGGATTGGATAAGAATATTGAGGATGCCTATCGTTTCCTTATGCATAATTACAAAGAAGGAGATGAAATTTTCCTTTTCGGGTTTAGCAGAGGAGCATATACTGTTAGAAGTTTAGTAGGATTAATACGCAATTCCGGACTACTCAAAAAAATTTTTGCTGATAAATTCGAGGAAGCCTATAACCTCTATAGAAATGATGAAAAGCCCGATTCTCCTAAGATTCAGAAATTCAGAAAAAAGTATTCACAAGAAGTAGAAATAAAATTTATAGGAGTGTGGGATACTGTTGGAGCAAGGGGTATTCCTATATATGGGTTAAAATGGTTAAGAAAAAGGTTTAAAAGTATTGGCTGGGTTAAAAGGCGGTATGAGTTCCATGATGTAGAATTGAGCAGAATAGTGAAAAATGCTTTCCATGCCTTGGCTATAGACGAGAAAAGAAAGCCCTTTACCCCTACCCTATGGAAGAATAAACCTAAGGAAGGTCAAAAAATTGAGCAGGTCTGGTTCTGTGGTGTACACGGAGATGTAGGAGGGGGGTATGTAGACTGTAGGCTTGGTGATATAACCTTTATGTGGATGAAAGAAAAAGCCGAAGAATGTAGACTTGCATTTGAGGAGGAGTATATCAAAAAAGTGATTCATCCCGATATTCGGGGCAAATTACATAATTCATTCAAAGGGGTACTTAAGCTTTTAGGAAGTTACATTCGCCCTATTGGGAAATATTCTACCGAGTTCTTGCACCCTTCTGTAATTGAAAGATATGAGAACCATAAGCCACCTTATAAACCAGAAAACCTCGTTGAGTATCTAAAAACCAGACCATAAAGTAGCAAAGGTGAGGGACTGGACTTAAAGTTGAATAGGACTCAACTCCTTACAATTGACAGGTGAAGTGGATAGACAAAAGACGAGTAGAGGAGTTTAAGAGGATGTATGAATCATGGATATAGAAAATGATGCCTATGTAAAGAAGCTCGTTGATAAAATTGGAGAGAATTTTCAAAAGCTTGAAAACTACTTACAAAGAAAATATCCGGGAGAAAAATACTTAAAAACAAAGGTAGAAATTCGATTCCCCCGGGGCTATTTCAGAAAATGTGAGGATTTTCGAAAAAGATATCCTTGCAACGACCAAACTATTGGGAGAAATGTAAGCTATGCAATTTTCTCGACCGATTTAATTCGGTGGCTACTTAATCGATTCAAGCTTCTTGGTACCCTTCGGTCAATGGTTATAAAACTCGGTGTTGTGATAGTAACTTCAGCTATTGAAGGAATAATCCATGATACACTTAGGGTATTAGGAATAAAGCCTGCTAAAAGTCTCAAGAAAAATATAGAAAAATTGAGGCAGGAAGGAGTAATTTCTGAGAGATTGGCTAAGGAACTTCAGAAGTTTCGAAAAAAGCGGGACAATATTCATTTATATGTTGTGAGAGAATGGGAATACCAAAAATATACTTTAGCTGATTATAATAGGGGGATAATCTTGCTTAAATATTTAAATGAGGAGCTACAGGGAAAATAGATGAATATATGCAATATTTTGGAGCTAACAAAGAGTAAAAATGCACTCTTGAGGTATGCTGAGAAGATAAAAGAAAAATTTGATGGCCCTTCTGCCTATTTCTATCTAAAAGTTATTAAGAGAGTAAGGAGTTCTGGAAAAGATTACATAAAATTATTTGAAGATAAAAGATTCATCGAGTATCTCTATGCCACTCTCTGTTCTTGGGGTATACATAGAATGGATAGGAATACACGAATGGCTGATTTTGATGATTTTGAGAAAAATATAAATAATCAAAAATCCAGATTTGAAAGACTTAAAAATAAAGATTTGGTAAAAGACCTTTATAAATGTGAAGGAGAAATAAAAAATTTATTTAAAGAACTAACCGTTATGAAAAGAGCAGGAGCACCAAAGTTGGTTGCTAATTCAAAAATAATGCATTACCTTCTGCCCAACTTAATTCCTCCGATAGACAAAGGGAATTCCGTGTATTTCTTTTATGGAGAGAGAAGGTGGAGTAAAGAAAAAAAGCAATATCTGAGGTATATTTCTTCCATAAGAGACGAGGTGGAAGTCTTTTGGGAAATCTTGGGAAAATTTAAAGAAATAGCAGAATGCTTAAAACTGGGAGTTCATGATTTAAAAAATAAATGGGATACTTCTATCCCCAAACTTATCGGTAATGCCATAATTGGGTGGAATATTGAAGAAAAAAAGAAGTACAATACAAAGAAATCAAAAGCGAGTGGAAAATCTAAGGGGGAGTAGAAAGTGGGTAAAAAGAAAAAGTCTTATAAAAATAGACCCAGGTATATAAAACTTGGGCGAGAAGAACAAATAGAAGTCGAGCAGTTAGCTGAGGCACCGGGATGGTGTATAATCCCTAAAGAGAAAATACCCAAAGTTTTTCCTGAAGATTTTAGAGAAAAAATGGATAGTGCAGTAATAGTTGCTTCCGGAACGCCTGCAGGAGTCACTTACTTAATGTGTAATGCTCGCCGGGTGGATTGGAAAGACCGTGCCATTGATCAAGAACCATTTGGTATAGTTGTACTGCCAGCAGGGGCGAGCACAGGCGGTATGTTTATCCATCACGGAGATTGGGAAGGCAGAACGATGCATCCCCCAAAGGAATTTTGGGAGTGTGTTATTGCTAGTGGTGCAGGAAATTATTTCTGTTCTAATCCACCAACTGGCAAAACCTCGGGTAGCTTAGCAGAACTTCCTCCTGGTGATAAAGAAGCTTTTGAAAGAATAATAGAAAAGCTGAAGAATGATTAAAAGTGCTTAGACTTTTATACCCACAGGAAAATTCTAAAAGAGAAATTAATGAAAAGGAAAGATTTTGCTTATTCTCAAATTCTTAAGAATATTGGAATAATGAAAGAAAAGAGGAGAAAATGGGAAACATAAAAACAGAAGCGCTTTTGAAATTCATAGACCATCGCCTCCAGAAAATCCACCAGCCCGACCCGGAACTGGTAAAGAAGCACAACAAAGCCCCCTTGTAAACCAGGGTCAGGGCTCAACCCGATATACTGATCCCGAGATTCGTCGGGAGGGTCGGGATTTCGCAATGCTCCACATTTGACAAAATCAGGGTAGAGTGAAAAGAATTTGTTTTCCTATTTCACTCTAATTGCTATATCAAATATGGTTGACAATAAAATTTAATTATAGTTGACAATAAGTTGATAATAAGTATAATATCCATTGTGGACACACAAGACAAACTACTGAAATATCTCAAAGAAAAAGGATCTGCTTCAGGTACCGAATTATCTGATTTCTTAGGAATATCAAGG
>Ga0256830_1002865_pt1 | contig 11086 bp, 9 predicted proteins | sample 128326metaG_FD_190537 | JGI IMG/M metagenome (GOLD analysis project Ga0256830, IMG submission 190537) | Hydrothermal vent microbial communities from Lau Basin, Pacific Ocean - 128-326 | ecosystem: Environmental > Aquatic > Marine > Hydrothermal vents | place: Pacific Ocean: Lau Basin | collected...
CAGCACAAAGTCTATCTATGTTAATCATTTTTGCACACCTCCTTGTCCACTTTCTCCCATATAGAAGCTATCTGTTGTGCTTCTTCACAAATCAATTTAATTCTCTCTTTTAGTACATTTATCTTTGCACTTATTTCGCTTTTCTCTTCTGGTTTTGCCTCTTTTAATCTCCCTTCTAATTTCTTTATCTCATTTACAAAGTTTTGAGCCTGTATTTCGCTTAGCTTTATCTTATCGTACTGCTTATCCAAGCCGAACACTTTCAGCTTACCGAATCCTCTCGTTCCCATTCCCCCAACTCCTAGGAACTCAAATAACTCGAATCCAGTTTCTACAGTGCTGACAATGTCGCTTAATTTTAAACCCAATCCGAAGTGTTCGGGCTTTTGGTATACCACATCAAAGCAAAATATCGTAGTTCTCGGTATCGCTTCGTACGTGAACAATGCACCTTCTTCAGCAGCTCCAGTGGTTGGATCTATTGAAACCGATGTTCTCACTTCTAAGTTGGAGTTCACTATCTGAGAAAAGACTGAATTGCTGACGATAACGAGTCTTTCGAATATTTCCTCCAACAAGAGACCTCTATCCATAAACTTCAATCTACCACCATCTATCTCAAATGTTGTCTCTGGAGTTATGTTATGAGTTACAACTTGATTATTTTCCTTTTTCAATTGGAGTAGTAACCAGCCAAAATTCACATATCCAACACTTTCCAATTTTTGTTTTAAATGATCAGAAATTATGCAAACTTCGCTCTCATCAAAATCTTGCCACGCATTTTGGTCCACATTCAGTTCCTTAAGTCTACTTGGACAAGTCACCCAGATTGGGCCTATTAAAGAAGCAACCGGGAAGAACAGTATTTTTGCATCTGAGAACAAAGCCATTCCTTGAAGACTTTCTGGCTTTTTATCCTCTTTTGCGCCTTCGCTATTTGTGTACCCAAATGTTACACAAACTTTGCATCTATAATTTTTATATTTACAGCCTCCATCTTGTGGTTTTTTGTTATGTTTTTCCTTATCTGCACATTGAGGTTGCTTAAAACAAAGTGCTGCGTATGCTCTTGTTGTACCCTCTATACTCGTCCCTGGAATCTTTGGTACTCCATCAAAATCTCTGAGCGTTGGGTTGTCTACTCTCCCAAGCGTATAGCCACCAGTACCAACATGTATCGGATCTATAGCCATCCCAAAGTAGATTTTCTTTTCATAAGGTTTATCCATTTTGTTCACCTCCAATTTCGGATTTTAAAGTCATGAACAGCTCAATAACGTCGAAAAACATACCAGATAGGATTGAGGAGATTATAACTTGCTTTAACTTTTTATCCACTTGATCGTCATCATCTAATCTCCTACAAATGTTCTCAACAGAAGAAATAACGAATTCTTTAAATCTAGAATCTTTCGCAAGATCTTTACCTTCTAATCCCCACTCTTTGATCTTACTCACACAAACGTATTCAAGTTTTTTAATCTGTGTTCTTGTAAGTCTTTTATCAAGAACATTCCAGAGTTCAATTATTTTTCCAATATCCTCTAAAAGATATGGCCTTGGACCAATTTCTCCGAGTAATTCATGTTTTCTTGGCAAAGTTAAATCAAACCTTCTCGTTGTTGAATCAAAGAACTGAAAATCAAATAGATTCGGTATGGTCTCTATTATTTTTCCATTTAAATCTTTTACATTAACAATTGTAACATCTCTTTTCTCTAAAGCGATTTTGAAGTAGGTTTCTTCATCTCCAGAGGTATTTGTTACAATAAAGTTTGGATGATATAAATCTTCGCTATCATCTCCTAACTTTCGATATATGTTCCAGTCGTAGGCATTTATCCATTGGCCAAACTCTACTGAAATTTTCTCCTTCACATCATTGCCAAGCTCAACCACTTTTATTTTTGAGTTATCTACGCTTGTAACCCTGAATCTCCTCCATCCATCCTCTTTTAATTCTAATGAAAGTGATTCCACAGACCTTTCAACACCATCCATAATGGCAAAGAGTGGAAATTTTCTTTTGAAAAATGCGATCCCAAGATTAAAAGATAATCTTCCGCGAACTTTACTAAATCTATCATTATATTTGTTTAGAAATCTATGTACAATTTTCAATGCTAAATTAGCTGGGACAATAATCTTAAGTTGATTTGGAGAAACCATGATTTTTCTGAAAGGCAAATATTCTTCAAAATCTATGTTTCTTATTTTAATTTCGACTATTTTGTCCTTTCCTCTATCTTTTATTTTTAGTTTTAGTATAGAATTTACTAGTTTTTCTGACGCTACTCTAATTTTTTCCTGCTTTTCACTTAAAATTTGCTGCGAACTTTGCGCTTGACGAACTGTTACGTAATTTTCAACTCTGAGTGTCGTATAAAAGTATTCGCCACCCCAATACACATCCATTTTTGGAAGAGATACCTCAAAATCCATTTCAACGACTTCATATGGTTGGTACTTGTTCCTTTCATCCTCAAAGAACTTTCTTGTTTCATCATCCATAAACTCTGGTTCAATTTTCATTCGCAAGCAGTATCCACCAGTAGACTTTCTTACTATATTTTGAGCTTCGCTAACTAATTCATTGGCAAAATGTAGAGTCTCTCTCCAGATTCTGCTTAGGCGGGAGGGAGAAGAGGGTTTGGTTAGTATCTGCACGAGATATTTTGGTTCATCTGAACCTACTCTAATCGAGAAATTTGTAAATAAATCATATAAGTCATCCTTTCTTCCAGGCACCGAGTAGTCTTGACTAAGAAAAGGATCAATTAAGATTTTAGCACCACCCCAATTATTTCTTTTTAGTTCTTCTAAAAATTTCTCCATAACTTTAGTTGTCGTTATGTAATCCTTGAAAAAAGAATCTCTCAACTCTTGTCCTTTATATTTCTTAGATAATCTTGACCCCTGATATTCTGTTTGTATATCTTTAATGGTCTTTATGAACATTGTTTTCAACAAACTTCCATCCAACCACCTTTCAAGAGGAATAAATCCATAAATTAAGGCAACATTCCCATTTTCATCAGCAATCTCATCGATCCATACGGTTTCTTCAAAAACTCCATTCCTTTTTTTAGCACTTGCTTTAGCACCCTCAATTCTCAGCCTCTGACACCACTCGCAAATATCTCTACCCTCAACCCTTGGTCTTTTGCCACACTCTACACAAATCTCTTTATTCTTGACATTTTTCCACCCTCTAATCCAACCTACTTTATCTAAGGAACCTTCTAGTAATAATGGAACTTTAATTTTAGCTTGTAACTTATTTAGGGTCTGAACGATTATTTTACTGGGATATGGATTTGGGTCACTTAATTCAATACATGGAACAATGCTTCCATTACTCAGCTCCATAACCTCAGATATTAACATCTTTTTAATCTCTTCAAAAATCAAGCTTAAATTTTCTGGAACGAGGAAGCAAATGAAGTTATGATCCTCATAAATCGCATTACCAACTGGAATTTCGAATTCAAGTAAATTCTTAATTCTTTTCCTTATCGCTTCTATGAGTATATTTCTCCCAGCCATCCCAGATAAGGTCTGAGCTTCTTTGTATATCTTAAATGAGTCCCAAGCTACTCCGAGAATTCGCAGCTTTTTGATCCAGTGTCTTGATGCATCAGAAGGTAAAGACGTTGAAAAATTGCTTAGTATATCTTCAACCATTAACGCTTTTGCAATCGATGCAGTAGCGTAACTGTGATCCCAAAGTGTAACATCGTTTGCAGCTCTTCTGGTCTCAGCAGGAGTGTTATTCGACACGTATTCCCATTCTCTTAAAATATTGTCTCTAAATGAAAAAAGAGATGATTCAGAACTTAATTTAGTACCGATATGTCTCCATGTGCCTGCTAATTTAAGATAAAAGTCCTCTCTCAAACTTTCAAGTTCATCTTCATTAACACCAACTTCCATACCGAAAGCAGAAGCAAGACATGTTATTTCCCCTTGTTGAGCAAGTGGCATTAGTCTATCATCAGCAGAGTCTTTTCTATCTGCAAGTTTAACAAATCCTAACAGTTTTTCGTTCATCGCGATTTTTCTATCACCATGCTTCTCTATTATATCTCTTAATGTTATTGAGCTGAGATTCCAAGCCTTTAGAATTTCATCAGCAGATGGTATAAATGGAGCTATAAGGTCGCTCAAGGGTGTGTTAAAAAGATGTAGGAGTCCTAAATCACTTAACAATTTTTTATCGTAGTCTATAATTTTCTCATGTTTGTAGTCTTTATCTTCCTTGAGATCTTTACGGTGTTTTTTTAGGAATCTTCCATCACATTTCCCTAAGTCATGGAGTAATGCGCCAATTTCACTAAGTATTATCACTGCTCTATACTTTTTGAGAGTTTTAATCTTGTTGATAACCATTTTAATCACCGATCTCACTCATCAACTTATGCATTTTCTCCCTAAACTCTTTAAAAGTGCCTTTGTAGTGGTTATCATTTATCCAAAATACTATCTCATCTTCAACAACTCCATATCCACTTGTCTTCTTAGCAGAAAATCCGTATTCAAGTAGCATTTTTGGAATGGCTTCTTTTAAAACTTCTAAATCTTCTCGAACTTCTTTCTTTAATCTATTTTCATCATCGAGAATGTCAAACGGTAGGTAAAATAGCTTAAATTCTCCTGAACCTTTTGCAACTTCTAATGGGATAGGACCTCTTTCTGTTATTGCTCGTGTTCTTCTATCATGTGGGGCAATTACATCTAAACTGATTCTATCGAGGAAGGTCGGAAAGAAAATTAATCTACCAGCTCTCCCATTCTTAATCTTATATTCGCTCTTCAAGAAATTTTCAAACTCTCGTCTTAGTTCTTCCTGCTTTTTACCTAGTTTCTCAGAGAGTATATAATTCATATATAATTCTAAGTTATCTTTTTCATTACCGAATAATCTGACTAACTTACTTCTCTCCTCTTTCCAATTGTTTTCATCGATATCGCCCTTTTCTAACTTATCAATAAAAAATCTGTAGCTAACCTGTCTTAGGGAACCTTTCCAAGTCGTAGAACGAATGTATGGAACACCCAAGACCTTTTCTTTGCAAACTGGATTATCTATAGGGTAAAATTCTTCATCATCTTTACTAACATAAGGTTTATTAAGTGTAAATTTAATTTTTAAGTAAATATATTTATCCAGGTTATTCTGTACATTGGGGTACCTCTCAATCATTTGAAGAAGTTTAAAAACCTCATCGTGATATTCAAACTGTTTTATAAACTCCTTATAGGCTTCCTTTGGAACCTCTTTTAAATTTAGTTTATTTATCGGACTTTTACTTCGCCTGTACCCCTTAATCTGCTTTGAAAGGATTGAATGAATAAAATCCACTAGATTTCCCCTTTGTACTTGTGCATAATGCTGGAGAACTCTTTGAAATTTTGCATAAAGTACTGGGCACATAATCTCGTTGTTATGTAGAAACTCAATGACTAAACTATGGAAAAACTTGGTATCACTTTCTAATGCATTCCTTAATTCTCTAGGTTTTTTACTCCAATCAATACCCTTGTTGTCACTTACTTTTATCCATCTCTCCTCTATCCATTTTCTAAATTTTTCGTTCAACTCTCTGTTTTCCCAAAACTCAGCGTAAATGTCATACTTCATTCTACCATCCTCTTAATCAAATCCTCACCCGTTTCTTCCATTATGATCTCCGATTTTTCAAATATTCTTCTAATATGATTCTTTATTCTATCTCTAATGTCTAACAATTGTGAACTTAACGGATATGGTAAAAATGCCCAGATTTTTAAATAGTAAAAGTGTTCCTCTCTGCTCTCCCTATACAGATGGCTTACAAATATACGGCTTCCAAATTTTTCTTCTCCCCTGCTATACCCAAATAGTTTTTCAGCAAATGTTCTTCCAAACTCCTTTTTAAAGCAATATTTGAGTCCAAACTCCTTAAATTCCCTGTCTTCTATCTTCCCCTGATATTTGATATCAAAACTACATGGAATATATTCACCTTTCCAATCAGGCGGAAATTTTGATGTCTTAACGAATATTGATTTATCTATAAAATACTTTACGATGTGGTCATCGTCGTAAATTTTGAATTTGAGAATAAAAAAGTTGGATAAGTTATACCAATATGGATTATTGCATCCTTCCTTTTTTAAACTCTTCTTTATCTCCTTAAACCCTTCTTTAATCTCTTCCTCATCTAAATCATCTACTATAACCTGTCCAAAGCCTATATGGGTCTTTGCACCAAGGCCTCCATATCTAGAGATTAACCAAATAATTGCCAAAAGTCGCTTAGCATTGTCTTCCGATGAAGTTATTTTTATGTATGCGTCTCCATATATGATTTTATCTTGGTTTTCCCATATTTTTTTGAGCCACCATTGATTGGTTTGCAATGATGTTACAAAGAACAATTCTCTCGTTTGTGTCTCATTTATTTCCAACCTAAACCTCCTACTCCAGCCAGTACAACCAAACAACTGACATGCCGGGCAAATTTGCTCATCTAAAGCTTCCTGAATAGACTTCCCTTCCTTAATTGCTTTTTGAAATTTCTTTTGATCTAGCTTGCATCTCTCTTCGGAAGTAGGATCACAAGCATAACCACCTAATCCCCTTATTAAAGCTTCATACCACCATCTAAGAGAACCAATAATTCCAGTTTCCTTGATTTTGCTACATTTTCTATCAACATCCCCTGTCCAGATTGGCGTTAGTGTCCTGATTTTAACTTTTATCGTTTTCATGATTAGACACCTATCAGATAGTTTGTTATCCCATCTATCACCCCATCTATTTTGTAGGGACTGAAAACTTCAATTGATTTTAATGTATTAATTCTCCTCGTGAGCTCTTTAACCTCCTCCTTTAATTTCTCATCATCAGATTTCCTTAATTCTTCTTTTAGTTTGTTTAAAGCACTTCTGTATTCTTCCATTCTTGACCTTATCTCTTCTTCTAAAACACCTTCAAAATCAACAATCGTTATTTTCTCTCCGTCCAGCAAGCTTCCCAGATTTTCAATTTTTTCAAGATTCAGAACAACTTTTCCATTTTTAATTTCATAATCCACAGAGGCAAACAGTGGAAGCAAGCGTTCTGTAGGCAAAATAATGGCATAATAGTACTGTGGCTGATGCAAGCCAGTTGCGGATCTTGGAAATGTGTACCTTTCTTTTAGCAATACCTCAAGAAAAGCTCTTAGCCTGTGTTTTCTTCCATATTTTTTATTATCATCGTCAGAAACTTCTGAAGGTAAGTAGTAGAACTTCCTTCCATTTTCTTCCCTTTCCTCCAACTTTACCGGAGAATCTCTAATTATGTTCTCGGTTATTTCCTTATCTTCAAATCTACCGATATTTTCAGTTAAAATCCAGTTATTTTGTCCGATGAAATCCGCAACTTCAACCTCAAAGGGTGATGGCATCTCCTTTTCTGTTGGATCAAACCTCCCCCCAAAATCTCTTGTTATTTCGCAATGTCTCAACGCAACTATTCCATCGGTTTTTATTGGAGCGAATCTTCTTCTTGCCACCTCTCCTGGTGCATCTGCCATCATAAAGCCAAACAGATCATCATCAACGTAAAGTATGGGATTTCCCTTTGATATTACTACTCTTCTTGGCCTTTCCAAAGGAGATAGCTCAAACCTTTTCTCGCTTAGTCTCTGTTTAATACAGTACTTGACACATCTCCCAGACACATACACTCTTGTCTCTCCATCTGTTGTAAAAAACTTCTTGATTTCTGTAAGCGCCGCAACAGTACCATTAGCATTTACATTTCCCTTCACTCTTGCCAAGATAGATATTAACACTCTCTTCATTCTTCCTCACCCCCCTCATTTTGAGCTTTCCTTCCGCTTTGAATCTTCGCATTGTAGAGGGTAGCTATAACAATAGCTTTTGCCTGCTTGAATTCAGAAACATTTCTAAAATACTGGAGGTCAAATGGAATTTCACCTACATCTATGCCGCTTTTCTCAAAAACAGTCATATTGTTTGCAATTGCATTGGTGAACTCATGAGGGAGGTTAGCCCCCCTTAAATCCATCATAAATCTATCCAGCGTTCTGGTCTCTCCTCTGTCAGCCTCTACCAGTTTATTAGCAACGTTCCAAGCCCAGCCTCTAATTCTTTCTACATCCACGATATCACCTCCTCCAAATATCTAATTGGTGTTGTATCTCCTAATTTTATTTTTAGATCTTCTAAAAATAAGACTGAATCTACATCCAATTTTCTATGGCAGAACATGTAGTATAGAAGTCTATTAATGTGAGCATGAGCTATTTCAGAATTATTTCTCTTTAAGTTATTATCTACATTCCAATTTTCTACAAGAAATGATGAGATTAGGGTTTTGATTTTAGAGGTTCCTTTTTCCGTGTATTTATTGTCTCCATGGTATAGTTTTTCAAATACCTCACTGAGGTTCGGTATTATGTAATGAGAAAAGAACTTCTTACCACCACCTACACCCTCAATTACAAAAAGTTCAACATGGTAATCTGGAATAATGTTCCTTCTAAACATTTCCTGCAAAATTCCATCAAAAAGGTAGAAGACGTACTCGAAGGGCCCTATTTCACGCAGGTTTATTTTTCCGACTCTGGCGATCCTACCAATATTTACGTTATTAAAATCAGGGACATAATCTTTAAGAATTTCTTTTATTTCAGCTCCTTCTTCAGGGATATACAATCCATAAAGTCGCTGTCCGCACCTGCCACAGATGGAATTAGCTAACTTATTGAAAAGTTCGACTTTTGTCTTTAATGTGTATGTCTCTATCGGCTCATATATATAATAATTTGGGATTTCTCCTCTTGCAACGCTAGTCGGGAATACTGGAGTTGGTAAATCGTCTGTCTCCAATTTATTTTTGAGCTGTGCAATTATCAAACCCACCACAACCTCACGGAATTTCTCATCAAATTCTTCTTCTGCTCTTTTATCTTTTTTGGCCTTTTCTCTGAGCTTATATAGCGATTCTATCGTGTCCTTTGCCATCTGAGACGATATTCGAGCAAATATCGAACTGTGCAACGCCCAAGCAAGAATAGGATTTCTGCAGCTTTTGCCTAATCCCTGAATGGAAATTTTTAAATTTCCTCGTTTGTTTCTTTTAAATTCTATAACAACATTATCAAAGTCAATTTGTTTTTCAATAAATCCTTCCAATTTTTCGTCAATCATTTTTTAGCACCCCACTCACCACATAGCAACTTCTGAGTTCTTCCCGCTTGATAAAGGACCAATCGATTAGACATATTAAAGGATACAAGCAGATGCCATTCCACCACCTCACCAAACTTCTCAAAACTCGGCACTTTTAGTCTTTCGTTTTCTGTATTACCCTGGTCAACCACATCCATAAAAAGAGGTATAATGGTTTCAACTTCAAAACCAACCTTCATTCAATCACCCACCACCTCATCAAGGGAACCACATCTAAATTAAGCCTAAGCTTTACAAAGCCTGATTTGAAGCTATGAGCAATACAACGCATCAGTGAAACAATTCCTACTATAAAGGCCAAACCAACATAACTATGAAAGAGCATTTTACCATGCAAATACATATTTTCAACTTACTTCAGACAAATATATAGGTTTTGATGAAATAAAGTAGCAAATTGGAGAGTGATGAAATTAAACAAGTTTATTAAAATAATTTTATGTCAATGTTAGTATGAAAAATGGATAATGGTGTATCTAGAAAATGTATCTAAAACTATAAACAAGTTAGAATTTTTGAGACCCCCATATCTACTTAATGAGTTACTTAATGAGTGATCAATAAAATCGAAACTCAAAAAAGACCAGATTTTTTCACGCCATTGAAGAATTCAACCGGCTTTATCTGGAATCATTATAACCGATAGCAAACCACACTAAAAATTATGGAACTTCTACCTATATAATAAAACACAAAAAGCGATATGAACTGGTATTTGGGCAAGATTCTGGGAAAGCTCGACAGCAAGTATGACATAAAGTCTTTAAGGACTTCCTTTTACATCAAGGTTGAGGTTATAAAAAATCACGTGAAAATTTATTCAAAGAACGAGATGGACTTTTATTTTTACGAACAGTTAAAATTATGGAGAGATACGGAGCACAGAATAAACCAGAACGAATTCAAAAGTATTGAAGAAAGATTGAAAAAGAGAATCGAGTTAATGGCGAGGCATGACATAAAGTGCTGGAACATGTGGATGGGGTTTACAGCACTGCAGTTAAGCTTGTTAAAGTTGCCGAGAGCTTTACTTAGCATTGCATTCAATCTCATGCCCATAAAAAGTAAGACATTATATATTTCCACAGATACATTCTGATATGCTCCACCTTGTTGTTTATGACATCTCAAATGACTACAGCAGAACCAAGCTTTCAAAACTTCTGGAGAGATTCGGGCTGACAAGAGTTCAGTATTCAGCATTCAGAGGAGAACTCAACCCGAATGACAGGGATGTTTTGGCGAGGAGAGTGAAAAAGTTCGTTGAGGATGAGAGGGACTGCGTATTCATCATTCCTCTCTGTATGAGATGCGCCTCAACTGCAGTTGTGATAAGCAACACGGGAGTTGAGCTTGTTAAGGACAAGAGCATTGAATTCATCTAAACGCAGAAGTCAAAAACTTCACAGTAGTTGCATTTTTTTGATCTGGATGCAGACGGGTATTTTTCGCTCTCAATAATCTCCTTAACCTCTCTGATAATTCTCATCAGTGCACTCCTGTCCTCAGGTTCGATTCTGACTTCAATCAGCTTTCTCGTTCCCACAATGTAAATGTACCCCTGCCTCACACTTTTTCCGGAGTTCTCCTCAAGAAGCATGGCGTAGGCTGTTATCTGCATTTTCCACGGGTAACTGAGAGAATCAAACCTTGACAACTTCACATCAACTGGATAGATGGCTGAATCAGCATTTATCATGGCATCAAGCAGCCCTTTCAGACCGTGTCTCTGACTTTCAAGATAGATCCCTGTCTCAAGCTCTCCACCTATTTTTTCGGCAAATCTTCTCAGGTTTCTCTCCACCTCAGCCTGAGCTCTCTTTCCCTCATCCATCTT
>Ga0256830_1002866_pt1 | contig 11078 bp, 6 predicted proteins | sample 128326metaG_FD_190537 | JGI IMG/M metagenome (GOLD analysis project Ga0256830, IMG submission 190537) | Hydrothermal vent microbial communities from Lau Basin, Pacific Ocean - 128-326 | ecosystem: Environmental > Aquatic > Marine > Hydrothermal vents | place: Pacific Ocean: Lau Basin | collected...
TCCAGCCGGACGGGCTTCTCGTAGTCGCCGTCGGCGATGGCCTCGGCCGCGGCGGTGATGGATCGCAGGGGCCGACTCACCCGCCGGGCCAGGAAGAGTCCCAGCGCCAGGGCCACCGCGGCCGCTCCGGAGGCGAAGAGGACCACGAGCGCCCGCACTTGCGCCAGGTGCTCCTGGATGTCGGCCGTGGCCACTCCAGCCCTCACGAAGCCCAGGACCCCATCGTCCCCGTCGACCCGCAGGGCCAGGTTCGTCATGGGCATCTGGACCGTCTGGGAGTATCGGCGCGCCTTGCCCTCCCCCCGGGCCGCGGCCTCCAGGAATTCGGGACGGCCGGCATGATTCTCCATGCGGGCCGGATCCCGCGCCGAATCCGCGACGACGAGCCCGTCCGCTCGGATCACGGTGTAGCGCGCCCCCGCCTCGAGACCCAGGCGTTTCACCACTTCCTGGAGCCTCCCCGAGCCCTTCTCTTTCAGCGCCGGAAGCGCCAGTTCCCGCAGCAATCGGGCCTGGGAACGCAGGGAGCGCTCGGTCTCGTGCTCCGCGCTGGCCTTCATGTTCTTGTAGACCATGAAGCCGAGCAGGCCGGTGGCCACCAGGATGATGACCACGTAACCGGCGTAGATCCTGGTGACAAAGCGCGAGGATCTCCTGCTCACGCGGTGGGCCCCACGAATCGATATCCGACGCCGCGAATGGTCTTGAGGTAATCCCTCCGGGACCCGAGCTTCTTGCGCAGAGATCTCACGTGCACGTCGATGTTGCGTTCGAGGACCACGGCGTCCTCGCCGATCGCTCTTCGAATGAGCTGTTCACGGGTGAAGACGCGACCCGCCTGGGCCGCCATGCACTTGAGCAGGCGAAACTCCGTGGCCGTGAGTTCCACGATCTCTTCGTCAACACGCACTTCGTGCCGGGCGGCGTCGATGACGACGCCCTCGAACCGCAGGGGACCCGAGGGCGGGGGATCCTTGCGGCGTCGCAGCACAGCCTTCACGCGGGCCACGACCTCGCGGGGAGAGAAGGGTTTCTTCACGTAGTCGTCCGCCCCCAGACCCAGGCCCAGCACCACGTCGCTCTCTTCCCCCTTGGCCGTCACCATGATGACGGGGATCGAACGGGTCTCCTCGTCGGCCTTCATGAGCCGACAGATCTCAAGACCGTCCATGCCAGGCAGCATGAGGTCCAGGATGACCAGCGCCGGCTTCTCCTTCCGAATGCGCGGCCAGGCCTCGGCCCCGTCGGGAATGGAAACGACGTGAAATCCCTCTCGCTGGAGGTTGTACGAGATCACCTCCGCGATATCCGGCTCGTCCTCGACCAGGATGATGGTCTGTCGGCTCAATGAACACCTCCGTGAGGGCGGCGGCAGGAATGGGGCGCGGGCGACTCAGCAGGCTGTTGAAGAAGTCATTCCGACACCCGCTCGCACTCGCAAACACTCTTTTCACCTGCCTCTTGGGGCAGTCTAACGACCAAGTGTGAATATAGGATAAATGTGTGATGAATGTCATCAACCGGCAGCACCTCCCAAGCGCAAGGGACACTTCCCCAAGCCCGAGGGATCCCCCACCGCGAGACCCTTCGACCCCTCGCTGAGAGGCCGTTGAAGAGGTCGGGTCTTCAGGGAATCGCGTGGATGATCCACGGGTGTGGGTGATCCTTGGTCGCGATCGATCTGGCCCCCTTTGGGGTGAGGGTCCGATCGACGCTCTTGCGTAACCGTTCGGGGGAGGACAGTGGCAGCGTTGTGGGCCGTAGGGACTCTGCTCTGCATGAGAGACCGATGGCTCTACGCCCGGATTCCGGGACTCGGCGCTCCCTGGACCGCCACGCGCGTCGTAGTGAATCTGCAGCACGGGCAGGTCGAAGTCTTCTTCGCGGTCCGAGGCGTCAGGCGCATGCCGTGCCCCACGACGACCCGGGACTTCCTGCGGCGGTTCGACGAAGAGACCGTGGGGCAGCTCAGGGTGGCCATCAATCGGGCGCGGAAGCGCTGCCGGTCTTTCCTCTCGAAGAAGCGGAGGCAACTCGCCTCCATCGACGTGGATAGCACCCTGATCAACGCCTTCTGCGGAGCCGAGGAAAGGTGCGGACTTCAACTCCAGGTGCGGTATCGGCTGTGCCCCACCGGTCGTCAGCCGCGCCAACACGAAAGAGCCGCCCCACATCGGAAACCAACCGAGCAGCCGCCCCTCGACCGACGGCTTCGTGACGGAAGTCGAGGCGGCGATAGAGACCGTCCTTGCGAGCGGCTTCAAGCGTGCGTCAGGCCGTGGCGATCGTGCGTACGCGGTGACGCACCATTTCGATGCGTGGTCGCAGCGCGGTGTGTGATGATCGAAGCCAACGCACGCTGCGATCAGGAGAACCTCATGGAACAGATGAAGAACGGCCCCGCGGCGGGTGCCTGGCGGGCTTGTCGCCTGACCTGGGGCCAGGCGGTCCTCCGCCTCGATCGACCCCGGCCAGACGCAGGAAACCGGCCGCCGACCACCCGACGTGCTCCCCCATGCGCGCGCGCAGGAGTCCGAAGAGCTGGCGCGCGTGAACTTCGCTGCGCCAGGCGTGTCCGCGTTGCCGGAGCTTCTCGGGAAGCGGACCGGAGGCCGTCCGGCGCCCCCCGCTGCCGTCGCCGCTGACGAAGGTGTCGACGGTCGCGTCCGTGGCGAACTCCGCGATCCAGTCGGCGAAAGCCCGCGCATCCAGGAGGGGCAGGCAGGGGGCCACGGCCAGGTGCCGTCGCAAAGGCCAGGCGGAGAGCCTCTCGAAGACCCTGCGACGCACCGCCACTCCCGGTCCGTCCCTTCCTGCGAAGAAGGAGGAATCATCGGTCTCGAGGGTGAAGGAGAGGGCGACCTCTCCCGGCGCCTCGCCGGCTTCCCCCCGGCGCTGAGCGCGGGCCAGGGCGAGGATCTCGCGGCGCAGTCCGAGGACCGCCGGTGAACGCGTCTGCACCACCAGCAGGCCGGGGGGACGACGAGCCATCACCCGCAGGCACTCCCGGAAGACCGCGCGCGCCGGACCGGCGCAGGGATCGGTGGTCGAGGCGGCGAAGATCCTCAGCCTCGAGAGGTGATGGGGATGATCCACCGGCCGCGCGGCCGCCCGTGCCAGCTCCCTCTCCAGGAGCCGCGCCGCGTTTTCCTTCACCACCAGGGTCCGGCCGAAGGCTCCCCTTCCGAAACGCCGCTCGGCGAAGACGCGCGCGTAGCAGAAGGAACCGCAGAATCCTCGAGCGAAGATACAGCCCGTGGCGGGATTGAGGGTATGGGTGTATCCGGCCCCCGAGCCGTCCTGCAAGAATCCTCCCGTGGGTGTCAGAATGGACTGGGCGGCCACCCGCCGGACCTCCTGAATCGGCTCGGCCCCCCCGTCCATCTCCGTTTCCTTCCCCCGTGGAGAGGCGCCTTCCGGGAAGCGGTCGATGCGGTTCCTCAGAGGAGGGACTCGAAGTCCACGGAGTGCTCGGCCGCGGGGAAATCCCCTTCCCGCACCTCGTCCAGGTACTTCTGGGCGGCCTCGCGGATCGCTCCCGCCAGGTTGACGTAGCGCTTGGCGTGACGCGGCAGGAAGCTCTCATCGAGGCCCATGATGTCGTGGAAGACCTGCACCTGCCCGTCGCAGCCGGGGCCGGCTCCGATGCCGATGGTGGGAATCGTCAGCATCCTGGAAATGCGTTCGGCCAGGGGGGCCGGAACGAGTTCCAGGACGATGGCGAAGGCTCCGGCTTCCTCGAGGGCCTGGGCCGCGGCCACCAGGCGTTCGGCGGCCTCCTCGCTCCTCCCCTGCACCCGGTAGCCGCCGATCATGTGAATGGACTGCGGGGTGAGTCCGATGTGCCCCATCACGGGAATGCCACTGGCCACCAGGGTGCCGACCACCGGCGCCATGCGGCGTCCCCCCTCCACCTTCACGGCCTGGGCGCCCCCGCGGGCGATGGCCTGGCTGGCCGTCCTGAGGGAGAGCGGCAGATCCGAGGCCGAATAGGTGGCGAAGGGCAGATCGATGACGATGAGAGCGCTGCGCGCGCCCCTGGAGACGGCCGCGCAGTGGTGGATCATCATCTCCAGGGTGACCCCCAGGGTGGACTCCTGTCCGTGCACCACCATCCCGAGGGAGTCCCCCACGAGCAGGAGCGGAAACCCCAGCGAGTCCAGAATCTTGGCGCTGGTGTAGTCGTAGCAGGTGAGCATGGGGATGCGCTCCCCCCGCTCCTTCATCCGCCGCAGCTTGTGGATGGTGATGCGCTTGCTCATGGGCCCATTGTATCAGGGGCCGCCCGGCGCCGATCGCGGCCGGCGGCGCCGGGAAAAGGTCGCTTCAGCACTCCGTCGGAAATGCCGATCAAGAGAATGTCTCGCTGGCGAGCACCAGGGAACAAACATCAATGAAAAGCACCTGAGTCGCCGCCAGGAGCAACAAGACGAAGCGCCCCACGGTTCCGGCCGCAGGGCGCTTTTCTTTTCGGTCCTCGCCCCCTCCGCCGACGGGGATCGCTCGTCACGACAGCCGACCCGATCCCGCCGGAGAGGAACGGCGCTTCGGAAGAAGGCGTCTGTGCCGCGGCCGGGCTGGAGCTACGATCCCCGCATGGAGAAGGTCTCCTGGAGCACCTGCCTCGCCGGCGCCGCCCTCGCGGGTCTGGCCCTGGCGCTGATCGACCTCCTGGCGGCTCCCGCCCTGGCGCCGGGGGGGGCCGTGGCCACGCCCTCCGGTCGCTTCCTGGTGGTCCTGCTGCTCCCCGTCGCCGCGCTGCCTTGGGCCCTGCTCTGGCGCCTCCTCGGGCCCCGGGGCGGCCTCCTCCTGCCGGCTGCGGCCGCCTTCTTCCTGGGGCGTTTCCTGGCCCTGGGCCGGCATGCGCGCACGCTGCCCCTGGCCGCCGCCTGGGATTGGATCCTCGGAGCGGCGGTGCTCGTGCCGGGCTGGTTCCTCACCCGGAAGGGGTGCCGGACGCAGGCGGGGGGCCTCCTTCCCCGCGCGGCGCTGGCGGCCCTGGGGCTGGTGGCCGCCCTGGCGGCCTGCGCCGTCCAGCGCGGGCGCTACGACGCCGTGCGGCAACTCACGCTGCTCCTGGCCGGCATGGCCTTCTTTCCCCTGTGCCTGAGCCTCGCCCTCAGGTGGCCCCGCGGCGTCCGCCGGGCCCTGGTGGCCGTGGTCCTCCTGGGCGGAATCGCGGGCGGCTTCAGTGCGCTCCGAGAGAGGAGCACGGCGGACTGGGCCCTCGACGAAGCCTGCGCGGTCACGCCCATCGTCCGGAGCCTCCGCACCCTCTTTCTCTCCGCAGACCCCACTCCCACCTCCGCCCGTCCCCTCGCTCCTCCCGTGCTGGGAACGCCCCTGGCGGAACGCAGCCTGCGGCTCCTGGCCTCCCGTGCTCCCCTGCCGCGGGGCGTGCTCCTCATCACCATCGACGCTCTGCGCGCGGATGTGGTGGGAAGCGTGGTCGGAGGGGCGCCGGTCACACCTTTCCTGGACGACTTGGGACGAAGGGGACTCGTCTTCGAGCGGGCCTACACTCCCGGTCCGGGAACCCACCTGGCCCTCTTCGGTTTCCTGAGCGGGCTCTACCCCTCCCAGTTCCTGCGCCATCCCCGAAGCTTCGACGGCGTGCCTCTCATCACGTCCCGGCTCGAAACCGCAGGCATCCCCACGCGGGCCGTCTACCCGCGGGGATGCCTCACGCTCGGCAACGAGACCTTTCGGCGTTTCGCGCTCGACTTCGGCCGGGCCAGTCTGCAGCCCGGGCTGAGCGATCTTCCGGTCGAAGAGACGTTTCGTCACTTGCGACCGGGGCCGGACGACCGGCGCTGGTTCTCCTATCTGCACCTCATGCTCCCCCACCATCCCTACGACCAGGCCGCCCCGGCCTTCGTGCGGGGCGATGGGGAGTTCGCCATGTACTGCTCCGAAGTCCGTCAGGCCGACGACGTGGTGCGGCAGCTTCTCTCGCGTTTCCGTGAAGCGGGTCTCCTGGAGCGGGCCTGGGTGGTGATCTCCGCCGACCACGGAGAGGAGTTCGGCGAGCACGGATCCAAGCGGCATGGTTCGCAGCTCTTCGATGAATCCGTCCACGTTCCCCTCCTCGTGGTGGGCCCCGGCGTGAGGACCGGAAGAGTCCCTGAGCCGGTCTCGCTGGTGGATCTGGCGCCCACGCTGCACCACCTCTTCGGCCTTCCCGATCCCGCGCAGCGGATCTACGCCGGCCGGAGCTGGATTCCACTCATCGCCGGCCTGGAGGATCCCGCGCGCGACGAAGGCATCCTCACCGAGAATCCGCCCATCGGCATCGCCGTCTGGAACACCCGCGAGGCCATCGTCCGCGGCGCGTTCAAACTCATCCGCGATGTCCGGACGCGCAGGAGCTTTCTCTACGACCTGGAGAACGACCCGGCGGAACGACGCGACCTGGCCGCCGGCCGTCCGCGCCTCGTACGGGATCTCACGGCCGCCCTGATGTCCTTGAGGTCATCGGTGTCCATCTCCGGTGAGGATCCCTTCGCCCACCTGGAATCGGCCTCGGAGATGCTCTTGCGCGCCGAGGAGCAGGGGCCCCTGGCCGTGCTGGGGCACCTGCGACTCATGCGGGGCCTTCCCCCCGACCTCGTGGCGAGAGCCTTGCGCTACCTGGGAAGGAGGCGTCTGCCGGGAGCCGCGGAAGAACTCCTGCAGCGCTTCGGATCTTCGACGGAACCCGAGATCCGCCTGGCCTGCCGGCTCCTCGGGGCCACCCTCTCGGGCACTCTCGAGACTCAGCGCGCCCTGCTCCGGTCGTCTGCCCGCAGCGCCGCCAACCAGGCCGGTCTCTACGACCTGGCGGCGGCCCTGCGCGATCCGACCCTCCGCGATCGGGCCCTGCGCGACGTGGAGGCGGACGATCCCTCCGTGGCGATCGGAGCGGCCGCCTACCTGCAGGTGCTGGAGGGTCGTGCTCCGGAGCCCGGACTCATCCGGAGGGCCCTGAACGCTCCTTCGCCCCTCGTGCGCTCCCAGGCGGCGGAACTCGTGGAGAAGACCGGGGAAGAAGCGTTTCTCAGCGAACTCCTGGAAGCCCTCGAGCGAACACGGGAGATCCGGAGCCGGGCCACCCTGCTGCGCGTCATCGGCCGCCACGGGGAGGCCCGCGCCCGCGAGGCCCTCCTGCGCGCCGCCTGGTCGGGCGGCGAAGTCGAACGCGACACGGCTCTCACGGCTCTGGCGCTGCAAGAGGCGAGGGACGGCGGCACTCACTTCACCTCGCCGACGCACAAGGCGGTGCTCGCCCGGAGCAGCGGCGTCGAGGCCGTCGACGAACGGCAGGTGCGCATGACGGAGACCACGGCGCGACTGCCCCTGGCGCAACCGACGCCGGGCGGTCTGCTGGCACTCTTCCTCTCGGTTCCGGAGGATCGATCCCAGCGTCTCCTCCTGGCCCTGGGATCCTGGCGCGGCACCGTCGAACACCCGCCGACCGCCTTCCACCCGCCCCTGGTGTTCCGCCTTCCGGCGGACGCCCGCGCGCAGGAGTTCTCGATCACCCTGCTCGAAGGACGCCCCGAAGACGTGCGCATCGCCGGGTGGATCCTCCTGCCTCCCCTGAAGGAGCGCTGAGGACATCATTCTTCCCCGCGAAGACCGCTCCAGGAGACGCGCGCCCCCGTTCCGGAATGGAACCTGCATTCCGGTGAACGCCGCGCGCCCTTGCCGCGCCCTGCATGGTGGCTGATGAGCACGGGGAGTAGAATGGCCGTCTCGAGAGGAGACTGCGATGGAAAACGACGCGGAACTGGTCGTGGCCTTCCAGGCCGCCACGCCCTTCGAAGCGCAGAACGTGGCCGGCATTCTCCGCAGCGAGGGCATCCCCGTCTTCATCGAAGGAGGCTTCCTGCAGGATGAGATCGCCGTCGCCGGGCGCATCACCGGAAGGGTGGACTGCCAGGTTCGCGTTCCCAAGAGCTATTTGAAGTCGGCCCGCGACGCCATCGCGGCGGCCCGGCTCTCGGGCCGGACCTTCGAGCAAGCCCCGGAGGAAGAGGAGTGAGGCTTCGCCTTGCGCGGGGGGGGATGATCCTCCTCCTTCTCCTGGCCGGTGTCGTGCGGTCCCAGGAACCGGAACCACGCCTGGGTCCCGGGGATTCCGTGGCTCTCTTCAACGGGAAGGACCTCTCGGAATGGGTGACGCGGGGCGGACCCTACGACGGCGATGCCCGCTGGACGGTGGAAGACGGAGTCATCGTGGGGCGGCAGGGTCCGCGCAAGGCCGGCGGGCTCCTCTACACCCGCGGGCTCTACCGCGACTTCATCCTCTCCCTCGAAGTGAAGGTGGATCATCCCTTCGATTCGGGCCTCTTCGTGCGCATGGGCAGGAAGGGGCCCGGCGCACAGCTCACCCTCGACGATCGTCCCGGAGGCGAGATCGGAGCCGTCTACTCCGGCAGGTTCCTCCAGCATCAGCCGAAAACCCCCGAAGCCTGGAAGCGGAACCAGTGGAATCGCATCACGCTTCGCTGCACCGGAGCGGAGGCACGTCTCAAGGCCTGGATCAACGGAGTCCTCGTCACCACCTACGTCCCGGACGACGAAGCTCCCCGCTTCCTCTCCGTGGGACGGATCGGTCTCCAGGTGCACGGGGGTGAAGAGGTCCCCGACCACCAGAGCGTCCGTTTCCGCCGCATCCGACTCCGTGTGCTCCCCGCCCATGACGACCACCTCTTTTCCTGCGACGCCGAGGGCTTTCTCGATCTGAAGGCCGCCGGACGCGAGGCGGGCTGGGTGGCGCTCTTCGATGGGAAGAATCTCGACGCCTGGATGGACGGTCCCGTCAAGGAATCAGCGCTCGTGAAGGACCGCTGCCTGCTCTTCCCCAGCCGGGGGAAACCTGGGACGCTGGTGAGCAGGCGGGATTTTCGGGACTTCGATCTGCGGCTGGATTTCCGCATCACCGACATGGCCAACAGCGGTGTCTTTCTCCGCGCCGCCAGGGATGGTTCGAATCCCGCCTACTCCGGCTGCGAGATCCAGATCCTCGACGACTTCAATTGGGAACGGGAGACCCGATCCAGGTTGAAGCCGTGGCAGTTCACGGGCTCGCTCTACGGATCCGTCCCTCCCGGCTCCCGGGAGGCTTTGCGCCCCAACGGGCAGTGGAACACCTATGAGATCACCTACGTGGGCACCCGCCTCACCGTCGATCTGAACGGAGTCCGCCTCTACGACGTGGACACCCTCGAAGTTCCTGGCAAGCCCTTCGCCCGCCGGGCCGCCGAGGGCTTCATCGGCCTCCAGCGCTACTCTTCGGCGACGGTCCACGGGGACGTCATGGTGGCCTTCCGGAACATCTTCGTCCGCCCGCGCTGATTCCCCTCCACGGCGGCCCTCATGCTATCTTTCTCCGCCAGCCGAAAGACCCGATGCCCATGCCGAGCGCCCATGAGGATCCCTCTCTCCCGAAAGACTCCCCACCGACGGCCGGTGGACGTTCCTCAGCGTCCGTGACGCTGCTCTCGGGCGTTCTCGGTGGCGTCCTCAGCGTCCTCTTCGATCTCCTCCTCCTGGCACGCCAGGGCCACACCCCCGATGTCGCGACGGCCCTCCATGCCATCTGCGCCGGCGTCATGGCGGGCGGCATCCTGGGAACCGGCGTCTGGTTGCTGGTGAACGCCGGCCGGCTCCTGGGGAGAGGAGTCGGCCGTCCCGCCCTGGCCGGGCTGCCCCTGGGTCTGGCCGCCTTCGCCGCCTTTCTCTGGCTCAACGGAACCCTCTTCGACGGACCGTGGATCCGCCAGCAGGCCTGGGTGGAGGCCGCTCGGATCGGTTTCTTCGCCGCCGGGGCCCTGGGGATCCTCCTGGCGCTGGTCCTGGGGGCTCGGGTGCTGCGTGCCGGGCGCCGGCTGCGCTGGACCCTGGCCGTGGCGGCCCTGCTCGCAGCGGTCGCGGCCGACCACCTCTGTCTGACCGCCTTCGGCGCCTATCCGCGTCTCAAGCTGGAACTGGCCGCGATCGTGTGGATCGCCTCGGCGAGCGCCTGCGCGCTCCTCCTGGCCGGGATCTCGATCCGACCCCGGGTCGCAGCCCCGCTCATCCTCCTCCTGGTGGCCGGGAGTCTGGGAGTCGTCCTCGGACAGCGCGCCACTCCGGACATCCACCGGATCCGGACGGCCATCACGGGACTTCCCCTCCCCGCGGCCTCGAAGGCTCTCCGGCCGCTGGAGCGAGTCTTCCTGGAGCGCCTCGTGTCCCTGCCCGAGTTCCTGCCCTCCGCACCCCGGGGTGTGGGAGGCCTGCGCCCCACCTGGGACGAGGACCTCCTGAGACGAAGGCTCGATGAGGTCCTGCCTTCCAGGCGCGACATGAACGTGGTCTGGATCGCCGTGGACGCCCTCCGAGCCGACCACGTCCATGCTCTCGGATACGAACGTCCGATCACTCCCAGCATCGACCGCCTGGCGGCGACGAGCGCGCTCTTCACCCGCGCCGTGACTCCGGTTCCCGCCAGCGCCATGGGCTACTCGGCCTCACTGACCGGCCTCTTCGCCCGGGTCACTCCGGCCTACGCCGCCGAGTTCGGCGTCTCCTTCCCCGTCCCGGACGACTTCTCTCTGCCCGCGGTCCTCGCCGCCCGGGGATGGCGGACGACGGCCTACACGGCCTTCTTCGATTCCGTCTGCAACCGCCCGAACTTTCGCACGCACCGGCAGGGCTTCCAGGAGTTCAATCCGGGCAAGCCGGCCCGCGAGCTCTCGGCCGTCGAGGTCACCGACGGAGCCCTGGAGGTCCTCCGGCGCCACGGCGAGGAAGGGGAGCCCTTCTTCCTCTGGGTCCACTACATGGATCCCCACGCACCCTACTTCTTCCACGAAGAGTTCCCCCTGGGGGATCGTCCCATCGACGCCTACGACGCCGAGATCGCTTTCGCCGACCGGGAGATCGGCAGGCTCCTCTCCGGCCTCGAGAAACTGGGACTGGATGAGAGGACGATCATCGTTCTCTTCGGAGACCACGGAGAAGGGTTCGGAGAACACAACAATCGCGAGCACGGGTCCAGCCTGCACGACCACCAGGTGCGCGTGCCGCTGGTCATCCGCATTCCCGGTCTT
>Ga0256830_1002867_pt1 | contig 11077 bp, 17 predicted proteins | sample 128326metaG_FD_190537 | JGI IMG/M metagenome (GOLD analysis project Ga0256830, IMG submission 190537) | Hydrothermal vent microbial communities from Lau Basin, Pacific Ocean - 128-326 | ecosystem: Environmental > Aquatic > Marine > Hydrothermal vents | place: Pacific Ocean: Lau Basin | collected...
GGGAGAAAGACCGTCAAAGCCAGCGACCTGAAGCTTGCGTTCAGAGGCTGAAGAAATTCACACCGTGATTTCAAAGTAGTAGACCTGCCCGCCCACAACATGGGGCACGCGCTGCGTTATTCCCACTTGCTCACCGCGGGAATACTCCCTCACCTTATTCATATCGGCATCGTATATCCTTATCCTGCAGGGAGGGAGCTTTTCTAAATCATTAGCCGGGATGTCAAGAGTATCAAGCTGAGAGATGTAGGTCATCACGACGCGCATGTCTCTGAGCCTCTGGACCTTCTCCTGCTGCCACTCCTGCGCTGCGAAGGCGCTGGTGAACATCATCGCCACGAAGAGCATGGCGATGAAATAGACGGCAAAGCGGAAGTTCTCTTCAATCACAACAGAAACCTCCAGCGGTTTCCCGAACATTTCCTGAGGGAAACCGAGGGAACTTTGTTCCCGAGGGTTTCTGTACTTCCAGCAACCATAGATTCATAGTTATCAAATAACTCCCGCGGATTACTTGGGGTTACCCGGAAGCGCAGCTTCCGGTGTGACGAACGAGCGCGAGGAAAAACGGAGCGTGGGGAAGGTGGAAAAATGCCTCCTCTGCACTGCACCACAGCCCAGTCCACCGCAGCGAGCACGCTCGCAGCGCAGAAAAGTGCGGGGAATAGGGGTAGAGAGCCGCTCAGCGATAAGGCAACAGCTGCTGAGAGCACTGTGTAAGCAAAGGTGCGCTTCACGCTGCCGGTGAACTGCCACAGGTATGGCGCTATGCCCAGGGCAGTGAAAATCTCCAACACACTGGGAGGGAAGCTCCCAGGTAACTCGCCAATCGTAAGCATTTCGTCACCCTGAACTCGCGTTCAGGGAACTTCAGCCACTCTGACCGTCTATCTGATCGATCACCGCCTTGGTCTCTTGGTAGGCGTTTGTGCCGGTGTTCTTGGCGTCGTTCGCAAACTTCAGGGCAACGCCTGCGACGATGCCTATGCCGATTATCGCAGCGGCAACCTCCCAGATGCCGACGCTGCCGCGCCTGTCGTTGATAAACCTCTTCGCCAGCTTCATTTCGCACCACCTCTATAAGTGTAAGCGCTTAAAAGCTTGCTAACTCACAGCTGTGAGAGAGTTACCCGGAACTATGTTTCGGGTGACGAAGAGGCGCGGGAGGTTATATGCGCAGCCGTCGCAGGATTTTATTCCCCTCGCACAGGTGCCGCTGTCGTAAAGCCTGCATGAGGTATCCCAGATTTTAAACTCAGCGCGTGGGCATTCTCCTGTTTTGATTATCTGCCAGAACTCAGGAGGCAGGTCATTGATTTTCATGCTCAGAATATTTGCCCTGGGAGATGGACACCCGTCCTCGCCTAATTTGCGCTTCTTGCGGCAGTAGTCGCAGTTGCGAATGACAAAGCGGTAGACCTCCGGAATCTCTATCCCGAGAAGGTTGCGCTTACTCTCTGCAAGCGCTTCGCGGCGCGCCTTCTGCGCTTTGGTTATCTTCGCCTTGCCTGCACAGCTCCGAGAGCAATACTTTTGGCCCTCTTTCCTGGCGTAGAACTCCCTGCCACAGCCTGCACAAAAGGTTAACTTTCCTTTGGGTGGTATAGTTGTATGCGTGGAATCGTTAAGGCATAATTTGCTTGTCCCGGAGAACTGTTAACCTTTTTTGAGGTCTTAGACCCTCGCTTACTTCGCCTTCTGCATGCCATTACCTTGCATGACTTTGAGCAATATCGCTGGTCCTTCCTTCGCGGCTCAAACTCCTTCCCACAATAACCGCACCTCATGCCATGCACGCAAGAGCTCATAAACCCGCTCTCTCACAGCTGTGAGAGAATGAGTTTAAAAGCTCAGACAGCGGTGCATGAGAGCGCAGCCGACCTTCAGCGGCGAGCTGCTGCGCATGCTTCCCACTGCTGTAGAGCCTCCGCAGGGCATGCTCAGGGGCAAGGTCTACCTCGGGTGGACGAGGATACAGAAAAAGCTCGTATTCTGGGACTGGGAGAAGCTGGTGAACCCCCACATCGTAGCCTTCGGCAAGAGCGGCATGGGCAAGAGCACCTTCATTAAGAAGCTGCTCCACGTGCTTCGAGCGCTGCACAGCGTCAACGCGGTGATAATCGACTTTAGCGGAGAGTACGCTGACTATGCAGATGTGAACCTCCAGCTCGGCGTCCGCGACTTCCTGAACCTGCTCGACCTGGGAAAGCTGACGCCGCGCGAGCGAATAGAGCAGGTGCTCCACGCCTTCGACACAGCCTTCAACCTGAAGGAAGCGCCGCTGCAGTACATCCTGCTCTCGGAGTTCCTCGAAGAGGCGTATAGGAGGAAGGGCTTCGACCTTGATAAATACGAGGAGAAGCGGGAGCCGCCAACACTTCTCGACGTGTACGACATAGCGGTGGAGAAGTACGAGGAGGAGAGGGAGAAGTTCAGGAGGAGCGAGGGCAGGAGCTCCAGCTTCGAGAGCTTAATCGCCAAGATACGCTTCTACGCCCTCCACAGCAGCGGTGCATTTTCAAAGCCGAGCACCGTGCGCTTAGACGAGATCACCACGCGAGGGGTTATCAACTTCGACCTCTCGAAGCTTCCGGACGAAGAGGCGAGGATAGTCGTGGGAATGAGCATCCTAGAGTACCTCATCGACAGGATGCGCAAGGAGGGCGAAGCCCAGGGCATAAAGCTCATCATCGTTCTCGATGAGGCTCACAAGCTCGCCGGGGAGAAGTCGCCCCTCATACCCCTCGTGAAGGAGGGAAGAAAGTACGGGTTCATGATTGTGGTGAGCACCCAGGACGTGGCAGATGTGGATAGAAGGGTGATCTCCAACGCTGGCTCGCTGTTCATCTTCAAGCTCCGCTCCCCCGAGGACATAGACTATCTCGGCAGAGCTGTCAACATGAGCGACTACTTTAAGGAAATGCTGCACAAGTTTGAGGTGGGACAGTGCCTTGTGAGCTATGACTTCAGGAGGGGGCAGGCGAATATGTTCGCATTCTACGTCGAGCCCGAGCTGCTCCGCAGGGTGGAGGTGGTATTTGAAGCACCGGAGTTACCCTGAAGCAAAGTTTCAGGCGTGACGCAGCTGCCTTTGGTTTAGCAAACCGCAAAACTTCTAAAACCCTAGTGATTTTATTGAGGACATGGAAAACGAGGATTTGCTCAAGCGCTTAGGCATAAGGGAAAGCGAGATACATAGGGCATACTCTGAATTCAGAAGAAGCATGCCCAGAAGCAAGCGGAAATACATGATATCCTACCACGAATTTCGCGAGCGCTACATAAAAAGGATCCTAAAAGAGGTTACGACCCAAGAGATGGAGAAGAAAAATAAGGAAGCACCTCTCTTGGACTGAGTTCCTTGTCTCGCACGAAAGAATGGCGGGGGCGGGGCATCAGCCCCGAAACTCAAAAACAGAAATATCACTACTTTCTTTTCCGGGAAGGCTATTTAAATTTTGCGTTTGCTCACAGCTGTGAGGGAAAGAAAAGGAGAAAAAGCAAAAAAGCGGAAAGAAGAGAACATGAGATGGAGCACCCACAGGAGAATAGCAGCCGCGCTATGCAGGCGCTACGACATACCAGACATGCTTGCCGACGCTGCGGTGGCTCCCGACAGAGAGCCTGAGCTCAGGCTGGTCTACAGGCGGGGTAAGGTGCGCGTCGTGAGAGTGCCTCATCACGCCGCTAACCCCAAGCACATCTTCGCTCACCTGAAGAGATCGAGGAGAGATTTTCTGCGAGGCAGGCTGAGCTATGTGGAGCACTTGGGGAAAGCTCTGCACTACCTCCAGGACTCGCTTGTGAGCACCCACGCAAAGCTCTGGATTTTCCGCTTCCGCTCCCGGGCAAAGCACGAGAACCTTGAGCAGGAGATAGCCCAGCTCAGGATACCGCAAGCGAAGATAAAAGAGGGCGAGGAACTCTTCCAGGAGGCTTTAAAGTCAGAGCTTACCGTGGCCGCGCTGAAGAAGGTGCTCTCAGAAGAGCTTAGAGCAGAGAACAACGCTGAGCGAGCGCTGGCGCGCGCTGTGTTGCTCTCATCGCTTCTCGCGAGGGCAGTGACCTTTCCGCCTGAGAGGATGTCTTCTCAGAAAAGGCGGGAGATAGAGCGTAGGTTTGCCGAGCGAAAGAAGGGACACCTCCTGGCAATTGCCACCTTAGCCCTGACTGCCTTGGCGCTGTACATCACCGGCAGTGCATTCGGCTCGCTCCTGGCGCTTGCTACAGCTTATCTCGTCCATCGCTTCGATTTTATCTACCATCGCTTGAAAGAGGAGAAGGAGTGGTGGATTTCGTAATGCGTTACCCGCAGCACAGCTGCGGGTGACGAAGTTACCCTTATCGCTGCTCCCTGAGCCCGCTTTCAAGAATAGCCTTTGCCAGCGTTTCGTCCTCGCTTACTGCGAAGCTTTTTAGCTTTTCCCTGAGCCTTGAGATGACCTGCTTCAGCTCGCTTATCTCGCGCTCCTTGCGCTCCAGCTTTAGAAATAAAGCGGTATTCTCCTCGCTCAGGGCGCGCAGCCTCGCACTCAGGCGCTCATCCCTGCGCTCGTGCACAATGGCGAACAGCAGAAGCTCCACCGCTGCACCCGCGGCGAGGAGAGCATAGTTTTTGAGCACTCCCGCTGCAAAGGCTATGGCTACGCCTATCATTTTTCAGAGTGCACCTCCGTCACGCCGGGAGCTTCGCTCCCGGGTAACTCCTATCACCCTGATTTTCATCCTCAGGTCACCATGGGGCGTGCGCAGCTCTTTTGATAACTCCCCGCCCAGGTTGAGCACGCACAGCTCATTGATATCCAGGGTCAGAGTAATTCGGTCGAAACCCTTACGGGTTTCTCCCTTGTCACCCGAAGCAGCGTTTCGGGCAACTTCGTTAATCTCTTCGAGATTGACTTCGGTTTCCCTCGCTAATGTTCGGGAAACGTCCATCGTTATCACTTCTCTACGGCATCGAGTAGCTGAAGAACTTCTCCGCCGCCAGAGAAATCAGATATGGACCTGCGAGCACGCCGATGCTGGTGAGGAACCCCGCGAATATGGCACCTGTGGCGAGCAGGTCTAGACGCGCAGCATACTCGCTGGGCACGCTCCTGATGAGACCCTTGGTGATGAAACCCAGCGCAGCAACAAGCATGCCAAGGACAAACCCGATCTTCTGCACACCCTCCAGCCAGGTCTGGAGCGTTGTGAGTATGCCCGCAAGACTCGGTCCAGCTGTAGAGGGAGCGGCATACACGCTCTCTAAGGCGAGAATCAGCAGCAGAGCCGGGATAACTCCCTTACCTCGGAACATACTTGATTCCCTCCTTGCGTATCTTGCCTTTATCGAAGAGCTCGCTCACAGCTTCGAGCACCTCCTCGCGGCTCAGCGAGAGGGCATTCTGAACCTCCTTAAAGCTCGCACCACCCTGCTCCTCAAGGAGGCGAAGAACCCGCGCTGCCCTTGCCGAGAGTTGCCCGGAACCCCGTTCCGGGTGACGGAGCTCTCCGCACTCAGAGTCTTCGCCGCGAAAAAGCTCCTCCTCTTCGTGCGAAGTTGCTTCTTCAGCCGCATCGTGGGCATTCCTGCCAGACTCCGCCGCCTGAGGAGAGTTACCCGCAAGCTTGGTCGAAACCCTCCGGGTTTCTCCCGCGTTTCCCTCACTGCGCTCGGGAAACTTTGCCTGCGGCGTGACGAAGGTCGTGCCCACCTGCTCAAGCAGAGCGAGAACTCTGTCCAGCTTCTCCTCAATCGCGGCGAGCCTAGCAGCGAACTCACCACCACCGGCGATGCCGAGCATTTCACGAGCGAGGAAGCTCCTCGCCCGCTTTATCCTCTCGTCCAGGCTCTGCGCCGACTCCCAGTCGCTCCTGTATACCGCGAACTCTCTAAGCAGAGCTTTCCTCTCCGTATCATTCCTATCCCGGAGAAGCGCCTCCAAGTCCTGACGGACCATCTCAAGGAAATCCATTAAAATCACCCTTTCCACCTAACGCAGGGTTTTTAAGCTCTCACACTCACAGCTGTGAGAGGACGGCGACGGATGGGAGCGAGTCCAGCGCTAATGCAAGCGCCACATAGGGGAGGAGCCTTGCGTCAGCTAGTCTTTCTCTCCAGGAGCTGTCCATCCCGAGCTTTGCAAGCGCTGCACCGGCAAGCAGAAGATAAGCGCCTTTGCCTACGAGGAAGTAAATCGCGGCAATTGTGCCAATCCACTTCGCCTTCGTCCTGAGGTCGGTGTAGAGGAAGACGTACGCAAAAAGGTAGGCGAGAGCAGAGACGAGCAAACCCCTTTCAGCGAGTACAGCGCTGAGGAGCATAAAGACCTTGGCGTCGGCTCCGCCTATGGCAGAGAAGTACCAGAGGGCGAAGAAGAGCAGGACGAGGGCGAGAGAAATTATACCAGCCACACCCCGGGTGGCAAAGCTCATGGCAAGAAGCGCTGGGATAGCGAGGAGGAGCAGATGGTTGAGCCACTCCGGTATCTCTCCCTGCTTAGCGTCGTAGTAGCCGGCAACAGCGGTGAGAGGCAGAGCTATACCCCAGAGCAATAGGTGCTCTGAAATCATAAGCCCACCGAATCATCGCTTTGCTTTTTTCTTCTCGAGCACCGCCGCGAACTGCTCAAGCGCCCTGGCGATGGCGCGCAGTCCCTCGCTGGAAGCCGGGAAGGCGCTCCTGTGGGAGTCCACGTAGCGTCCGAACTCGTCCGGGAAAGCCAGGCGCACGAAGACGAGGGGCTTCGCCTCCACGTCCATCCTGCGCACAGCCTTCACGTGCACCCTGAGCGGGCTTCCATCAATGTAGTCGTAATACTCGTCGGCTATCACATCCCATTCAGCCATGGCACCACCCCATCAACTAACCGGTTGCTGGGAGGTGATAGGAACCCCGCTGGAGGGTTCCTATCTGCGATAGGCAGCGCTTATAAGCTCTTTCTCTCACAGCTGTGAGGAACTGAGCTTTTAAGCTCCTTCACAGCTGTGAGGTGAAAAGAATGGCGGGTGATTTGTCTTTAAGTAGGATTGAGACGGCTGCCGTGCCGGCACAGCTGGCACAGCTCCAGGAGGAGAACCGCAAGCTTAAGGAAGAGGTTGCGGAGCTCCAGCGCAGGGTGGAGAGCCACGACAAAATCATGAAGAGCCACGAGCTGCGCAGCGTGGTGGTGTTCCAGCTTCCAACCGAGTTTCTTAAAGCTAAGAAAAAGTGGGTCAGTGCAAGGGAATTTAACGTAAAGCTCAACGAGTACGCCGAGATCTTCTGGAAGCTGCGCCAGCAGTTCTACAACACGCTGCACCGCTGTGCTTTCAAGTCGCGCATCGGCTGGATTCTTTACGAAAACACAGACACCACCGAGCTTGAGCTGTTCATTGAAAAGTTCAACGACGTGATAGAGAAGCTAGGGGTCAACGGCGACCGCAAGATAGAGGTGGTCGAGGTTCTGCTCCCGAGCTACTTCGTGGCGGAGGAGCTTCAGAGATACCTGCGCAGCCTCGAGGAGAAGCTCGCCGACGTGGAGGAGAAGCTCAAGAGACTCAGCGAAGACGAGAGTGCCGATGCAGAAAAGAAGGCAAGCACTCTGCGGAGCAAGAAGCGCAGCCTTGAAGCGCTGCTCGCCGCATGCAAGCACGAGCTTGCGAGGTACAATATTTAATATCTTTTTAACTTTTTCCTTTGTTTTAAACCCATATCATCAAATTGTTGCCTATAATTCTTTGTTTATTACAAAAATAAAAAAGTAAAAAAGCTAAATCTGCGCGAAGGCTATTTCTCTCTCGACCTCTCTGAGAAATCTACGGTTCATCGTCTCCATGCTTCTGAGTGCCGAAAGCGCTCTGTTTAACTTATCTCTGCGCTGCTCCGCATTTATCTGGAAGTCTTCCAGCGCCCTGTCGAAGTGCTCCGCCGTGACTTTCTCCCCTGCCTCGAAGGCGAGGAAGCTCGCCTCCTTCACGAGTCGCTCCAGCTCCGCGCCGGTGAACCACTCCGTCGCCCTCGCGATTTCAGCCAGCTCGAACTCCGTCATCGCGCAGGGCACGCGGCGCACAACGCTCAGGTGCACCTTGAGTATCTCCCTGCGTGCCTCCTCAGCAGGGTAGAGCACGGGGATGATCTCGTCTATCCTGCCCACCCTTATGAAAGCCTCGTCGAGCTGCTCCACGAAGTTGGTCGCCCCAACGATAAGCGACTTCCTCGCCTCGTCGCCCAGCCATTCGAGCAATTGATTCTGCACCCTTCTTGTTACGCCGGAGTCGCCGCTGAAGTAGCTGTCCCGCTGCATCGCAAGCTGGTCGAACTCGTCCATGAACACCACGCAGGGTGCTAAGCTCTCAATGAGCCTCGTGATTTTTCGCACCCTGCGCTCGCTCTCGCCGACGATACCACGCAGGAAGTCGCCCATGTTCAGCTGTATCATCGGCAGCGCAAGTTCGCGCGCGAGCGCTTTGGCAATGTAGGTCTTACCTGTGCCTGGAGGACCGTAGAAGAGCAAGCCGCGCGGTATCGCTATGCCGTAGCGCTGCGCCTTCTCGGGGTTCTTCAGCACCGCTACCACTCGCCTGCGGATGTAGTCCTTCAGCGCAGAGTAGCCGCCGACGCTCTCGAAGCCACGCTCGGGCAGAACGTAGCTGAGGCCGTACTTTTTGAGGAGTTCCACCTTGAAGTCTCTGAAGGCTTCCGCACCTACCTTGCGATATCCGCTGCGCCTTATTGCGAGAAGCGTCGCCGTCTCCGTCTCGTGCAGGTTGAGACCGCGGCTCTCGGCATAGACACGGCGATCCACGCGGATTCTCACCTGTCTCTTCTTTTCCACATGGCGCTTCACCGTGTGGATAAGCACCCTGCGCTCCTCCTCCGAGGCTGAAACTTCTATGAACACCGCCAGCTTTCCGAGAAACTCCGGGAAAATCCCGGCGTCGCTTGCAAAGACGATGACACTGCTCTGCCGCGCGTAAAGCTCGGGAGCCTGAGCACAGGCCACGAGGAAGTCGCTCAGGGCACGCTCCTCGGCGTAGGCATGCTTCACCACCAGCGCAGCGTTGGTGCTGCCCAGGCGCTTGAACAGCTCCGCATATACGTTAGCAATTAAGTCCAGCTTAACTTCCCGCTTTTCCCAGCCCTGCTCGGCGGTGACAACCTCATAGAGCCTCTGCAGCTGCAGGTCGTAGAGGAGCACCTTCGAATAGCTGCGCCTGAGGTGCTCAATCACCTGCGGTATTCGCTTAGCGTCGCTGGTGCACAGCACGAAGACGTTGCTGGTGTTGCATGCCCTGTACAGGTCAAGCTTCTCCAAAAAATCCCCCGCCATTGCTACCACCAGAAAGTGGAGGAGCTTTTAAACCCATTCCCTCACAGCTGTGAAGGAAGGAGCTTTTAAGCATAGCCTCTTGCTATGAGCGCGGGCGCTGAGGTTCGTTTCCCTATCGCTGCGCGAGACGGGAAACAGCGCTTCTTCTGCTCTTACAAGGACTGGAAGCGCGAGCTCCGCAAGCCTCTGAAGCAGAAGATCGATGATACGGAGAACATCATCGCGGAGCGCCTGGGAGAGTTCGGCTACTCCCTCTACGTCGCCTGGAGCGGCGGCAAAGACAGCACGCTCGTGGTGCACTTCGCGAGGAAGTACCTCCCAGACGTGCCGGTGATGTTCAACAACACGGGAGTGGAGTACCCTGAGACGGTCGAGTATGTCCGTAGGCTCGCGCAGGAATGGGAGCTCAACCTGATAGAGACAAAGCCGCTCATGCCCTTCTGGAAGGTGGTGGAGCGCTTTGGCTTACCTGAGCGTCGCAGCAAGGTCGGCACGCCTCAGTGCTGCCGCTACCTCAAGGAGTATCCGGCGATGCGGGTGATTAAAGAGAAGGGCTTTAAAGCGGTGATGACCGGCATCACAGGGGCAGAGAACAAGCAGCGCGAGCTCCTCATCCTTCGCAAGGGTTTCTGCTACTTTGCGAAGGAGGAGGGAATACAGAAGATTCATCCACTCTACCACTGGACGCCGCAGGATGTGCTCAGGTTCTACAAGCGCGAAGGCTTGCCTCTCAACCCCATCTACGCGAAGGTTGACCGCTGCGGGTGCATGCCATGCACCGGTCATATTGGGTGGAAAAGCAAGATGGGCAGGACGAATCCAAAGCTGCTCAGGCACATAATGCGCATGCAGGGCTACTCCTCGCTTGAGGACTTTCCGCCGCCGATTGAGGCGGAGGCGCCTACTTCCGCAGAGGAAAAAGGTAAGAGGCGGGCAACCCTTTTGGACTTCCTCACAGCTGTGATGGAGTGAGCTTATAAGCGTGCTCACTGTTACCCGCAACCGAAGGTTGCGGTGGGACGAACCAAAAGGAGGCTGCAGGGATGACAGCGCCGGCGAAGGAGAAGGTCGTGAGCATGGACATGCGGAAGATCGTAACCCTCGCGAAGCAGGAGTGCGGCTTTGAGGAGGAAGAAATCAACCAGCTGGAAGATTTTCTCGCGGAGAAGAAGTTCAGGGTAAGCGCAGGGGAGCTCGCCAGGAAGCTGGCCGAGCTCGGCGCTCCCCGTGAGGGAGTCCTCGCATTCCTCCGCAAGTTTAAGGTGGAGGACAGCTACATAGCGCAGGCGATGAGGCATGTACCACATACAAAATCTGCTAGGAATCAGCGCTCATCATCGATGGCGGCGGATGCTGAGAATGTAGAGAAGTTCGACTTCTCGAAGTATAAGAAGGTGCGGAAACCCCTGCGAGGTGTAAAGGGGTGACTAACTTCCTGGCGCTCGTAGTCATAGCAATGGTGACCACCGGTCTTATCCTAACTCTAGGGCTGCAGTGGATAGACGACCACAACGCTGAGAAGGCGAGGCTCGTTCTGAGGCAGGCGTTTGCGGAGTTCAAGTACACCTCAAGCTTCGACGCCAAATACAACCGCATTCTGCCTCCGCAGTATTCGCTCTCGCAGGAGGGCAACTGCCTGGTGCTGAGGAAAAAAGGAGCAGAGGTGGAGAGGCTTTGCAGGTGAGATTCAAGAACGCCAGCCACAAGAGGAGCTTTGTGCTCTCAGCCATTGCTCCAGGTGAGAAGCTCACGCTGCACCAGCTGCGGGAGAGGCTTGCGGCGAG
>Ga0256830_1002868_pt1 | contig 11076 bp, 8 predicted proteins | sample 128326metaG_FD_190537 | JGI IMG/M metagenome (GOLD analysis project Ga0256830, IMG submission 190537) | Hydrothermal vent microbial communities from Lau Basin, Pacific Ocean - 128-326 | ecosystem: Environmental > Aquatic > Marine > Hydrothermal vents | place: Pacific Ocean: Lau Basin | collected...
CTCGCGCACGGGTTCGGCGTCAGCGCCATCACGGCGCTCTATCGCTTGCGCAACCTGCGCCCGCCCCTGGTTTCCGAAGCCGAGCTGGCGCGACTCCGAGACCTGATCGACGGCGGCATCGACAAGGAGGCGCGCGAGATTATGGAACTGCCGGATCCGGAAACGGAATACACCACTCACAACGAGTTCAAGCGCCGCTTTCTCGGCCTGGCGCTGGAGGCCTATCGGCGCGAGCTGATCAGCCGCGCCAAGCTCGCGGAGCTGGGTCAATTGGTTAAGGTTGCGCCCGAGCGCTTGGCACGGCTGATCGAGGATGCCGGGATCGATGAGGATGAATGACCGAAAGGCAGCGGACGCAAGGAAAGGGGCGTGGTTGGGGAAGATATTGTCGTCGTCGTGACCGATGCCAATGTGATGATCAATTTCATTCATATCGGCCGGCTGGACCTCCTGGCAAAGCTGCCGGGAATGCGCTTCGTGGTGCCGGAACACGTGGTGGCCGAGATCACAGATGCGACACAGGCTGACGCCCTGCGCGCAGCGCTGGACGCGGGTGGGCTGGATGAGGTGCGCATGACCGATGCAGACGAGATCAGCCGCTACGCGGAACTGGCCGCGACATTGGGCCGGGGCGAGTCCGCCTGCCTGGCGATGGCCGAGGCGCGCGGCTGGACGGTGGCCTCGGACGAGCGGCGTGCGTTTCGCCGCACGGCAGTCGATCGGCTCGGCGAACAGCGGCTGCTGACCACACCGGCGCTGATCGTACACGCCATTCGGGCCGGGCTGGTCACCGTAGCCAAGGCAGATCAGTGGAAGCGCCTTCTCGAACAGCGGCGCTTCCGAATGAAATTCGCGTCTTTCGGGGAATTGCTGCGATGATCACTTTATGTTGTCAGGTGGGCGCACCATGAAATCTTCCGCCGTCGCCAGTGTCCACCACCTGATTGAGGATTACCGCCGCTTCCTGCGTACCTCTTATCGCTTTCTGGATCCACACCTGCGCGCACAATTCGAGCAACACCTGTCGCAGGCCGACGTGGTAGTCAAGGGGCCCTATGTTACGTTGTCCCGCGACTTCATACTGGGGCAGACGTTGCAGGAGCTGGTGAAGGCGGGTGTCGCCGAGCCGGAGTTGCTGAAGGCCAGGTGGCCGTTCGCCGAGCAGCCGCTGTACAGCCACCAGGTCGAGGCGCTGGCCACGGGCCGGGCCGGGCGTGGCTTCGTGGTGACCACGGGCACCGGTTCGGGCAAGACCGAGTCCTTCCTGCTGCCCGTGTTTGACGCCATCGTGCGCCGTAAGCGCGAAGGTGTCTCCGGCGTGCAGGCAGTGCTGCTCTACCCCATGAACGCGCTGGCCAACGACCAGCTCGAACGCCTGCGCCGCCTGCTCCGGGGCACAGGCCTCGATGTTTCCTATGCCCTGTATACCGGGGATAGTGACACCGCCAGCCAGCGCCTGGGCGAGGCGCCCGCCGAGACCGAGCGCACGACGCGGGCCGCCGTCCGCCGTGATCCGCCGGACATCCTGCTCACCAATTACAAGCAGCTCGAATTCCTGCTGGTGCGTGCCGAGGACCGTGCCCTGTTCACGCCGGCGCTGAAATACCTGGTACTGGACGAAGTGCATTCCTACCGGGGCGCCCAGGCGACGGAGATTGCCTGCCTGATCCGCCGCCTCAAGGCGCACGCCGGGTTGTCACCGGGCAAGCTCGTGGGTATCGCAACTTCTGCGACTGTGGCCAGCGGTGAGGAGGCGCGGGCGCGACTGGCGGAATTTGCGACGGTGCTCTTTGGTGAACGCTTCGACGCCGATGCCATCATTGGCGAGGCCTTTGTTGAGCGCGCACCTTCGCCGTCACCATGGGCGCCGCCCGCACCGGCGTTGAGCAACGACACCTTGCTGGATCTCGATCCCAATGACGATGAGGCCATTTGCGGCTTGGCCGAGCAGTTGACGGGTCGTGCCTGCCCGCCGGGACCCTCTCTGACGGACCGCCTCACCCGGTTGCTGGAGGGTAACCTGGTGGTGGAAATGCTGGAGACGGTATTCACCAGCCCGGCCCCTCTCGCTGCCGCGGTGCGTGCGCTGAAAGAGAAATTTCCAGACCGGGCCGCGCAGAGTGACGAGGAGGTACAGCGCGAAGTCGAGGCCTATTTGCTGCTTGGCAGCGTCGGTGACGATGCCCACCCACCGCGCTTGCGGCCCAAACTGCATACGTTCTTTCATGGTGTCTACGACGTCGCCCTGTGCATGAACCCGGCATGTCGCGCCCTCGTGCCCCAGGGCGGCACCGAGTGCCTCAAGTGCGGTTCGGTCGCGCGGCCGGCGGCGCTGTGCCGCACCTGCGGTCAGGATTTCGTCAAGGTCCGGTTCGAGAAGGAAGGGGATGCCAAACCGGTCGGCACCGGCGACTTCTACAGTGACGAGCACAGCGCTTTTATCACGCATCAGATCCACAAGATGCCCGAAGTCGTGGGGATCGATGATGAGACCGGGGAGGACGATGACACGCCCGGCGTGTTGAACCTGGAACGGCGACAGGATGCAGAAACTCGCCTTGATCATACAGGCTTCTGCCTGGGCTGTGGCCGCATGCTCGGTGAAGAGGAACGATGCCCCGAATGTAACCGCGAGGCGACCCCGGTCCTGCTCCATCGCGGGCCTCTGCACACCTGCCCAGCCTGTGGCGACATCTACACCAAGGGCGATATCGTGACGCCGCTGCGCACCGGAACCGCCTCCTCGGTCGCCATCATCATCGAGCGCCAGTTGGCGAGGCTCGATGACGAAGACAGGAAACTGCTGGTCTTTGCCGACAACCGTCAGGACGTTGCGCACCAGGCCGGATACACGGCGGACAAGCACCGTTCATTCGCACTGAGGCACCTGTCGGCCCACCTTGTTAACGAAAGAGGCGAGGTCTATTTGCAGGAATTGCCCGAGCTCGTACTCGAAGGTTACCAGCGGCTCGGGTTCATTCCACGCCGTCTTAACAAATACGAGCACCGGCGCTGGAAAGAGGCGCTGACCTATGAGGCGGCGAACGAATTCACGCGCCACACGCGGCAGCGTGCCTCGCTGGAGACGCTCGGCCTGGTCGGTGTCGAATACGACTTCCTCGACGATGTCGCCAGGGATGAAGTGTTTATTGCTGCCGCAGAAGAGGCGGGCCTTGATACCGAAATGGCCATGAACCTGGTACGGGCCTGTCTCGATGTCATGCGCAAGAACCGTGCAGTAGACTACGAATTCTTTCAGGAGTACATCGATCCCAACCGCAAGCGGCGGTACCGGGAGCTGGAATCCGAGCCATACAATGTCAGGCTGCCGGAGCGCGACCGTGCGCCCAGGGCATTTGCCCTGGATCGGCCGGACCATATCCGCAAGGCCGGCCGACTGATGGGTTTTTTCCAGGAAAATCCGCGGGCAGGGCAGTTGACCGCCATGCAAAAAGTGGCAGCGCGGCTCATCGGCGACCGGGGGCGGTCGGAGACCTTTCTGCGGGCGATGGTCAGGGTGCTGAAGAAAAACGAGATTCTCGTGCCGGTGCCGAACTTTCCGATTCCCAAGGCCGAGCAGGTGGCTGGGATGCGGCCGCTCCAGCTCAGCCATCGCGTGATCCATCTAGTACGCGCGGAGCAGGGTTTCCGCTGTAACGCCTGCCAGACTTGGCGGCCCTATCGCCTTGATACCTGCCCCACGCCCCGCTGTGCCGAAGGGAAACTACAGCCCGCTACCCTGGATGAGGACAACTTCTATGTCCGGTTGTACCTGGACCAGCAGCCGAAGCGGCTGGCGGTAAGGGAACACAGCGCACAGATCCCGGGTGACCAGCGCGCAGATATCGAACGGGAATTCAAGGAAGGTTTTTTGGACGTGCTGGTATGCAGCCCGACCCTGGAACTGGGCGTGGACATCGGTCCGCTCCTGACGGTGGCACTCAGAAATGTGCCGCCGACGCCCGCTAATTACGCCCAACGCGTGGGCCGCGCCGGCCGCCGCCTGCGCATCGGCTTCGTATCGACTTTTTGTGCCGGCGGCGCGCATGACCGGCACGGGTTCGAGGAGCCGGAGTGGCTGGTGGCTGGTGAGTTCGACCCGCCCAGGGTACGGCTCGACAACCCGCGTATCGTCGAGCGACATCTGCGTTCGTTTCTTCTGGAACACCTGGAAAACCAACTGCCGAGCCGGCTTGGTGATCTGTTGGATGATCTGCGTGCGCCCAGCCGATGGGAGAGCGACAAACTCCAGGCATTACTCGACGAGGTTCAGGCAAGACAGGCCGGGCTCGCCACCCAGCTTGCCAGCCTGTTTGAGGAGGACCGCAATGCCAACTGCGTCAGCCGCTATGATACGGATGATACCGCACGGTTGGCCGGAGCTTTCAATGAAGATCTGACGCGGATACTGGAACGCTGGTGGCAGCGGGTGAAACAGCTCAAGCAGGAGCACGAAGTCTATTCCCAGATCGGCACGCCACGACAGGACAAGAAAAAGGCCGCAGCGCGCGAGCGGGCCTATTACGAGATCACCCAGGATCGGGAGCGGGCCTATATGCTCAACTACCTCTCGACACAGGGATTTCTCCCGGCCTACCAGTTCCCCGTGGACACCTTCAGCCTGGATCCCGGAGTCGTGGACACCCCGACGCTTTACCGTGCCTCGGCGATCGCTATCGAGGAGTTCGCGCCCGGCAATTTCGTCTATGCCAACGGCCACAAGCTCAAGTCGATCCGGGTGTTGTTCGCCGGCGGTCCTGGGGCGGGGAAAGGAACTCCCGGGCGTTCTGACGCGGAAGCAGCTGGCAGATTACAGAGCTTCCAGTTTTGTGAGCGCTGCGATGAGGTTGTCGAGGAGACGCGTAACGCTTGCCCGCGATGCGACGCGGCGCTCCCGGCTGCGGTCGATGCCGTGTTCGTCGACGCCTTCGAGGCGGAGGAATCACTCAGAATCGGCGCTGACGAAGAGTCGCGCCAGCGTCAGTACCACGTCCGCCGTGAGAGTCTGCTCTCAGGCGACGATGATGAGTGCCTCCTCTATCCTTATCCATTCGCGCCGGTCGAGTACCGCAAACTGGCTCAACTTTTGGTCACTAACTGGGGCAAGAGTGACAGCAAGACCGGCGAGCCGCACAAGTTCTGGCTATGCCCCGACTGTGGACGCCATCAGCCCTATGACCCCTCCAACCCGGCCCACCAGAAAAACCTCGACAAATGGCGCGAGAACCACGCCAAGTATTGCAGCGGTGAGCCGGTGCCGCTCATCCTGGGGTACAAGTACACCACGGACTGCCTGGTGCTGACCGTTCCCAGCCGTGAGGATACGACTACCGTTGGCCGTTGGTCATTTTCCCCGGCGCTGGTTACGCTTGCCGAAGCCCTATTGGCCGGTGCCTCAGACCTGCTGGAGCTCGAGCCATTCGAGCTGGCGGCCTTCGTCCGGCCGGCACCGGAGGCAGGCAGGGAGGAGCAGATCGTCATATACGAGACCGTGCCCGGCGGCGCGGGTTACGTCGAAGAGATCGCGCAACGCCTACCTGAGGTGGTTAGCGCTGCGCAAAGGCGCCTGTATGGCCATGATTGCGCCAAGGCGTGCTATCTATGCCTGAAACATTACCGCAATCAGCGCTGGCATCATTTCTTTAACAAAGATGTGATCAGAGACACTTTGCAGGATCTGGCCCTGTTGGAGCCAGTTCAGCCCACGGTCGGCCAGTGCGGGGAAGCAAGCACCATCCTGCAGAATATGCTTGCAGAGTATGAGCGAGAAAGGGCCGTAGATGTCAATGCAGCAACCGGTACGCGGCGCTATCCCAAGGGTCCAATCGAGGAACCCCTGCTTGCGGCACTGTTGAAGATACCCGATCTTTCGGCGCCCGTACGCGATTATGAAATCAGGGATGCGGAAGGGCGCCTGATCACGGTGCCTGATTTTACCTGGGAACAGGAGAAGATTGCCGTCTACTGTGATGGCTATGCCTATCACGGCAATCCGGAGACGCTGGAACTGGATGCCCGGAAACGAAACTGGTTGCAAGGCAACGGATGGGCCGTGCTGACCTACTGGGGTCGAACCATATTTAAGGACCCGGACGGCTGCGCGCAGCAGGTTGGTGCACTATATCGCCAGCGGGCAACCAAGAACGAGCGCAATGACTGACCCCCATATGTTATTGTTACTATGTTGCTGATCCCCTGGTATAAACACCGATCAACAATTCGGTACACTCCCGGTACACCCCCGAATTCCCCCTCCCTGCGCCAACCTGGCCTAACCTGTTGAATCAACACAACAACCTCTGACTGCACCGAACACCCCCTGCTCCAGTATAATCAGTAAGTTATTGATTTTACTGGCTCTGAAAATCCCCGTGTCGGCAGTTCGATTCTGTCCCTGGCCACCAATAATTTCAGTCGCTTACGGTGATTCTGGTGGTGCAGTAAAAACGCGGCGCGCGAATTTTGCGGGACCTCAACTCACGCTGAGCCGTCGTAGCACCACCAGTTCGGGTCTTCCTTATCGTTTTCACATCATGGCTTACCTGAGTAGGGCTATTGACGAGGTCCGCGCCCAAGAGGCGAAGGCGCTGAAGGCCCAGGGGTATGAGCCGGTGTTGACCGAGCGCGATGGCTGTTGCTCAAGCACCCTGAGAACCTGACGGATCATCAAGAGACGCGTTTGGCGGAGCTGTTGCAACACAACCTGAAGAGTGTCCGCAGCTATCTGTTGAAGGAAGAGTTCCAGTTCTTCTGCGCCTACAAGTGGCCCAGCTGGGCCGGTGAATTCCTGGAGCGCTGGTGTAAGAAGGTCATGCGCTAGAAGATTGAACCGATGAAGAAAGTGGCGAGAATGTTGCGCAGGCATCGTCCGCTGCTGATGAACTGGTTTCGCGTCAAGGGACAGCTTTCCAGCGGCGTGGTGGAGGGTTTAATACAAAGGCAAAACTGACTGCCAGAAAAGCCTTTGGTTTTTGAACCCATCATGCTATGGAAATCGCTTTGTATCATACACTTGGCACCTTACCTGACCCGTAATCCACCCATAGATTCTGCTGACGAGTCAAAGAACCAAATCGTGAACTTGCCCCCGGACACCTGCACCCAAACCGATCTAGACTTCATCGTCCCCCGCGTCCTTGAACTCACCTACACCGCCGAGGGCCTGCGCCCCTGGACCGAGGATCTGGGTTACACCGGCGATCCCTTCCCCTGGGATCCTAGCCACCGCTGCCAGCTTCGCGCCGAGCTGGATGCGTACTACGCCTGCCTCTACAGCCTCACCCGCGACGAACTCCACTACATCCTCGATCCCGCTGACGTCGAGGGCGAAGATTACCCTTTCGAAACTTTCCGCGTCCTCAAGGGAAAAGAAATCCGCGAATTCGGCGACTACCGCACTTATAATCTGGCACTGGATGCCTGGAACCGACTAGAGCAGGGAGACATACAATGACAAGCTGCCCGATATGCAAACGAAAGAAAGGGGTTGCTGTCATCACCGCGCCCAATGGCCGGGACGGCAGCGAATATGACTGCCCGGTTTGTGGCAAGTATTTCGTTTCAGGGACTGCGGAGGCGATGCTTTCCAGCCGCAAGGCCAGTCAACGCTTGTCGGCCTGGGTGCAATCACGAACGGAACGCGTGCCGGAGGTCGACAGCCGGATCGTGCACCAGATGTATTCCGAGGCAACCATGTTCCAGTCTTTTACGGTCAAGAATTTCAAGAGCTACCGGAACGCGACGCTTCATCTGTCGCCACTGACACTACTGGTTGGCGCCAATGCGTCGGGCAAGAGTAACGCGATCGAGGCAATCCGCATCCTTGCCTGGCTGGCGCGCGGGCAGCGGCTCGATGCCATTACGACATCGGTACAGGCGTCCGACGTCGGCGTGCGCGGCCGGGTGCAGTATATGGTCTATGGTGATGCGCAGGAATTCGAGGTGGGCTGCGCGGTGACCAACATGGAGGGCTGGGATCGCCTGCGGCTGCGCATTGGCACCCGGGACGAAGCATTGAGGATTCTGGATGAAACCATAGAGCGGTCAGATGGCAGGTTTCCCTTGTACCGGGTGGCGTCTGCCGCCACCGGTCTCAGTCATGACCTGAATGTGGAGTACAACAATTTCGCCCGAGGCGGCAGAAAACCTCAGGTGGCCTGCTCGGATCAGTTGGCCGTGTTTACCCAACTCGAAAGCTCGGCGCGCTTCGAGGCCGGCCACAAAAAGGCGCAGGAGACGATACCCAAGATTACCAAACGGTACCGGGAACTGCTGGCGAACACCCTGTTTCTGGACCCGCGTCCTTCCGAGATGCGGGATTACAGCTTCAAGACAGAAAAACGCCTGAAAGACAATGGCGCCAATATATCCGCGGTGGTGTTCAATTTGTGCCAGGAAGCCTCGATCAAACAACAGTTGATCGAATTTATCGCCAGTCTGCCGGAGCAGGATATAAGAGACATCGGGTTCATAGAGACACCGCGCAGCGAGGTAATGCTGAAATTGACCGAGAGTTTTGGTGGGCGGAATCGCATGGTTGAGGCGCCGTTGTTGTCCGATGGCACGCTTAGGGTGTTGTCTGTCGCGGCTGCCTTGCTTTCGGCGCCCGAGGGCGCGCTGGTTGTTATCGAGGAGATTGATAACGGTGTGCATCCAAGCCGGGCCGAGTCCTTACTCAAGAACATCCAGGCAGTGGCCGCCGAGCGCGGCCTGTCGGTATTACTGACGAGCCACAATCCGGCGCTGCTGGACGCCTTGCCCGCCGAGGCGGTACCCAAGGTGCTGTTCTGTTACCGCGATCCGGAGGAAGGTGACAGCCGCTTGGTGCAGTTGCAGAAACTGCCTGATTTTCCAGAGCTGATCGCGCAGGGCAGGCTGGGGCATTTGATGACCGCGGGTATGCTGGAGCGTTTTATCAAGTTTCGACCCAAGGGTGAGGAAAAACAGCAGCAGGCCATGGAATGGCTGCAGGCGCTGAAGGCCGAGGGTGGTAAATGACCATCTGCCTGGTGGATACCACGATATTCTGCAACATTCTGGAAGTGCCTGGGCGATGTCAGGACAAACAGGCCGTATTGGCAGAGCTGGAGCAGAAGATACGTGATCGATGCAGCCTGCTGCTGCCCCTGGCCGCCATTATCGAAACGGGGAACCATATCGCCCATTGCGCGAATGGCGCAAACAGACGATCCGCCGCCGAGCGGTTTGTCCGTCAGGTGCGTATGGCCATGGAGGGGGAGGCGCCCTGGGTGGTGACGCCGGTACCAGATAACAGCGACTGGTTGACCTGGTTGAATGAATTTCCCGACGGAGCGATGCAGGGTGTCAGCATCGCCGATCTCACTATCATCAAGGAATTCGAGCGGCAATGTGCGCTGAACCCGGCGCGACGGGTATTGATCTGGTCTCTTGACGGAGATCTGACTGGTTATGACCGCCAACCATGATGTCACGCTACGGGTGAACAGTGAGCGTAGATCGGTTAATCGAGGCCGAGATAACGGCTATTTTAATCATGACAGTCTGGCTAAGTTATCGTTGGACTCTATAGCGGGTATTTCGTGATCTTCCCATCACGCGTGATCCCGGCAATGAAAGGCGCGTTGTTCTTCTTGATGAACCGGTATATCCGGTTGATGTGGTTCGTGATGAGATCAGCAATATCCAATGCGGTGATGTTCTTGGCGCGGATGACGATCAGGCAGGCATTGGCCTGAATCAACGCCGCCTTCTCGGGTTCCCGGTAGCGGATGTTCTTGTCACGGCCGATGGCAATCCAGCCTTTCTTGCCAATGTACCGTAGCCATGTTTCGTCGGTGGCATCCTGTGGCAGGTGGTCGTCGTGTACCTCGCAGGGAATTCCGGCCTCACGCAGCCTGCCCGCCAGAACATGGCGTCCCAGGTTTCTGTCGATGAAAAGAACTGGCGGATCGTCAGGCGGCGGCCTGGAGTTCACACCGGATGGCTTCCTGGATTTCCGCCTCCGTGCAGCCATAGTCGTATGCCAACTCCTTGATGGACTCACCGGACTTGTAGCGTTCGGCGATGATTTCGGTCGCCAGCCCGCGGCCGGCAATGACCGGGCGTCCGCCTGAAACGGCAGGGTCGATGACGATGACCGAAGGTGCGTCATCGATCCGCGGGCGCGTGAACGGGTAGAGCTTGATGGGGATGTTGTTGCTGTCACGCTCGATGCGTTTCAGCGCCGCCTCCATGACATGCCGCATGGCGGTCTGGCCGTCCTGGGAGATGTTGATCAATTGTCCATAGTTGTGGATAAAGAGATCCAGGCCGTCCGTCTCCAGTTCCTTGGCCAACAACGGATGCTGGGCCTGGAAGTGGTCCGCGAGGTATTCGATGGCCCGGCGGACACTGGGCATGGAGACCTGGTGTCTACGCCGGATGGCCGCCAACAGGTGTAGCTCCACCAAATTCAGAAAAGACAGCAGCAAGGGGTTCTCAGCCGCAGGCTCGATCAACGGCTTGTAATTGTCCCGACCGACCGACCAATACCTGACCGTGGACGCGGGCAACCCCAGATAATGGGCAGCTTCGGGCAGCGTGTAGGCAGGCATATCCCTCGGGTCAGTCGATCTGGATTTAACTTGTCTGGCCATTGATTCCTCCTGCATGAAATATTAGCAAATCACCACTTCCTTGTATCACAATGCAGAGGCACTTGATTGAGAGGCCACACCGCACCGTCGTTGCCGGTAGAATGTGGCTACATAAAACAGGTTACGTTTTCGAAGCGCCAGCAAAGAATATACATCGGAAATTTTTCGGTACACCCCCGAATTCCCCCTCTCTGCGCCAACCTGACCCAACCTATTGAATCAACAAAACAATCCCTGACTGTACCGAACACCCCCTGCTCCAGCATAATCAGTAAGTTATTGATTCTACTGGCCCTGAAAATCCCCGTGTCGACAGTTCGATTCTGTCCCTGGCCACCAATAATTTCAATCAGTTACTGTGACTCTGGTGGTGCTGCGAAAACATCGCGCGTGAATTTTGCGGGATCTCAACTCACGCTGAGCCGTCTCAGTACCACCAATTCGGGTCGTTGTACGAGAC
>Ga0256830_1002869_pt1 | contig 11075 bp, 8 predicted proteins | sample 128326metaG_FD_190537 | JGI IMG/M metagenome (GOLD analysis project Ga0256830, IMG submission 190537) | Hydrothermal vent microbial communities from Lau Basin, Pacific Ocean - 128-326 | ecosystem: Environmental > Aquatic > Marine > Hydrothermal vents | place: Pacific Ocean: Lau Basin | collected...
ACGGGATATCTGTTCTGTTTCAAGCTCCTTTATCTCAACCACACTGTCAACAAGAAGACCAACGGATTCGTTGTCAAACCTGATGATGATGATTCTTGCCTTCTCTGATGGTTCGTCAATATCAAACCGCTTCCGGAGGTTTATTATGGGTATAATGTTTCCCCGCAGGTTTATTACGCCGTCAATAAAGGGGGGCAGGTCGGGTATGGTATGTACATCTACTGGATTGAGGATCTCCACGATCCTCATTATATCAATGGCGAATTTTTCATTCTTGACCGTGAATACGAGATGTTTCATCTGTCCCTTTCCTCGGTCTGGAACAGGTTTAGCTCTTTCTGGAGCTGTTCCACTTCCTCAAAAAGGGAGGATAGTAATACAGTCTGTTCGCGTATGTCCCTGATGATATCAGTATTTGAGTTTTTCAGGTCAGTCAATACCTGGTAGAGCTGCCTGTTAACATCCTGCTGGACCCTGGATGCTGAGGAGATGTGTGAGATGATGTTGTTTGCAGATTCTATATTCTGCACAATATAGTTGTTGTTCTCAATCTGTTCCCTTGCAGTTCTGGTGACAATCTCGGTGATGTTTTTTATATTCTCTATATTATTCAGAATATAAGACACGCCTTTGTCTTGTTCGTATGTGGCCCTTTTGATCTCCTGTGTCATATGTTTTATATGTTCAATGGCATAAGTAATGGACTCAATACCCTTTGTCTGCTCTTTTGTGGCCCTTACGATCTGGTTTGACATATCAGTGGCCTTCTTTGATGATTCATATATCTCGTTCAGGGCCTCTGCGGTCCTTACCACCTTTTCATGACCATTGCCGATCATGGTAACCACCTTTTTCGTCTCTGCTACAACGTCGCTCATTTCGCTTTTTAAAGTAGAGATTATCCTGGAGATCTCTTTTGTTGAGGAGGAGGTCTTCTCCGAGAGCACCTTCATCTCATCCGCAACCACGGAGAAGCTCTTTCCGTACTCACCGGCCTGCACAGCGAGTATCTGTGCATTGAGGCTGAGAAGGCCTGTCTGCTCCGTGATGTCTTTGATAACAGAGAGGATCTTTTCAATGTCCTTTGAACGGTCTTCAAAAGTACGGATGGTGTCCATCAGACCCTTTATGGATTCTTCAATATGCTCCATCTCCTCAACGGCATCAGCTGTTGAGAAGATACCTTTTTCAATGATTATCCTTGTTGTTTCCTCGCTCATCCTGAGGGAATCCGCTGCTGAGGATTCTATCTCCTGGGTTGATTTTATGATCTCCTCCGCAGAGGAGGCTACACTCTGTATCCTTTTGTTGGAATTGTCCGACAGATTTGATATCTCCTTTGCAGCCTTTGAGAGTTCATTCACTGAGCTCAAGACATCGGCAAGCTGGGTGTTCAGTTCATCCATGGTCCTGAATATCTCCTCTGAAGTCTGTTTGACCTCTATGGCGCCGCTGAGGTTTTTGTCTGAGAGGCTCATCAGCGCCTCTGTATCTTTTGTTATGCCTTTCTGTTTTACCGAGACCTCTTCAATGGTTGATGCGAATCTCTTGAATGTTTCCTGCTGGCTTTGCATCTTTGCGATCACATCCCTGGAGTTGAGCTTCAGCTGGTTTATTGCTGCGGATACGTTCTTTATGATCACCTTGAGTTTCCTGACGATGCCCGAGAGGTTATCTATGAGAAGTTTCAGCCGCCGCTGTATCCAGCCGAACTCCGTGGTATCGTCTGCCTGTATCCTTACCTTCAGGTTTCCTATGCTGACCTTATCAACCAGTCCAAGAAAGGCGTGTAACCTCTGGTCAACCTCTTTTCTGAATAGAAGATACAGCAACGACAGGAAGACTATGAAAACGAGGATATTCAGCAGGATGGGGCCTGAACTGGTTATTCCCATCTCCTGGAGAAGCGAAGCCCTTGAGAAACTGACCACGACCCTCTTGTATCCTGTATTTCCTGGATCAAGTTGTAGTTCTTTCACAATGAGATCAGAGCCTGTCTTTTCAGCACCCTTATAACTGGTTATTACAAGGCGGTCTTCATTGTCATAGACATTGATTGAGTAGATATAGGGAAGGGTTGAAATATCCTCAATTAATGCCTTCAGGTTTTCACCTCTGCTGTTTGTGAGAAGATGCTCGGTGGTGCTGGTGATCTTCTGTAGATACCTGTCAACAAGGGAATGCTCCCTGTTTTTGTACATGATGAACAGTACAACCTGAAGGAGGATGACAATCAGGAAGGTCCTCAAAACAAGCCTTTTTGACAGGTTTGTGTTTTTCATGATATACCCCGATTGATTTTATAAGATCTCCAGTTTGGACATAATGTTTCTTATATCCTCAAAATCGTTATCATATGCAGTGGTGAATCCCGTATAATGCGTGTCAATTGACTTCAGTATCGCCACACTTTCAGGATCTCTGTCATTGATTGAAAGGATAGTCTCCTTGATTCTTTCCACCTCTGCCTGGGGTGTCTCCCTGCTGACCACGATACAGAACTCGGGGATCTCATCAGAGTATTTGAGGAATCTGAGCCCCTTTTCTTTGTATTTTTCTGCAACTGATTCCATGACAGCACCTGCATCGTACTGGCCCTCAAGAACAGCCCTGGCTACATCATCGTGGTGTCCGAGGAAGTTGTAGTAGTGCAGGTCATTCAGGTCAATACCTGCCTGTAGGAGCAGGAATCTTGGTACTATGTAGGAGGATGTGGATTCAGGGTCTCCAAAGGCGAAGGACCTGCCCTTCAGTTCTTCAATGGAGTTTATGTTGCTGCTTGAGGATGTGATGATCACAGAATGATGGTAGGGTTTGCCATCCCTTAGGGCCTTGGCTACCACCCTGCAGCCATACTTCTTGTTTGCCTTTATGTATGTAGATGGTGTCATGTAGGCGACCTGGGTCTCATTCATGCCAATATCATTTATGGCACCCTCAAAGTCCACTGCTACCTTGAGGTCAAACTTTTTCCCCGTTTTCCTGGAAAGGTAGTTGACAAGGGGCAGGAACCTCTTGTGCATCTCTGCAGGAGATTCAAGGGGTACTACACCGAACCGCATTGTGGAGGCGTTCTTTTTGAGGTCAACAAGTTTGAACTTGTTCATCTCTGCCACTACCAGTTCTATATCACTTGCAAGGGACTTGACGGTGCTGTTTATCTTGAAGGCTATATTGCGGTTCTTTGAGGGTATATCAATTATGTTGTCCAGGGATGACTTGATCTGTTCAGTACCAATCTTCTGCTCATTGATTGCGTTGGATATGAGCTGGCTCTTCTCTGATACGGACTCCGTGCTTTCCCTGATCATCTTGCTCTGATGAGACTGTTCCTCTGTGGCGGTTTTTACCTGTGTGGCAACATCCCTCACCCTTTCGGATGCCTCCATGAGCAGCGTCATCCCCCTTGATTGTTCTGCGGTAGCCTTTGCGATCTGGCCGGCCATGTCCCTGAACTTCTCCACGGTCTCGGTGATGTAACGTATGGCCCTTGTCTGTTCCGCAGTGGAGTTCTCAATCTCCGATGCCATCTGGACAGAGTTCTGCGACTTCTCAATTATCCTGTTCAGGGCTGCGGATGCCTCCCTTGAAAGCTTGAGTCCCTCATCAACGGCTGTAAGTCCAAGGTTCATGGCTTCAACAGCCTCTCTCAGCTCCTTCTGTACATTCTGTATCAGTGTGGCGATCTCCTTTGTTGAGAATGATGTCCTTTCAGCGAGGTCCTTGATCTCGTCAGCAACCACAGAGAACCCCTTTCCGTGCTCACCTGCCTGTGCCGCAAGAATTGCGGCATTAAGTGCAAGTAGGGTGGTCTGGTCTGTTATGTCATCAATTACATTCAGTATCTTTCCTATCTCCTCAGACCTGCTGTTCAGGCGTTTTATATACTCAGCTGTGGTCTCAACGGATATCTTGATACGTTCCATACCCTGTGCGGTCTTTTCCACCGACTCCTTGCCCGATGTGGTGGCCTCCTCCATCACCTTTTTGCTCAACTCGGCCGACTGTCTTGCGTTGGCTTCCACCTCCCTGACGGCAGATGCGATCTCCTCAGTGGATGTGAAGGTGTTATCTGCCTCCTGAAGGAGTTCATCGGCACTGTTTGCCACCTCTTTAATGGAAGAGCCTAACTGTTCAATTGATGCGGAAATGGATTCAACAGATTCAAAGAGTTCATTACTGTTTTCTGCAATCTGGGATATGCTTGCAGACATCTCCTCAATGGCGGATGCCGATTCCTCGGCGGAGAGTGCGAGCGCCCTGGTGCTGTCGGCAATCTCGGCAATGGATGCGTTCATCTGTTCTATGGAACTGGAGATGTTTTCAATGGCAAGGGTCTCCTTCTTTGTTCCCTCAAGCATCTCCCTTGACTCTGCTTCCACCTCGGAGCTTATCTTTGATACCCTGGTTGTTATCTCTTTGATGCGATTCAGGATGGAGGAGAGAGATTTCAGACTCTCCTGCAACACCTCTCCTGTGAAGGCGATCTCATCATCACCCTTCAGGTCAAGGGTGAATGAGAGGTCTCCCTCAGCCAGCCTTCTTGATGCCCTCTCAAACTCCTTTACAGGGTTGATCACGATCTTTCTCAACAGGACAAAGAGCAGGAAGGATAGGCCCAGTATGGCAATAACCGAGGCGGATATATTAAAGACCACCATCTCAGAGACCTTCCTCCTCTCCTTTGCCAGGGACATCTCTATCTTGACGGCTCCCATTATGGGGGTTGCAACTCTATGGCATCTCTCACAGGCGGCCTTCCTTGGCAGAGGGCTGTAGATTGTCATACTGGAGCCTGACACGATAGTTACAGGGGCGGGCTTCTTCTTGAGCTTCTCTATTATGTTGGCCTCCCTTTTCGGAGCGGTTTTGTTGAAGGCCTCTCTGCCCTCGTAATTGAGAACAACAATGTTTTCCACACCCTTGAGTCTCTTCATGTCGCTCACCATCTGTCTGGTGATCCTTGCGTTGCCTTCAAGCATTGTTCGCTCAATGCTTGTCTGGATCACCCTGGCAGTCTCAAATACCTTCTCCTGTGCTGTGCTCAGGAGATTTCTCTTCTGGTACAGGAAGATCACGATATTGGCGAATATTGTGCCTGCCACGATCATCAAGACAACGGAGCCAACGATTTTCTTCTCCAGTTTTCCCATAAAGGCCTCCTGAAACTGTCCTCTGATATGTTCAGAGTAAAATTTTATCTGATGAATTCTACTGAAACTAAGTTTTCTGCGTTCAGGATAGAAATAAACCTGTTGTCTATAACCGCTATGCTGTCTATGTATTTTGCATCCTTTTCGGATATATTCCCCGGGGAATCCTTCAAGGATGCGCTATTTATGCTTCTTGTGCCGAGTACCATGTCTGCTACAACACCCAGCGGACCATCCGGGGCCTTTAGTATAATAACCTTTCTCTCCCTCTTTTTCATCTTTTCGGTATCCCCATCAGGGATGTTGAAGAGCTTTTTCAGGTTCAGAATGGGTACAATCTTCCCTCTCAGTGAAATAACACCTGCAAGATAATCAGGACTGCGTGGTATGGGGGTTATTGTGTAGTAGTTGGTTATCTCCTGGATGTCCTTCATGTAGAGGCCATACTCCTCCCGGGAAAGCCTGAAGGTCAGTATCTTATCAAGGGGTTTTTCGTGAATATCCTCATCAGGCCGGGACTGTTCATCAGCAGTTCTGTCCTTCCGGGTCTCCTCCTGTCCTGACGGTGAGACCTCTGAAGATTCGGCAGCAGTAACAGGCGTAGGATCTTCTGCAGCCTTTGTCCCTGGTTCCTTTGTCTTTTCTGACTCTTTTTTTGACCTCTTTGCGGCCTTCTTTGTCTTCCTGGCCTTCTTTCTAATTTTTGCAATATCCATACAGTCCAAGCTCCCTGACGGCATCCATAATATTATCTTCGTCTATTTTGTTGTTTTCTTTAGAGAATGCATCCAGGAGGGCTGAGGTGGCTATGCTGTTTATAAGCCTTGGTACCCCGCCGGAGTGTTTATAGATGAGGCTGATGGCCTTCTCGGAGAAGAGGGGTTCTTCCCTGCCGGATACCCTGAGCCGGTGCAGGATATACTGCCTTGTTTCCTCCTCGGAGAGTGGGCCGATGTGGTAAAAGAGTCCTATCCTCTGCCTGAGGGCAGAATAGGCTCTGTGCTTCAGCCGTTTCATTATGTCAGGCTGGGCTACAAGGACAAGACTCAGCAGGTTCGTGTCATCAAGCTGGAAATTGGTGAGCAGTCTGATCTCCTCAAATGTCTCCTTGCCGGGGATCAACTGGGCCTCGTCAATGATTATCACGGTGTTCCTGCCATCCCTGTAGTCCTGATACAGTCTTTCATAGATCTCATTCAGTATATCATCTTTAAACATGCTGTTAATGCTTATGCCGAGTCCTCTGGCAACTGTCCTGAGAAACTGGCTGGCAGTAAGTCTGGGGTTCAGGATCAGGACCACCCTGTGGTCATCATCAAGCTCATCCATCAGTGCCCTTGTAAGCGTTGTTTTCCCGCATCCTATCTCACCTGTGAGCAGGATTATCTCTTTTTCCTCAACTGCATAGAGCAGCCTTGCAAGTGCCTCTTCATGGGCACGGCTGAGGTAAAGAAACTCCGGATCAGGTGTCTTGCTGAAGGGTCTTCTGTCAAGACTGAAAAAGGCCTCAAACATTTGTATAACCAATCCTTGTCTGTTTTCTCATCGTTTCTTCAATAATGGACTCTATGTCTATAACAAGCACCACGTCATGTTTGCCTATCTCGGCAGCACCTGCGAACCCCTTTATACCCTCAAGATAGCTTCCCAGGGATTTTATCACTATATCTTCGCTTCTGAGGATATCATCTATCACAAGGCCTATCCGTTTACTGCCTATGCCAGCGACCACAACATAGGATGAACCCTTTGAGGATGTTTCAAAATACCTGTTCAGGTTGATAAGGGGGAGGGGCTCATCCCTTAGGTTATATACGGGGTTCCCCTCAATGCTCTGTACGGAGTCTCTGTCAATCAGAACGATCTCCGATATGGAGGTCATGGGGAGGGCCATTGTGTATTCACCCACCTTTATAATCAGTGCCTTTATTATGGCCAGTGTGATGGGCAGGGTAAGGAAAAAGGTTGTGAACTTTCCAGGCTCTGTCCTGACCTCCACAAAACCACCTACGGAGGAGAGCCTGTCTCTTACAACATCCATGCCCACACCCCTTCCTGATATCTCTGATACCGAGTCCTTTGTGCTGAACCCTGGCTGGAATATAAGATCAATCAGCTCCGAGCGGTCCGGCCGGGCATCCTCGCTGATCAGTCCTTTTTCAATGGCCTTCTTTCTTATCCTTTCAGTGTCTATCCCTTTACCATCATCTGTTATCTCAATAATCACATGATTGCCTTTCTGGTAGGCCTTGAGCGTTATGCTGGCTACCTCAGGCTTTCCTGCATTAAGCCGTTCCTGTCTGCTTTCTATCCCGTGGTCTATGGAGTTCCTTACTATGTGCATAAGGGCATCAACCACCTCTTCTGCAATGAACTTGTCAATCTCTGTTTCTTCACCATATACGTGAATCTGCACAGGCTTGTCTGTTTCCCTTGAGTATCGCCTGATAATCTGTCCCAGGCGGGAGAATATCTGTCCGATGGGTACCATTCTTATCTCAAGGACGAGACTCTGAAGCTCAAGGAGCCTTCTGCTCAGGGTCTGGTTGATCCTGTGTATATCAAATATGAGGGAAGAATGACCAAAGTAGTCAATGAGTTCGCTTTCAATCCTGTTTATGGCCCCCTTTATAAGTGAGAGCTCTCCCAGGCTGCTCAGTATACTGTCTATCTTCTCTATATCCACCCTTACGGTCGTGGTTGCGCTCCTCAGGGAGGTTTCCATGGCCTGGGTGGCGGGTTTCTGGGGCTGGGCTGGCTTTTTCCGGGAAGCTTCCCGATGGCCCTTATGGATAACCGAGAGGGGGGTGTTGATCTCCTTCTCTATCTCATTTTGTGGCCTTGATGTGGCAAGCAGGAGGTTAAAGCCTATATGTCCCTCTGGTATGTCTTCCGATGTGGGCAGGGTGGAGATCAATTCACCAAACTTCTTTATCCTCTCTGTCAGGAAGCGGAGTTCAGTATCAAAGTCTGCCAGGGGGTAGGTTGTCTTGATGGAAAATATGGTTTTACCCTTCTTGATGTTTTCCCTTAATCTGTGCTCCTCATACTCTGAGAGTACCCTTAGTATCTCATCACTGATTGTCTCCTCTCCTGGTGCGGCAGTGCCGGCGTCTTCTGATCCTTTCCTGAACTCCTCAATCTCCTCAAGCATGCCGCTGATGTCTTCATACTTTTCAGGGTTTGAGATCATCTTTCTCAGTATATCACCGTATTTGAAGAGGAAGGCTATGGTAGCCTCATTGAGGGGCTGCTTCCCAAGCCTTATGTCATCAAGGATATTCTCCAGGGTATGGCTCAGTTTCTGTAGTGAATCATAACCGAACAACCCGGAGATCCCCTTCAGGGTATGAAAACACCTGAAAAGCGCATTGATATCATCAGGAGGTGGGTCTTCCAGGTTTTCCTGAAGATTGAGAAGAAATTCCTGGGCGCTATTCAGAATCTCTTCTGCCTCGGATACGAATTCTTCTTTTTTGGAACTCATCTCTGCAATACCCTGTTGATTGTCTCCTGTATCTCTTCTGGTTTAAAGGGCTTTGTGATGTATGCCTCAGCCCCGAGGGCAAGACCCCTCTGTATGTCCTTTTCGGTTCTTTCAGTGCTTACTATAATGACCGGGGTATCCTTGTATCTTGGTGTGGTACGCAGAAAGTTGATAAGTTCCAGCCCGTTTATGTCGGGCATGTTGATGTCTGTTACTACTATGTTGAAGTCCTCCGTGGGCAGTATCTTCAGCGCCTCGTAACCGTTCTCCGCCTCATATACAGTGTATTCCTCCCCCATGTCCTCAATAATACTCCTGATCATTGAACGTGTGGATTGTGAATCCTCAACTATCAGAATCTTGATATTCTCAGTCATCCCTTCCTCTTTCAAGGAGTCTTTTCTTCAGTGCCGCCTTCTCAAGGGCCAGCCCAGCCTGGGCAAGAAATATATCAAGTCCCAGTGTGTCACCAACAGGCTCACCTGATAGAGAGTTATCACAATATAGTAAAGCAACAGCCTTCCCCTCTGCAACCACGGGGAAAAGGGCGACCTCCTCAGGGATTGTCCCTCCAAGTTCTTTAAGGAACCTCTCCATAACCACATCCATCTGCAGTGTTCCCTTGTAGGGTTTCAGATCCTTGAGGATCTTTCTTAAAAAGACACTCTCGCTTATGTCAATCACCATCTCCCTGATCCGTTCATCAGGACGGTCTATCTCAAGACCAAACTGTCCAAGGCCAGCAAGAATCATATCATCAACAGAGAAGAGCACACCACGCTGGAAGATACCACTTGCGAACCTGAGTATTAGAAGGGATATCTCCGAAAGGCTCTCAGGGAGGCGGAGTTCCTCGGTAAGGGACTGAAGGACTGTTATGTCAGGTGGAATGTCCGAGGTGGATGCTTCCGGGAAGAGATTGTTGTCATGGGGGAACTCTTCTTCAAGTATACGGCCGTAGTGTTGTTGTTCATCATAGACCCTTGCTCCTTCCATTATCAGGTAGTCTGCGTTGACACCCCTTGATAATTCACAGCCAGGGTCGGGTAGTTCCTTCAGGGTGGGCAGTTCAATGTCAGGTTCAAAAACAAAGTCACCTTCTTCAAGGGGTAGCAGGATTGATATGATCCTTTCAAGTCTCTTCTTTGTTATCTTGTCCAGGTCATGTCTGTTTACTGCTCCAAGTTCTATCAGGATATCCCCGATTGACTTGTCAAGCAGTGATGCCCTTACCCTCCTGGCGAGATTGAGCTTTCCTTCATCAATCAGACCCCTCTTGAGCAGGTCATCGCCAATATCCTCTGTGAGGGCGTTTGTCTCGGCTCTTACAACCATACCATTACGGAATATGACCAGTGCATTGATGTTGTTTTCACCTCTTACCACAAGGGATCCGCTTTTCTTCCCGATTGAGAGGATCTGGAATATGTCAGCAAGTCCGAGGTCTTCTAATCTTCCACTCAGGCTCATTTATCTTTCCTGAAGACATTATAGTGCCCCACGTTAAATGAAGTATATCAAGATGTCATTTACGGTGTCAAACAATTAAAAACAAAGAAAAACTAACCTTTTATTGCACCTGCGGAAAGACCGCTTATGATCCTCCTCTGGAAGATGAAGACAAGGAGCACAAGGGGTACGGTGGCAATCACCGATGCCGCAGATATCTCACCCCAGGGGATCGTGTACTGACCCTGAAACATGGCAATACCTACAGGAAGGGTCTGGAACCTCCTCTGCGTCATTATCAGGAGGGCAAAGAAGAACTCGTTCCAGGCATAGATAAATACAAGTATAGCAGCTGTGAAGACACCAGGTGCTGAAAGGGGGATCATTATTCTGAAGAGGGTCTGGATGTTGCTACAGCCGTCAACAAGTGCAGCCCTCTCCAGTTCCTCGGGGAGTTCCCTGAAGAAGGAGGTCATTATCCAGATGCCAAGCGGGAGGGTCAGGGTAACATAGGGTACGATGAGTCCCTGGTATGTGTTCAGCCATCCTGCATTATAGAGTATCCTCCAGACAGGCCCTGCGATGGATATCTGCGGAAACATGGACACCAGGAGCAGTGAACCCAGTATAATGTTTTTGTGGCCCAGCCTTGTCCTTGATAATGCATACCCTGAGAAGACGGAAAGCATGAGGGTAATAAATGTGGTGGCTGAAGCGACTATCAGGCTGTTCTTCAGGTAGTGGAATATGTTATAGTCTGCAATGGCTGAGCTGTAGAAGTGCAGTGATAGTGAGGGCAGGACCGTGGGTGGAATCGCCGTGATATCCGCCTCTGACTTCAGTGATGTCATCACCATCCAGAGAAAGGGTAATAGGCTGACAATGACCACCCAGGCTGTCAGGGATACGAAAACAATCTTTTGTAGTCTCTTCATCAACATCATGACCCCCTCGTCAGCCTTTTGCCAACCATCCTTATGTAAAGG
>Ga0256830_1002870_pt1 | contig 11073 bp, 23 predicted proteins | sample 128326metaG_FD_190537 | JGI IMG/M metagenome (GOLD analysis project Ga0256830, IMG submission 190537) | Hydrothermal vent microbial communities from Lau Basin, Pacific Ocean - 128-326 | ecosystem: Environmental > Aquatic > Marine > Hydrothermal vents | place: Pacific Ocean: Lau Basin | collected...
CTTCCACCGTGTAGCGACCCACCTCGGCCCGCAGGGCCTCGATCTCGCCCTCCGCCAGGTCCTTGATCCTGGCGTCGGGGCGCACCCCGGCGGCCTCGCAGATCTTGCGGGCGCGCGAGCGCCCGATGCCGTAGATCGCGGTGAGCGCGATCACGGCATGCTTGTGAACCGGGACGTTGATTCCTGCTATACGGGCCATTGTCCAGCCTCTCCCTCGCACGAGGTCCCCGGCCTGCCGAGGCAGCCCGGAAAACCGCCAATCATAACCTTAACGCAATAATTTCTCAACGAAAATTCGGCGCTCACCCCTGCCGCTGCTTGTGACGCGGGTCGGTGCAGATCACCCGCACCGAACCGTGGCGGCGGATGATCTTGCAGTTGCGGCAGATCTTCTTGACCGATGCTCGTACTTTCATGGCTCGCTCTCCACGACTGTGGCCCGCCCCCTAGCGGAGCAGGCCCGGCCCGCCTCCCTTGAGGTTGGCCTTCTTCAACAACCCCTCGTACTGGTGGGACATCAGGTGCGCCTGCATCTGTGCCATGAAGTCCATCACCACCACCACGATGATGAGCAGCGAGGTGCCGCCAAAGTAGAACGGCACCCCCCAGTACAGGATCATGAACTCCGGCAGCAGCGACACGGCGGTGATGTAGATGGCGCCCACGAAGGTCAGCCGCCCCAGGATCGTGTCGATGTACCGTGCCGTCTGGTCTCCCGGCCGGATGCCCGGAATGAAGGCCCCGGACCGTTTCAGATTGTCCGCCGTCTCCTTCGGGTTGAACATCAACGCCGTGTAGAAGAAGCAGAAGAAAATGATCGCCACCGCGTACAGCAGCACGTACACCGGCTGTCCCGGCGACAGCGCCGTGGCCACGTCCTGCAACCAGCCCAGGGCCCCCTCGGCCTGGGCCTGCCCCACCCAGCCCATGAGGGTGGACGGGAACAGGATGATGCTGGAGGCGAAGATGGGCGGGATTACCCCGGCCATGTTCACCTTCAGCGGCAGGTGGCTGGACTGGGCCGCGTACATGCGCCGCCCCTGCTGCCGCTTGGCATAGTTCACCGTGATCCGCCGCTGGCCCCGTTCCATGAACACCACGAAGGCGATCACGGCCAGGGCCAGGATGAGCAGCAGCAGCACCTCGCCTTCGCCCATCTCGCCGGTGCTCACCTGCTGCAGGGTGCCGGCGATGGCGGCCGGCAGCCCGGCCACGATACCGGCGAAGATGATGAGCGAGATGCCGTTGCCGATGCCCCGCTCGGTCACCTGCTCCCCCAGCCACATGAGGAACATGGTGCCGGTCACCAGCGTCACCACGGTGACGAAATAGAACGTATAGGGGTTGGCGAAGGTCACCGCCCCCTCCTGACGCGCCAGGGCCACGGCCACGCCCAGCCCCTGGAACGCCGCCAGGGCCACCGTGGCCAGGCGCGTGTACTGGGTGATCTTGCGCCGGCCGGCGGCCCCCTCCTTGCTCAGCTGCTCCAGCCGCGGGTGTACCTTGGTCAGCAGCTGAATGATGATGGAGGCCGAGATGTACGGCATCACCCCCAGCGCGAATACCGACATGCGCTCCAGGGCGCCACCCGTGAACAGGCCGAAGAGCTGCAACACCGTACCCTGTTGCTGCTGGAACAGCCGGCCCCAGACCTCGGGATCGATGCCCGGCAGCGGCACGAAGGTGCCGATGCGAAACACCAGCAGCGCGCCCAGCACGAACAGCAGGCGCTGGCGCAGCTCGGTGAACCGCCCCGCCGCCAGCGCCTCGCCGATGGCTGTGCGGGTGGTGGCCACTTACTCCTCGACCTTGCCGCCGGCGGCCTCGATGGCGGCCCGCGCACCCCTGGTCACCCGCAGGCCGCGCACGGTCACCGGGCGCTTGAGTTCACCCGCCAGCATGATCTTGGCAAAGCGCACGTTGCGGCCGATGACGTTGGCCGCCTTGAGGGCGGCGAGATCCACCACGTCACCCTCCACCTTGTTGAGCTCGTGCAGCCGCACCTCGGCGGTCACCAGCGCCTTGCGCGAGGTGAAGCCCACCTTGGGCAGGCGCCGCTGCAGCGGCATCTGGCCGCCCTCGAAGCCCACCTTGTGGAAGCCGCCGGAACGGGACTTCTGGCCCTTGTGACCACGGCCGCAGGTCTTGCCCAGGCCGGACCCGACGCCCCGGCCGCGGCGCTTGCCCTCGGGCCGTGATCCCGGCGCCGGTTTGAGAGTGTTCAGGCGCATGGTGTCAGCCCTCCTCGACCTTCAGCATGTAGGCCACCTTGTTGATCATGCCCCGGTTCTCGGGGGTGTCGGCCACCTCCACCGTCTGGTGCATGCGCCGCAGGCCCAGGCCGCTGACGCAGGCCTTGTGCGACGCCAGCCGCCCGTGCGGGCTCTTGACCAGGGTCACCTTGAGTGTCTTTGCCGCCATGGTCCTATCCCAGGATCTCTTCCACCGTCTTGCCGCGCTTGGCCGCCACCTGCTCCGGGGCCTGCATCGCCGCCAGCCCCTTGATGGTGGCACGCACCACGTTGATGGGGTTGTTGGAGCCGATGCACTTGGCCAGCACGTCGTGCACACCCACCACCTCGAACACCGCACGCATGGGGCCGCCGGCAATGACGCCGGTACCCTCGGACGCCGGCTGCATATATACCTTGGCCGCGCCGTGGGTGGCGGTGATGGGGTACTGGAGGGTGCCGCCCTTGAGCGGCACCTCCACCATGTTCTTGCGCGCGTCCTCCATGGCCTTGGCGATGGCCACCGGCACCTCGCGCGCCTTGCCGGTGCCGAAGCCCACCCGGCCGTTGCCGTCACCCACCACGGTGAGGGCGGAGAAGCCGAAGATCCGGCCGCCCTTGACCACCTTGGCCACGCGCCGCACCGCCACCAGGCGCTCCTGCAGGCCGTCGCCGCTTTGCATCGTGTCCGATAGTGCCATGTGTCAGAACCCTGCCTAGAATTCGAGCCCGGCCTCGCGCGCGGCATCCGCCAGCGCCTTGACCCGGCCGTGATACTTGAAGCCGGAGCGGTCGAAGGCCACCCGGGTCACGCCGGCCGCCCTGGCCTTCTCTGCCACCGCCCGTCCCACCGCGGCAGCCGCCTCGATGTTGCCGGTGGACTTGACCGCGCCGCGGATGTCCGCCTGCAGCGTGGATGCCGTGGCCAGCACCCGGCTGCCGTCGGGGGCCAGCACCTGCGCATAGATGTGCCGCGGCGTGCGATGCACGCACAGCCGGTGCATGCCCAGCTCCCGGATCTTGGCCCGGGCCTTGCGGGCCCGGCGCATGCGCGCTGCCTTCTTGTCCATATTCCCGTTGACCCCGCGTTACTTCTTCTTGGCCTCTTTGCGCACGATGTGCTCGTCCGCATACTTCACGCCCTTGCCCTTGTACGGCTCGGGCGGACGGAAAGCCCTGATCTCGGCGGCCACCTGGCCCACCTTCTGCTTGTCGATGCCCTTGACCACCACCTCGGTCTGGCTGGGCGTCTCGATGGTCACCCCGTCCGGCACCGTGTAGGCCACCGGATGGGAGAAACCCAGGGTCAGGTTCAGGGTCTTGCCCTGGGCCTGGGCCCGGTAACCCACGCCCACCAGCTCCAGCTTGCGCTCGTAGCCCTGGGTCACCCCTTCGACCATGTTCCGCACCAGCGCACGGGCGGTCCCCGCGTGCGCGGGGCCCTTGTCGAAGCCCTCGCGCGGTGCAAACACCACCATGCCGTTGTCGACCTTCATCTCGACGGACTCGTGCACCACCTGTTCCAGGGTGCCCTTGCCGCCCTTGACGGTCACCTTCTGACCGTCGATGGTCACCTCCACACCGCTGGGGATGGTGATGGGTGTCAGTCTTGCCATGGTTCCAGGTTCCTCAATCCTGCTACTGCACGGTGCACAGCACTTCACCGCCGCGGCCCAGCTTGCGCGCCGCGCGGTCAGTCATCACCCCGGCCGAGGTGGACACGATGGCGATCCCCAGACCGCCCATCACCTTGGGCAGCTCATCCTTGCCCTTGAAGATGCGCAGCCCCGGACGGCTCACTCGCTTGATCTCCTCGATGACCGGGCGGCCCTGGTAGTACTTGAGCTCGATGGTCAGGGTGCGCTTGGCCCCGTCCTCGGCCACGCTGTAACCGGAGATGTAGCCTTCCTCCTCCAGCACCTTGGCGATGGCCACCTTCAGCTTGGACGAGGGCATGCTCACGCTGGCCTTCTCGGCCGCCAGCGCGTTGCGGATGCGCGTGAGCATGTCTGCAATGGGATCCGTCATCATGGTCGTTGCACTCCGATACCTGTTGCGGCCTACCAGCTCGCCTTGTGCAGGCCGGGCACGTCGCCCCGCATGGCGGCCTCGCGCAGCTTGTTGCGGCACAGGCCGAACTTGCGGTACACCGCGTGCGGCCGGCCGGTGATCCGGCAGCGGCGCTGCAGGCGGACCGGGCTGGCATCACGCGGAAGCTGCTGCAGCTTGCGCTGGGCCTCCATCCGCTCCTCCGGAGTGGTGTCCGGATGCTTGATGATGGCCTTCAGTTCGGCCCTCTTCCTGGCGTACTTGCGCACCAGCTTCATCCGCTTGCGCTCGCGCTCGATCATGCAGGTCTTTGCCATGGTCTCTACCTCTTTGTCCCCGGCGCCCTAGCTGCGCAGCGGGAACTTGAATGCCTCCAGCAGCGCGCGGGCCTCCTCGTCGGTCCGCGCCGTGGTCGTGATGGTGATGTCCATGCCGCGGATGGCGTCGATCTTGTCGTAATCGATCTCCGGAAAGATGATCTGCTCCTTGACGCCCATGCTGTAGTTGCCGGAACCGTCGAACGACCTGGCGCTCAGGCCGCGGAAGTCCCGGATGCGCGGGATGGCGATATTGATCAGGCGGTCCAGGAACTCGTACATGCGCTCCCGGCGCAGGGTCACCTTGCAGCCAATGGGCCAGCCCTCGCGGATCTTGAATCCCGCCACCGACTTGCGCGCGCGCGTAACGATGGGCTTCTGCCCCACGATCCGGGCCATGTCGTTCATGGCATGTTCGAGGACCTTCTTGTCGGCCACGGCCTCGCCCACACCCATGTTGACCGTGATCTTGCTGATGCGCGGCACCTGCATGACACTCTTGTAGCCAAAGCGCTCCATGAGTTCCTTGACCACTGTGTCACGGTAGTATTCTTTCAGTCTCGCCATGTCTGTCTTCCGCCCCTGGCCGCCGTACTCAGGCGTCGAGCACTTCGCCGTTGGACTTGAAGTAGCGCACCTTGCGCCCGTCCTCCAGCGTCTTGAATCCGACCCGGTCCGGCTTGCCCGTGGTGGGGTTGTACAGCATCACGTTGGAGACATGGATGGGCATCTCCTTCTCGATGATGCCGCCCGGGATCCCCAGGGCCGGATTCGGCTTCTGGTGCTTCTTCACCATGTTGACGTTCTCGACGATCACGCGGTCCTCGTCGGCCAGCACGCGCACCACGGTCCCCCGTCGGCCCTTGTCCTTGCCGGCGATGACCACCACGTCGTCGCCCTTCTTGATTCGCCTCATCTCTGGATGCTCCGTGCTACAGCACTTCCGGCGCCAGCGAAATGATCTTCATGAAGTTCTCGGTCCGCAGCTCGCGGGTCACCGGCCCGAAGATGCGGGTCCCGATGGGCTGGAGCTGGTTGTTCAGCAGCGCCACCGCGTTGCCGTCGAAGCGGATGACCGAGCCGTCCTGGCGGCGCACTCCCTTCTTGGTGCGCACCACCACGGCGTTGTACACGTCGCCCTTCTTCACCCGGCCGCGCGGGATGGCCTCCTTGATGCTCACCTTGATGATGTCGCCGATATTGGCATAGCGCCGCTTGGAGCCGCCCAGCACCTTGATGCACTGGACGCGCCGGGCGCCGCTGTTGTCGGCCACTTCGAGCATGGTCTGCATCTGAATCATGTCTGACTCCTGTCCTGCCTGGGCCCCGTCAGACCTTGGTTGCGCGCTCGACGATTTCGACCAGGCGCCAGGACTTGGTCTTGGACAGGGGCCGGCACGAGGTCACCGCGACCACGTCCCCTTCCTGGCACTCGTTGTTCTCGTCGTGCACGTGCAGCTTGGTGGAGCGCTTGACGTACTTGCCATAGACGGGGTGAGCCACCCGGCGCTCGATGAGCACCGTGATGGTCTTGTCCATCTTGTTGCTGATCACGCGCCCCACCAGGGTCCGCTGGGTTTTCTCTGCCTCTGTCATTCTGCCTTCGCCTTCTCTCTCAGGATGGTCTTGACCCGCGCAATGTTCCGCCGCACTTCGCGGAACTGGTGCGGGCGTACCCCCTGGTCGCTGCCCTTCTGCATCCGCAGGTTGAACTGCTCGCGCAGCAGGGCCATGAGCTCCTGGTTCAGCTCCTCGACGCTCTTTTTCCTCAGTTCTTCCGCTTTCATCACTGCACCGTCCGGGTCACGAACGCAGTCTTGACCGGCAGCTTGGCCGCGGCCAGGCGGAAGGCCTCGCGGGCCACCTCCTCGGAGACGCCCTCCATCTCGTAGAGCATCCGGCCCGGCTGGACCAGCGCCACCCAGTACTCGACGTTGCCCTTGCCCTTGCCCTGGCGGACCTCCAGCGGCTTTTGGGTGATGGGCTTGTCCGGGAAGATCCGGATCCAGATCTTGCCGCCGCGCTTGATGTGGCGGGTCATGGCTCGCCGTGCGGCCTCGATCTGGCGCGCGGTGATGCGTCCGCGGGTCAGGGCCTTGAGCCCGAACTCACCGAAGCTCACCTTGTTGCCGCGCGTGGCCACGCCGCGGTTGCGCCCCTTCTGCTGTTTGCGGAACTTGGTCCGTTTTGGCTGCAGCATCTCGCTGAACTCCTGGTTGCCTAGCTGGCGGCCGCGGCCTCGGCCTCTTCCTGGGCGCCGATGACCTCACCCTTGAAAATCCAGACCTTCACGCCGATGACCCCGTAGGTCGTCCGTGCCTCGGCGAACCCGTAGTCGATGTCGGCCCGCAGCGTGTGCAGGGGCACGCGGCCCTCACGGTACCATTCGGTGCGGGCGATCTCGGCGCCGTTGAGGCGGCCCGCCACCATGATCTTCACCCCCTGTGCGCCCAGGCGCATGGAGTTGGCCACCGCCCGCTTCATGGCCCGGCGGAACATGATGCGCCGCTCCAGCTGCTGGGCCACGCTCTCGGCCACGAGCTGCGCGTCCAGTTCCGGCTTGCGGATCTCCTCGATGTTGATGTGGACCTTGTTCAGACCCATCATCCGCGCCACTTCCACCCGCAGCCGCTCGATGTCCTCGCCCTTCTTGCCGATCACCAGGCCGGGGCGGGCGGTGTGGATGGTCAGGTTGGCCTTGCCCGCGGTGCGCTCGATGGTGATGCGGCTGACCGAGGCCTGGGCCAGGCGCTTCTTCAGGAAGGCCCGCACCTCCAGGTCATTGTTCAGGTAGTCGGCATAGTCGCGGGAGCTGGCAAACCACTTGGAGTTCCAGTCCGTGACGATGCCGAGCCGCATGCCCGTTGGATGTACTTTCTGACCCATCTCCCGGCCCTCAGTCGTCCGCCACGGTCACGGTGATGTGACTCGTGCGCTTGAGAATATGATTCACCCGGCCCTTGGCCCGCGGGCGCCAGCGGCGCAGGGTCCGGCCCTGGTCCACGTAGATCCGAGCGACCTTGAGCTCATCCACGTCGGCGCCCTCGTTGTGCTCGGCGTTGGCGATGGCCGACTCCAGCACCTTCTTGATGATCCGGGCCGCCTTCTTGGGGCTGAAGGTCAGGATCTGCAGGGCCGACTCCACGGACTTGCCGCGGATCTGGTCCGCCACCAGCCGCGCCTTCTGCGGCGAGATGCGAACGTGCTTGAGACGTGCCGAGACTTCCATCGCTCACCCCTTACCTGGACTTCTTGTCCGCCGCGTGGCCCTTGAAGGTCCGCGTCGGCGCAAATTCACCCAGCTTGTGCCCCACCATGTTCTCGGTAATCAGCACCGGCACGTGCTGGCGGCCGTTGTGCACCGCGATGGTCAACCCGATCATCTCGGGCACGATCATCGAGCGGCGCGACCAGGTCTTGATGGGCCGCTTGCTGCCGGTGGCCTGCGCCTCCTCCACCTTTTTCATCAGGTGCAGATCGACGAAGGGTCCTTTTTTGATTGAACGTGGCACGGTCTGTACTCTCTGGTCGTCTGTTCCGGTTGGCCTCGATCCGCCTACTTCTTGTTGCGCCGGCGGACAATCATGTTGTCGGTCCGCTTGTTCTTGCGCGTCTTGTAACCCTTGGTGGGCACGCCCCACGGGGTCACCGGGTGGCGGCCGCCCGAGGTGCGGCCCTCGCCGCCGCCATGCGGGTGGTCCACCGGGTTCATGGCCACGCCGCGGACGGTGGGCCGGATGCCCCGCCAGCGCTTGGCGCCCGCCTTGCCCAGCTTGCGCAGGTTGTGCTCGGGATTGGACACCTCGCCCACGGTGGCGCGGCAGTCGATGTGCACCTTGCGCATCTCGCCCGAGCGCAGGCGGATGGTGGCATAGCGCCCCTCGCGCGCCACGAGCTGCACCGACGTGCCCGCGGAGCGGGCGAGCTGGGCCCCCTTGCCCGGGCGCAGCTCCACGCAGTGCACCGTGGTGCCCACCGGGATGTTGCGCAGCGGCAGGCAGTTGCCCGGCTTGATGGGGGCGTCGGAGCCGGACATCAGCTCGTCGCCTGCATGGACCTTCTGCGGCGCGATGATGTAGCGCCGCTCGCCGTCGGCATACTTGAGCAGCGCGATGTGCGCCGTGCGGTTGGGGTCATACTCCAGCCGCTCCACCACCGCCGGGATCCCGTCCTTGTTGCGGCGGAAATCGATGATCCGGTAGTGATGCTTGTGACCGCCCCCCCGGTGCCGGGTGGTGATGCGGCCCTGGTTGTTGCGGCCGCCGGTCTTGGTCTGCTTTTCCACCAGCGGCGCATAGGGCCGGCCCTTGTGCAGCTCCGGGTTGACCACCTTCACCACGAAGCGGCGCCCGGGGGAGGTCGGCTTGGTCTTGACTACTGGCATACCTGCAATCCCGTGTCGCTGCGGCTTACTCGGCGGCCGCGAAGTTGATGTCCTGGCCCTCCGCCAGGCGGACGTAGGCCTTCTTCCAGTTCTTGCGCCGGCCCGGCACCCACCGGTGCATCTTGCGCTTGCCCTTGACGTTGGCCACCTGGACCTTCTCCACGGTGACGTTGAACAGGGTCTCCACCGCCTTCTTGATCTCGGGCTTGGTGGCATCCACCGCCACCTTGAACACCACCTGGTTGGCCTTGTCGCCGGCCAGGGTGCTTTTCTCGGAGATGACCGGCTCGAGCAGGATCTTCAGCAGGCGTTCCTGGTTCATGCCAGCATCTCCTCCAGCTTCTTGAGCGCATCCACCGTGATCAGGACCTTGTCGTGCTTGATGAGCAGCACCGGGTCCACCGCGGCGGCCTCGCTCAGCCCCACCTTGAACAGGTTGCGCGCAGCCAGCCACAGGTTCTCGTTCATGGCCTCGACCACGATGAGCACGTCATCCAGCCCGAGGGCCTTGAGCTTCTCCACCAGCAGCCTGGTCCTGGGGGCGTCGAGCTCCAGCTTGTCCACCACCACCAGCCGGTCCTGGCGGGCCAGCTCGGAGACAATGGACCGCATGGCCGCGCGGTACATCTTCTTGTTGACCTTCTGCTTCCAGCTCTGGGGCTTGGCCGCGAAGGTCTTGCCGCCGCCGCGCCACAGCGGGCTGCGGATGGAGCCCACGCGGGCGCGGCCGGTGCCCTTCTGGCGCCAGGGCTTGGCCCCGCCACCGCGCACCTCGGACCGGGTCTTCTGGGCCCGCGTGCCCGCCCGGCCGCCGGCCAGGTAGGCAGTCACCACCTGGTGCACCAGGGGCTCGTTGAACTCGCGCCCGAAGGCGGTATCGGACACCTCCACCTTCTTGCTGGAGACCTTGCCCGTGGCTGTGGTCAGTGTCAGCTCCATCGCTTACCCCTTTGCCTTCACTGCCGGGCGGACGATGACGTCCCCGCCCCGCGCCCCGGGCACCGCGCCCTTGACCAGCAGCAGGTTGCGCTCGGCGTCCACGCGCACCACCTCGAGGTTCTGCATGGTACGCCGCACCGCACCCATGTGCCCGGCCATGCGCTTGCCCTTGAACACGCGGCCCGGGGTCTGGTTCTGGCCGATGGACCCCGGCGCCCGGTGGGACAGCGAGTTGCCGTGGGTGGCGTCCTGGGTGCGGAAGTGATGCCGCTTGACGTTACCGGCAAAGCCCTTGCCGATGCTGGTGCCGGTGACGTCCACCTTCTGGCCCGGGGTGAAGATCTCCACCGTGATCTCGGCGCCCGGCTCCAGGTCGGCGCCCTCCTCGCCCTCGAGGCGGAACTCCCACAGCCCGCGCCCGGCCTCAATACCGGCCTTGGCGAAATGGCCGGCCAGCGGCCTGGTCACGCGGGAGGCCCGGCGGGTGCCGGTGGTCACCTGCACCGCCCGGTACCCGTCCCGGTCCTCGGTCTTGACCTGGGCCACACGGTTGGGCTGGACCTCGATCACCGTGACCGGCAGCGAGGTGCCGTCCTCGGTGAACACCCGGCTCATGCCCAGCTTGCGACCTACGATTCCCAAAGGCATTGCTTTCTTCCCGGTTTCGCTCGTTTGCGCCCGCGCCGCCTCACTGCAGCTTGATCTGGACGTCCACACCCGCGGCCAGATCCAGCTTCATGAGCGCATCCACCGTCTTGTCCGTGGGATCCACGATGTCCATCAGGCGCTTGTGGGTCCGGATCTCGTACTGGTCCCGGGCATCCTTGTTCACGTGCGGCGAGATCAGGACCGTGTAGCGCTCCTTGCGCGTGGGCAGGGGGATGGGCCCCCGCACCTGGGCGCCGGTGCGCCGTGCGGTCTCGACGATCTCGCGCGCCGACTGATCGATCAGCCGGTGATCGAACGCCTTGAGACGGATACGGATGTTCTGGTTCTTGGCCATGAGTGTTTGCCTGTCAGCCCCTTACTCGATGATCTTGGTGACCACGCCGGCGCCGACGGTGCGCCCGCCCTCGCGAATGGCAAAGCGCAGGCCTTCCTCCATCGCAATGGGCGCAATCAGCGATACCGTGAAGCTCACATTGTCTCCAGG
>Ga0256830_1002871_pt1 | contig 11070 bp, 9 predicted proteins | sample 128326metaG_FD_190537 | JGI IMG/M metagenome (GOLD analysis project Ga0256830, IMG submission 190537) | Hydrothermal vent microbial communities from Lau Basin, Pacific Ocean - 128-326 | ecosystem: Environmental > Aquatic > Marine > Hydrothermal vents | place: Pacific Ocean: Lau Basin | collected...
CGCCTGGTAAAGCCTCTCCATATCATCCCCCTTCAAAAAATCTTCAAATAAGAAATTACCGGATATCCCCAAAGCCGCCACTTTTTCTATCATTTGATTTTTCATATCTCCGGATCCCGCCATCACAAACATTATATCAGAATTATACTCCAAACACTTTTTTGCAGCTTCTATAAAATAATCCGGACCTTTTTGTATAGTTATTCTCCCCGCAAAAGCGACAATCGGTCTTTTCAGTATTTCCTTTAAAGTGTTTTTATGTTTTGTGATTTCTTCCTCTTTGTGAGCATTATAAATAACTTCTATTTTTTGTTCATCTATACCATAGTGCTCCTTTATGGTATTTTTAGTAAGCTGAGAAACAGCGATAATCTTATCGGCTCTTTCCATTCCCCACCTTTCAATATCATAAACCATCTGATTTACTCCCCTGCCTCCGGTTCTGTCAAATTCTGTTGCGTGAATATGAACAACCAACGGTTTTTTTGAAAGCTCTTTTGCTCTGACGCCGGCAACAAAAGAAAGCCAATCGTGAGCATGTATAACATCAAATTTTTCACTCTTTATTATTTTTTCCGCCTCTTTTCCATATCTTATAACCTCTTCAAAAAGACTGTTTCCATAAAAATCATTTACTTTGACCTCAGTCAATAAATTTGAATATTTTTTAGGAGTCAAGTAAGAGCTCAGCAAAGAATCAACCTGCCTCAATCTGAGAATAATGTTGGTAAAGACAACTTTAAAGCCGTCTTGATAAACTTCCCCTTTTTTTGGCAAAACAAAAATGACTTCGGTGTTTTTTTCACCCAATGCCTTAGCAATATTAAAACAAGCGACTCCAAGACCGCCGCTGATCTTGGGAGGGAGCTCCCACCCAAACATTAAAATCTTCATTTTTATAATAGTCAAAAGATCACACTCCAAACTAAAAACTATTTTAACTTGGAGTACTGATAATACCTTTAACTTAATTATACAATATAAAAAGACAAAAAACAAAAAGACATAAACTCTTTATGCCTTTTTGTTTTTTAGTTTATTTTTTATTTATTTTATTGAGTTTTTTAGAGATTTTATCAAACTTTTTACTAAAAATAAAAAGATATCAACAAGTCTTTTAAAAAAATTAAAATAATAATTTTATTTTTTAAAAAATGACCAAAATATTAGTTTAAAAAATCTTATTAATAAATAATAATTTTATTTTAAAGCAGCTTCAATTATCGTTTTGACTTGAGAAAAAGGCAAGGCGCCGTTTATTGGATATTTTGACCCATCCCTTGCCACAACTATACTCCATGGAGTGCCCCGACCACCCGTGGCGGCTGCATTGGCAAGATCTTTTGCAACTTTATCAGCATACTTTCCCGACTCCAGACAAATACTGAATTTTGTTTTATCTAGCCCTATATAAGCCGCTATTTCCGGAAGTTGACTTAGTTCAAGACGATTATTTGAAGGTGTTATTTCAAACAACCTATCCACATAAGCCCAAAAACTTGCATTTCCACCAAGCTCAGCGGCACACTCAGTCGCCTCCGCTTCTTTTGGAGCTTTTGAGTGAAGCTGCGCCAAAGGAAAATGCCTGAAAACAAGAGCAACTTCTCCACTTTTTCCATATTCATCCATTATTTGTTTTGTTGTTTGATGAAATCTCTTGCAAAAAGGACATTCAAGATCGGAATATTCAACTATTTTAACAGGGGCATTTACATCACCTAAAATATGATCTTTTTCTGTTACCGGGTTCATATTATCCAAAGCGGAAGCTTGCTGGACAGCTTTTTCACCCTGACTGCCAGAATTTTCTTCTTTTTTTAAATTACCTGATCCGCCTCCGTAAAGCACTGCTCCGGCTATTAAAAGACCCGCTATGATAATGGCTCCGGGAACAGCCCAAGGACTGCCTTGACTTGAAATACTTAGGTTTTTTTCTTTATCTTCATCCATAAAATTTTAAAATTTAATTTTTACCGATACTTTAAATACCCAGCAATTAGCAATTAGTTCTGAAAAAATGTTTCAAAAAAACAACAAAATTTTACTAAAGAATAGAATTTTGTTGTTTTTTGGTTTATTTATTTTATTTTTTTACTCTTTTTGCAACCTTTTTTACAGCTTTTTTGACTGCTTTTTTTACTGTTTTTTTCTTTTCTGATATCTTTGAAGCAATTTGAGATTCAAGTTTTTTAAGTCTTTTTTCCAAAACAGTAAGGTCTTTTTGTTTTGCCAAAGTTACTCTTTTGGCAAAACTTGCCGCATTTCTTTTTATCTCTCTCTCCATCTTTGCTTCAGCCGCTTTAGAACTTTTTATAAAATTTTCCAAAACCGCTTCTCCTTCTTCTTTACTTATTTTATTTTTTTTTACAAGATTTTTTATGCTTTTTTCAAGCTCTTTTTGAGCTTTGGAATAAACTCCGACTCCAAGTAAAATACTTTTTTTCAAAAAATTATTCATTTTTTTATTTTAATTAATTATAAGTATAATTATATAATTATTTCTTGCGCTTAACAATACTTGAAAAAAATTTTAAAATAAAGCTGTAATTATTGAATGATTACCCTGTCCCCCTCATAAAGTCCGGACAATACTTCCACCATACCATCAGACCTTAGTCCTGTTTTTACTTTTACTTCTCTTTTTAAATTACCCTCCGCCAAAACAACCTTTAACACTCCATCTTTTTCAATAATAGCTCTTTCCGGCACCAAAAGAACATTTCTTTTTAAAACGGCATTTATACTCAAACTCACCTTCATCTTAGGTTTTAATTTTATATTATCTTCCAAAAAAGCAACAAGAACTTTATAATATATCTTATCATTTTTAAATATCTCTTTATTTGTATTTATTTCTATTATTCTTCCTTTTACTTTCTTTGGCTTCTTATTTGAAAAGCCAAGTTCTACATAAAGCTCATCTCCAACTCTAATTTTTCCTGAATCCTTTTTTAAAACTTCCGTTTCTATTTGAAAATCTGATGAAGCGCTCATTGATATAACTGTTTTTCCGGCTTTTATTAACTGACCCGGTCTTATATTTATATAATTTATTGTTCCGGATACCGGGGCAAATAATTTCATATTTTGCAGTCTTTCGGCCAATAAAGACTTTAAAGCTTTTGCTTCCTTTATTTGAGCATCATAGACAGCTATCTCAACCTCCCTTGGTTTTGCTTTTTTCAAAGCAAGCTGCTCCTCTTTTTCTGCCAAAACAGCTCTTTTTGCATTAATTGTATTATCAGCTACCGTTATATTTGTTTGATTTATCATTTTTTGCTCCTTTATTAACCTTTCCTTATCTAAAATCTCTGTTTGTATGAAATTTATGTCTTCCCTTGTCTTTGTTATAGAGTTTTTAAACTCTTTTAAAGTGATGTTTCCGGATACCACAGAAGCAGATTTAAAAGCTTCTGATGTTTTATTAAGGGCAACCCTTATAATTTCAAGATTAACTTTAAAATTAGATAAAATTTTATCTACATCATCATTTGAAGGTCTATCTTTTTTTAAAGACTGATAATCCTCTTTTATCTTTAAAAAAGCATCTCTGGTAAAAATTATCTGCCACTCCGCATCAGATTTTTTTTTAAAATCCGCTATAAAAAAGAAAGGTTGAAATTGATTGCTTCCTTGATAAATTGAATTTAAAGCCTGCATCGCTTTTTCCGCACTTAAAAGTACCGGATCAGCTAAATTTATTGCCGACTGATAAACACCATCCAAATCACTGTCAGCTTTTATCTTAATATTTTCAAAATTTTTCTGAGCATTCTCAAGATCTATTTCGGCTGAAGAAACTTGACTTTCAAATAAATTCAGCTCTTCACTTCTTGTTCCGGCAAGAAGTTGAGAAAGCCTTGCTTTTGCAACATCTATTTCAGCCTGAGCTTTTTTAAGCTCAGCCTCAAGTTCTTTTGAATTAAGAGTAGCCAAAAGATCTCCCTGTTTTACCTCTTCTTCCAAATTTGCATATACCTTATCAATTCTGCCTTTTTCCTGAAAACCCAATTCTATTTTATCTGATGCTATAACAGTTCCAAATAAATCAAGCTGTTCTGTTAAGTCTCCTCTTTTTAATTCCACAAAATTACGCTTCAAAACAAAATTAGAATAATATATCCAAGACAAAAGGATAAAAACAAGGGTTATTATTGTTAGTATTTTTCTTTTATTCATACAGAATTTATAGCACTTTTTAAAAACAAAAACAATAAAAAGAAAAAAGCGCCCCATTGGAGCGCTTTTTATTAAAAAATATGTATTCGCTTCAAATTGCGAAACCCACTATTTTAAAAATAAAAATAACAGATTTCGCAATTTGAAGTTTTTTTAATGATCTATTGAGTGAATGCGGGGTGATAAAACATTATTCTTTTGCGTTTTTCACTCTCCCGAACTTAACTCCTTTATACATTTTAATTATATCACCCTAAAAAAAAATGACAAATATTTTTCTGTGGATAAACTTTAAATTTATCAAAAGCTCTCATTTTTTAAAAAACAAATAAAGATATAAAGATTCTAATAATATTTAAAAATAAACTATATTCTGTTTAACCTCTTCTTCACCTGCTGCCTTGATAATAAGCAAGAGCTGTAATTAAAATAATGGCAAGCGCAATTGACCCTAAAATATAAAAAGAATATTGAATCACTTTTAAATTTGTTATTGGCTTTTTATTTGCCGCACTAAATTTTCTGGCTATTTCTTCAAAATCGTACTCTTTTTCAATAAGCTCTTTGTGTAGAGTTTTTATAAAATCATCATCAAACTTAGTCGGTGGATAAATTTCAATAAATTTTCCCACCATACCCTCCAACTCTTTTTCATAATCTTTTAAACCACTGTCTAAAGTGTATAATCTATTTAAAATATTTTTTATTTTTTTACTCATAAAATTTATAAAACAAAACCTTTAAGAATAAAGCCGACAATAAATGCAACAAAAGCGGCAATCCCGCCCATTATCAAAGTTTCTATTCCGCCTCTTAGGGGTTTTTTATTTACTATGGAGGCTTTTAAAATCCCAACAAAAAATAAAGCTGCTCCTGTAGAAAAAACCGAAATAAGAGGAGCATAATCTTTTAAAACATCCAAAGAATAAGCTAAAACAAAAGCTAGAAGCGGTATAAAGCCGGCTACAACAAAAGCTAAAAAAGTGACAACGGCTGTTCTTTTAGGGTCTATATTTTTATACTCCCCAAAGTTTTCACTCACCATTAATTTCTCCCAAGCCTCTTTATCTGAGGTTATCTCAGAAATTAAACGAAGTGTTGTTTCGTCTTCAAACCCTCGCTCTTTTAAAATAATTCTGAGCTCTTCTATTTTTATATCCGGAAATTCCCTGACCTCTTTATGATATTCTTTTCTTTTCTTTTTTATTTTTTCAAGTTCTGACTTAGTGCTTAAATAATTTCCGGTCGCCATGGAAAAACCATCCGCCAAAAGATTGGCAAGTCCTAAAATTATTATTACTCCAAAAGATAAAGAAGCTCCAATAACACCTGAAACAATGGCAAAGGTGGTTATTATTCCATCCATACTTCCATAGACCATATCTTTTAAATATTTTTCCTTGAAATTCACATTAAAATTTAAATTTTTTATAAAAATATTATACCGTAAAAAATACTTTACTAAAACAAGTGCAAATAAATCTCCAATTTTAAGACCCGACACAATTGTCGGGTCTTCCCTGGCTGAAATTTTCCTATTCCAGCATAAAACCAGGATCAAACCAGGCTATCAACAAGGCAATAAAGGCCCAAAACCACGACTCAAAGAACCAATCACCAAAACTTCTCACAATCTTTTACTCCTTTCAAAAGCTGCTATTTAAAGAATAGCATTAGAAGAAAAATTGTCAAACCCCTTCAAACAAAAAAACCGTTTTTAAAAACGGTTTTTTTGTTTGAAGGGGGGTGACTAAGCATGATGCTCTTTTTCATACTCATCTGCTTCTTCTTTTGTTTTGTGAACAGTGCCGTCCGGATGTTCCGGTGGAGAATAAATTGTATAAAGCTTCAAATCTTTATCTTCTGATTCATTTATCACATTATGCTCTGTGCCGGCGGGAATAACAACAACAAAATCATCTTCAAGCTCACTCTCCTCACTATCTAAAACAACCCTTGCCTTTCCCGACTCAACTCTTATAAATTGATCCAAGTGATGAACCTCCATTCCTATCTCTTCACCCGGTTTCAGACTCATAACAACAAGCTGGCTATTTGGCGCTGTAAAAAGAACTTTTCTAAAAAAGTCATTTTCCAAAGTTTCTTTTTCTATATTTGTGATAAATCCTTTCATAAATTTTAAAATTAATAATAATTACTACCCCTTTATATTACTCCAATAAAATACAAATATCAAACTGAACAAAAAATAACTTAAATACTATAATAATAAAAATACCACTTAAATTTTAAATAAACAAATATTAAACTAATTATAAGTGGGTTTTCCCCAGAAAATAAAGAACCAGACTTACATAAAAAATCAAATTTTACTAAAATAAATACTAGTAATAAGTAATCAAAAATTTATGAAACTACTTGTTGTTGACGATGAACCAAGTATTTTAGAGTTTTTAAAGAAAAGTTTAAAAGCGGAGATGTTTGCCGTGGACACGGCAAAAAATGGAGAGGATGCATCATTTATGATAAAGGCAAATAATTATGATCTTATAATATTGGATAATATACTCCCTAAAAAAGGAGGACCGGAAGTTTGTAAAGAAATAAGAGATTTGGGAAAATCCACTCCAATTTTGATGTTGTCAGCCAAACCTGAAACTTCAGAAAAAATAAATCTCTTAAACTTAGGAGCAGATGATTATATGACAAAACCTTTTTCCTTTGAAGAACTTATGGCAAGAGTAAATGCGCTTTTACGAAGACCCAAACAAATAGAAAGTGTAATATTTAAAATTGATGATCTGGTATTGGATACCAAAAAACAAATGGTAAAAAGAGGTTCAAAAAATATATATCTTGCCAGAAAAGAATTTTCATTATTGGAATATCTGATGAAAAATCAAGATTCTGTTCTTTCCAGAGGAATGATACTTGAACATGTCTGGGATATGAACTCCGATATATTTTCAAATACAATTGAAATGCATATTTTAAATCTCAGAAAAAAAATAGATCTCCCAAAAAAGAAAAAGCTGATTCACACAATCCCCGGAAGAGGATACAAAATAAGCCTGCAAGAAAGATAATTTATCTTTTGTTTATTTTTTCTTTATACATAATATTTTAAAATTAAAATATAAAAAGGTCTTTTAAAAAATCATAATATAATATAAAATATGAACAAGCTATTAAAAAAAGTTTTAACGAGTAAGAAAATGAGGAACGTTTCAAAACTTGCAACCTTTTTGCCTGTAGTAACTATCGCCGGAGAACCTTGGGCATAGAATCACCTTATATAAAATGCTCCTTTAAGGCAAAAGATTATTGCTTTTAAGGAGCTTTTTATTTTACCTTTTAAATACAAATACCTTAAAAACTTAAAAAAGAAAGATTTAAACTGTATTAAATTATTTAAATTATATTTAAAAAAATTTATACTTTAAAACAAAAAACCCTTAAAAATGTTTTCATTAAAAAAGAAAATAAAAAAAGAAGAAGATATCAGAAAAAGAAATATTACAAAAATAATATCGGCTGGTTTCTTTTTCATTATCTTTTTAGCATTTGTTAACACCGTAATAAATAAAATATTGGAAGGCAAGGAATATAATGGACTTAACCCTGCTTATTTATTTGTAATACTCATATTTTCTTACATAATATTTCTTATAGCAAAACACTGGAATTTTAAACTGGCGGCAAATTTATTTATTAGTATAATATTTTTGGGATCCATAATCAGTTTATATCTTTGGGGAGCAAGCATACCTTTAAGTTATTTGCTTTTTTCTTTAATAATAATAATGTCTGGGATTCTTTTGGGAGAAAAATCATCTATTATCATAACGATACTGATAGCTTTCTCAATTGTAATATTTACAATATTACAAAAAAAAGAAATTTTAAATATAGACAGATCTTGGGCTTACGAGAACCCCACTTTGGCTGATTCGTTTTTAAAGATAGGAATACTTGCAATTATTACAACAATCAGTTGGATCTACAGCAAAGAAATAAGCAAATCCCTTAAAAAAGCGGCTGTATCTGAAAAAAAACTGAAAATAGAAAGAGATCTTCTTGAAATTAAGGTAAAAGAAAGGACTAAAGCATTAAAAAAATCTCAAAAAGAAAGAGAGCTCCAACTTTACAGATTTTCAGAATTTGGGAAAATAGCCTCAGGAATTTTTCATGACCTGGTAAACCCGCTGACGGCGGCAAAATTAAATATAGATGATCTTCAAAAAAATCATTACACAAAATCTCCGGAAAATGAACTGATATTAAAAAAAATTTCTCAAGGCATTGACCGCATTACGAAGCTTACAGAACTTGCCAAAAGACAGGTTCAAACCCAAAAAATAAAAGAAAGATTTTCTCCGGCCGATGAAATACTCCTTTCCATCCAGACATTTTCATATAAAGCAAGAAAAGAAAATATAGAACTTAACTTTAACTTTCCTGATAACAAAATAATGATTTATGGAGATCCAATAAAATTTTACAGAATAATCTGTACATTTATTGACAATGCTCTTGGCTCTTATGAAAAAACAATAGATAAAAAAATCAAAAAAGTAACCATAAATCTTAAGAAAGATAAAAATAATTTATACATTCAAATACGGGATTGGGGTTGTGGAATTAAAAAAGAAAATATCAAAAAAATTTTTGAACCTCTTTTTACAACAAAAAAGGCGGAAAAAGGGAGCGGACTTGGGCTTTCCATAGCTAAAGAACAAATAAAAAATGAGTTTAGTGGAAAAATAAAAGTAAAAAGTGTGGAAAATAAAGGCTCTAAATTTACCCTTTGTATCCCCTTAAAAATAGATAAAAATAAAAAATTATGCAAAAAAATAAATCCCGCTCAATAAAAAATGCTCTAATATTCTTAGAAAAAAACCAAAAAAAAGATGGTAATTTTTTAAGTTTTTCTTCAACGGATAAAAAAATTTCCAAAGATATAAAAAAGCTTAATTCAGTTTTTTCTTCAGCTCTTATTTTATCCTCTCTTCATTCTTTAAAAAATACAGAAAAAATAAAAAATAAATTGGCAAATTTTTTAATGGCGCAAAAAAATGATTTTTGGTCATTTAACTACTGGACACGAAACTCCAAAGAATCAAAAAAATTTCCTTACCCTGATGATCTTGATGATACTTTTTGCGCACTTTGCGCACTATCCTTATTTGATGAAAAAATAATAGATGGGGAAGCTCTTGCTAAAATAGTAACACTTTTAACCGCAACGGAAGAAAAAGAGGGTGGACCTTACCGAACTTGGCTTATTCCCCCGAATTCTGATACAGTCTGGAAAGATGTAGATATTGCAGTAAACAGCAACATCGCTTTTTTCCTTTCCTTAAAAGGTGTTTCTTTAAAAAATATTAATAATTTAATAGAAAAATCCATTGATAAAAAGAAGTACTTTTCACCTTACTATCCGTCTGAATATCCAATAATATACTTCATTTCAAGATTTTACTCTAAAAAAAAGAAAGAAAAGATTATAAAATTTTTACTCTCAAAACAGAAAAAAAATGGAGCCTGGCAAAATCCTTTAAATACGGCTCTTTCACTGTCGTCCTTAATAAATTTAAAATACAAAGGACCCGCAATAAAAAAAGGTTTTGAATATCTGTTAAAAAGCCAAAAAGAAAATGGTAGTTGGTCTCCGTACGCATTCTGCCTTGATCCGTCAATAAACGGTAAAAAATATTATTCAGGCTCTCCTTACTTAACAACAGCGTTCTGTCTTGAAGCATTTAATAAAATTGAAAAACCTGTAAAAAAAAATATGAAAAAACAAAAATTATATGAACTTAAAATTTATAACACAGTTAAAGATAATGCAATAGAAAGATTTTTAGAGCTTGGACCAGAATTGAGAGATGCTGCAAAAAATCAATTCAAAAAAATAATAGCCAGCAGAAGAAATAAAGAAATTATTTTACTCCCTTTCTACTTCTTATCTTCTTTTAAAAAGGAAAAAGAATATACTTTAAAAGAAATAGAGCATTTGACAGAACTTGGACTTGCCAACTTATATGGTTGGATGGCCTATACCATTTATGATGATTTTTTGGATGAAGACGGAGATTCGGCCACCCTCTCAGTTGCCAACTTATGTTTAAGAAATTTAACCGAAATATTTACAAATACAGAATATAAAAACAATAATTTTGATAAATTTTTTCAACAAATAATGGACAAGATTGATTCAGCTAACAGTTGGGAAATAAAAAATTGTAGAATGAAAATAAAAGATGATGCTATATACATTCCAGATACTCTCCCAAAATATAAAAATTATTCAAAACTGGCAGAAAGATCTTTAGGTCACACACTTGGTCCTTTAGCTATTCTCTTTTTTCTCGGATATAAAAAAAATTCATCTGAGACAAAACAAGTTTTTTCTTTTTTTAAGCATTACACCATAGCAAGACAGCTTAATGATGACGCTCATGATTGGGAAGAGGATTTAAAAAAAGGACATATAAATTCCTCTGGAGCTCTTATTTTAAAAAATTTAAAAAAAAGAAATATTACAAAAATAAAAAAAGATGATTTTACAAATAAACTTCAAATTATATTTTGGAATGAAGTGATAGATATTGTATGTGAAAAAATATTATTTGAGGTAAATGAGGCTGAAAAAATCCTCAAAAAACTAAAGATTATAAGAGATAAAAAAATATTCAGCAAATTATTGGATTCTCCAAAAAGAGCAGCAAAAAAAGCAATTTCTGAAAAAAAAGAAAGCCTTAAATTTCTAAATAGTTATAAGTAAAGAAATTTTTATTAGGAATTTATTTTTAAAAAGCAAAAAAAATACGATAAGCTTTTTACTTTTACTCTCTGTTTTATTTTGCCTATGTAAATAGTAAAGCTTCTTAATCTAAGTCCTTAACACAACGAAAACCAACAGCTCCT
>Ga0256830_1002872_pt1 | contig 11070 bp, 9 predicted proteins | sample 128326metaG_FD_190537 | JGI IMG/M metagenome (GOLD analysis project Ga0256830, IMG submission 190537) | Hydrothermal vent microbial communities from Lau Basin, Pacific Ocean - 128-326 | ecosystem: Environmental > Aquatic > Marine > Hydrothermal vents | place: Pacific Ocean: Lau Basin | collected...
CGAATGGCGCGACGTGCACCTCGCGGACCACCGGGTCGTGTTCCGGGTCACCAAGAGCGGCCGCGACCGCGTGGCGGCGCTGCCGGAGGCGGCGGTGGTGCTGCTGGCGAACATGGAAGGCGAGCGCGAGGGGCCGGTGTTCCGCCGTCCCGACGGGCGCCCTTACGCCGACCGCGGCCGCCAGGCCGGCGGCCAGATCAAGCGGAGCTTCGCCACCGCCTGCCGGCGCGCCGGCCTAGGCGAATGGCAGGGGCGGCGGTTCCGGCCGGCGCTCACCCCGCACGGCCTGCGCCATACCTGGGCGAGCTGGTTCTACGCGGTCAGCAAGGACCCGATGCTGCTCCGCCAGGAGGGCGGCTGGGCGACGCTGGCCATGGTCGAGCGCTACGCCCACCTGGCGCCGCCCGGGATCGTCCCCGAAATCGCCCGCATCTGGGGCGCCTGGCATCCCCGCCTGGGCGCACTGCCGGTGGGTGGCGCCGTCCCGGCGGCGACGGCCCTTTCTGGTTGACAGCTAGGAACAATGTTCCTATAGGTGAACACGCAGGGGGCGACGGACGCCCCGGCCAAGGAAGGAGAAGGGGAATGTATCGCATTCACATCCACGGAATTGAAAGGGCGGCGGGATGGGCGCCGCAGTCGAGCGACCTGGCCGAGTGGCGCCGGTACTACGGACGCTGCCGATCGATAAGGCGGAGGGCGGAGTGGCTCGCCATGGCGGCGAGCTCGGTAGCCTACTGGACGGCACGCAGACAGTTGCGATCGTCCAGGGATGCCGCGGCGTCCGTGGCCGCGCAGGCGGCACGTGAGGCGATCGAATCGCTCGATCTCTGGCCGGCGTCTTCCACTCCCTGGCAGTTCGCCATGCTTGCGGCCGACGAGCGTATGGCGGTCAGCCCTGTCAAGGCCGGAGAATGGCTCGTTGCCGGCACGCCGGTGCCGTACATCGGCACCATCTATGCCGGCGAGGACCACGACCCAAAGGTGCGTGGCTACTGCGCCGTGCTGAATGGCCGCGCGCTTTCGGACACGCGGCACCACGACGCCCGTATGGTGGACCGCGCAGTCACCATCGGCCAGCGCGCCGCCGACAGACTGGCCGCATGACCCCCACGGAGCTCAGGGCCGCACTGGCGGCCCTTTCTCTCACGCAGGCGGGCGCCGCCAGGCGATGGGGCGTCGATCCGCGCACCATGCGCTACTGGTGCGTGGGAGACAGAGCGATTCCCGGATGGGTGCCGGTCATGATCGAGCTTGAGGCCGGGCGCAGGCCCAGGCGGTGCGACGAGCTCAAGGAACGTGAGAGCGCCCCCGCGGGAAGCGGCCGAGGCTAACCGGCCCTGGGTATCGCCGCCCCTAGCATCCCGAGGCCCGCGGGGGCTCGCCTGGGGCCATCGAACAATAGTGCTGCCCGGGTGGCCGAGGCAAGGGCTCTCGTGCCAACCCGCCTGGGCGCACTGCCTGGCGGTTGGAGGACGAAAAATCCCGGAACGCATTTTTCGTCCTTTTCGTCCTCGTGAAACTTCAGAAATTTCACGCGTCCATCGTAACCCGTTGAAATGTGGCGATTAAAAGTTTAAAACTTTAAAACTTGCATGTTGACATTCGATGCGCGATGTGATCCGGTATTGAAATCGTATCGCATTATGCTATCATCCCGCCATGGCGAAGGTGGTCTACACGCGACGCGCGGCGAAAGCGCTGCGCAGGGCGCCACGGGAGATCGGTCCGCGCATGCGCGATGCGCTCGTACGGCTGGCCGAGGGTGACGATCCGCCGCCGGACGTGCGGCCGCTGGTCGGCCGCCCGGGCTGGCGGCTGCGGCTCGGTTCCTGGCGCGCGATCTTCCGCCGGCGCGATGACGGAACCATCGAGGTGCTGGACGTGGGACCGCGAGGGGGGATCTACGGATGAAGGTGCAGATCATCGAGAAGGACGGCCGGGAGATGTTCGCGGTGGTGCCCATCGAGGCCTGGCGCGAGCTCCTCGAGAAGGCCGAGATGCTGGAGGACGTCGCGGCCTACGACCGTGCGGCGGCCGCCCTCGCGAGCGGCGAGGAGGAGCTGGTGCCCGGGGAGCTCGTCGATCGCCTGGCGGCCGGCGAGCATCCGGTGAAGGTCTGGCGCGAGTACCGCGGTCTCAGCCAGCACCAGCTCGCGGAGCGGAGCGGTCTGCGGCAGTCCTACGTCGCCCAGATCGAGCTCGGCCACCGCCGGGGAACGGTGGACGCCTACCGGCGCCTCGCGGATGCGCTCGGCGTCGGGATCGACGATCTGGTGCCGTGACCGCCGGGGTGCACGAGACGTGCACAGCGCCCACCCGTGACAGCCATCCCGTTGCCATCGCGGGGTTTTTCAGCCGTCGCACGCTCCATTGACATCGTAGGGGTCGCTGGTTCAATCCCAGCCGCGCCCACCACCCCGCTTCCCACAAGCAACGTCCGTCACCCGCCGGGGACCGCGGCAGGTGGGGCTCGCGGCAGGGCTACCGAGCCCGAGCGTTCCTGCCTGAACCTACCGAAGTCTCACGCGGGCGCCGTTCGGCACGCTATTGAAGCGATATTGCATTATGCTATCATGGTGCCATGGCGAAGCTGGTCTACACGCGGCGCGCGGCGAAAGCGCTGCGCAGGGCGCCGCGGGAGATCGGTCCGCGCATGCGCGACGCGCTCGTACGGCTGGCCGAGGGTGGCGATCCGCCGCCGGACGTGCGGCCGCTGGTCGGCCGAACGGGCTGGCGCCTGCGGCTCGGTTCCTGGCGCGCGATGTTCCGCCGACGCGACGACGGAACCATCGAGGTGCTGGACGTGGGACCGCGAGGAGGGATCTACGGATGAAGGTTCAGATCATCGAGAAGGACGGCCGGGAGATGTTCGCGGTGGTGCCCATCGAGACCTGGCGGGAGCTCCTCGAGAAGGCCGAGATGCTGGAGGATGTCGCGGCCTACGACCGCGCAGCGGCCGCCCTTGCGAGCGGCGAGGAGGAGCTGGTGCCCGGGGAGCTCGTCGATCGCCTGGCGGCCGGCGAGCATCCGGTGAAGGTCTGGCGCGAGTACCGCGGTCTCAGCCAGCGCGAGCTCGCGCAGCGGAGCGGTCTGCGGCAGTCCTACGTCGCCCAGATCGAGCGCGGCCACCGCCGGGGAACGGTGGACGCCTACCGGCGTCTCGCCGACGCGCTCGGCGTCGAGATCGACGATCTGGTGCCGTGACCGCCGGAGTGCACGTGGCGTGCACGGCGGCCGTCCGTGACGGTCATCCCGTTGCCATCGCACGTTTTTTTTCGCCACCGCCCGCTCCGCTGACATCGTAGGGGTCGCTGGTTCGATCCCAGCCGCGCCCACCACCCCGCCTTCCACGAGCAACGTCCGTCGCCGCCCGGGGCCACGGTCCTGCACCCGCGCGTTCGGCCGAGGGCGAGGATTCGCCATAGCGGTGTCGCGCAACAGGAGGGCGGGGGATCGACACATGGGGAGCTCGCCCCGGCATCCGCGTGTCTGGCAGGCGCCCAGGGACTCGAACCCTGAACCCGCGGATTAAAAGTCCGCTGCTCTACCAATTGAGCTAGGCGCCCGCGCGCCGCATCTTGAACGCGACGGGCGGGCCGTCAAGCCCCGACCCCCGCGGGCCGACCGATGCCCCCTCCGGCCCCCTTCAGCCCCGCCAGGGCGGGATGTCGCCCCGTGCCTGATCCGCGGCGAAGGCTTCGGCGAAGGCCGCGAGACGACCCTCGGCAATGGCCTCCCGGAGCCGCCGCATGAGGTCCTGGTAGAACCAGAGATTGTTCCAGGTCAGCAGCACGGCCCCCAGGATCTCGCCGGATCGGACGAGATGGTGGAGATAGGCGCGGGAATAGTCGCGGGCCGCCGGGCAGGTGCTGGTCTCGTCGAGGGGACGCGGATCGTCCCGGTGGCGCGCGTTGCGGAGGTTGACGGTGCCGAAGCGGGTGAAGGCCTGACCGGTCCGTCCCGAGCGGGTCGGCAGCACGCAGTCGAACATGTCGATGCCCCGGCACACCGCACCGAGGATGTCGAGGGGCTTGCCCACCCCCATGAGATAGCGGGGGCGATCCTCCGGAAGATCCGGGCACACCGCCTCCAGGACCTCGAACATGACCTGCCGCGGTTCGCCCACGGCGAGCCCGCCCACCGCATAGCCGTCGAAGCCGATCTCCCTTAGACCGGCGGCCGAGCGCGCACGAAGCGGAGCTACGGTGCCGCCCTGGACGATGCCGAACAGACCGTAGCCCGGGCGTGGCACGAAGGCCCGTTTGGACCGTTCCGCCCAGCGCAGGGAAAGCTCCATCGCCCGCTCGGTCTCGGCCTCCGATGCCGGCAGTCTGAGGCATTCGTCGAGCTGCATCGTGATGTCGGCATCGAGGAGATGCTGGATCTCCACCGCCCGCTCCGGGGTGAGCTCGTGCAGGCTGCCGTCGAGATGGGAGCGGAACAGCACCCCCCGCTCCTCGAGCCGGCGCAGGGAGGCGAGCGACATCACCTGGAAGCCGCCGCTGTCGGTGAGGATGGGTCCCGACCAGTTCATGAAACGGTGCAGGCCGCCGAGCCGGGCGACGCGTTCGGCACCGGGTCGCAGCATCAGATGGTAGGTGTTGCCGAGGACCATCTCGGCGCCGGTGGCGCGCACCATCTCCACGGTGAGCGCCTTGACGGTGGCGGCCGTGCCGACCGGCATGAAGGCCGGCGTCTCGACGGTGCCGTGGGCGGTCTCGATGCGCCCCCGTCGGGCCGCATCGTCGCGGGCGAGAAGGGTGAAGCGGATGCCGCTCATCCCGCCCCCGGGAGATCGCGCCCGTCCTGGCGATCGAGCAGACAGGCGTCGCCGTAGGAGAAGAAGCGGAACTCCCGTGCGATCGCGAAGGCGTAGGCCTCCTTCATGCGCCGGTAGCCGGAAAAGGCGCAGACCAGCATGAAGAGAGTGGATTTCGGCAGATGGAAGTTGGTCAGCAGCCGGTCCACCACCCGGAACCGGTAGCCGGGCGTGACGAAGAGATCGGTCTCGCCGCTGCCGGCACGGACCCGGCCCTCCTCGTCGGCGGCACTCTCGAGGGTGCGCAGCACGGTGGTGCCGACGGCGACGATCCGGCCGCCGCCCGCCCGCGCCTTGGCGATCGCCTCCACCGTGGCCCGTCCCACCTCGTACCATTCGGCGTGCATGCGGTGCTCTCGCACGTCCGCCACCCGCACCGGCTGGAAGGTGCCGAGGCCGACATGCAGGGTGACCCGGGCGAACCCGACGCCGGCCTCTTCCAGTGCCGCCACCAGCTCCGGCGTGAAATGGAGCCCGGCGGTGGGCGCGGCCACGGAGCCCTCCCGTTCGGCGAACAGGGTCTGGTAGTCGATCCGGTCGGCGGCCAGGGGCTCCGGCCGGCGGATGTAGGGAGGCAGCGGCATCGCCCCGCGGCGGCGGATGGCCTCGAGCAGGGAGGTTCCTTCGCGATCGAAGCGCAGCAGGACCTCGCCGCCTTCGCCGCGGCCCTCCACTTCCGCCTCCAGCCCCTCCGCGAGGAGGAGACGGTCGCCCGGCCGCAGGCGGCGGGCACCCTTGGCCAGCGCCGTCCAGCGCCGCGGATCCCGGGCCTTCAGCAGGGTGATCTCCACCCGCGCGGCCCCGCGCCGGGCGGCGAAGCGCACCGGCAGCACGCGGGTGTCGTTGACCACCAGGAGATCCCCGGGTGCCAGGAGATCGGGGAGATCCCGCACCCGCGCCTCGCGGAACGGCCCCTGCGGCGGCACCAGGAGCAGACGCGCCGCATCGCGGGGCCGGACCGGCGCCTGCGCGATGCGCTCGGGCGGGAGCGCGAAATCGAACAGATCGACGCGCATCGGCGGCTCAGGCGCGGCCGCGTTTCCGATCGAGCTCGGCCAGGACGTTGGGCGAGACGAAGCTCGAGACGTCGCCCTCCAGGGCGTGGATCTCCTTGACGAAGCGGGAGGAGATGAACTGCACGGTCTCCGAGGCCATCAGGAACACGGTCTCGATCTTGGGGCAGATGCGCTTGTTGTTGGCGGCCATCTGGAACTCGTACTCGAAATCGGAGACCGCGCGCAGGCCGCGGATGATCATCTCCGCTCCCTCGCGGGTGGCGAAGCGCACGAGCAGGGTATCGAAGGGGGCCACCTCGAGGCGTGCCCCGTTGGCCTGGTTGCCGGCGAGCAGCCCGTCGACGTCGGCGCGCACCATTCGCACCCGCTCCTCGAGGGTGAAGAGCGGATCCTTGCCGGCATTGACGGCCACCGCCACGATCAGCCGATCGACCAGCATCGAGGCCCGCCGGATGACGTCGGTGTGACCGTTGTGGATGGGGTCGAACGTGCCGGGATAGACGCCGACGCGTTTGCGCATGGCTCGGTCTCCAGCCTGGGGGAGGCTCAGCTCCCGCCGTTGTCCCCGCCGTTCCCTTCCTCGTCGGTCTCCTCGGCCTCCTCCAGCCGCGCCGCCGAGACCACCCGCTCCTCGGGGTCGATGTCGAACAGGCGCACGCCCTGGGTCTTGCGTCCGGCGATCCGGATCTGGTCGACCGGGATGCGGATGGTCTTGCCGCCGTCGGTCACCAGCATCAGATGGTCGTGGTCCTCCACCGGGAAGGTGGCCGCCACCCGGCCGTTGCGCTCCGAGGTCTCGATGTTGAAGATCCCCTGCCCGCCGCGGTTGGTGATGCGGTACTCGTAGGCCGAGCTGCGTTTGCCGTAGCCGCGCGCCGTGACCGCCAGCACGAACTGCTCGCGCGCCTCGAGTTCGGCGTAGCGCTCGGGCGTGAGCACCTGGAAGGGCGGGATCTCCGCCTCGCCGTTGTCGCCGTTGGCCCGCCGCATGGCGCCGGCGATCCGGACATATTCGTCCCGTTCCTCGGCGGTGGCCTCGACATGGTCGAGGATCGACATGGAGATGACCTCGTCCCCGGGCTGCAGCTCCATGCCCCGCACCCCCTCCGAGGCCCGCGAGCGGAACACGCGCAGGCTGGCCACCGGAAAGCGGATCGCCTTGCCGCCGGCAGAGGCGAGCAGCACGTCGTGGCCGTCGTCGCAGACGGCGACGCCGATCAGCCGGTCCCCCTCCTCGAGGCCCATGGCGATCTTGCCGTTCCTCGGCACGCGCACGAAATCCGACAGCTCGTTGCGCCGCACCTTGCCGTGGGCGGTGGCGAACATGACGCTCATGCCCTCCCACCGGTCCTCCTCCTCGGGCAGGGGCAGCACGGCGGTTACCGCCTCCTCCCGGGCCATCGCCGGGAACAGGTTGACCATCGCCTTGCCGCGGGCCTGCGGCGCGCCCAGGGGCAGCTTGTAGACCTTGAGCTTGTACACCCGGCCGAGGTCGGTGAAGAACAGCACCGGCGTGTGGGTACTGGCGACGAACAGCTTGGTGACGAAATCGTCCTCGTGGGTCTTCATCGCCGCCCGTCCCCGGCCGCCGCGGCGCTGCGCCCGGTATGTCGAGAGCGGCACCCGCTTGATGTAGCCCCGGTGGGTGACCGTCACCACCATGTCCTCGCGCTGGATCAGCGCCTCGATGTCGGTGTCGATCTCGGCGTCGCGGTCGATCTCGGTCAGGCGCGGCGTGGCGAACGCGGCGCGGATCGCACGCAGCTCCTCCTTCATGACCTCGAGGAGCCGCTCCCGCGAGCGCAGGATCCCGAGCAGCTCGGCGATGCGCCGGCCGATCTCCTCGAGCTCGGCCCGGATGCGGTCCCGTTCGAGGGCGGTGAGGCGCTGCAACCGGAGATCGAGGATGGCCTGGGCCTGCTTCTCCGACAGCCGGTAGACCGGCCGTTCCTCCCCCTCGCCGAACCCGTCCTCGACGAGCCGCAGCAGGGGCAGGATCTCGCCCACTGGCCAGCTCCTGGCCACGAGCTCGGCCCGCGCGGTCTGGGGGTCCGGTGCCCCGCGGATGAGGGCGATCACCTCGTCGATGTTGGCCACCGCCACGGCGAGGCCGGCCAGCACATGCGCGCGATCGCGGGCCTTCTGGAGCTCGAAGGCGGTGCGCCGGCCGATCACCTGCTCGCGGAACTCGAGGAAGGCCTCGAGCACCTCCTTGAGGGACATCAGCACCGGCCGTCCCCCATGCAGGGCGACCATGTTGATGCCGAAGCTCGACTGCAACGGCGTGTAGCGATACAGCTGGTTCAGGACCACGTCGGGATCGGCGTCGCGCTTGAGCTCGATGACGATCCGCATGCCGTGGCGATCGGATTCGTCGCGCAGATCGGCGATCCCCTCGACCCGCTTCTCGCGCGCCACCTCGGCGATCCGCTCCACCAGCCGCGCCTTGTTGACGAGATAGGGAATCTCGGTGACGACGATCGCCTGGCGGTCCTTGCGGATCTCCTCCACCGTGCAGCGGCTGCGCACGACGATGCTGCCCCGGCCCGTGGCGTATCCCGCGCGGATGCCCTCGCGGCCGAGGATGATGCCGCCGGTGGGGAAGTCCGGACCGTGCACGAGCTCCATGAGCTCGGCGAGATCCAGCCCGGGGTCGTCGATCAGGGCGATGCAGGCGTCGATGAGCTCGCCCAGATTGTGGGGCGGGATGTTGGTGGCCATGCCGACGGCGATGCCGCCGGCGCCGTTGACCAGGAGATGGGGGAACTGGGCCGGCAGCACCTCCGGCTCGCGGGCACTCTCGTCGTAGTTGGGGCGGAAGTCGACGGTGTCCTTGTCGATGTCGTCGAGCAGCGCCGCCGCCGCCGGTGCCAGCCGCGCCTCGGTGTAGCGCATGGCCGCCGGCGGATCGCCGTCGATGGAACCGAAATTGCCCTGGCCGTCGATGAGCGGCAGGCGCATGCTGAAGGGCTGCGCCATGCGCACCATGGCATCGTAGATGGCAGCGTCGCCGTGCGGATGGTACTTGCCCATCACGTCGCCGACGATGCGGGCGCTCTTGCGGTAGGGCTTGCCGACGTCGTAGCCCCCCTCGCGCATGGCGTAGAGGATGCGGCGCTGGACCGGCTTCAACCCGTCGCGCACGTCGGGAAGCGCCCGGCTCACGATCACGCTCATGGCGTAATCGAGGTAGGAGCGCTTCATCTCCTGCTCGAGGGAGACGGATTCGGTCGGACGCGGCGTTTCGGTGATCACCAAATCTCGTGACTTTCCGGCTGGAGGACTGGCCGCAGAAGGGGGCGCGGGCCCGGCGCACCGGATCTAGCAGAAGCCCCGCCGGGTGACAAGTTGCTGCACCGCAACATGAAATCAAGTGCCTGAACCGCCGTCGTTTTCGAGAAGTCGCCCGCTCGCGGCGGGAAATGCCGGACGGGCGCAAGACGGTGCCGCCCGCGTGGCCGACTTGGCGCCCTCTTGCGCCTATGGTACGGCGCCCGTGGCGAGAACGGAAACCGGCAGGGGGAGGACGGTATGACGGAAGCGATCGAGCGGGAGTCGATGGAGGTCGACGTGCTCGTGGTCGGCGCCGGCCCGGCCGGACTGGCGGCCGCCATCCGCCTCAGACAGCTCGCGTCGGCGGCCGGTACCGACCTCTCCGTCTGCGTGCTGGAGAAGGGCTCGGAGGTGGGCGCCCACATCCTGTCGGGAGCCGTCCTCGAGCCCCGCGCCCTCGACGAGCTGCTGCCCGACTGGAAGGAACGGGGCGCACCGCTCGAGACCGAGGCCGGAGAGGACGTCTTCCTCTATCTCACCGCGAAACGCGCCTTCCGCCTCCCCGTCCCGCCGCAGATGCACAACCGGGGCAACTACATCGTGAGTCTCGGTCGGGTCTGCAAATGGCTGGCCGAGCAGGCCGAGGCGCTCGAGGTCGAGATCTTCCCGGGCTTCGCCGCCGCCGACCTGCTGTTCGACGAGGAGGGGCGGGTCGCCGGGGTGGTGACCGACGACAAGGGCCTCGACCGGGAGGGACGGCCCGGCCCCAACTTCGAGCCCGGCATGGAGCTCCGTGCCCGCCTCACCCTGTTCGCCGAGGGCTGCCGGGGACATCTCACCAAGCGCCTGTTCGAGCGCTTCCGTCTGCGCGAGGGGGTGCAGCCGCAGACTTACGGCATCGGCATCAAGGAACTGTGGGAGATCGACCCCGCAAAGCACGAGCGGGGCAAGATCGTCCACAGCATCGGCTGGCCGCTCGACCGGCGGACCTACGGCGGTTCCTTCCTCTACCACTGGGGCGAGAACTATCTGGCCTACGGCTTCGTCGTCGGGCTCGACTACCGGAACCCGCATCTCTCGCCCTTCGAGGAAATGCAGCGGTTCAAGACCCACCCGGCGATGCGGCCGCTGTTCGAGGGCGGGCGGCGCATCTGCTACGGCGCCCGAGCGCTCTCCGAGGGCGGCTTCCAGTCGATCCCGAAGCTCGTCTTCCCCGGCGGAGCGCTCATCGGCGACTGCGCCGGTTTCCTCAACGTGCCCAAGATCAAGGGCACCCACACGGCGATGAAATCCGGGATGGTGGCGGCGGAGGCGGCCTTCGAGGCGCTGCGGGACGGCGCCCGCCGGCCGGTGCTCGAGAGCTACCCCGAGCGGCTGCGGCAGAGCTGGCTGTGGGAGGAGCTCTACCGCGTGCGCAACATCCGCCCCGCCTTCCGCCCGGGCCTCTTCCCGGGCCTCGTCTACTCCGCGCTCGACACCTATCTGCTGCGCGGCCGGGCGCCCTGGACCCTGAGGCACCACGAGGATCACCGGAGCCTCGAGAAGGCCGCCGAATGCCCGAGGATCGACTATCCGAAGCCGGACGGCAAGATCACCTTCGACCGGCTGTCCTCGGTCTATCTCTCCAACACCGCCCACGAGGAGAGCCAGCCCTGCCATCTGCGGCTGCGGGATCCCGAGATCCCGGTAAAGCTCAATCTCGCCGAATACGACGGGCCGGAGCAGCGCTACTGTCCGGCGCAGGTCTACGAATTCGTCGACGACGGGGCGGGCGGCCGGCGCCTGCAGATCAACTTCGCCAACTGCGTCCACTGCAAGACCTGCGACATCAAGGATCCCGCCCAGAACATCGACTGGACGGCGCCGCAGGGCGGTGACGGACCCAACTACGTCAACATGTAGCGGAAGGGGGCGCGGCCGCCCGGACGGTCAGCGCGGCGCCATCCTGAGCGCCCCGTC
>Ga0256830_1002873_pt1 | contig 11069 bp, 10 predicted proteins | sample 128326metaG_FD_190537 | JGI IMG/M metagenome (GOLD analysis project Ga0256830, IMG submission 190537) | Hydrothermal vent microbial communities from Lau Basin, Pacific Ocean - 128-326 | ecosystem: Environmental > Aquatic > Marine > Hydrothermal vents | place: Pacific Ocean: Lau Basin | collected...
GAATTACTCGAATGGCTGTTTTTCTTATTCGTGAAATTAGTGAAATTCGTGGCTTCTTCAAACATTTCGCGAATTGAGCTTTTATGTTTAGCCACGAATTACTCGAATTACACGAATGGTGGTTTTACCAATTATGAGTATTCAACCAACAACGCTTCATTCGTGAACCCGAAGGCTCATGAACGCCTTTAAACATAGGTGCTTGGTGAAATAAATTAGTGCAATTCGTGGCTGTCTATACTTCGCCAATAGTGATTCAGGGCTTCGCCCAAGCGTTTCCTACTCGATCATCGCCTCATCTTGTTTCAACTCTGTCCACCTACCAGAAGAGGATTGCCCGATGACATATACCCTAGCTGCGGGTCGGTTGGATTGGCTTTTGAAGCGAATCATATCCGTATTGTTGTTACCGACAGTTATCTGTACATTTCTACTAGTTGACTGTCGGTAGACACGTAGGTCGTCAAATTGCACCCGACTGCTTCCCGTTCGGAAAGAGATATATCGACCTCGATTGAAGACGGGTTTCTTATCTCGCCAGGAAAGTACGTTGATATTGTCGAGGAAGACTTCAATCATTCCCGTGCTGCTGTTGAATTTGAGCTTTACATCTACCCATTTGTTTCTACTGAGATTGACAATGGCCGACTCTTCCAATGCAAGTTCATTATTATCACTTCTGTAGATTTCTACCTTATCTGGTTTATCTTCATGGTTTCTAAACCAGACCATGTATGAATCGCCACGATTGGTGAGTTTGGCATCGCTAGAAAAAAAGTGGAATCCAAAACGTTTATTAGGGCCTGCCGATTGCAAGCGAGCCCTGAAGTGATAGAGATATACCTGGTTTTGCGTTTGTGTGAGCGGGATATAGATATTTGAATTAGTCGCTGATTCATCCCGTTGTTCTAACCTTCCTGAGCTTGTCCGCCAATCTCCGATAATAGGCGTCCACTGTGAACGCAAGTTCAAGCCGGAAAATTCATCCAGGAAAAAGCCCATCAGAGGATTTGCCCCCCAGGCTCTTCCATCATAGTCTGCGACTAGGTAGAAGCTCTTGGTAGTTGGTAAGCGAAGGTTGAAATCAGTTGAATATTTAGGTAGAAGCAGCGGGTTGTTATTGGTGCTTGTTGGATCATTAGTAGGCTTATTCTCAGGTATCCCTGTATTGCCTTCATCTCCGGGCGTATCTCCAAAATTAACCTGAGCACCCGCAGTTCCGATTCTCGACCAGCGAATGTTTCTATCCACAATGAGTGAATGGACCCTAAAAGCTTCTTGGCCAGGCCTTGGGCTTGCCCGACGAATATCTTTGGAAGTTTCTGAACCCAGCGTGAGTTTAACAGACCTCGATCTTGCTCTAAATACGATCAGATCATCATAGGTGGCTATGCTATTTCCCGTGCGTAGAGAGATTCCTCTGCCAGAAGTTAAAGGAGAAGGGTCATTATAGGATACGATAAATTTATTGTTGATATAGAGTTCTATTCGACCTTTTTGGGGATTATAAATCACCTTATAATCATATACTTCTCCAGATTTGATGCTGGTGGACTTGACGGCTTTTCGTTCAAAACGATCTCGAATGGTTTTATAAATCTCGGCCTTATCTCCCTCTGCGGCATCGCGTATCCACACAAAATAAGAATTACCCCTATTGGAGTTCGCAGGATCACTACAGAAAAAATGGAGACCCAAGCGTTTATTATTTGATTTCCCACTTAGGCGTGCTCGCCAATTGTATACGTAGACCTGATTGCGATTTTGGGTCAAGCTTGCATAGATATTGGAGTTTCCTTCTGATTCATTTGTTTGAACTAAATGACCAGCACTCACACTCCAGTTTCCTTTGACTTTTTTCCAATCTGGATGTAAACCTCGATCAAAATCATCGAAGAAAAAACCTTTGGCGGGATTGGATCGCCAACCACTTGGAGTATTTTCAGCGATATTATAAAAGCGATTGGCAAGGCCTCGTCCACCTTTGTCTTTGTCATCAAATTGGAGGGTGAAATCGGAAGCGTAGGACGTTTTAAGTCGAGGACTTGTCTCTGGAGCCGTAGAAGCGAATGTCAAGTTTGGTATGAAGGGGCTATTATCTGGCTTAGGTAAGACTGGAGCAGGAGATGTATGGCCCTTATCTGGCTTTGTATTCCCGCCAGTGTTTCCTCCCGTATTTCCATTATCTGCTATTGGAAGATCTTCGGCCAGGCCTCCTGTTGTCCATCGAGCTTTCCAGCCTTTAGCTGTCGTACGCTGGTCAGAGACAAACAAAAGGGTAAGTGCCGCTCCTGTGGATACAATGGGATTGGGAATCAGGGAACCAGCCAGGGTATCGATAACGGGTGCATTTGTGTTACTACCATCATAGACGATGAGAAAATCACAGCATGATTCTGTATCAAATTCTTCAAAAGTCAAGACTACCTTTCGGCCATTCGGGGGAAGAATTCGATATATATAAGCTTCATTATTGATATATCCTGCATGGGTTCCGCCAGAATCATTGATCTTGCCTCTATTTAAGCTAATGGAATAAATTTTGGGAGAACCTCTCTGACTTACGCCGGGAGTGGTAAAGTTACCTCCTACACGTGCAGAGGTGTCGTTTCCACATACGGCCTGTAACTCCCATTGGTATAGGGAGTTGGCTCCCAACCCTGTGAGGGTAACAGAGCTTGCAGTGGTCCGATACTTCTCCCATTTCTGATCGAGGTTTCTACGCTTGACATAGAGGTAATACTGCGCTGCTTTATTCACGGCCTGCCAGCTTAGGGTAGCTCCCATAGGGAATAAATTGGTGGCTGTAAGATTGGTAGGTACAGGGCAATCAGTTGATTTTCTCGTTGTAGCATAAGATAATTTCCAGCCCTTTTTGTTGATCTGACAATCAGAACGAAACTCCATGAATACAGCGCCACTTCTGGCTATGATTGGTTTGGGAATTTTGCTCCCTGTATACCTTCCGAGGAAAGGTGCCGTTTCATTTTCTCCATCGTAAATATCCAAATAATCATAAGAGGTATTTTCACCCCCTTCCATCTCAAATTCTGAAAACTCCAGTTTGATGGCTGTGGCATTTGGGGGCTTGATCAAATAGGCCACGCGAGCTTGGTCTCCGTAATTCTGATTGCCCCCCGGATCCTCAATTGTGCCTTTTTTTTGCGTAAAGACTTTCAACTCTGGATCTTCGTTGATCAATCTATAATAGCGATCCCAGTCCCAATATGGACCTGGATCTATGTGGTCATTTCCTCTGAAATGCTGATGGCCTTTTATGCGATAACACTTATTTCCCAAGGGTTTTACACCTTTGGTTGGAGGGCCTCCAAAGGTTTGAAGGGGGTTGATGTTGTGGCGTTTGGCAATATCTTGAACTAGGCGCGCAGAACTTTCATACATCTCATTGGTGTACCAGGCTGTGCCCTCATCTACGAAGCCCTCATGCTCAATGCCTACGGCTTGTGCATTATCGGTACGTACGTGAAAGCCTTTGTCCTTCTCACACACCATTTGTGTTACCTGTCCATCAGAAGCTCGAATGATATAATGAGCCGAGACTCCTGCATTGGGGTTTTTAAACCAAGAAATCGCACTGGCATAAGAACCCTGGATGGTATGTATGGTCACATAGGAAACGGGTTCTCCCTCTCTGGAGCCATAGTTTCTTCGATTCGCCGGCACCCATATCGCTGCTTGATAGTCTGGGGTATTATTACTATGGGTACAAACAGAAGGGGTTGTGCCTTGAGGAGCAATAAATTTTTCATTGTTTAGGTTTCGAATCTCCTGCTCCGAAATTCTTAGACCAGGTGAACTTAACACACGTAGGTTTTGTTCTCCAAATATGCCTTTAAAATCGATCACCTCCCGACTCCTTACAGTTGCGGGTGTATGAGGCTGCTCCATTTCTTTGAGGATGGAGTAAAATTGCTGGTCAGTAGCAAATGAATTTTGAATAGAACGATCCTGAGGAATTTCGCTTAGTCGTGAGATAATCGGTTCATGCGAGCCTATACCCCGGGTAGTCATACGAAGCTCACTTTGGATGGCATTATAAGCAGCAGCGTAGGCAAGAATATTGATACGGGGATTGTTTTTGATGGCTTCTATATCATATCGGGAATACCGAGCTATTTCTAACAAATTTTCCTGAAAATAGCCTTTCCCATCTTCTACCAAACCCATCACTCCGTAATATTTAGGCAGACCTTGGCAGCTTTTAGCCTCATCTTCGGGAACAATATGCTGCATTCGGGTGTTTGTATAGGCCACGGCCTCTAATACTCCTCTGGGGATACGGGGATATTTGCGATAGGCCTCAGCAAAATAGGCTGAATATTTATTCCCTGCTTGATTTACCTGAGCAAAACCCGTAATTGTCAATAATAGTGCTAGTGCCAGAATAAAGTGTTTGTTCATGACAGGTATTTTTGTCAGATATAAGTTTTTATATATCTTAGTAAAATTAATCAAATTTTAGTTTTTAGCTATCCGTACGAAAAACCTATGCCTACAAATATAAATATTAAGAAGCGTACAGAGTTTTTTATCAAAGACTTGCACGCCCGTGAAAGGATGCGTTTAGGCTGGTATCGCCAATTTGGCTTAAACGAAGAGCAGCTCCGCAATCTACGTGTACGTAAAGCTTACCATACTGCTTTTCTTATGGATTTGTTAAGAAAACGTGGGATTAACCCTGCTTGGTATGCGCGATCCTTCTATCTTTTAGGTCATTTATTTGGCTTTGTTTCTGCATTTTTCCCTCAACGCTTCATGCAACGTATCGAGACCACACTCGAATTTTGGATCTTGATGCGATATAAAAAATATCTGAGACAAATGAGTTTGGATGCCATGCTTCGCTCTATGGTCGAATCTCTCCAATTGGAAAAACTGGCCCATGATGAGCCCGGACCGGACGTTTTACGTCTACTTGAAAGTTTTATCAAGGAACAAGAAAAGGCCTTGCAACTCAAGCAAGGCTAATCATCTCTCAAGTAACAAATTTCATTTGAAGCCTTCAACTCTCAGCTTGTTTTTGGTAAAATTTGTTGGGATTTAGGGGTTTTTGTTCAGGATTTCACTAATAGCAGTTATACAGACTGCTGCTGCCTGTTGGTCTGCGAGACCCATGTGAGAGATTCGAGCGATTTTGCCTTTTAGCATGCTTTGCCCTCCGGAAAGTTTTAATCTATATATTTCTTCCAACTGCTTTAAGAGAAAAGTCATATCTACCTCATCAATATAAAAAGCGGTCAATGAATCTGATGGCTGCTGGGCCAATAGCTTTCCGCCCAGCTTTTGAATTTCTTCTTTAAAAAATTGTGAAGCCTGATGGACTTCATTCCAAACAGTCGGAAGGGTCTTCGTTCTGATATGAGCAGTAGCTGCTTTGAGTCCATATAAAAGGGAGACAGGAGGGGTATAGGGATAGTTTTTTTGTTCTGCCCAGTGGAGGTAGTTGTGCAGGTTCCGAAAATCTGCTGGATGCGTAGCCTGAAGCTTATTTTTTGCCATTTCACTTAATGCAAATGCAGCTGTGCCCGCAGGATTCATCAAGGCTTTTTGAGCTGCAACTACCGCACAATCTATTTTCCAATCATCCATATAAAAGGGTAGCGCACCTACGCTCGTAATGGCATCTACCAAAATGAGTAGCTCAGGATATTGTTGGCGAATGGCGAAGGCTATTTCTTCCAAATCGAGGCAGACACCCGTGGAGGTTTCAGAATGAGTGATGATGATGCCTTTGGGGACTTTTATTTTATCGAGTGCTTCTATTGTTTCAGGAATAGCAATCGTATGTCCCCATTCTTTTTTGAGTTCATATACATTCAGCCCGCAGAGTTGTCCATAGTCTATCCAGCGTTCTCCAAATTTCCCTATATTCAAGACTAATACCTCTTCTCCTTCTCTGAATAAACTATAGATAGCTGCCTCTACTCCATAGGTTCCACTTCCTATCATGCTACACACATACTGCTCTGTTTGAAAAAGATATTTGAAATCCTCTAACAAATCGCCATAAAATGTTTCAAACTCGCTTGTACGATGATGAATGACTGGCTGCGTGATGGCCTCTTTGACAAAATCGGGAATTGGAGCAGGCCCTGGACTTAATAATCGGCTTTTGTGCATAGGTATTTATTTAGGGTTAGTGCTCTGGGAACGAAGTTCTGGATGATTAAGCGTAGCTGTTCGCAGACCCCATCTGCGAACATCATCTTCCACGCAAAGCTTACAATCATTGTTCGAAGTTCGGGGACTTCGAACAGCCTACGCTAGATCCACAGCTTCGCTGTAATGGTCTGTAACTTCGTTCCCGATGCACTAGTAGATTTACTCCAACAACCCATCCTTTATCCGCAAGCAGCGATCTGCTTTTTCTGCCAATTGGATATTGTGTGTAGCTATGAGAAAGCCTACTCCAGTGCTTTTGGCTAGTTCAAACATCAGCTCGTAGAGCTCATTACTATTATGTGTATCGAGATTACCTGTGGGTTCGTCAGCAAGGATGATGCGGGGTCGGTTGATCAGAGAGCGGGCCACGGAGACCCGCTGTTGTTCTCCCCCTGAAAGTTGAGAGGGTTTGTGCTGAAAACGTCCTTTAAGCCCTAGGCGAGAGAGCAATTCTTCTGCGCGAGTGGTAGCTTCCTCTTGTGCAGTTCCCGCAATAAAGGCAGGCATACAGACATTTTCGAGTGCTGTAAACTCTGGCAAAAGATGGTGAAACTGAAATACGAAACCTATGGATTGATTGCGAAAGGCTGCTTTTTTTCGATCATTGAGATTGGAAACGCTTTGATCTTCAAAAAGTACAGAACCAGAATCAGGTAAGTCTAAAGTACCCAGAATTTGAAGTAGCGTACTCTTACCTGCACCTGATGTACCTGCCAAAGTCATGATCTCCCCCGCATGAAGTTCTAAGCTTACTCCTTTGAGGACATGCAGTTTCCCATAAGATTTTTGAATATCAACCGCTCTTAACATGAGGTAAAGGTAAAAAATTTGCTTACAAATCGTTGATTCTATCCATTACCTTTTGATAAATAGGGTCGACAAAAAATAAAAATCCAAGTCCAAGACCTGCAAATAAGCCTATAGGAGCCTTAAAAGTGGCCGTAAAACCAAGCCCTATAAACAAACACGCCAAGAAAAAGGCCCAGTTATATTTGGGTTCTTTGGTCTTCCTCTTTGCACGTCTCCTACGACCTCTGCTTGCATTTACTTGGACGCTTTGTTGATTTTCTGCAGGATTCTGAATTTCTATAAGCTGCTGGTGAATATCATTGGTTTCTTTTTCAAGCGCCTCTTCCTCCCAGACTTCCACTTCAACGATATCAAATTTTTTAGATTTTTCAAATGGCATAATGCATAAGTTGACTTATTCTATTCTACTGCAATTTGGCAAAATAAGTTGCTCTACCCAGAGAGTTTGTATCTTACCCTAGAGGTTTTTTTAGCCATTGAGACACAAAGTACACTAAAAGGGCATGAACCACAGAGTTGCGCAGAGTAACACAGAGGGAAGACCAGTAAAAACTCTGTGCAACTCATATTACTCTGTGGTTTTTTTAGCCACTAACACTCAGAGGGAGGGGTTTAATAACCACTGAAAATGCTTAGGACATTAAGAGTTTCCCTGAATAACCCCTTCTCTTAGGCATATTGAAAATAATGGTTCTCTGACAATTTCGGCGGAAACCCCTTTGGCTATGATTTCCCACCATTAAAATGGATGGGCTAATCGCGTTTCAGCCTACCGTTTTAACGGTGGGGAAATGGAAGGACGGGACGGCCCGCCTAAATTGTCAGAGAACCAAAATAATAATTAGATCATTTATTTTGCCTTAGTAATCTCAGTGTCCTAAGTGAGTAACTTAATAGCTAAAAGTTGTTTTGAGGGAGAAAACCGAGATTTTTAGCTATTCTCTTCTTCCAGTTCTCTTAAACATTGCTTTAAGCTTTTATAATGCATTCCGTATAGTCTATGCACATACCATTTGCTTCCCCATATTGCGAAGCCTAAATAAAGAGTCAAAACAACTGCAATAATGATCCACTGTATGCCTGAAATCCCCGCAAAACTACCTCCCGTCATTTCTGCTCCTTTATTGATTCCATACATAAAAAAGATTCCCCCTATAATGGGCGTTACCATGAATGCCAGCACATAATATGATTTGGTGATGATAGACATGAAGCGAACTATATTTTGCAGATTTTTCTTTAGATTTTTTTCATCGTATATAATTCGTTTTACCTCCTGATAATTGAAGCGATAAAACAAAAAAGAAATAATCATATAACATACGGCAGAAAGTGTTTCTATTGAAACGAAAGTACCATTTTCTCTATAAAAGAATGCGATCGCCAACGTCATTAATAGGAATGTTATCCCCACTTCTACCAAAATATGATGCGTGATTTTTTGTATCGCAGTTTGAGTTCGTCGCTGAATGATCCTACGAAGTTCATTGGGACTACGCTGCTGATTTTCTATTGCTTCAGCCGCATGTTTGTTCCAAATATGCTTTAATTCATTTAGTTCCATATCGTTTAACTAAAATGAGGGACAATCATTTTGCGTAATTTCTTTTTAATGCGATTGAGTTTCACTCCTACCAATGTCTTGCTAATCCCCATGATTTCGGCTATTTCCTCATAGCTATGTTCTTCCAAATATAGGATCACTACGGCCTTTTCAATGGCTGAAAGGTGGCTGATGGCTTGGTACAAAAACTGCTTCTCTTCCCGATAATCTATCGAAGGCAGTTTCTCACGAATTTGAAAGGCTACTTCGGATAATCTTTGAGTAGGTGCCTTGCGTTTTCGTTTGCGGAGATTTGAGATGGCTGTATTAATAGCCACTTGATACATCCAACTACTAAACTTGCTTCTTCCTTCGTAAGATTCATAAGCTCGCCACAGTTGATACACGATTTCCTGAAAGAGATCCTGCCGATCATCTTCCTGATGGCAATAGATATTGCATACCTTGAGGATAACCCCCTGATGGGTGCTAATATGTTTGACAAATGTCTCTTCTTTCCCGTTCACTGGTTTCAAACTATAAAATATAGGTCGTCTTTTGGTGAATATTATTACATTCGTTTTCCAAAATACGACAAACTCATGCAAAAATCATTATTTCTCCTTGTCCTCACTACTTTATGGCTAAGTTGTAACCAAACTCCCACACATAAAGCTCCAACAACTGAGGCTCCTCAAGCGATACTTACCTCTTTGCTGGGGAAACCGCTTTATGAACCAGAACGCTCCCCCTCTGCACAACATCGCCTCGATAGTAACCTTCAAGTAGCACGCCAAAACTATGAAGCGAATCCCAAACTTGAAGAAAACATCATCTGGCTGGGTAGACGTACTGCTTATTTGAGCCACTATCAGAAAGCCATTGATATATATACCCAAGGGCTGGAAGTATTTCCCAATTCAGCAAAGCTCTACCGCCACAGAGGCCATCGATATATTTCTTTGCGAAAATTTGACCAAGCAATCACTGATTTTGAGGTAGCAGTCAAACTGATAAAGGATCAGGAGGATGAGATAGAACCAGATGGTATTCCCAATCGCCTAAATCAGCCACTCTCCAGCCTACACTTCAATATTTGGTATCATTTAGGATTAGCTCATTATTTAGCAGGCGATTTTGCCAAGGCTGAAGAAGCCTTCCGGGTTTGTATGGAGCTATCAAGCAATCCAGATCTGTTGTGCGCGACTTCCGATTGGCTTTACATGGCCCTTCGCCGAAGTGGAAATAAGGCCGAAGCCGAGAAATTATTAGCAGCGATTACGCCAGATATGAATATGATTGAAAATGAAGCCTATCACAAACGACTGCTTATGTATAAAGGGGAAGTTTCAGTAGAAGATTTGCTAGAAGTTGGAGAAGCTGTAGCAGATCGTGACTTGGCACTAGCTACTCAGGGCTATGGAGTAGGCAATTGGTATTTGTATCATGATGAGGAAGCCAAAGCGGTTGGAATTTTTGAGCAAGTGGTTGCTGGCCAGCAATGGGCAGCCTTCGGCTATATTGCCGCAGAGGTCGACTTAGGAAGGCTGCAAAAATAAATGAACATTCTCGCTCGATCTTTTTCACTAATCCTGCGTGATAAAAAGCCTCAAATAGCTCACTATGCTCGGTTTTTATGCCTTGGCTTAGCAAAAAATCTCGGCGCAAGAATGAACATTTATTTTCTCCGCCTTCCTAAGTTGGCTGGAAACAGTGAAACAATGAAATATTATTTCTACCTTGTGATAGCTCATTTCTTTAACATACCATTTTCATTATTATCCACTTTAATAAAAGAAAACTCCCTGAATTATGAACAAACACAACTGTACGCGCTTCCTTTTATGTATGCTTATAGGAAGTCTGAGCGGGCCTGTAGTATATGCACAGCAGGACAGCAAGGTTTCGATGAGATATGTCAGAAAGGCAGAAAAACAAACACCCCAAAAAGCTAATGAAGTTTCTGAAAAAGAAAAACTGGCTAAATTATCATCTGTGAGTATAGATGAGGACTGTTCCAACTGCTCACAACAATGGGACTTACTCAATAAATCGGATGTTCTTGCACTTAAAAGTGAAATTGAAACTCATGCACTGGATCCAAACTATGCGTGGAAGGCAAAACTGAAATTTCTGTATTCCTCTCCTCATGTCATGAAAACCCTCATCATGGATCCTACTTTCCCGCTCATTATTCTTAGCGGAGATGAAACAGCCGATATTAAGGCATATAATCAGGCAAAAACAGATTGGGTGGCCAACTATCCAGAGCGATATAAAGCACTTAAAGGCACACATAAACCTTCTAAATAATCACCCCAAAAACCTATTTATCCATGAACTATATATTTACGAAATTTCCAAAAGCTACACTTGTATTTTGGGGACTTATGCTGGGGTTTGGTTGGCAGCAGGCCTCTGCACAAAATCTCGCGAATGATTCTATTTGTCAAGCCATCATGCTTACGGTTGACGGGGGATGCAATGACACCATCAATGGAGATAATACGGGAGCAACAGCAGAGCTAGGTGA
>Ga0256830_1002874_pt1 | contig 11068 bp, 7 predicted proteins | sample 128326metaG_FD_190537 | JGI IMG/M metagenome (GOLD analysis project Ga0256830, IMG submission 190537) | Hydrothermal vent microbial communities from Lau Basin, Pacific Ocean - 128-326 | ecosystem: Environmental > Aquatic > Marine > Hydrothermal vents | place: Pacific Ocean: Lau Basin | collected...
GTTTTCCCTTGCTCGTGCTGTTCTAATGGTGGCAGCAGTTGAATTAGGTCATAAAGGTAAGGATATCGCAGCTTATCTTATGCGTGATCCTGCTACGGTGAGCCGTCGGCTGAAAGATTCTACGCTGATTCGCCAGTATGTTGATCGGGTGCTAAGAAGGGTGAACGCCGGCTTATAAAAGATTGAATCTCAATATATTAAGTCTGACCCCAGGCTTTCCAGGCTTTCCGGTTTGATCAAAATGTAGTTAATACGAGGTGAGCTTGATGGTATTCGTTTAATGGTTGACAACTCTTGGCCCAGAGGCTATGTGCCTTGTTTATTGTACTTTGGCTTATTTATTTTGATTACATTTTTTTCTTTGTTTCGTGCATCATCTATGCTATTAAATTGTTCGATTGAAACAGTAGCCCCAGGTATTTCACCAAGATGTTCTTTTATGCGATCTGTCACTCTTCCTCTCTTGGCGATACCTGTATAATTCAAACTACCGCCTTCTGTCTCTATTTTGTAGAGGGCGGGCTTATCATTTGGTAATTGGTCGATTGAGGTTTTGTTGTATTTGGTTTTTTTAGCCATTGTTATCTCCTTGTATATTTAATTAATAATTGTCAGTCTTTTTGCAAAGGGCATCTCATTTGATGCCCTTTGCAGAGATTTTTGATTTACCTTCCATACTGGTTACTGTCGTAGTCGTCGGATATTCCATCATTGTCATCATCCATATCCATGTAGTTTGGGACTCCATCCCTGTCGTTGTCCCTGCCATAAGGATTGAGACGGTCAGAGTTGCTTCTTGAGGGGCCATAATTGTTCGATTTATTCCCGTCAGGACTTGAACGATAATAACTGCTCACATATGTCCCGTTTTTCCTGGAATAACCATTGACCCATCCTGCAAAAGCATTTCCTCCCATTGCTACCAGGAATATTCCCAGTACTGCTAAAACCATTAACTTCTTCATCTGTCCTTACCTCCATAAAATAGATTTGGTATCTGAGGTAATAGACAACGCAGAAGTAAAAACCTTGCAGTTTTTTTTGATTAAATTAAATTTTTTGGCGTAGGGGCTGTAACTGCTTGAAAACGAGAGGAAATATTTGTGGGGATGGTGAAACTTTAGAAGGATTTACTGCCAGTCTCCCAATAAAATAAACGGAGCCCAGAAGTAGGGATGGGAGCCGTCAACGGTCATAGGTGGTTGCAGCATGGACTTGCTTTCTTTTGATGCTGTAATCCCTCCAACGCCTCGAACTATTCCCCTTCCAACCTCACCTCTGATCATTTCTATTTGTGCCATGCGCAAGGCTTCGGCTTTAGAATGGGTTTTCAAGTTTTTATAAAACATTCCCATTAGCTCTGAAGTAGAGCTGTCATTAACCTTCCATAGGCTCGCAACTATTGACGGAGTTCCTGCAAAGATAAAACTCCTCGTCAATCCTATCAATTCATCTCCCTTTGTCAGTTTTCCTAACCCCGTTTCACAAGCGCTCAAAGTTACTAAAGATGTATTTTCGAGATTCAGGTTGAAGATTTCATGAACCTCAAGTCTTCCGTCTTCGTCTTTATCCTTAGCTAATCGGATGCTTGAGAATAACGGGTTTTTAGGGTTTAGCTCACCATGACTGGCAAAATGAATGATATTGTAGTCACCGGACAGTTTTTTTAGTTTCTCTTTTGTCGCTTTGTTTTTCATGTAAAGAGCGGTCTCAGGGTAAATTTCTTTAATCACCTTTACTTCTTCTTCAGCATAAGGAAGATTGAATTTTTCATCACCTAAGTCTGGATTTCCGAATGCTAGAGTTTTGCCTGTGACCTTCTTCCTCTTCTCATATACAAATTTAAGGACGCTGGCGCTGGGAGTATAGAAAATGTCATATTCTTCGATAAGAAAATTATCTTTACTCAATAAAGCCTGAAACGGGAGATAATGCAGAACTGAATGAGGAACAATGCCAATTCTTTTTGTCTTTATATATGGCCTTGCCGGTCTGATTAAAAGGTCATAAAGTTCCTCAGCTTCTTTTTTGTAGTCGGGATGTAAAGTAGCAATCTTCCCCCTGAATTCATCTACGATTGTCGTTAATTCTTTATCCGTTATCTCTATTTCAATGATTTTCAAATCCGATTTGCTTAAAATACTTAATAGGGTTTTATCAGGGGTAATAAAATATTGCAGCAAAGTAGTATCCGAGTCTAAAAGTGCCTGAACTTGTTTCTGGTTAAGAGTCTTTACACGCAGAAGTGTGGAAATTTCTGGATGATCTTTTTTTATTTTTTTCAGCAACTTAGCATATTCGCCTCTTGCCCTATTAAGCTCTTTTTTTATTAAATCCTTTTTGTGTGTAATATCATCTTTTTCACCCTCCTTGCTGATGACCCCAATTTTTTCAGAAAGATAATTTATCTTAAATTGTAAGTGTCTTTCTTCTTCGGTAATTTCTTTATAATCGGCATGAATATTTTGAAGTCTGAATTTCCTGCCCATAAGGTCAAGAAATGACCTTGCTCGCGCCCTTTCCATGTAATTAAAAGCATTTTCCAGCTCACCAATCTTTATTAAGAAAAGAATAGTATCACTATAAACAGTTGATGCCTGTATCCCCATTGACATTTTTGATGCTAATGATTGCCTGCTTTCTCTTAATGTTTCGAGAATATCTATAGCGCTAATGTAGTATTTCTTTGCTTCAGTTAAATTTGATTTTTTTTCATTTATCTTTCCCATCACCCACAATGGCATCCATTTTAACGAAGGCTGTTCTAATCTGTTCGATAAATCTATTGCTTTTTGTAAATAATCCTCAGCTTTTTGATAGTTTCCAATTTTTTCATAAATCATACCTGCAGTAAAGTCACAAAAGGCAATCATAGGTTTGAAGCGAAATTTCTTGGCAATAACTAAAGCTTTTTCAGCATATTTTAACGCATTGATAAAATCATCAATTTTAAAATATGCTTTTGCAATAGCAAGGTATGAAATAACTACGCTATAGTCATCTGAGAGGCCCTTTTCGTCGGCAAATTTTATAGCTTGCTTGGCATATTTAAATGTTTCATCATAATTCCCTGATGAAAGCTCAGCAATAGACAGGTTAACGAAACTTATAGCGCCAAGAATTCTTAGAATGGAGGGACTATCTTCTAATGGCTTGAAGGTTTTCAATGCTTTTTGTAAATATTGTAATGATCTTTCATAATCCGCTAACTGAAAATAGACCAATGCAATGTCATTATTAACTCCAGCGATTCCACTCAAATCATTTAATTCTTCATAAACAGCCAAAGCTTTATTGAGGTTATCCAAGGCATATATATCTTTGCCGATATTCGTATAAAATTCTCCAATTAGAATAGTTGTAATAGCTTCACCTGTCGTATTAGATGATTTTCTATAAAGATTCTGTGCTTCAACTACATATTTAAGAGCTTCTTCAAGATTTCCAAGAAGATAATGAAAGAGTCCCAATGTATGCCGTGGTTCTGGCAGTTCAGGATTTAAATTAATGGCTTCAATCAGATAATCTACAGCTTTACTCTCCTCGCCTAAAGCATAATAATATCCAAACATCAACTCTTCATAAGCATCATAATAATCCGGTTTAATTCTAATTGCTGCTTTATAAGACTTAATTGCCTTTTCGTATTGTCCTGAGTCCTTGTAAGCCAGTCCAAGCATATAATAAGCAAAATGATCAGGAGAGAGCTTTAATCCTTTCTTATAAGCTTCTATAGATTTTTCAAGATCATTTAAAATGAAATATGAATATCCTAAACCATAATAAGCACTATGATTATCCGGTTGGAGATTTATGGCTTTCTTGAAAAACTTTATCGCTTCTTGATGTTGACCCAATGCAGAGTAGCTTAGGCCTAAAAGGTAATATGCACCATAATTATTCGGATCAAGCCTTATGACTTCTTTTAAAGGATTTATAGTTTCCTCTTGCTGGCCTTGGATGCCATAATTTGTCGCCAGTAATAAATGAGCACGAATGTAATCTGGGTTAAGTCGTATAGCTTCCATTAAATACTTTATGGCTTCTTCTTGATTTCCGAGTTCTCCATAAGCAAACCCGACGTTATAGTAATACTTTGCAAAGTCAGGTTTAAGTTTGACAGCTTGTTTATATGCTTGAAGGGCTTTTTCATACTCTCCTAAGTCAGCATAAGCAGCACCAAGATTGTTATAAACATCTGCATCTTGTTTTATTCTAATTGCCTTTTTGTAAAATGCTATTGCTTCTTCAAATTGTCCTAAATCATAGTACGAGGCTCCCAATATATAATATGAGGCCCCCAACATGTAATAGGCATCTGCATAGTCTGGCTTAAGTTTTAAAGCCTCTTTATAAGCTTCTATCGCCTTTTCATCTTGTTCCAGTCTGGTGAAAGCAAGTCCTATCCTGTAATGAACTTCGAAAAAATCCGGGGTTATAGCAATGGCTTTTTTGAAAGCTTCTATCGCCTTTTCAAACTTTCCCAACCGACTGTAAGTTTTCCCTAAATCATAGTGAGCAAGAAAATAATCAGGATTTATCTTGATAGCCTTTTGAAAGAAGTCTATCGCTTTCTCATACTCTCCTGAGTCGAAGTACGTAGTACCAATATTGTTAAAAACATGCATATCTGGTTTTATCCTAATCACTTCTTTATAAGATTCTATGGCTTTGTCATACTGACCTAAATCATGGTATATAAATCCCAAATTATAATGAGCGTCGGCAAAATTCGGGTTATTTTTTATTACTTCTGTATATGCTTCTATTGCTTTCTCTTTTTGACCTATTGAAGCATAAGCGAATCCAAGGTCATTATAATAAGCATCTGAAAACTGTGGTTTCATTTTGATTGCTTTTTTATATGATTTAATTGCTTTTTTGAATTGATTTAACTTGTTATAGGTGCGCCCTAAATTATAAAAAGCCTCTCCGAAATCGGGTTTTATTCTAATTGCCTCTTTGTACTCAGTTACAGCATTCTCATATTCCGCCATTTCATAATAAATATAGCCGAGAGCATTATGATAAACTGCAATATCAGGTTGAAGCTGAATAGCATCTTTTATGAACTCCATTGCTTTCTCATATTTTTTTTGGAAAGAAGAGATAACAGCCAATCTATAATGTGCCTCATCATTATTAGGATCTATGATTATAGTTTTTGCGAAAGACTTTTTCGCTTCTTCATATTGCCCAAAACTTTCATAACTTTCACCTAAAAATAAATATGCACGTGCAAAATCAGGTTTCAATTTAATTGTTTCTTTTAAAGTCTTAATTGCATTTTCATATTGTCCGAAATCATAGTAAGTTAGTCCCAGAAAATAGTAGGCATCAGCATAATCTGATTTTAGCCTTATAGCCTCTTCAAAAAACTTAATTGCTTCCTTATATTGTTTAATGCCTGTATGGATCATGCCTAACAAAAAATATGCATGTGCAAAATCAGGTTTCAATTTAATTGTTTCTTTTAAAGCCTTAATTGCATTTTCATGTTGTCCGAAATCATGGTAAGTTAGCCCCAGGAAATAGTAGGCATCAGCATAATCTGACTTTAGCCTTATAGCCTCTTCAAAAAACTTAATTGCTTCCTTATATTGTTTAATACCAGCATAGATCATGCCCAAAAAGTAATGAGCATATACAAAATCAGGCTTTATTTCGATTGCCTTTTTGAAGGAATTAATAGACTTATCATCTTTTTTAAAGTCAAAGTAAATAAGCCCTGAGTTATAATATGCTTTAAAATGATTAGGGTCTATCCTGATTGCAGTCTCATAAAATTTTAATGCTTTTTTATGCTCGCCTTGCATAGCATAGGTAAGGCCGAGGTTATTATAAGCATCTGCAAAATCCGGTTTTAATGTGACAGCTTCTTTAAAAGATTTAATAGCATTCACAAGATCACCGGACTCAACATATTTCTTTCCCTCCTCATTAAGCCGTTGAGCATCTTCATTTGTATCAGCTAAACAAAGGGATAAAAAAGAAAATAAGAAAATTGGTATAAATATAAATCTCATTAAATTACGGTTCTACATACTCGTCTATTTCACCATCTTCATCATAATCATATCCGTAAAGATCAACCGTGCCGTCTTCGTTATAATCATAGGCCCATGTGTCAAGTTTTTCATTTTTATTAGTGTCAAAAGCAACTGCCTCAGGCTTTTCGTTTTCATTATCATCCATTGCCATATAATCCAATTCACCATCCTGGTTTTTATCAATAAGGTACGCATCTACCTTCCCATTCCCATCACTATCAATCCCAAGAGTATCAACAACTCCATCTTTGTCAGTATCGTATTCAAAATATTTTTCATTTTTTGAGGCCTCAGGCATTGACGCTCGTTTAGCAATCCGGCTTTCCTTTCTTTTCACGAACTCTTTAATAACGTCCACAGAAACAGCAAAGTTTAATCCTTCGCCTCTCTTCACAAAAGAATTAATCCCGATAAGCTCAGCATTGTCGTTTAAAAGCGGCCCTCCGGAGTTTCCGGGGTTGATAGGTGTTTGTGTCTGAATAACTCTGGTTTTATGCATGATTATATTGTCGTAAGTCCATTCATATTTCGGCCTTATCTGACTGATTGTTCCCTTTGTATATGTCCACATCTCACCGCCGGGGTGACCTATTGCATGAACTTCCTGTGCTACTTCTACATCCTGCATTGAACCAAGTTTGATTGCAGGTAGTTCAGCAGCAGATGGATGCTCAATTTTAAGAAGCGCAAGGTCGGATATTTCATCTACTTTGACAACCGTGGCAATAAATGCCTTTTCTTTCTCCAGTTCACCGCCCTTTTCTGGTTTTAAAAATATAGCTACTTTGGAATAATCCTTGACTACATGCCAATTGGTAAGAATATGGCCTTGCCTGTCCAAAACAGAACCGGAGCCAAATCCCTCACTGGTTCCAACAAGAACCACAGATGGAGAAACCTCTTTGTATACCCGAACTCCTCCAACGCCCCTGCTTTCCCCAAGGATTATATTTCTTTTTATGTTATTCAGGGTCTGCCCGATTGTTTTTTCATTGATGGAGCCGTCTCTATTTTTGGCAACTAAACTCGTAACCGTAGGTTCAGCACTTCTCATTAATGCATTAGATTCCTTGGGAATTATTTCTCCTTTTTCGACCCTTTTTGCATCTTTTCTAAATGCCTTAATATCTTTAAATGGCTTATTGTCAATATGGCGGAAGCTTATGGCTCTGACCACTGAAGCTTTTCCTTTAACAACCTCTGTAACTCTCTGAATTTCCTTGCCGTTCTTAAGATAGAAGCTTTTCAACTTGCCTTTTGTGATACCTCCGACACCACGCTCCAAAACCTGTATCCTGCTTCGAATCCGGGCCGAAAGAGATATTCTCTCCTTTGCGCTAACCGAATTCATCTCTTTTAGAAGATTGCTGATATCCTTTAATGGTTTTTCCGATGCTAATATATAAATGGTTTCTATCCCTACATTCTCATCCAACCAGAACCAACTGCCTGCTTGAGGAACCGAATATTCTTTGCCGCTGCTGATTTTATTGCTTAGAGGAATCTTTGGGTCAGGAAAGAGCTGGTGCGCCTCATTAACGCTATCAAAAATGAGAATATAAACATAGGCATCCTTATTTGCATTGAAGTGAACCTGAAAATTGTCATATGAATGCAGGATGCTCCCTTCTTTGATAATCACCTCTGAAATAGCCCCATCAATTTTCCGCTGGCCTATAATTTTCATTGAAAGTTCCAGAGGTATTGATTTTGAAGGGATTACTATTTGCTGAGACTCAGTTAACGTCTTGTTTTTCTCAGGAGATGTTATTATCCCCCTTATACCAAAGAAGAAAGCTATTAGAACGAGTGCGGTAATAATCCCATAAAATTGCTTTGAGAAAGTTTTTAGGGATTTCACATAAGGTTCAGTGCCGGTCGAACGAAGCGCATCCCTTTTATGGTTAATACCTTTTTCATTAAACGAGGTCTCCTTTGCAATTCCTGCAAGTTGAGGTCTTTCTTTGGCGTCTGTATGTGATGTCTTATCCAATATTTTATAGGCCGGATCTCCGTAGAGCATATAGCTTGCCCATATGATACTGTTTTCACCAAAAAGCCCGATTAATCGTTTTCTGGCCATTCTGAGGGCTTCTCCTATGGATGCATTTTCCCCAAGAGCTTTATAAAATTCAATAGCGAAAACAGAACCAGGAGAATCTGGAATTTCCCAAAAGGTCCCGATATAATGAGTGACACCGGTAAGCAGAAAGGCATTAGCAAGTCCATAAATATCTTTTTCAAAGCCTTCATTAATATGCCATTTTTCTGTACGGCCTGAATGACAGGCGTTCGAAAAAATAAGAAATGGCAAAGGTGTTCCTCCTACCATTTTGGTGATGTCTGATGATGTCCACTTTCCATCAGATAAGACCCATCCGCTCTGTGAAGGCTCATTCAGGTCATAGTCCGCATGTCCTGCATAATGAACGATGTCAAAGTCACGTATGTTTTTTTTGATGTATTGAATATCTACCCTGCTGCTTACCAGGCTGATCTTGATTGTGTCTTCATACCTGCTGAGTTCATCCCGGATTTTTATTCCTTCTTTATAAGCTGCATCGAGATTTTCCTGGGGGTCAGCTACAACGAGCATTTTGAGTGAGTCACTCTTTTCACGTTTTTGTATCCCCGTTATACTTTGCCTGGTACTGACAATCCTTCCAATACCGAACTTCAAACACAAAAAATCTTCACCATTAAATAAAATTTCCCAGGGAATATGCACTAACTGGTCATCTATATATAAAACAAGCGTATCAGATGAGGTGGATCGCAATAAATCCTTTACCTTTGGAGTCAAAAGTTCATCATAAAGGGTTTGCCCTGCTTTTTTGAGGTCATTAATTATTTCCGGGGTAATGTCACCGCGTCTGTTTGCTCTATTGAGTATAGTAACGATCTCTTTACATAGTTTTTCTATCTCAATAAAAGAAACAGGATTATCTTCATAGTGTTTCAGTGTCTGCTCTTCTCCAGGTGTTTTTTCGAATGCACTGATTCTGAGTTTTTCTCCTTCTCTGGATAGATTAAGCATAAAGGTATTTGTTGTTTGTTTCATCGTGCATGCTCTATTCTGAGAAGGATTTCTCCTAAAAAGTTTTTACCTTTTTTAATTGCCAGGGTGTATGTTTCAAAGTGAAGATTTTTAAAAGAGGCCCTACCTTTTGTAGTTAAATAAGAAGCCAATTCTTTTCCTTCGGAAATGAGATTAAGTCTGATATTATCTAAAGGCTCGCCTGATGACGTATCAGCGGTTTTAACCTCGATCTCGCAGCAAGTATTGTTAATCTTTTCAATAAGAATATCAGCTTTGATCTCGTTAAATTCTTTACTTAAACAGATTATATTTTTTACCTCTTCTGTACTCACTTCTCTTGTTCCTGCCGGAGCTAGTTCCAAAGGCTTAATCATGGCTGCGGTGTCTTTGAGAATCCTTATTGAGTCTTTTGCAAATTCCAATACAACCTCTATCAGGTCTTTGGCCGGCACATCCTGCACAAGTAGTTTTGCCTTTCTGGTAACTTCGTGAGGCGCTTTGAGCAACGGTGCTTTCTCAACTTCCATTCTAACCTTGTTAAGAATTATGCTGTTTTTGCGGCAGGCTTTACAGTTAGAGAGATGCTCTTCAATCTTTTCCTTATCCGTGCCATCCAGTAGGTTTTCAAGGTATGCGACAAAGACCTCTTCCGAAAGACAATCCTTCTCTCCTGCTCCGTACATATTTACAGATTCTGCCTTGCTTATAGAAGCCTTCCTGAAAAGCCCTTTTAAGATTTTATCGTATTTATCCATGCTTCACCTTTTTATTTGATTAATTCTGACAATATACGTTCCGCTACTTTAAATGACATTTCAAGTCTGATTTTCTTGCAATATTTTTTTCTTCTTTGCAATTTTCTTTAATTTATCTATAATCCTGCTTTTTTTGCTATAAATAGCGCTGACTGTGATGTTCATTATTTCAGCAATTTCTTCCGGAGGGAGTTCTTCCTCATAGTAATATTGCAGAAACAACCTGTCGTTAGACTTTAAGTCATCGATAAGCTTCCCCAACAATGCTGCTTGCTCCGATTCCGTAATCTTCTCAATTACTGATGGCTGGGGGTCTGAAATCGTATCTGTAAGGGCTTTGTTTTTATTTTCATCAGATGTATCTTCAAAAAAAATATGTACATTGCTCCCCTTCTTAATAAAATTTAAAACAGCATTTGTTGCAATAATCCTGATCCAACTTGATACTGTACAACCATTAATACCTTTATACTGCCTTAATTTTTTATAATCATTATCGATCAGTGAGAGGAAGATACTGTTGTGGATATCCTCCAGTTCCTGGTATAGAAAATCGGGAGAATATATGCTGAGGGTCTTATGAATAGTGTGGTATACCAGATCGGTATATTTTTCTACAAAAACATCCCATGCTTTTTTGTCACCCTGAAGACAGGCAGTGAGTAATTCTTTTTCTGAATATTTGTCGAAATTCATGCTAATCTAAACGTTACAAAAACAAATCATTAGTTAGGGTCATTTATCATGGATTTAAACTTTTTTGTTGTCAGGGAGCTATAGGATGAAAGTTCCCTTGGAAACTAACTTAGATGTTAGACTTTTTTTAATAAAGGATTTATTTTCCGCCACTACATATCTATCTGCCAAACAAACTAACATTTCATTTGATCTACAAACCATTTCTGCTGTGACTTGGATATTATAATCAAAATATATCTGCCTATCCTGTAATGGTTCCGCCATAATATTTTTTGGCTCCTCAGAAAAATTTGTGGGTATTTTCCGGTTCCGGTAGTCCACCAAGTGTATGATATAAGGCAATTTCTGCTGCATGATAGGTTCTAAAACCATAGGCTTTTCTGGTAGTCAGTTTTGTTTTGTTGTTAAAACCCTCCACAACACCGCTGGAAAGCTGACCTTTGGCCCTAAACCAGTTGAGCAGAAGTTGCCGATGTTTTCTCAGCATCCGAGCTGTCTTTTTCATCGGCTCAATCTTTGAACGC
>Ga0256830_1002875_pt1 | contig 11058 bp, 5 predicted proteins | sample 128326metaG_FD_190537 | JGI IMG/M metagenome (GOLD analysis project Ga0256830, IMG submission 190537) | Hydrothermal vent microbial communities from Lau Basin, Pacific Ocean - 128-326 | ecosystem: Environmental > Aquatic > Marine > Hydrothermal vents | place: Pacific Ocean: Lau Basin | collected...
TTCAGGGAAGCCATGCTGTGGGTGGTGAGGGGGAGAGAGCTGGCCGGGGGGAAGCACTTCACCCTGGAGGAGTTCCTTCTGAGCCTGGGTGGAGTTCTCAGGGAGTCCCACTACTCTCCCGATACTGTCAGGGAAGGGGTGACCGTTATGGGGCTTCTGGATGGACGTCAATCCACCTTTGCCCATCTCTTCTTCGTGGGCCTCCACGAGGGGAGCTTTCCCTCCCAGGTCCAGTCCGATCCCCTTCTCAGGGACGGTGACAGGGAGCGTATCAACAGGGCCTGCAGGGCGGTCCTCTTCAATCTTCCATGGGAACACCAGTGGGAGGAGGATAGACTCCTCTTCTATGTGGGGGTGACCCGGGCCAGAGAGTCTCTTTACCTTTCTTACAATGCCAGGGACGAAGAGGGGCGGACCCTCTCCCCCTCCCCCTTCCTGCTGGATCTCCTGGAGGGGGTGGGGTATTCCCTCATCGAGGGCCCTCCCCCTCTCCCCTTCCCTTCCGGGGCCAGGGTTTCTCCGGAGGAGGAGCGGGTGGCTCCTCCCTTCCCTTTGCCTCAGGTGTGGACTCCCACCCACATCGAGGCCTATGCCCAGTGTCCCTATGCCTTTTTCCTCAGGTATGTTTTGGGGATAGAGCCCTTTCGGGTGCCTGTGGAGGAGGCTCTGAGCACCTCCATTGGGGAGTTGTACCACGAGGTTCTGGAGCACTACGAGGAGGCCAGAAGGGAGGGGAGGGGTGGGGGGCTGAAGGAGAACCTGGACCTTTTGGAGGAGGTGGCCGGGGAGGTCTTCTCCCGGTTCGTCCGTGAAGGGAGGGTGGGCCATAGAGGCCTCTTTGAGGCCGAGGCCAAACGCCATATGGATGTTCTCAGGGCCTTTGTCCGCTGGGAGACGGAGGAGGACCATCCCCCTCCCTACGGAGTGGAGTTGGAGGTGAGGGGGGAGTACCGGGGCGTTCCCCTGGGGGGGAGGATCGACAGGGTCCAGAGGGATGGGAGGGGAGAATGGACCCTCTGGGACTACAAGACGGGCAACTGGTACGGATTTGATAGGAGGCGGAAAAAGGGCCTCCTCTTTCAACCCTACGTATATGCCTACCTTCTGGGGACTACTGGTAGGAAGTGTAGCCTCTTTCGCTACATATTCCTCCTCCACATGGAGGACAGGGGTAAGGCCTCTATGGACCTGACCGTCTCGGCTCAGGAGGGCCGGGAGAGATTGGACAAGGCGGTGGAACTGGTGGGGATGGCCCAGGAGGGTCTGTTCCCCACCCGATCCCAAGAGGTGGGATTGGAGGAGACGGAAGACAAATGCAGGTACTGTCTCTACCGTAGACTGTGCCGAAGGGAGGACAAGGCCCTTGGGTGGTGAGGAACAGACAGGCAGGAATGCCCCTTCCTTGAGGGCCTTCATGGAGTATCTCCAGGGGGAGGCTCTGACCCGGGAGCAGATGGACGCCGTTCTGGCTCCCGGTAACGTCATTGTTGAAGCGGGGGCGGGAACAGGCAAGACCAAGACCCTTGTGGCCCGCTATCTCTATCACGTACTGGTGGAGGGCTTTTATCCCTCCCAGGTGGTGGCCCTCACCTTCACCGAGAAGGCGGCCCAGGAGATGAGAGAGAGAGTGGTCCAGGAATTGGCCCGATTTCTGGAGACCCCCTTGAGGGAGAGGGCCTTTAGGGCCATGGAAGGGATGATCCATGCCCCTGTCAAGACCTTCCACGGATTTGCCGCCTATATCCTCCGGGAGTACCCCGTGGAGACGGGGGTGGATCCGGCCTTCACCGTTCTGGATGAGATGGGGGAGGGGCTTCTCCTGGAAGAGGCCATCAACGCCTTCATATCCGCTCACTTGGACGCTCCCCATCTCTCCCTTCTCCTGTCCCACTGGAACATCTTCCAACTCAAGAGGGCCTTGAGGATCTTTTTCAGATCCGTTCTTTCGGAGAATCACTGGCATCAGTTGGAGGCCTCCCTCCCCTGGGATCTGTCATCCCAGGACATGCCTCCAGAGGTGGAGAGGATCAGGGAGATGGTCTCCCTGAAAGGGGAAGTGGAGAAGTTCCTGGCCCAGGGTAAGTACGGCGACTTCTTCTCCAGGGTCCACTCCTCCCTGGAGATGTTGGAGTATCTCCTCTCCTCCCTGCCCGGGGATGATCCCGTGTCCCTCCTCATCAGGGTGGCCAGGGAACTGGACGCCTTTCCCTCCTGGGGACGGCGTACCCTTTTGAAGGAGCTGGAGGCGATAAAGGGCTGGTCCTATTCCCTGTGGGAGTGGCTGGAGGCCAGGCTGGGGGGGGAGTTCTACAGGGCCTTTCTTGAGGTGGCCCGGGGGGTGGAGGAGACTTTTGGTGTTATGAAGGCCAGGGAGGGTGTCCTCACCTTTTCGGATTTGCAGAGAGGGCTCGTGGGAGGCCTGAGGGGAAGCAGGGTCCTGGTGGAGGAGCTGAGGGGAAGGTTCAGGCGGGTCCTGGTGGATGAGTACCAGGACACCAACGAACTTCAGCGGGAGGTGGTCTGTCGCCTCTCTGAAAGGAGGGGGGAGTGGGCTCCCCGCTACGACGAGGTCCACCTGGAGGAGGGCAAGCTATTTATCGTGGGAGACCCCAAACAGTCCATATACGCCTTCAGGGGAGGGGACGTGGCCGTGTATGCCCGTACCAAGGCCCAGCTGGGGGAGGGTTCCTCTCTCTTCCTCACCAGGAGCTTCCGCAGCGGCTCCACTCTGGTGGACACCTTGAACGCTCTCTTCCCCCGGATCTTCCAGCCCGACATCCCTCTGCCCCAGGGCTATGCCGTTCCCTTCACCCCTCTCACCACTCCCAGGGAAGGGGGAGAGGTGTGGCTGTGGGAGGTGGATAGGGGAGAGGGGTATCTGGAGGCCGTGGCCCGTTTGGTCCTGGGGATAAGGGAGAGGAGGGGACCGTGGGGGGATATGGCCCTTTTAGTGAGGCGCAATGCCACGGCGGTGGAGCTCTACAGGTATCTCTCCAGTCTGGACGTACCTGTGGTCTCTTCCACCACAGGTCCCCTGGAGGAGTGCAGGGAGGTCCAGGACCTCCTTCTCTACCTGAAGGCCCTGGACAATCCGGCGGACGACTACTCCATAGCCGGCGTTCTCCTGGGTCCCTTTGTGGGAGTGGGCCCCAGCACCCTCCTTTCTCTTTCCTCCAGGGGTGGGGGGCTCTATGGCGCCTGGCGGGAGGTGGTTTCCGATTCCAGGCTCCAGGTCGGAAGCTTTAACGTGAGTCGGGAGGATCTGGATGCTTTGGCTCAGGGCTTTGAGGTGTTTCAAACCCTCCTGGTCAAGAAGGACAGGCTCACCATCAGCAGTCTCATCCAGGAGGTGGTTAGGGCTACGGGGTATGGTGCGTGGCTGGTCTGCCAGCCTTACGGGGACCAGGCTCTGGCCAATCTGGACCGTTTGGCCCGGGTAGCCAGACGCTTTCAGAAAGGTCGCCTCTTCACCCTCTCCGAGTTCCTCATATATATTGATCACTGGGGCCTCTCTGCCCGGGAAGTCCAGGAGGGAGTGGAGGGTGGAGAGGCCGTGGCCATCCTCACTGTCCACGCCGCCAAAGGTTTGGAGTTCCCCGTGGTGGTACTGGTTGAGACCTGGGCCCAGTTTAAGAGGAACACGGACCCCGTCCTCTATGATCCCCAAGAGGGCTTTGCCCTGAGGATCCCCGGCCTGGACCTCTCTCCCCGGTACGACAGGGTGAGGAGCATGAAGGACGCCAAGGGTCGGGAGGAGGAGAAGAGGCTTCTCTACGTGGCCCTCACTCGGGCCAAGGAAGAGCTCCATATTCTCCTCAGATCGGACAGGCCCAGGGGGTACACATGGCATGGTCTTTTGAAAGAGGGAGGGGTGGAGAGCCTGGCTCTCAAGGGGGACTGGAAGGGGCTACCCTCTCCCACCCCCCAGGAAGCCTCTTTTGGGGGGAGGAGGGGAACCCTGGAGCCTCCCATCTCCCTGGAGCAGGAGGAAGGGCTCCAGGTGGGTGTGAGGCGCCTTCTGGGTGATTCGGAGGGAGATGATGGGGGACTGGGGGCCCTTCTGCACAGGGCCATGAAAGAGATTTCCCATCCCCGGGATGCCCCTCGGTGGTACGAGCTCCACTCCCCTTCTTTTCATGGCACCTCCATCTCCAAGGGGGGCTTTGTGAGGCTGGTAAAGACCTACTTTTCCAGTGCCCTTTACAGGGAGGTGGTGTCCAAAGCCCTCCAGGTCTACCGGGAGCTGCCTCTGGAGGCCTATTATAAGTCCATGAAGGTGAAGGGGCGCCCGGACCTTCTGGCTGTCATGGGAGACGGTTCCCTGGTGCTGGTGGAGTACAAGCTCTCTTCATCCATGCTGTACAGAGGGACATACCGGGATCAGCTGGCCATTTATTCTTGGTTGGTGGAGAAGTACTCTGGCCGCTGGCCCCGGGAGGCCTTCCTCTACTCCATCACCACGGGGGAGGAGGAGAGGGTGGAAGGGACTTCTCTGAGGAACAGGGCCCTTGTCCTTTTGGAAGAAGGGTATATAAAGCTCAGTGGAGGGACCCAGGGGGAGGTGGAGAAGGATCAAGGTTTACGGTGATTTGAAGGGCTTGGCGCCCAGGGAGAGAAAGGCCCTGGAGCGTCTCTATCGCAGGAGGATACCCCCCTCTGCACTGGTCACTCCCGAGGTGACCCGGAGCCTGGCCCAGATCTCCTGGGATCTAAACCGTCAGGTGGCCCTTCTGGTGGACAGGAGGGGTCGTGTTCACCACGTCATCTTGGGAGACCATGCTTCCATCCTCATCCCCGATCTTTCCCACTACAGGGTGGGGCCCGAGAGGCTGAGGGGCCTCAGGTGTATCCACACCCACCTGAAGGAGGAGGCCCTCTCCCACGAGGATCTCACCGATATGGCCCTCTTGCGTCTGGATGCCATGGTGGGAATCTCCGTGAAGGATGGCCTGCCCGGGAGGGTCTTCATGGCCCATATCACCCCGGGGAACGGCGGCGATGAACCCTGGGGGTTTATGGAGTGGGATCACCCTGCCAGGGTGGATCTGGCCTTTCACCATTTCATCCGGGAGCTGGAGGACGATCTGGCCCGTTCCTTCAGAGGCAGGGATCCAGGGGGAGAGGGGGAGAGGGCCATTCTCATAAGCGCCACCAGCCAGAACTCCTGGGAAGCCCGGAGGTCCATGGCAGAGCTGGAGGCCCTGGCCCTCTCCGCAGGGGTCCAGGTGCTGGACAAGGTGATCCAGAGGGTGAAGGGGTACCATCCCTCTTTTCTCATGGGAAGGGGCAAGCTCCGGGAGATTATGATCCAGGGGCTCCATCTGGGGGCCACCATGCTCATCTTCGATCAGGACCTCACCCCCGTTCAGGTGAACAACATCGCTGGTATGGTGGACCTGAAGGTACTGGACAGGACCCAGCTTATCCTGGACATCTTTGCCAGAAGGGCCATGAGTCGGGAGGGGAAGATCCAGGTGGAGCTGGCCCAGCTGCGCTATATCCTCCCCCGTCTGGTGGGCCGGGGTACCGCCATGTCCCGCCTCATGGGAGGGGTGGGAGGACGTGGCCCGGGGGAGACCAAGTTGGAGGTGGACCGTCGCCGGGTGAAGGAGCGTATCTCCACTCTGGAGCGGCAACTCAGGGCCCTGGAAAAGGGACGAAGGGAGAGGCGCAAGGCCAGGATGCGCAAGGGGATTCCCGTGGTCTCTCTTATAGGTTACACCAATGCGGGCAAATCCACCCTTCTCAACGCCCTAACAGGGGCCAAGGTCCTGGTGGAGGACCGACTCTTCGCCACCCTGGACCCCACCAATCGCACCGTGGTTCTACCCGGGGGTACCCCCTGCATCATCTCCGACACCGTGGGGTTCATCAGGAGGATGCCTCCCGATCTGAAGGTGGCCTTCAAGGCCACCCTGGAAGAGTTGAGGGACGCCACCCTGCTCCTCCATGTGGTGGACGTCACCAGCCCCTACGTGGAAGAGGAGATGGAGGCTGTGGTGGAGATCCTCGGTGAGCTGGGTCTGGAGGAGAAACCCCGGTTGGTGGTTTACAATAAGATGGATCTTCTGGAGGAGCCCCAGGATTTCAACGGCCTGGCCGTATCGGCCAAGGAAAGGGAAAATCTGGACCTCCTGCTGGAAGTGGTGGAGGAGATGATCCGGGGTTCCCTGGAGACTCCCCACCTCCAGTGGGAGGTGGGTTAGGTCTCCGAATCCGAGGAGGTGGTCTCTCCTCCTTCTTCTTCGCTCCACATATCGGTTGAGAAGATCACCACCCTGTTCCTCCCTCCCCGTTTGGCATGGTAGAGAGCCACGTCGGCGAACTTTATGGCCTGCCAGGGAAGGTCCGTGTGGGTGGGCAGCTCGGCCACCCCCAGGCTCACTGTCACTTTCACCCTCTTGCCCCCCTCGATGGTGAACTGTTGGGATTCCACGTTCTTGCGGATCTTTTCCGCCACTTGGGTGCTGGAGCCCGGGGTGACGTCGGGCAGGAGAATGAGGAACTCCTCTCCACCGTAGCGGATGACCACGTCTGAAGAACGCACAGACCTCTCTATCACCTTGGCTATCTGCTGGAGAATGAGGTCTCCCGCCTTGTGGCCGTAAGTGTCGTTGATCTTCTTGAAGTGGTCGATGTCCAGCATGATGAATCCCATGGTGAACCCTTTCCTCTGGGCCAGGCTGGCCTGCTTGTCCAGGTAGCCCTCCAGGAATCTCCGGTTGTAGAGCCCGGTGAGGCCGTCCCTCAGGGACTGTTCCCGGGTGATCTCCAGGAGCTTGCTGGCGTAGACCACGGGGGCCGTGGTCTCAATGTACTTGGCAATGTAGGGTAGTTGCTGGAGGATCTGGGCCTTCTCTTCCTCGGTGCCGTTGATCCTCAGAACCCCCTTCACTTCGCCTCCCATGAGGATGGGCAGGCATATATGGAACTCTCCCTCTCTCAGTTGGGCGTGGCGGCATATCTCTGGAAACTCCAGGGAGTCGGCCACTTCTCCCGTGCGCTTCACCCGGCAGAGGCTGGGCTGGATGAGGACGTCCAGGGAGTACCTGTCCATGCTGGGTCCCGCCATGGGTTCCAGTCGATTCTCGCTTTCGTTCATCTCCAGGATGAAGTAGTCCCTCAGCCCGAATTCCCTTTCCAGGGCCAGGGTGAGGTGACGATAGATCTCCTTCTTGTCCAGATCCCCCTCGATGAGGGTCTTGTACTTGTTGATCTTGACCAAGGCTTCCACCGTCTCTTTGGCCCTGGTCAGGGGATCGGCGGCCGTGGAGGCGGTGCGGAATGAGGGAGAGATCCTGCTCTGGATGATTTCCCCCGATTTTTGGATGATGAAGCCCACGTGGGTCCTCAAAAGGCTCAGGAGCTCGCTGAACCAGATGGCCAGGGTCCCCATTTCGTCCTTTCTGGGAGGGAGCTTGAGGTCCTGGGAGAAGTCCCCCTCTTTGGCCCTCCTGATGGCGGAGACGATCTTGTTCATGGGTGCCGTGATGTTCCTGGTGATGCCCCAGCTGATGCCCAGGGAGGCCAGAAGGGCGATGAGAAGGATGACGGTGGTCTCCCAGAAGACCAGGGAGATGGCCTTGGCCACCAGGGCGTTGGCGGAGTTGATGCCGTCTCTGCTCTCCCTCTGGATGGTGGAGAGGAGTTCCTTGAACCTGGAGTAGAAGAAGACCACGTTGGCGTCTATCTCTTTCAGTCTCTGGAGGCTGGCCTTGTACTGGTCCAGGGCCTTCTTTAGACCCTGGGGAAGGCCCTGGCCTTTCAGTTCCATGTTGGTCTCTTCCAGGCGTTCAAGGACCTTGTTGATAAGGCGGGGCCTGGGCTTCTCTATGCACTGGTCTTCCAGGAGCTTGATCTCCGTGGCCGTGTGGTGGAGGCCTATGTCCTCCAAGAGGCGCCTCAGTGCCTTTCCCCTGGACCTCACCTGGTCCACGGCACCCCCTCTCTCCCATCTCTTTTTCAGCAGCTGGTTTATGGAGGTGATCTTGAGGATGAGGTCTTTCATGTACTGCCATACGCTCTCCGTCCCCATCTTGATCTCTCTGGGCATGAGGGCGGTGTAGTAGTAGAACTTTTCCTTGGCGGAGAGGGCCTTGTCCTTGCGCTCTTTTATGAAGATCTCCCGGATCACCTTGTTCACCCTGTCCAGAGAGGAGGTCTGGTAGTTGGAGAAGAGGGCTTCCTCTTCGTGGACCAGGTTCAGGGTGAGGTAGGTGAGGGCTGTGAGCCGGGCCTGGTATAGGGTGGCGTACTTCACCTTCACCATCCCCACGTATCCCGTGTATCCCAGGGCAAAGGTGAGGAAGGAGATGAGGAAGAACCCCAGATGGAGCTTCTTCTTTATAGTGAGCCTGTTGAGCAAGGATGTGAAGAAGTTTTCCATGGCCCCTCGTCTTGCAATCCGTTTTATTTTTTATATTGTGCGGGGTCTATATTTTCAATTGAAAACTTCTATGATCTCTCCCCCGCCCATCACCTCCTGGTCCCTGTAAAAGACGGCCAGTTGGCCGGGGGTGGGAGCCCTCTGGGATGCCAGGAAAGTGATTTCTCTCCCCGAAGCCATCACCAGGGCAGGGGCCTCCTGGTGGCGGTATCGAATCCTCACCTTCAGTTCCCAGGGAGGGTCTCCCGGGGGGAGATGGATCCAGTGGACCCACGCCAGTCTAATCCTCTTTGCCATGAGGGCCTGGGCCGGGCCCACCACCACCTTGTTCTCCTGGGGAATCACCCTCACCACATAGAGGGGTTCCCCCGTGGCCACTCCCAGGCCCCGTCTCTGGCCTATGGTATAGTGGGTGTATCCCTTGTGGGTTCCCAGGACCCTGCCTTCCATATCCACCAGGGGGCCTGGTCCTGGATCTATGCCCAGCCTTTCCAGGAGCCTGGTGTAATGGCCTTGAAGAAAACAGATCTCCTGACTGCTCTTGAGCCCCTCTTCCCATAGGCCCAGTTCCCGGGCCTTCTCCTCCACTTCTTTACGGGTCTTCTGTCCCAGGGGCAGGATGAGCCTTGCCAGTTGTTCTCTGGAGAGGAGGGCCAGGAAGTAAGACTGGTCTTTTCGGGTGTCCACCCCCTTCAGGAGTCTGGGGCCCTCCTCTCCCGCCGCCACTTGGGCATAGTGTCCCGTGGCCATCCTCTCCGCTCCCAGGGAAAGGGCCTTATTCATGAGGATGCCCAGCTTTACCCGCCTGTTGCACAGGGGGCAGGGATTGGGGGTGAGGCCCTGGGAGTAAGCCCGGACAAAGGGTGTCAGGACCTCTTGGCGGAAGGGCTCCCTCATGTCCGCCACCTCCAGGGGTATGCCCAGGGTCCGGGCCACCCTCTTCACCCTCTCCAGCGTGTCCCAGGCCCCCTCATGGTGGACCATGGTGATGCCCCACACCCTGTGCCCCTCCTCTTTCAGGAGGTGGGCGGTGAAGGCCGAGTCTATACCCCCTGATAGGGCGACGGCTATCTCCATGCCTCTCCTCTAATTCCCTTTGGGGTTTTTGGAAAGCCTCTTCCGCCTTTTAGCAGGGTTGGGGTTTATAATCTACTGTTCCCATGGGATATATAGGACAACTCTTGTCTTGCTAGGAGTGGTGCTCCTGTGTTTATTGAAATCACCACGAGGGGGTGGTGGATTGGACAAGAAGTACCTTCAGTGGCTGAAACTGGCTCTTTCCCTTGAGGCCGTCCGCCTCTTTCTACTCCTGGTGGCGGCTCTGGTGGTTTTCTTCGCGGTGAAGCGAGTGTTGGTGAAGGCCATCAGGAGCTTCTCTGCCAGGAGCCAGAACAAGCTGGACGACCTCTTCGCCCAGTATAAGGTCTTTGACCTCCTCTCATTCCTGGGCCCCATCCTGGTCCTCCACTTTGGCTCCGGGTGGGTACCCCGGTTGGCCTCCCTCCTGGGGAAGGTGGTCTCCGTTCTGTGGGCCCTCTTTGTGGCTCTTCTGGTGGACAGGCTTCTATCGGTGGGCCTCTCGGTTTATGAGCAGTACCCCATATCCAAGAGGTGGCCTCTCAAGGGGTATGTCCAGGTGGTGAAGCTCCTGGTCTATTGCGCCGCTGCCATCGTGGCCATATGTGCCCTCCTGGAGAAGTCACCCTGGGGGTTCCTCAGCGGTCTGGGGGCCCTCAGTGCCGTCTTGATGTTGGTCTTCCGCACCACCCTTCTCTCTTTCGTGGCCAGTTTCCAGGTCATCTCCCAGGGTCTCATCAGGGTGGGGGACTGGATAGAGATGTCCAAGTACGGGGTGGATGGGGAAGTGGTGGACATCACCCTCACCAACCTTGTGGTTCGCAACTGGGACAAGACCCTGGTCACCCTTCCCACCTACAAGCTTCTGGAGGACTCTTTCAAGAACTGGCGGGGGATGGAGGAGGCGGGGGGAAGGAGGATCAAGCGGGCCGTCCTGGTGGACCAGAACACGGTGCGCTTCTGCGATGACGGGCTGATTGAGCGCTTCAGGAAGATCCACCTCATCAGGGAGTACGTGGAGAAGAGGGTGAAGGAGATCGAGGAGCATAACAGGCGTCTGGGCATTGATCCCCAGGCATCTCCCGTGAACGGGCGGCGGATGACCAATCTGGGCACCTTCAGGGTATACATGGAGGAGTACCTGCGCCAGCACCCCCAGATCAGGAAGGACATGACCCTCATGGTGCGACAGCTCAAGCCCACCCCCGAGGGTCTGCCCCTGGAGGTCTACGCCTTTGTGGCAGACACCCGGTGGGTTTATTATGAGAAAATCCAGGCCGATATCTTTGACCATTTGTTGGCGGCGGCTCCGGAGTTCGACCTTAGGGTCTTCCAGATTCCCTCCGGGGGGGATCTGAAGGAGGGTTTGAGGGCCTTGGGGGGGAGAGGCGATGGGAAAGGTTAGGGGTTGCCTTGACTTTCAAGGGCCTCATGGCGTATCCCACAGGGGCTATCGTTAAAGACTTTTAGGTAAAAGGAGCTTTTCATGTTTTTTTCGACTAAAGCCCGTTACGGTCTCAGGGCCATGGTGGAGCTGGCCATGTACCATGGAAAGGGTGCCCTCCAGCTCAGGGAGGTGGCTAGGCGCCAGGGGG